>PPYF01114367.1_pt1 | contig 23619 bp, 22 predicted proteins | sample 1559871 | NCBI WGS metagenome assembly PPYF01 (sample SAMN08240021, study PRJNA423297) | Human gut metagenome, whole genome shotgun sequencing project. | reverse complement strand
TCTGGGACTTGAAGTCCCGGTCCACGGCCAGGGAGAAGGACGTGACGGCGGTGCCGCTTCCGGTGCGGCGCAGCTCGGGATCCCGGGTCAGACGACCCATAATGATGATTTTGTTGAGCATCTCCTCAACGCCCCCCTTATTCGCCCTTGCAGACGATGAGAGAACGCATGATGCCGTCCGCAATGCGCAGCTTGCGGTCCAGCTCACGGGGGAACTCGGGCGCGCTGGTGAAGCTCATGAGAACGTAATAGCCTTCGTTCTTGTAGTTGATGGGATAGGCCAGCTTGCGGCTGCCCCACTCTTCAACCTCCACAGCGGAACCATTCTGCTCAGCCAGGGTCTTGAAGTTGTTCACCAGAGCGGCGATACCCTCCTCACCCTGTGCAGGGTCGATGATATACACGACCTCGTAATTGGCAGAAACCTTTGCCATGTTTGCACCTCCTTTTGGACAAATGGCCCTCATATTGCATGAGAGCAAGGATATGCCCGCAGACTGCGAGCCTTATTATTATATAGGATGGAGCGCAAATGTCAAGGAAAAAATCCATGATTTTTCAAAAAATCCTCCTGTTTTTCCCGCTTGTGTGGTATGATGGTGGCCGAAGGAGGGATGGCCATGGAATTTTCCCCGGGGATCATTGCATTCATCTTTGCGGTGCAGCTGATCTCCTACACCATCAAGGGTCTCATCGGCTTTGGAAATCCCCTGATCTCCGGGCCCCTTTTGTCCATGCGGCTGGACAACGTCCTCATCACCCCGGGGACGCTGCTGCTGGACTGTCCGGTGAACGCCTGGATCACCTGGAAAAACCGCCGCAGCTTCCAGTGGCGGAGGATCGCGGCGCTGCTGGGGGCCAATCTCCTGGGGGTCATTCCCGGGACGCTGCTGCTGCAATACTCCATGCCCTGGGTCCTCAAGACCTGCCTGGGCGTGGTGGTGGTAGCCCTGGGCGTGGAGATGGCCACCCGCGGCAAGACCGGCGGCTCCAAAAAGAAGGACCGGCGGGGACTCATGCTGGCGGTATCCTTCTTCTCGGGCATGTGCGCGGGGCTTTTCGGCATCAACATGTTCATCGTGGCCTATCTGGAGCGGGCCTCCTCCAACTATGAAGAGTTCAAGGGCAGCATGTGCTGTTTGTTCTTCGGGGAGAACGCCTTCCGGCTGCTGGTGTATCTGGCGGAGGGCATCTACACCCGGGAGGTGCTGCTCTTCAGCCTCTGCAGCCTGCCGGCGGCCATTGCGGCCATGGTCATCAGCGCCCTGGTGACCCGGCGGCTGGACGGCCAGCGGCTGCGGCCGGCGGCCATCGTCCTCTTTATTCTGGGGGGCGTCAGCATCATCGTCAAATCCCTGCCTATTTTCTGAGTTTCATATTTTACAAATCAGGAGGAGTTTTTATGAAGGAACACTATCAGGGCCCTGCCCACATCGCCATCCACACCCCCGACCTGGATGCAAGCATCGCCTTTTATGAGAAGATCGGCGGCGCCCTCCGCCAGAAGGACGCCCTGCCCACCCCCGCAGGGGACAAGGGCCTGGCCCTGGTGGAGTTCGGCGGCTTCGTGCTGGAGCTGATCCAGTCTCCCACCCCCGCCCCGCTGACGGAGGGCAACATCCCCCACTTCGCCGTGTATGTGGACGACGTGGACGCCGCCGCCGCGGAATTGAAGGCCCTGGGGGTGGACACCTTCACCACGCCGGAAAAGGTGGTGCTGCCCACCCTCTTCGGCGGACTGGAAAACCGGTTTTTCACCGGCCCCTCCGGCGAGCAGATCGAGCTGATGAAAATGCTGTAAGCAAAAAGCGGCTGAAAAAAGAGACGCCTGACGGCGTCTCTTTTTTGCGGCAATCTTACCGGAAAAGCTTCCGGCCCAGCCAGATGAAGAGGCAGGCTCCCACCACGCTCACCAGGAGGTTGGCGAAAAAGCCGTAGGCGTAGAAGCCCAGCAGTCCGAAGACAAAGCTGCCCACAAAGGAGCCCACGATGCCCACCACGATGTTGCGCAGCAATCCGCCGTCGGTGTTCATCACCTTTCCGGCGATCCAGCCCACCAGGGCGCCCATGATGAGGGTCCCTAACAGTCGAAACATAAACAAAAATCCTTTCTTTTCTCCGTCCCCGGGAGGGCCGTGCCTTTCCCGGGAAAACCGCCTCAATCCTTGATGTAAGCCCGCACCCGGTACTCGGCTCCCACGTCCTCCTCGCAGATCTTCCGGCAGGCTTCGATCTCCTCCGGGGAGATGGTATCCACCACCGTCATCATCACATGGGGAACGAACTGCCGCACCCGGCGGGTGAAGTCCAGCATGGCCTCATAGGTCCCGGGGAACTGGGGATGGCACAATGCCTCATACTTTTCCGCCGTGTCGGTATTCAGGGAGACGGACACCATGTCGAACCGCCCGGCAAACTCCGGCGTGATGTCCCGGCCGTTGATGAGGGAGCCGGTGCCGTTGGTGTCCATGCGGGTAAAGATCTTCTCTCCCTTTTCCTTCATCCGGTCAATGACCCAGCAGATGTCGTCAAAGCAGTAGGTGGGCTCCCCGAAGCCCACGAACACCAGCTGGCGGTACTTTGTGAGGTCGTGGCTCTCGATGGAGGCCAGCAGTTCCTCACGGCTGGGCTCCCGCTTGAGCCACAGGTTGTGGGTATAGATGCTGCCGCCGGAGCTTTGATTGTGCCGCAGGCAGAAATCGCAGTTGAAGTCACAGCGGTTGGTGGGGTTCACATAGAGGTTATCCCCGTATTCATAGGTAATGGTAAAGCCTTTTTCCATGGTATCCGCTTCCTTTTAATATTCCGGCACACTGTCCAAATGAATCTCCGAGAGGGTAAAGCCGCCGTCCTGATAGGAGACGGAAGCAGAGAGATCCGCTGCGTACCAGTAATATGGAATATCCTCCCCCTCCAGCATCACGGCCCCCTGGAACCGGAGGCTTCCGCCGGGCTCCTGCTCATGGGGCCACGCGGAGAAGGAGGCCTGAGAACCGGTGGTGAGGCCCTGGACGGCACCGGGGGCAATGTTTTCCGCCAGCAGCGCATCCGTGAGATCCACCAGCTCCCGCCCCAGCACCGCATACGTCCTGTCCTCCGCCGTCACCACGGACAGCTGCCCGGAGAGGGCGTCCCGCCACAGGGTCTCCGGGAAGCAGTGATCGGTGAGGGTGCCGTCCTGATTTTTCTCCACAATGTGGAGTTCCTCGATCGAAACCCCTGTCCCGCTGCCCAGGAGGTTGATGAGCACCACTTCCTCCTGACCGTCGCCGTCCGCGTCCCAGCACTGGAGCCGGGGCTCCACCACCTGGGGACCGCCGAAGGACCAGTCAAACTCCGCCAGAGCGTCCCCCCAGCGGAGCAGGGCTGTGCTGCCGGAATACTTTGTCACACCGTACAGTGCCACCTCCTGATCCGGCAGCTGGGAAAGCAGGCCCACGGGATCCAGATTCCAGCGGCTGTTTCCCATCCAGTCCCGCAGGCCCACCACCTGAGTGGGCAGCTGGTAATCCTCCTCCGGTGTCCGCCCCTCCGTCACCACGGCGGGGGCGGAGAGGGGCTCCAACGGCTCCGTCTCCGGCAGGCCGGATGCGCCGGAGGCCCCGCAGCCGGTGAGCACCAGTGCCGCCAGCAGGGGACACAGTCTTGTTTTCATACCGATCACTCGATTCCAAAGAGCCGTTTTCCGTTGGCAAAGGTGATGTCCGTCATCTCCTCGGTTGTGACGCCCTTCCACTCCGCCAGCTTTTCCAAGACATAGGGGAGGTAGCGGCTGTCGTTGCGCTTGCCCCGGAAGGGTACCGGGGTCATGTAGGGGCTGTCCGTCTCCACCAGGATGCGGTCCAGGGGGGTCATGGCCGCCACCTCCGGCGCCCGCTTGGCATTTTTATAGGTAATGGGCCCGTCAAAGCCCAGGTACCAGCCCCGCTTGAGAAGCTCCGCGGCCATCTCCGGGCTGCCGGAAAAGCAGTGGAACACCCCCCGGAGGCCCGGATACTCCTTCACGATGGCCAGGCAGTCCCCGTGAGCCTCCCGGTCGTGGATGATGACGGGCATGTCCAGCTCCAGCGCCAGCTCCAGCTGCCGCCGGAACACCTGCTGCTGGAATTCCCGGGGCGGGTTCTCCGCCCAGTAGTAGTCCAGGCCGATCTCCCCGATGGCCACCGCCTTGTCATGGCGGCACAGCTGCCGGAGGGCATCCAGATCCGCGTCGGTATACCCGCCGCAGTCCTCCGGGTGGATGCCCACGGCGGCGTAAACGTGGGGGAACTGCTCCGCCAGGGCCAGGGCGGCCCGGGAGGTGGGCAGGTCGCACCCGGGATCCACCACCAGGGCGACCCCTGCTTCCGGCAGGGCGGCGAGCACCGCCTCCCGGTCAGGGTTGAAGGCGGAGGAATCATAGTGGGCGTGGGTATCAAAAATAGGCATGGAGCACCTCACGTACAGGGGACGGCAGCCGTCCCGGGATAAACAAAAAAGGACACCCCGAGGGATGTCCTTTCGGTTCGACCATCAGCCGATCTTGTTGAGCTTCAGGGTCATGGCGCTCTTTCTGTGAGCAGCCGTGTTCTTGTGCAGAACGCCCTTGGCAACCGCCTGATCGACTTTCTTCACTGCAACCTTGTAAGCGCCATCGGCCTCGGTGCGATTGCCTTCTGCGGCAGCCGCCTCGAACTTCTTGATGGCGGTCTTCACCTCGGACTTCGTGGCCTTGTTGCGGGCATTGCGCACCTCAGCGATCAGCACGCGCTTCTTGGCAGACTTGATATTCGGCAAACCAAACACCTCCTTAGGCAAAATCACCCGGCGGACAGATTTTCCACCGTGCAGAATGATATTTTAGCAGGGAAGTTTCCGAAAAGCAAGACTTTTTTTATAATTTCTGTTCTTTTTTTGAATATTGTGTGAGTTGGCGCAAAACCTAGGAGCAAAACCACAAGATTTTGTGTCTGGGAGGCAACGGCATTGTTGACAAAACGCACAGACCTGGCCCTGGAGGCCCGGGAATTGTGGCAGGAATCCGCCCAGCGGACCACCCGCCTGTCCGGAGTCAAGGCCACGAAAACGAAACGGGAGGGCTATCCCATCACCCGGGTGGACATTCTGGACGAGCGGGGAGAGGAGGCTCTGGGCAAGCCTCAGGGGAGCTACCTCACCATCGACCTGACCGCCTACTGGAAGCGGAAGGAGGACTATTTCGACCGGGCCGTCCGGGCGGTGGGCAGCCACTTGAAGGATCTGTCGTTGCCGGACGGGCCGGCGTTGGTGGTGGGCCTGGGAAACCGGGCCATGACCCCCGACGCCGTGGGCCCCCTGACCTTGGAGAGCGTGCTGGTGACCCGGCACCTCCTTGCCGCCATGCCCCGGCAGTTTGCGGGCTTCCGGCCGGTGGCGGCCTTCGGCACCGGGGTGCTGGGCTCCACCGGAGTGGAGTCCGCCGAGGCGGTGCGGGGGCTGGTGGAGGAGGTGCACCCCGCCTTCGTCATCGCCGTGGACGCCCTGGCCTCCCGGCGGACGGGCCGGGTATGCGCCACGGTGCAGCTCTCGGACACCGGCATCGTCCCGGGATCCGGAGTGGGCAACCACCGCTCGGCATTGAACCGGGAGACGCTGGGCGTGCCGGTGTACGCCCTGGGGGTGCCCACGGTGGTGGATGCCGTGACATTGGCGGCAGATCTGCTGGAAGAGGCAGGGGAGGATTCCCTGGGCGAGGAGCGGCTGCGGGGGGAGCGGGAGCAGTTTATGGTGACCCCCCGGGACATCGACCAGCAGGTGCGGGAGCTTTCCAAGGTGCTGGGCTACGGCATCAACTGGGCCCTGCAGGATCTGGAGATCGCGGAGATGACGGCCCTGCTGGGCTAGGCACGAAAACTTCACAGAGATTTGACCCGGAGGCGGTGGCGCTTCCGGGCGGGGCGGGGGTACCATAGGCTCGGCGGACCATCAAAATTTTGAACCTGCCGGGGGAATGCTATGAAAAAGACCTATGTACTGGACACCAATATCCTCATTCAGGCCCCTTACGCCCTGCACTGCTTCCAGGAAAACCAGGTGGTGATCCCCCTGGCGGTGGTGGAGGAGCTGGACGGCCTCAAGCGGGCGGAGGGTGAGCGGGGCCGCAGCGCCCGGGCGGCCATCCGGGCCCTGGAGGAGCTGCGCTGCGGGGGCGACCTCCTCTCCGGCGTCCCGCTGCCGGAGGGCGGCACCGTCCGAATAGAGCAGAACTTCATCCACGTGACGCTGCCACCGGACCTGCCGGAAGACCGGATGGACAACCGCATCCTCATGGTGTGCAAGGGCCTGCGGGAGGCCGGGGAGGACCAGGTGATCCTGGTGACCAAGGACCTTCTGCTGCGGGTGAAGGCCCAGATCCTGGGGATCCCGGCGGAGGACTTCACCACCGAGCAGATCAGCGCCGACGACGCCGCCTACACCGGGCGCCAGACGGTGTACCTCCCCGAGGAGCTGGCCAAGGAGTTCAAAAAAAGCGGCGTGGACGCCTCCGCCGTCTACATCGCGGACGAAAATGGGGAGCGGCGCTGCCCGGCTCTCACGGAAAATGAGTTTCTGGTGCTGAAGCTGGACCAGTCCACCCGCAAGACCCTGCTGGGCCGGGTGGAGGAGGGACGGGTGGTGCCCCTGGCCTACAAGAAGAGCAAGCCCTACGGGGTGAGCCCCCGGAACGTGGGCCAGTACTTCCTCCAGGAAGCCCTGATGACCGGGGCGGACAAGGCGCCGCTGGTGATCGTCCAGGGCATGGCGGGCACCGCCAAGACCTTCTACGCCCTGGCGGTGGGGCTGGAGAAGGTGTACAACAACCCCAACGGGGAGTACCGGCGCATCATCGTCAGCCGTCCCAACGCCCAGTTCGACGACGACATCGGCTTCCTGCCCGGAGACGAGCAGGAGAAGATCGCCCCCCTGATGCGGCCCATTGTGGACAATCTGGAGCAGCTGCTGGACGCCGACGAGGACCGCTATGAGGACGAGGGCGCCCTCAGCGACCGGGTGTCGGAGGTGTTCCAGCGGGGCGTCATCCAGGCGGAGGCCATGAACTTCATCCGGGGCCGTTCCATCGTCAAGACCTATCTCATCATCGACGAGGCCCAGAACATGACCCCCAACCAGGTGAAGGGCATCATCACCCGGGCAGGCCAGGACACCAAGATCATTTTGCTGGGCGATCCCCGGCAGATCGACCGCCCCTTTCTGGATGAGCGCACCAACGGCCTGAGCTACGCCGCCAAGTGCATGAAGGGCAGCCCCCTTTGCTGGCAGCTGACCCTCTCGGCGGAGGAGTGTGAGCGCTCCGCCCTGGCCATGGACGCCGTGCAGCGGCTGTGAGACCCATTACATCAAAACCGCGCCGTCTCACTGACGGCGCGGTTTTCTGCTTTTTCAGCTCCAGAACTCCGGGAAGAGGAGTTCGCTGCCCACCTTGACGGTCAGCAGGATCAGCACGATGATGACGGTGGGCCGGACGATGCGGCTGCCGTTCTTGATGGCAAGGCCCGCTCCCAGGTAGTGGCCCAATACCGAGGCAATGGCGGCAATGAGGCCCACCGCGATATACACGGTACCCGCCGTCAGGGCGGTGCAGAGGCTGCCGATGTTGGAGGCCAGATTGATGACCTTCACGCCTCCGGCAGCGTGGCGGGTGTCCATCTTCCCCAGGCGGATGAAGATCAGCATCAAAAAGGTGCCGGTACCGGGGCCGTAATAGCCGTCGTAGGCGCCGATCACCAACGAGGCCGCCCACACCACCGCCGCCCGGCGGCGGAAGTCCATGGGCGTGGGCTCATCGGGCCAGTTATGGTTGCGCAGCGTCACCACCGCCACCACCGGCAGCACCACCAGCAGCAGATACTTCAGCACCACATCCGGTGTGTGCAGCTGCAGCCAGGTGCCTCCCACGGAGCCCAGCAGGGAAAAGACCGCCGCCGGGGCGAAGAGCCGCCAGTCCACATACCCCTGCCGGATAAAGCGGCCGGTGGAGAACACCGTGCCGATGGCGGAAGAGAGCTTGTTGGTGCCCAGGGCGAAGTGGGTGGGCAGGCCCGTAAAGGCGATGAGGTAGGTGGGCACGGAGATGATGCCGCCGCCTCCGGCGATGGCATCCATAAAGGAGGCCAGAAACACGCCCACGCAGATCAGCAGCACCACCCAAAGGGGAAACCCGTTCACAGTGATATCCGTGAACAGGGAGAATATACCATTCATATAGGACCTCCCGGAATCGGACGGAGCCTCTCCGGCAAAAATTGACGGCCCCCATTGTACTCCATCCCGCCGGGGAAATCAACCGCCCGGGAAAACAGGGCACGGACGCGCCGCGCGTCCGTGCCCTGTTGGGTTCTCTTTCCGGTCATGCGTTGGAGGCGGCGGCTCCCCGCTCCTCCTCCTGAACCCGGCGGAAGGCCTGGTCGAAGGTGCCCTCCAGCGTCAGGTGCAGATAGTGCAGCAGCGTCTCCTCCGGCACGTCCATGCCCCGCTGGAGCCACTGCATCACCAGGCCGCTGAGGGCCTCCATGTAAAAGTCCGTCAAAAAGTCCAGGTATCCCTCCGGCACCTGCCGCTCCCCCTTGATCTCCAGCAGGTAGGCGCGCATGAGATACGCCGCCTCCTCATGGAACATCCGCCGCAGGGACTCCTGCCCCAGGGAGTTGATGGCGCTGCGGCACACGGCGGCATTGTCCCGTACGTACCGCAGGAAAAGCCGGATGCCGTCCTCCCAGGTCAGACAGCTGTCGCTCTGGTGGATCAGGGACAGCCCCTCCTGCCGGAACGTCCAGGAGAGCAGGTCGTAGATATCCTGGAAGTGATAATAAAAGGTATAGCGGTTGATGCCGCAGTCGTCGGCGATCTCCTGAATGGTGATCTTGTGGAGGGGCTTGCGGGCCATGAGCCTTTTCAGTGAGGCGGCCATCTGCTCCTTGCGCCGCCGGGAGAGTTCTTCCTGTTTCATATCCTCGCCTCCGTCGTTGATTCCATGATACCACGCCCGGTTGGGAAAAACATTAGACAGATGACGGGTGTTTGTCAAAGAGGGCGCCGTACCACAATATTCGACATCTGTGTAAAACCCAACATATGATAGGATCTGTGGGTGGGATTCTGTGCAGGGGGAGCATATCATGTGGCCGTAAGAACGAAACCACAGGAGGCGGCATCATGGAACGCAGCGTCTATGAAATCCGGCTCCAGACCCCCATGGGCACCAAGCGGGGCCTGGCAGCCATCGCCCGGGAGGCCGGGCGCATCACAGCGGAGCTGGAGCTGTTCGGCCGGCGGCACCGGTTCACCGGCAGCGGCGAGTGCCTGGAGGGCATGCTGCACACTGCCCTGGGCAGCGTGCCCTGCGTCCTCCAGGGCCGCTTTTCCCCGGAGGGGGTGGATGCGGTGCTCCGGACGGAGGAGCGCAGCTTCCCCCTGACGGGCATACCCGCCTGGGACGGCCGGGATCTCAAGTGAGCAAGGAGTACATCGCCATGGAGCAAAACAAGCAAAAACCCAGCTTTTTCGTGCGCCTGGCCACGGTGATCGTGGATAAGCGGAACCTGTTTTTCCTCATCTACGTGGTGGGCATTATTTTCAGCCTCTTTTCCAGCGGCTGGGTGCAGGTGAACAACGACATCACCGACTACCTGCCGGAGGAGACGGAAACCCGTCAGGGCCTCGGGCTCATGGAGGAGCAGTTCACCACCCTGGGCACCGCCCGGGTGATGGTCTCCAACATCACCTACGACCAGGCGGAGGGCCTTGCGGAGCGGCTGCGGAACATCCAGGGGGTCACCACCGTGGATTTCGGCGACAGCGCCGACCCGGAGAGCCGGGAGGAGCACTTCCGCGCCTCCTCCGCCCTCTTTGACGTGACCTTTTCCGGCGAGGCAACAGACCCTGTGAGCCTTGCCGCCATGGACGCCGTCCGGGAGGCCCTGACGGGCTACGACGTGTCCATCGCCTCGGAGGTGGGGCAGGACGAGTCCGCCACCCTGGCCGCGGAGATGCGCACCATTCTGGTGATCGCCGCCGTCATCATCGTGACGGTGCTGCTGCTGACCTCCCGCACCTACGGGGAGATCCCGGTGCTGCTGCTGACCTTCGTGGCGGCGGCCATCCTCAACAAGGGCACCAACTTCCTGTGCGGGGAGATCTCTTTCGTCTCCGACTCCATCGCCGTGGTGCTGCAGCTGGCCCTGGCCATCGACTACGCCATCATCCTCTGCCACCGTTTCAGCGAGGAGCGGGCGCGCTCCGGGGCCCGGGAGGCCTGCATCCTGGCACTGAGCAAGTCCATTCCGGAGATCTCCTCCAGCTGCCTGACCACCCTGGCGGGCCTCATCGCCATGATGTTCATGCAGTTTCGCATCGGCCTGGACCTGGGCATCGTACTGGTGAAGGCCATCCTCTTCAGCATCCTCTCGGTGTTCACCCTGATGCCGGGGCTGCTGATGGTCTTCAGCCGCCTCATCGAAAAGACCGCCCACCGCAGCTTTATCCCCAAAATCACCCCCCTGGGGCGGCTGGTGACCCGGCTGAAATTCGTGGTGCCGCCGGTGTTCGCGGTGGCGCTGGTGGGAGCTTTCTTCCTCTCCAACCAGTGCCCCTACGCCTACGGCTACACGCTGCTGGAGACCAAGACCCAGAGTGAGGCCTCCGCAGCGGAAAAACGGGTCAACGATACCTTCGGCACCCAGAACGTGCTGGCAGTGGTGGTACCCGCCGGGGATTACGACCGGGAGGGCCGCCTGCTGGACGCCCTGTCGGCCCTGCCCCAGGTGGACTACGCCCTGGGCCTTGCCAACGTGGAGGTGAAGGACGGCTACGTGCTGACGGACCAGCTGACCCCCCGGCAGTTCGCGGAGCTGACGGACCTGGATATCGAGGCGGGGCGGCTGCTCTACACCGCCTACGCCGCCGACCACCAGGAGTACGGGCGGCTGCTCAACAACATCGGCAACTACGGCGTGCCCCTCATCGACATGTTCCTCTTCCTCTATGACCGGGTGCAGGAGGGGTATGTGACCCTGGACGACGATCTCATGGGGGAGCTGGAGGACCTCCACCAGCAGATCACCGACGCCCAGGCCCAGCTCCAGGGGCCGGACTACACCCGGCTGCTGGTGAATCTGGATCTGCCGGAGGAGGGGGAGGAGACCTTCGCTTTCCTGGACGACCTCCACACCCTGGTGGGCCGGTACTACGCCCCCGGCAGCTTCTACCTGGTGGGCAACTCCACCAGCGACTACGACCTGGCCTCCTCTTTCAGCCACGACAACATCCTCATCAGCGTCCTCTCGGCGCTGTTCGTGGTGATCGTACTGCTCTTTACCTTCCAGTCGGTGGGCATGCCCATTCTGCTGATCCTGGTGATCCAGGGGAGCGTATGGATCAACTTCGCCTTCCCCACCCTGGAAAAGAGCCCCATCTTCTTCCTCAGCTACCTGATCGTCAGCTCCATCCAGATGGGCGCCAACATCGACTACGCCATCGTCATATCCTCCCGGTACCAGGAGCTCAAGGCCACCATGGCTCCCCGGGAGGCCATGATCGAAACGCTGAACCTGGCGTTCCCCACGGTGTTCACCTCCGGTACCATCCTGGCCTCTGCCGGGACCCTCATCGGCCAGCTGACCTCCGACCCGGCCATCTACGGCGTGGGCCTGTGCATCGGGCGGGGCACCATTATCTCCATGTTCCTGGTGATGTGCGTGCTGCCGGAGATCTTGCTGCTGGGAGACGTCATCATCGAAAAGACCGCATTCAACATCAAGTACCCGGCGCTGATCCAGACCACCAGCGCCGCCGGACGGGTCCATCTGGACGGCCGGGTCCGGGGCACCATCTCCGGGCGCATCGACGCGGAGGTCCACGGCGTGGTGGAGGGGGATGTCACCGCCGTGGTGTCCGTCCGGCAGTCCAATCCCATCCGGCAAGAGCAGGAGGCAGAACATGAAGAAGAATCCTAAACACGCCATCCCCGCCCGGCTGACGGCGGCGGTGCTGGCCGCAGTGCTGGCACTGGCCGCGGCGGCCCCCGCCCTGGCCGCGGAGCCGGACGTCATCCATATCCGCACTGCCGGGGACCTGACCCGGCTGGCGCAGCAGTGCGCCCTGGACACCTGGTCCCAGGGCAAGACCGTGGTGCTGGAGGCAGACCTGACCCTGGACGCAAACTTTGCCCCGATCCCCACCTTCGGCGGCATCTTTGACGGAGGCGGCCACACCCTCTCCGGCCTGCGGGAGGCGGAGGGGCTCTCCTCCCAGGGCCTCTTCCGCTACATCCAGGAGGGCGGCGTGGTGAAAAACCTCACCGTCCAGGGGGATGTCACCGCCCGGAACGGGGAGACCTGCCTGGGGGGCATCGCCGGCACCAACGCCGGCACCATTGTGGACTGCACCTTTTCCGGCGCCGTCTCCGCCCGGGAGCATGCAGGCGGCATCGCCGGCTTCAACGATACCACCGGCTCCATCTACCGCTGCACCGCAGAGGGTTCCCTGACCGGAGAGCGCTTCACCGGCGGCATCACCGGCGAAAACGCCGGCACCGTCACCAGCTGCGTCAACCGCGCATCGGTGAACACCGCCGCCTACGACCCCCAGGTGAGCCTGGAGGACTCCTTGAACGTCCCCGGAGGGCTGGAGTCCCTGGATCTGCGGGACACAGTGGCGGATGAGGCCACGGAGCTGCTGGACACTACCACCGATACCGGCGGCATCGCAGGCTGCTCCACCGGCATCCTGCGGGGGTGCCGCAACGAGGGGGACGTCGGCTACCCCCACGTGGGCTACAACGTGGGGGGCATCGCCGGGCGCTCCTCGGGATACCTCACCGGCTGCACCAACACAGGCACCGTCCTGGGCCGCAAGGACGTAGGCGGGGTGGTGGGGCAGATGGCCCCCAACATCCTGCTGATCTTCTCCCAGGACACCATCGGCCAGCTGGACACCGCCCTGGACAGCCTGGACACCGCCATCCTGCGGACGTTGGACGACGCCCAGGCAAGCAGCCGGGAGATCTCCGGCCAGCTGGAGGGCCTCTCCGGCTACACGGACACCGCCGCAGACGCCGCGTCGGATCTGCTGGATCTCACCGCAAACTGGGGAGACGACAGCCTCCAGCAGGTCAACGACCTGGCGGAGGCCACCGCCGATGCCCTGGACTCCCTGGCGGATCTCACCGCCGGATGGGAGGATATGCTCGATGACATCTCCAGGGCCCTGAAGCTGCTGCGCTCCGGGGCGGACAGTCTCTCCGGCCCCCAGGCGGCCGCCCTGCGGGAGGCCCTGACGCAGCTGGAACAGGCCCAGTCCCAGGGGAAAACCGCCCTCTCCCAGCTGCGGGGGGCTCTGAAGACGCTGGGCAGCGCCCTGGTGGCCCGGGATCCCGCCGCGCTGTCGGCGGCCCTGGAGCAGTTGGATGATGCCCGGGCAGACCTGACAGCATCTTTGAACCTGGCCAAAACCGCCCTGGAAAATCTGGCCCAGGCCACGGACCGTGACGACACCCGGCAATCCCTGGAGGATCTGGCCGCCGGACTGGGCAGCGCCGCCGGAGCGGTGGGAGAGGGGCTGAACGCTCTGCGGGGTGCCCTTACCTCCCTGACTCTGGATCCGGATACGGTGCACGCCGCTTTCCAACAGGCGGCCCAGGCCGCCGGGACGCTGGGCAGCGCCGCCGACACCCTGACAAAAGGCGCCGCTGATCTGGCCAAGGCCCTTACCGGCCACGACTTTTCCGACGCCGCCGGAGATCTGAGCAAAGCTCTGGATCTGCTGGGAGACACCGCAAAGGGGCTGTCCGGGGACGCCGGGACGCTGCGCCGGATCCTCTCGGACCTGGCGGAGGGCGGAAGCATCTCCTTTGAGACCCCGGGGGCTCAATACCAGGCCCTGGGGGACACCCTTCACGGGGCCGTCTCCGGCATGGGAGAACAGCTGGATCTGCTGCGCCAGAACGCCTCCGGCGCCGCCGACACCCTGACGGAGGATCTGCGGGATCTGGAATCCCGCTTCCGCACGGTGACGGATCTGCTGCTCTCCGCCCTCACCGACAGCCGCACGCCAGATGTGACGGGGCTGTGGGAGGACGTATCCGAGGAGGAGATCCAGTCCACCACCCTGGGCAAGGCCCAGGCGTGCCGCAACCACGGCACCGTGGAGGGAGACCTCTGCGTGGGAGGTATCGCCGGCTCCATGGCGGTGGAATACGACCTGGACCCGGAGGACGACGTCACCCGGGTGGGGACGGAATCCCTCCAGTTCCGCTATGAGACCCGGGCGGTGCTGCAAAACTGTGTCAACGACGGTGCCGTCACCGCCAAAAAGGACGATGTGGGCGGCGTGGTGGGCCGCATGGACCTGGGATACGTGCTGGGGTGCGAGAACTACGGGGCCGTGGAGAGCACCGACGGGGAATATGTGGGGGGCATTGCCGGCTCCTCCGCCTCCGTCATCCGGGACTGCTGGGCCAAGTGTACCCTCACCGGAAAGAGCAGCACCGGCGGCATCGCCGGCTCCGCCTATCGGCTCTACGACTGCACCGCCCTGGTATCCGCCCAGGCGGAGGGCGGCTGCGTGGGCGCCGTGGCTGGTGAGCAGGCAGAGGGCGGCGTCCTCTCCGGCAACCGCTATGTGCCCCATGGGAACCTGGCTGCTGTGGACGGCGTCAGCTATGCCGGGGCGGCGGAACCGGTGGACTATCCCACCCTGGCCCGGGAAAACCTGCCGGAGGGATTCCGTACGTTCACCGTCTCCTATGTGGCGGAGGGGGAGACCGTCCAGCGCCGCACCTATTCCTACGGCGCGGATCTGACCGCCGAGCCGGTGCCCCCCGCGCCGGAAAAAGAGGGGTGCTTCGGCGCCTGGGAGGAGCTGGGGGAGGAGGCCATCACCTTTGACCACATCCTCCAGGCGGTATATACCCCCTATGTCACCACCCTGGCCAGCACCGCCCGCCGGGACGAGGCCCGGTCGGTGTTCCTGGCGGAAGGGGATTTCGGCCCCGATGCCAGCCTGACGGCCCGGCAGGAGGAGACCGGCAGCAGTGCCGAGCGCTGGTCCGTTGCCCTGGAGGGCACGGACGCAATGCCCACGCTGATCCGCTTCACGCCGCCGGAGGACTGGGAGAACGTATCCTTGCAGATCGTCACGGAGTCCGGTACCCGGACCGTGGATTGGCAGCAGGAGGGCAGCTGCTGCGTCTTTTCCCCGGAGGCCGCCTCCTTTACCCTGCTGGCCACCCAGCGGGCAGGAGTGCCCTGGGTGCTGCTGGCGGCGCTGGCCGCCGCGGCTCTGGCAGCCGGAGCCGTTGCGCTGGTAAGGCGGAAGCGGAAGGGAAAACCGGTGCCAACCGCGCCGGCAGATTGCGCATAACAGCTGCCGTCATTACAGAAAAGACCGGAAGCGGTACCGTACCGCTTCCGGTCCTTTGCAGCTGCGGGCCGCAAAAAAGAGATCCTGCCTCCAGGGCAGGATCTCTTTTCATCTGAACTGTGCCGGGAAAGCGGAGGTCATCAGGCCTCCAGGTTGACGCCGGTCTCCCGGGCGAAGACATGGGCCACTTTGCCGTCGAAGGTGAAGGAAATGGGGCTTCCGATGGAGAAGTTGGCGCCGTTCTTCAGGTCCATGGTCTGGACAATGATGATCATGTCCCGGCCGCAGGCGCTGATGTGCAGATGCACGGCGCTGCCCATCATCTCGCTGACGTCCACGGTGCCCTTCACCATCTTGTCGGGATCGCCCTCCAGGGTGATGTGCTCCGGCCGGACGCCCAGGGTGATGGCCTGGGGCTCCACGCCCTTCTTGGAAAGGCGCTCCTGCTTATCCTCGGAGAGCACCACGTGGGCGTTCTCCAGATCCACGGCGTACTTGCCGTCGGCGTCCTTCACCAGCTGGGCGTCGTAGAAGTTCATCTGGGGCATGCCGATGAAGCCTGCCACAAAGAGGTTGGCCGGGTGGTCGAAGAGCTCCTGAGGGGTGCCGATCTGCTGGATGACGCCGTCCTTCATGATGACGATGCGGTCGCCCAGGGTCATGGCCTCCGTCTGGTCGTGGGTGACGTAGACGAAGGTGGTATCGATGCGGGAGCGGAGCTTGATGAGCTCGGCGCGCATCTGGTTGCGCAGCTTGGCGTCCAGGTTGGACAGAGGCTCGTCCATCAGCAGCACCTTTGGCTCCCGGACGATGGCACGGCCGATGGCCACCCGCTGCCGCTGGCCGCCGGAGAGGGCCTTGGGCTTGCGGTCCAGGTACTCGGTGATGCCCAGGATCTCCGCCGCCTGGTCCACCCGGGTCTTGATCTGATCCTTGGGGTACTTCCGAAGCTTCAGGGGGAACTCCATGTTCTCCCGGACGGTCATGTGGGGGTACAGGGCGTAGTTCTGGAACACCATGGCGATGTCACGATCCTTGGAGGCCACGTCGTTCATGAGCTTGCCGTCGATGTACAGCTCGCCGCCGCTGATCTCCTCCAGTCCGGCGATCATCCGCAGCGTGGTGGACTTGCCGCAGCCGGAGGGGCCCACCAGCACGATGAACTCCTTGTCCTTGATCTCCAGGTTGAAGTCCTGCACCGCCAGAACGCCCTCGTCGGTGATCTGGAGATTGGTCTTCTTCTCCTGCTCGCCCTTCTTCTTTTTCTTGGGCTCACTGTGGGGATAGACTTTCTTGATGTTTTTCAGGATCACTTCTGCCATAGCATTGAGGCTCCGGGCCCAGTGCATCCGCATGCTGGTCCCTCACGGCCGGCCGCTCTGGGCCGCGCCGCTTTACGGCAGGTCTCCACACTGCCGCACCGCGAGCCGGGCGGGTATTTTTCCTCCTTTTTTTGATCCGGAGCGGGCAGAAAGTGGAGTGCCCGGGCCGGATGGGAATTGGGGAAGGGCGCCCTGGGGCGCCTGCGCTCAATAGAATTCCTTGATGTAGTTCAGCACATCCTGGCGGCTGCCCTGGAAGGGGCCGGGGGTCTCCATTTTCAAGGAGACCAGAGCCGTGCAGTACAGCAGGGCCTCTTTGATATCGGCCCGCTGGCGCTCGGTGATGTAGCCGGCAAAGGTGGTGTCCCCCCGGCCGGTGCGGCCGGAGAGGTTCCGGGCCTTGATGGGGCAGGTGTAGATCTCCTTGCCGTCATAGGCCAGCACCTCGGTGTTGTGGGTGATGAGAACCTCCTTGGCTCCCCAGCTGTGCAGGAGCTTGGCGGCCTCCGCCCGGTCCGTGAGACCCGTCAGGATCTCCGCCTCGGCGGCGTCGGTCTTGAGATAGTCGATGACGGGCAGATATTCCTTCTTCTCCGCCCAGTCGTGGAAGGCCATGGTCTTGTCCGCCTCCACGTGGCGCAGCAGGCACTGGACGTCCACTGCCACCTTACCGTGCTTGGCGGCCTCGGCAAAGAGGGCGCCGTCAAAGTCCCCGTACACCAGACCCGCAAAGTGATAGATGCCCGTCTCGATGTCCGGCAGTTCGTCGAACCGGAAGGGGTCGCACACACCCATGGAGGTGCACGCCCGCTTTTCCTTGTCGGCGGTGAAATACTGGTTGCGGATGGAACAGGTGGCCTTGGAGGGCTTCCAGTACACGTCCGCGCCGGAGCCGGCAAACCGCTCCTCCACGTTGGCGTCGGCGGGGTTGAGCTTGGTGAAGACGGCGGTACGGTTGCCGGACTTGGCCGCCGCGAAACCGGAGGCCACCACGGCGCCGCCTACTTCCTTGCGCTCGTTGCCCTGATAGTCGATGTTGTGATCCAGAGAGACCGGTCCGATGACCAGCACGTCATAGTGTTCCGCCATGGAGATTCCTCCTTGTGTTTGATGGATCCGCCTCAGCCCTCCATAGCGGGAGGCTCATAGCAGGCGGTGAAGACACCCTCCGGTTCCAGGGTGAAGGTCAGGGCCCCGTGGGGGGGCGCCGGCTCCATTTCCTCGGGGAGGGAGGGGCAGTCGGAAAAGTACAGCGCCGCGCCGCCGGCGGCGATGGTACGCATCAGGTCCGGATGGGCGCTGTTGTAGCGCCGGTCACTGGAGGCACAGCATACCACAGCCTTGGGGCGCACAGCCCGGAGCAGCGCTTCGTCGGCGCCGTCCTTTTGCCCGTGGTGGCCCACCTTGAAGATGTCTGCCCGGAGGTCCGCCGGGTCCACATGGCCGTAGCCGGCCACGTTGGTATCGCCGGGCAGCAGCACCCGGGTACCCCGGTAATCCAGCAGCATCATCAGGCTGAAGTTGTTCATCCGGGCGTCCAGGGCGTCCAGCTTGCGGAAAAACTCCTCCTCCGGCTGGGGTGCATACAGGGCTTCCATCCGCTCCATCAGCTCCCGCCTGGCCTCAGGCGCAGGGGAGAGCACCCGGAGTGTCAGCCCAGGGCAGAGGGTACGCTCCATCCCGGCGCCCAGATCCTCCACGGAACCGCCGGCGGCGCATACCCGCTCCATCAGGGGCAGCGCGTCATTGAGGGAACGCAGGAAATTATCCCGGGAAACAGTGCCGCCCCGCTTCGGCAGGGGGTGCATCACCCGGCGGCAGAAGTCCAGGGGCAAAGACTGCCAGAGAACCTTTGGCATCAGCGTGTCCGGCAGAGCCGCCAGACCGCACAGGTGGTCTTCGTGGATATGTGTGGACACCATGGCGTCCACATGGCCCAGGCCGGACCGGCGGACAAATTCCGTCACCGGAAGGCGCCCGGAGGGCTGGTTCTGATATTCTTCCGGCAAGCCGGAGCCACCGTCGATCAGCATGGTAAACACGCCGTCAGGAGCGGAAGCGTCGGGGCAGCTCACCAAAATGGCCTCGCCATAGCCCACATTGACAAAGGTGAGGTTCATATTCTCCATACGCTTAACCCATGGCCCGTTTGATGTAGAAACTAGACAGGATCAGGACCAAAACCGTCATGACGATGGCGCCGGCACTGCCGAAACCAAAGTCCAGGGATTTGATGCCGTAATTATAGAGGAACTGGGTGATGGTGGACGTGGTGCCTGCAGGGCCGCCGCCGGTGAGGACGTTGACCTTCTCGAACAGGCGGAAGGTATCGATGGTCCGCAGCAGGGCGCACAGGGCCAGAGAATTCTTGATGTTGGGGATGGTGATATACCAGAACTGCTGCATAAAGCCTGCGCCGTCGATGCGGGCAGCTTCATACTGGGTAGCGGAGACAGATTGCAGCGCCGCATACAGCAGGAGGAAGACAAAGGGCACATTCTGCCATACGTCAATGAGCAGGATGGTCCCGAAAGCAGTCTTGGTATCCATGAACCAGTTGTACACCGGCAGGTTCAGCGCCTTGAGCACCTGGTTGATAATGCCGTAGTTGGCGGAGAGCATCATGCGCCAGCTGAGGGCCACTGTCACAGCAGGCAGCAGATAGGGCAAAAGCAGCAGCGTGCGCATGGTCTTCTGGCCGCGCTTGAGACTGTTGACAAAGATCGCTACCACGAGTCCGAACCCCATCTCGAAAATCACCGCCAAAATGGTGAACAGGATGGTGTTCCAAACCGCCTGCTGAAAATATCCGTTTTTAAAGAGGGAAACATAATTCTCAAAGAGAACGAAAGTGGCTTTCTCCGCTCCCTTTAGATAGTTGTAGTCGGTAAAGCTGTATACAAATGTGAAAATCAGGGGATAGGCAGTCATGACCAGCAGCACCACCAGGGTGGGAGTGAGCATGCCGATCCCGAAGCGTTTGGTAGCCGCCTGGGCGCTATTCAATTTTACAATGCCATTATTCTTCATGATGACGACCTCACAATTTGGAGAGGTTTCACCCGGAGGTCCGGGCCGCTTTGGAATGGGGCCGGGACGCCATGCGGCGTCCCGGCCGCCCGATATGCTGAGTTATCGCTGGGAAAAATCGCGTCAGCCGGCCATCAGATCCTCCAGCTGGCTCTGGGCATAAGCAAGGCCCTCATCGATGGTCTTGGTACCCTGGATGATGTTATCCATCTCAGTGCCCAGGATGTTGGTGAACTCGGTCCACTCCTCAATGACAGGACGGTATACGCCGGTCTCCAGCGCGCCGCAGACGGTCTCCAGGTGGGGATAGGTCTGCAGGACAGTCTCATCCAGCAGGCTGGAGTAACGGCAGGGCACGCCGCCGTTTTCAATGGAAGCCTTCTGGACCTCGGGGCTCATCACGTATTCCAGCAGCTCCAGGGCCAGATCCTTGTGGGGAGCGTTGTTGGGGATGCCGATGCACCACACGCCCTGCAGGGCCACGGCGTCCACAGGATCAGAGTCGTCGGTGAGCTTGGTGGGGATGGTGGTGTAGTTGGCGGGGCCGTCGGCGGTGGGCACGTACCAGCCGGGCCAGATCTGGGCCATGGCGGTCTCGCCGGCGGTGACGGAAGCCACGATGTCGTCCTTGTCCAGAGTGCTGCCCAGCTCGTACAGGGCCAGGTATTCCTCCATGGCGGCCTTGAACTCGGGGGTATCCACGGTGGGCTGGTTGTTTTCATCCACGACCCAGCCGCCATGGACCACCAGGTGAGGCAGGAAGTCGGAGAGGATGTTGTCGGCGCTGCCGCCGCGGATCAGGAAGCCGTTCTTGCTGGAATCGGCAGCCTTGGTCTTCTGAGCCACGTCCATGATGTCGGCAAAGCTGTCGATATCCTCGGGAGCGTAGCCGGCATCGGAGAGCAGCTGCTTGTTGTACATCATGACGGTGACGTTGCCGTAGTAGGGAGCCAGGTACACGTCCTCGCCCACCTTGCAGATGGTGGTGGTGGCGGGGATGATGTCCTTGTCAAAGCTGTAGCCCATCTCGGTGAGGTTGGCCAGGACGCCGTTGGCGGTGAACTCAGCCATCCAGGAGCCGTCCACCATGCACAGGTCATAGGTACCCTCAGCGTTCACGGCGTCCAGCGCAATGCCGGTGTGCAGATCATCGAAAGACATCAGCAGCACTTCGATATCCACATTGTGCTCTTCTTCGAAGGCAGGCAGGCATTTTTCCAGGACCTCGCCGTAGGCGCCGCCACGCAGAATCAGCGTCATCTTGGTGGGTTCGCCGGAGCCGCCGCCTCCTTCACCACCGGTATCCGTGGAATCACCGCCGCCGCAGGCAGCCAGGGACAGCGTCATGCCAAGGGCCAGGAGCAGTGCAAGCAGTTTCTTCATTTTCATTTCCTCCTAGTCTTTTTTTGTGGGAACTCTTCTTTCCTTCAGGGATGCCGAAATCGCCGGGAATCTATTTTGTTACTCTTTGACAGCGCCGCTTGACAAACCGGAGATCAAGTAGTTCTGTGCAAAGATCACAAACAGGGTAATGGGGATCACGGAGATGACGCCGCCGGCGGCCACCAGGCCGAAGTTGGTGAGGTTATCCTCCGTGTTGAGGACAGACAGGGCCAGGGGCACCGTGTAGTTGGAGGGGCTGCGGGTGAAGATGACGGTGTAAGTGTACTCGTTCCAGGCATACATGAACGAGAGCATGGCCACCGCCGCGATGCCGGGGGCCACCAGGGGCAGCACAATCCGGCAGAACAGCTGCCACTCTGTGGCGCCGTCCACCTTGGCGCTCTCCTCAATTTCCTCCGGCAGATCCCGGAAGAAGCTGATGAGGAACCAGATGATCAGGGGCACATTGATGAGCACGCAGGCCAGGACCACCGGCAGCTTCGTGTTGAGAATGCCGATCTTGCTGAACATGGTGTACAGCGGGATGGTGAAGGCCACGGGGGGCAGCACACGCACCAGCAGCACCCAGTAGGTCATGGGACGCTTGAGCCCGAAGCGAAAGCGCTGGCGGGCAATGATATACGCCGCGCAGATGCCCACGATCAGGGAGATCACCAGCGAGGCACTGGTGGTCTGGAGGCTGTTGATGGTAGCCTGCCCAAAGCCCTTATCCGTAAAGAGGGAAACAAAATGCTCCAGCGTCAGAGAGCCGGGAATGAGGGAAATGTGTCCCTGCATTTCCTCCGTAGGACGGATGGCCATGGCCACCAGCCAGTAGATGGGGAAAAGGGAGATAAAGAGCAGCACCGCGCAGCCTACCCCTTTTGCCGCCGTACTCAAGATCCTCTTTCTTTTCATGCGAACATCCTCCTAAAAAGCCGAATTCCGACCTGCTGAGTATAACGGTCTTCTGTAAAAGGGACCATCGTGTCCCGGAAAAAACCATGTAAAATTTTGTAAAATCAGGATCTCAACTGGAGCGCCGCACCACCAGCCGGGTGGGCACCACCGTCAGCCGGGGGACGTGCTCCTCCCCGCAGAGCACCGCCTTGAGCCGCTCCACACAAAGCAGTCCCATTTGGCGGCAGTCGATATGGACGCTGGTGAGCTCCGGCTCCGTCAGGGCACAGGCGGTGGAATCGTCGTATCCCACCACCGCCAGATCCTCCGGCACCCGCAGGTGCAGCCGGGCAGCGGCTTTGAGCGTAGCAGCGGCGATGATGTCGTTGGCCGCAAAGACGGCCGAGGGCCGGTCCGGCCGGTCCAGCAGCTCCAGGGCTGTCTGGGTGGCATCCGAAACATTGGGATTGCACAGCTTGATGTCCTCGTCCCGCACCGGCAGCCCGTGGTCCTCCATGACCTCCAGAAACGCGCTGTACCGCTCTCCGGTAATATAGGGAGCAAACCGGCCCGCCAGCATCCCGATGCGCCGGTGTCCCCGCTCCATCAGGTGCTCCACCGCCTGGCGCACGCCGCCCCGCTCGTCGGAGACCACGCAGGGAAGGTCAAATCCCGCCATGCGGTTGTTCACCAGCACCACCGCCACATTCTTGCTCTGGAACTCGCTTACCAGCTCCGCCTGGGCGTCGCCGCCCAGGATCACGCCCTCCACCTGTTTGCTCTGGGCGGTAGCGGAGGCCTGGCTCCAGTCCTCCGCCGTGGAGATCAGCAGCAGGTAGTCCGAGCCGTTGGTCTCCCGCATGATGCCCTCGCAGATGCTGGCGTAGAACTCGTCGAGAATGGTGGCGCCCTTCTTGCAGATGAGAAAGGCGATCTTGTCCGTCCGCTGCCGGGCCATAGCCCGGGCGATGGCGTTGGGGGAGTAGTGCAGGGCCGCCGCCGCCTCATAGACCTTGCGCCGGGTGCCCTCCCGCACCTTCTCCGGCTCGGAAAACGCCCGGGAGATGGTGGCGGTGGATACCCCGGAGAGCCGGGATACATCATAAATGGTGGGGTTCATACGAGGCACCCCTTTACAGCCTGATGTAAGCGCTTACAAAAAATCTTCTACAAACGGGGCAGGGCCTGATCACCCTGCCTGTGTACAAATTAACGGTACCATTTGTAGCGAAAGAAATCAAGGGCTTTTTGGCAATTTTATTATATTCTCCCATAAACTTAACATAGATTTTATATATTTCGACAATTTATGTAACCGTTTACATCTTATTTCCCGCACTTCCGCGTTGACAAGGGCCCCCGGCGTCTCCTATACTGGAAGAAATTCAGGAACCGGGGCGCATCCCCGGCAAAGGAGGGCGTCGCCTTGAAAAAACGGGGAAGCCTTTGGAAAAAAGTGGTGGACACGGCGGCGGACACCTCGCCGGTGATGCAGACGGCAGGGCGGATCGCCCTGCTGGCGGTAGGGAACCTTTTGTGGCTGGTGTGCTCTCTTCCGGTGGTGACGGCAGGGGCCGCAGCGGCGGGGCTTTACACCGTGCTCTTTGAC
>PPYF01424838.1_pt1 | contig 23645 bp, 28 predicted proteins | sample 1559871 | NCBI WGS metagenome assembly PPYF01 (sample SAMN08240021, study PRJNA423297) | Human gut metagenome, whole genome shotgun sequencing project. | reverse complement strand
CGGCCTAACACATGTATTTTTGTAATATATTGCGTATGCTCTTTTCTCTGTTTTTTGTATTCAAATCTGGTAACAATATCCGGTTTATATTTCTCAACATTTTTCTCAAATACAAAATCAGACAGATCCTGCGTTGTGGACGCACAGCAAGTTAAGTTACTATAATATAACGCTACCGGATTGCCAATCATGGAAGACAATAGAAACAAAATATTTTTAGTTGGATCTTCAAAATTCTCTCCATCCAATAACATGTTAGAAATATTGTCGTGTGTCAATTTGAAATAAATCAACCGTGCGATATTTTCATCATAGATCTGCAGAATAACATATTTTATAATACCCCAATAATACTCATCTTCCGAAATTTCTATCACTGGAATATTACGTTCCGAACAAAACTTTAATAAAATATCATAATAATTGACTTTCTGTACCATGTCCGGATGCTGCTTTATAATAAATCCACTGACCTGTTTCTTCTCCAGTTCATTCAAATGTTTCCGAAACTCTCTCTCCGTTTCTCCGAAATACACTTTCATATTTGTAAGAAGAAGCTCTCCTCCAGTCAGATATCTTTCCATATCTTCTATTTCGATAATTCGTATACCTTTAATTTCCTGATTCAGATTTTCTTTACATGTCACTAATCTCATATCAGGAAATTGTTTCGATTCTAATAATTGTTTTACCGTATAAGCCATTCAGCACCTCGTCAAATTCGTCTTTTGTTGTCTACATTGGTTGTACCAGCATCTGATGTTGTGTTTTCAAAAGTGGCATAAGTAAACAGTATAATTATACCCTCCCCCGAAATTTTCTGTCAATTTCTTCATGCGTATAAAATGCATATTTTATATAGATTCAAATAAAAAAGATAGCTCGCATCTTTGTCGAACTGTCCATTACTTCTTCAGGCTGCGGATAAAAGTCATAAAAATTTCTCTTTCCTTCTCATCCAAGCCATCCCAAATCTCAAGTATTTCTTTTTGCTCTTTTGTCAGATCCAATCTGCTTTCATCATCTGAAAAAAATTGTGCGATTGTAATTTCAAAAGCATCACATATTTTTTCCAGATTAGCCATCGTCGGCATACTCTTCTGATTCAGCATATTTCCCAGAGCCGTCTGCGTTATTCCTGTAAGCTGAGCTAACCTATATTTTGTATATCCTCGCTTCCGGCATAGTTCCGCAATTCTTAACGGAATATACTCTTCCACACACAAGTATATACACCTCTCTTCTAGTCTATGATACCAATATTGTACCTGTTGACCAGAAGATTTATTAGACATTTATTTATTGATTATATACTCTTGTACACAAGACTTTTTAAGTAAAAAATATAGCTAGACAGTCCACGATATTCAGTTGTTGCATATATTTATGATACTTTCTACGAGGAAATCTGTCAAATACATGTTGTTAAAAAATGATATTATAACTCAAAAAATCCTGATAGATAACTTTATCTATGCAGTTACCTATCAGGATGGGAATTTTATCTTACACCACGATTAGCTCCTCTCTCCGGCTTCTGTTGATATTGTCAGTATAGCAAAATAAGCTTTTGCAATATACATCCATAATAAAAAATTAAATCTTTATAATTCCCATTTTTGAGGAATAACACAAAATAAGGCCCAAAAGGGCACTTTCCCTTTTGAGCCTATACATTTTATCAACTAACGTATTTTGCTTTCATTTTTCCATGTCTACACATGACATTTTTCTCTTAAATCGCATCCTATGATAGTTCTTTCATCTTGCTGATATCCTTTGCCTGCATTTTTCTTGAAGTGCTATATGGTGGTACCAGTTTTAAAGACAACCGTCCCTTTCTGATCATATACGTTTCACTTCCATCCTCCGCAGATCCTTTCAACCAGCAATCATCCGGATACTTCTCAGCAAAGGTCCGTAACCGTTTCTGCAAACTCTGATTGAAGGTATACACATCATAGAATCCGTCATCTTCATTGGTCAGAATAATCGTTTCTTTTTCACACTTTAACCTTCGCATATTCTACCCCCGCTTTCTTTCCATTTCCTGATCCAGGTATTTGGGTATCGGCTTTCCGGACCGGCGAGCAATAGCAATCTGTTTCTGATGGAGTCGCTTGATCACAGATCTTCGTTTCTTAGGTTTATTATCCTGTTCATTTCGGGAAGTCTGTTTGTTGCTACAAGCATCAAAGATCTTTTCCGGATTCTTCTTCTGATTATTCACCAGACCGTCCACCATATCATAATTGGCTTCGGTACCGGATTCTCTGCTTCGTTCATAAGTGCCGTTCTGGTAGAACTTCTGGTAATGTTCCAGACGGATTTTACCATCTTGTTTTAGCTGTTCGACCGGATTTAGCGTTACCTGCTGTTGGATGTAATCATGAATCTTTTGTTTTGTCTTTTCATCGAATTTCTTACATTCTTCAACAACCATTTTTCCATAGGCATCCAGGATAACACCCTGGGCCCGATCTCGGTATACCTGATGTTCCATCAAATAAAACTGTTTTCCATCAATAATGATGGTGTCTGTTGCAATCCAGTTCCCCTTTTTCCCATCAATCTGATAATTCTCAGTTTCCATAGTGATCAGTGCGCCCGATGTATTGATACGAATGAATCCGGCCAGATACTGTGGATAGTTTTCATCTACATAGTAGCAGCTGATTTCTCCATTCTTGTTCAATACGAGCACGTCACTGACTTCGCATTGATTTTTCGTCCGTTTCCAGATGTCAGCGACTTTTTCATTTTCCTGTATTTCATGAATCGAGATTAATCTGTAATTTCCGACAGTAATCGACACATTCTGCTGTCTTGCCTCTTGATATGGCAGATGCCACAGTGCTTTTCCTGCTGTCTGCTGATCTACTCGGTAGACTGCAAATTGATTAAGCTTCATAGGCATCGTCCTCCAAGTTATTCAGATAATAATTCAGATCCAGAGAATAGTAGTATTTGTCGCGGAATGGATTCCTTATTGTAAGAAAACGTTTAACGGCGCACAGTCTGTGATTGACTACCTTGGAAAGTATACCCATAGGATTGCCATCAGCAATCACCGCATCATCTGCATGGACGATGGAAACGTTACTTTTTCTGTAAAAGATTACCGGAACAAAGGACAATGGAAAGAACTTACCCTTTCCGGCGTTGAATTTATACGACGGTTTCTGATGCATGTACCGCCAAAACGTTTTGTCAGGATTCGGCATTACGGACTTCTTTGTTCTCGCAGCAAACACAAGAAGCTTGCTTTATGCCGGAATCTCCTTGGATGCCAAAAGTATCTTTCGAAGCTTCGAGGTAAGGAGATGCCGGAAATATTAAAACAGCTTTATGAGATAAACATTTGTGTGTGTAAATCCTGTGGTGGGCATCTTGGAAAACCACAGCTTCGAAAACCACAAAGATGTTAAAATCTTATTCTTTCATACGTTTTCTAAAGCCTCAAAGCTTGAGGTTTTGTTGTCGTACCTATTTATCTGAAAACACTTGATTTCTGTAGCTTCTGCACAGGAAATCCTGTATAATCATGGGTAAGCACAAAAGATTGAAAGTCCATAGGTAATAGCTACCCGGACGCTCACTTTGTTCAATTAGGTCAAATCGAAAATGGTGTAAACGAAGGGGCAGTTCACTGGAATGCCAAAACTGCTTTTTCGTTTACCCCATCATCGATTCTAACCTAAAGAATTTGGAGTGTGCTTTATAAATTTTTTCCGATTCCCTCAAGTTCGTTCATGGAATTCTTATTTTTTTCAAGTTCATCTCTGGCTGTTGCATAATATGATTTATTGAAAAGCATGTCCCATGAAAGATATTTTGCCATACAGTCAAACTGCTTATCAATCAGCTCATACTGGATACTGTCTACGGGAGAACCACCTACAACAATCGTGCCCACTTTTTTATTTTTTAACTGCAATCCACGGCAGTAGCACTTATCAATGACTAATTTCAATTGTGCTGACATTCCCCACCAATAAACTGGCGTAGCAAAAAGAATCATATCTGCGGCAGCAATTTTATCAATTGTAGGATTTGTATCATCCTTATCGACGCATCTCTTAGAGCATTGACAGACACCACATCCCTTGCATGGTGCAATGTTGAGTTTGTCGGGTTCAATGATTTCAATTTTATTCTTTTCTGACGCTCCTTTTATAAATGCATTGATTGCTGCCAGCGTATTTCCTTTTCTGGCACTTCCACTAATGATTACAATTTTCATGCGTGTATCCTCCAACTTCCGATTTCTATTTTTGTTTCCATAGCATGGTGTATTCTTTTTCACCAGTAGCTTCATCCAAACCTTTCCTATAAAGCAAAAAGGGGCCGTCGCATCAAATTTGATATGCTCCCTTCTAGGTAGACAAGTGAAATAATAAAAACTTGTCACTTAGGAGGGAGCATATTTTATGTCTAAAAGAAAAGTATCTGTTGAGGATAAGATATATGCTGTAAATCTATATCTGGATGGAAAAGAAAGCCAACGGCGAATTGCCGATATGTTTGATGTAAGTCTTGCATCTGTCCAACAATGGATTCGAAACTATGAATCTATGGGAGCAAATACATTCACATTGAAAGGAAATAAAAAATATTCCAAAGAATTGAAACAACAAGCAGTCTTAGATTATTTAGCAGGCTATTGTTCTCAAAATGATATTTGCAAAAAATACGGGATCCGTTCAAAAGGTAAGTTACAAACTTGGATAAAGAAGTATAATGGTCATGAAGAATTAAAATCTTCTGGAACAGGAGGAAGCATTGTCATGACCAAAGGAAGAAAAACCACTTTTGAAGAACGGGTTGAAATAGTACAGTATTGTATCGCACATGATCGTAATTATGCCCAAACAGCAGAACAATACCAGGTGTCCTATCAACAGGCTCGCAATTATATAGTCAAATATGAAGCTGGTGGAGTGGAAGCTTTAAGAGATAACCGTGGCAAACGAAAACGTCCCGATGAGATGAGTGAATTAGAAAAGTTGCGTGCTGAAGTTAAAATTTTAAAAGCAGAGAAAGAACGTGCTGAAATGGAGGCATCTTTTTTAAAAAAACTCGAAGAAATAGAGAGGAGGCGGGGCTAAGCCTGGTCCGTCATGAACATATATATCAGGCAATCAAAGAAGAACATGAAGATCATAATTATTCAGTTGCTGCACTTTGTAAACTTGGTAATGTTTCTAGAGCAGCTTATTATAAATGGCTACACAGAGAAATTCCTAAAAGTGAGCAAAAGAATAGGCTTATTGCTGACGAGATAGAAAAGATTCATACAGACTCACCGGATAAAGGCTATCGAAGAATCAGAGATGATTTGGAACGATATCATGGTATTGATGTAAACGATAAACGTGTACTACGCATTTGCCGTAAACTTAATATAAAATCAACTGTCAAGTATTCTAACAACGGATGCACAAGACAGGCTGCAAACCCTCAGTATATAGCGGAAAACATACTTAATCGGGAGTTCACTGCCAAAGCACCAAATGAAAAATGGCTCACTGATGTGACAGAATTCCATTATTATATTGGAATGGAAAAGCATAAAGTTTATCTAAGTGCAATACTGGATCTATATGATAGACGGATTGTTTCGTATGTTATTCGTGATAAGAACTACAATGCTTTGGTGTTTGATACGATAGACAATGCTTTACTTAGAAATCCTGGTGCGCAGCCACTGTTTCACAGTGACAGGGGGTTCCAATATACGAACAGGACATTTCATACAAAACTTGTAAATGCTGGAATAATACAAAGCATGTCGCGAGTTGCTAAATGTATCGATAATGGACCAATGGAAGGGTTTTGGGGAATTCTGAAGAGAGAGCGATACTATGGAAAACGATTCACTGATAGAAGTACTCTCGTAAAAATGATCGAAGATTATATAGATTACTACAACAACAAACGTTTGCAAAGGAATCTTGGAATTTTAACATCAATGGAAAAACATGAAATTTACTTGCAAGCTGCATAAAAACTGCCAGCAGATAAATTTCTGCTGGCAGGAAAAATTTATATTTTTTCAATTGTCTACTTGACGGGGAGCAATTCAATTTCTGTTTTAGTGCGACAGCCCCTGTCCCTTATAAATTCGCCTCAAAGTATTGTTTCATATCATCATATGCTGCGTCTTCGTTACCGCCCTCTATACGAACCATCACCTCATCGTTACATCTTACACCTAATCCCATCAGAGACAGAAGCCTCGATGCATCGACTTCTTTGTCCGCTTTCTTGATCGTCACCATCGAATCCAGAGACTTCGCAAGCTTCACAAACTCTCCTGCCAGTCTGGCATCCTCCTCTTTTACTTCTTAGAAAGATAAGAACAGCCTAATGCATCTGCCATCCGCATAATCTGCACAATATCTTCTTCCCCATAAGTTCTGCTGCATGCCTGCCAGGATACTGCTTCCAGAGATTCCCTTGCTATCAGATGTAGATTCCCTTCGGAAGGTTCTATCTGTAGATCATGAAAGCATACCGGAAGACCGACATCCACACAAAAGCTAAGCACTTGATCTATCATCTCCTGATTATAATGCTCCGCTATCATCTGACACACGACACCGAATCCAACCCTTTCGCCATGCATCATCCGTTCTCCTTCTGGAAGAACCGTAATCGCATTCCCAATCGCATGTGCCACAGAGCAGCCGACATTCTCAAATCCAAGGCCACTCATAAGAATATTACTTTCAATAATATTCTCAAGCGCCGGCACCAGGATATGTCTCTCACATGCCAGCTTCGCCTGGATTCCGTCTGCCATCAGGGTGTCAAAGCACTCTTTCGCGACCGCCCGTCCACTGAGTGTGCTCACAAATGGCTTCTTGTCACACCACACATAGTTCTCATGCTGTGTCTGAACATTAGAAAGTCCCTCAAAATACGTGGACAATGCATCACCGATACCTGCCACCAGGAAACGGACCGGAGCATTGGCGATCATCTTACTGTCTACTAAGACCAGATCCGGATTCTTCTTATGCAGCATGATCTCATTCATCTTTCCCTCTTCACTATACAAGATGGACATTGCACTGGTCGGCGCATCGGTAGACGCGATCGTCGGGCAGACTACCAGCGAACACTCCTGATTCGCCGCGATTACTTTCGCCACATCAATGGACTTCCCTCCGCCTATCGCGATCACCGTATCAATGTCACTTCCCACTGCCTGTTCCTGGAATTCCCTGATCTTACTTCGGGTAACCTCTCCTTCAAATACGGCACTTTGAAAGGTACTTTTACTGTTTTCATAGATCTCTGCCAGCTTCTGTGTCCATGTATCAAAGAAAAATACATCAATGATATAGAAATGCTTTGTACCGAATCCACTTGTATAACTCTCAATTTCTTCCAGCAGGCCGGGACCCTGCAGGTAATGTCCCACAGACCCCCACGCCCGGTAATTTGTATTTCTGCTCATCTTGTCACTCACTCCATAGATCACTCTGTCATATTGGCAACCCGCATTCCTTCTCCAAACAGGCTTTCCCAGTCTGCCTTAAAGGTATCTAACGTCTTCTGTGTCAATGGATGTATCGCCATCTTCTCAAGCAGATCCAAGGTTACTGTCACATTGTCAGCTCCCGCGAGGGCTGCCTTCTCCAGATAATTTACCTGTTTTAGCGATGCAGCAGACACTTTGCACGCAATCCCTTCCATCACAAATGCTTCCTTGATCTTTCTTACTACCTCAATTCCATCTCCACCTGAATTATCAACACGGCTTACATACACTGCCACACAATATGCGCCCGCCTCTGCCGCCAACATTGCCTGGTTAAAATCATAAATCGCGGTGCAGGAACATAGAATGTCTTCTTCCTTTAAGAGACGGATTGCCTTGAAGCCTTGTGGACACGCCGGGATCTTGATCATTGTATTTCCCTTGATCTCTTGGCGTATCTTATGCGCATCCTCAATCATCTCTTCTGCAGTATCACCCATTGCCTCCAGATAAAATGGAGTGTCCTCACCGATCACTTCACGGATCATCTTTGCATTCTGAAGGAAGGTTCTTCCTGTTCCCCTTAGACAATTCACCGCTATACTCGGGTTCATGCTAAAACACCTGATTGGGTATAGGTCTGCCACCTTTTTGACCATCTCAAGATCGCCAGTATCTAAACAATATTCCATAATTTCTCTCCTCCGTATTTTCTATTTATCTTTTATCGTACCTTTAGCCCAGGATTCCTATCGCCCCAAGCACAATGCCCAGCACCATGATACCGATCACCTGCACAAGAACACTTACATGCTTCTTATTCAATTTATAGAGTCCCAATGTCACTGCCATCGGAAGCAGGCACGGGAAGATACTATCCAGAGTCTCCTGTAAGGAAAATGCTGTATCATTGATATTGAACGCGATCGGTGTCGTTACCGCGACAGTCATCGCTACCATCGCACCAATTACCATCAATCCCACGATTGCCATTGCCATCGTCAATTTCTCCATCAGGTCTCCCTCTGACAGCTTACTAATCAAAGTATTACCAAGCCCATAGCCGAACTTCACTCCGAAGTAACGAAGTAAGATCGTCGGGATATTGTAGATCAGAAGGAAGAGTATCGGTCCTAACAGACTTCCGCTCATGCACAGACCTGCTACAATACCAGTCGCGATCACACGCAGTGTTCCTCCGATCAGAGAATCACCAATACCTGCAAGAGGTCCCATAAGAGCTACCTTCATGGCGCTGATGGAAGAGGTATCGAACTCCTCATTATTGGCATTCTCTTCTTCCATCGCCGCTGCCACTCCACAGATAAAAGGCTGCATAGCCGTCTGACAGTTGTAGAATTCCATATGTCTCTTATATGCATCTATCCTGTCCTCTTCTTTGTCATATAATTTGTTGATGACCGGTATCATAGCAAACTCAAATGACATATGCTGCTGTCTCTCATAATGCCATGCATGTGATGTGGTAAATGATCTCCAGAAGAGACTCTTTAACTGCTTTTTCTCTAATGTTTTTCTAGAATTCATTGTCATCATCCATTCCTCCCTGTAATGCTGGTTGATTCGGTACAAAATCCTTCACGATCAGTAAGATTCCCACTATAACAACTGAGAAGCATACAATACCAACCGTAGATATTCCCATATATGCGCTTAACAAGAATCCTAACAGGAAGAATACCGCAACCTTCTTGTTCATGATCATATTGATAAGCTGCGCAAAACCAAGTGCCGGCAGAATGCCTGCTGCGATACCGATACCTGTCGTCAGCCATCCTGGAATTGCGTTAACCACTGCCGTAACTGAATCTCCGCCAAAGAGAAATGCACCAAAGGCAATCACTGCGAACGTCAGGTCAAACAAGAATCCATTACTTAAAAATACACCTTCAATCTTCTTATACTTACCTTCCTCGGCAAAGCGGTCCGCCGCCTTTGCCATGATCGGCGTAATGACGCCATAGAACAGATTGACAACAAACGCTGACAAGATTGCCGCCGGCATAGCGATCGTAATTGCGGTCTCCATACCTTTTCCCGTCGTAATCGCAAATGCTGTGCCAAGGACAGAACCTACGATCATATCTGGCGGAATAGAAGCTCCGATCGCCTGCATCCCCATAAATATAAGTTCCAGTTGGAATCCGATCATAACGCCTGTTGGTATATCCCCTAGTACAATTCCCACCAGAGCACCCAGTACAAGCGGCCTTCCAAACATTGCTGTTCCGATAAAATAATCTGCTTTTCCAATAAACACAATAAGTCCGATCAATATTGCCTGTAGCATATATATTTCCTCCTCAATTAACTCAACATGTCTTTCGTAACAATCTTTTTCTTCTCTTCTGGCACCTGACGAATCTCAAGTTCAATTCCATGATCTAAAAGCTCTCCCAACAATCTGCAGTCATTGTCGTCCACATAGAACGCCGTATCCAGCTTTCTTCGGTTTTCTTCAATCTTGCTTCCTCCAAGATTCACACTCTTGATCCTCTCACAAGCCTTCACAAGATCATAGGCATCCTGTACATTTTCTACCACCACCATAAGCTTATACTTATCTGTGACTCCGCTGTTAATCACTTTAATAGAATCTTCGACACTCTTGATCACCAGCTTTACACCTGCAGGCTTTGCCAGTCTCATCGTCGCCATGCGCATCTCATCTTTTGCCACCGCATCAGATACGATCAAAATCGCATCCGCATTCAGTGAACGGCACCATACGAAAGCTACCTGTCCATGCAGCAATCTATGATCGATCCTACATATCTTAATCATCTACTATTACCTCCTACATTCTCTCCAGACAGGATTCAAACTGTTCTACTGTCTGCCTGTCCCACTTTTCGGGATTCCTAAAGCTTCTTGCATCCACATATTCCATAGAGAATCCGCCCCTATACTCATTTGCCTCAAATGCCTTAAGAACTTCAAGCATATTCCGCTCTCCCAGTCCCCACGGCATATGTCCGGTCGGACAGTCTGCCGGCTTACCATCCGTAAAGTGACAATGTATAATATCCTCTCCAAAGAGTGCAAACCATTCTTCTATAGACTCTGACACTGCTCCTAATGCTCCAAGGTCCACTGTCAGCTTAAAGTTTTCGCGATCTACACCATCCTTGATAAGCTTAACCTTTTCCTTTGTATTAGCAATATCTGAAGAGTGATCCCAGATACTTTCCATTGCAAGGCTTATTCCATATGGATCTGCGATATCACATAAGCTCTGCAGCATTCTGATTGATCTTTTCCTTGCTTCATCTACTTCTTCATCATGGTAGTTCCACCCCGGTGTTACAAGTATCTTGTCACAGCCCAACTCTGAGGCAAGTATGATCACATTCTGAAAATATTTTCTTGTATTCTCGATCAAAAGCTCAGATCTTGCAGCTATATTATTCGGTTTCGGATTATTCTGTTCTGGACAGATACAAGATATCTGTACGCCAGACCGCTTCATCAGACCTTTCAATTTCTCAGGGCTCTCAGACCACATGCTATTTATGTAAAAATGCTGTGGACAGAGCCACAATTCTGCATGCTTAAGGTTCATCTTCTGACAAGCCCGGAAGAAATATTCCAGATCATAATAGCGATAATGGATATTCATCGCGTATAATTGATCCCTATTCATATTTGTATCAAAACTCCTCCTGTTCTTTAGAAGCAACTTCTACCATAGGATTACAGAAACAGATCATCTCTCTTCCAGTCTCCAGCGCTTCTTTAATACTTTCGGATATACAGCCGCCATCTTCTGCCATTGCCAATTGGATCACTAACGGCAGATTCATCCCTGAGACAAGCCAGAATCTTCTATTCTGTAATCGCTGCATAAACTCATTATTCACACTTCCGCCAAATATATCTGTAACTACTATCATCTCATCATCCTCCGGGAAACTGTCGAATAGTTCGTTAATCTGGCTTTCTAGTGTTATTCCTTCCTTGACATATGCACATATAGTATATATCTTCGCGGACTTCCCCACGATGATCTGTGCACTATTCTTCATTCCCTCGGCAAGATAACCATGGGATGCTAATACTAGTCTTTGCATAAAAGCTCCTTTCCTATATTTACATCTTTATCTGACAAAGTCTTCATGATCTCGGCCTTACTTTGCCCAGATAAAGTTGTAATCAAAATTGATTCTCGTTTCCCTCCACTTTTACATCATTCTTGATGTATTCATGCAGATACGCGATCTCACTGACCGGCAGTTCTACATTATAGTGGCTTACCAGTGTGCGGAAACTTTCATTTACGATATTGATAAATTCTTGCTGTTCTGCCTCAAACGCATCCAGATTCTCATAATTCTCAATCGGCGTTTTTGTAACAAGGCGTTCGATCAGAAAGCAGATGTGCATATTGATCCCTATCACTGTCTTGCTCAGGAATCTTCTCTTCAGCATCTGCTGCAGAAGGGTTGTTGCATCACTTACATAATCTAATAGCTTCTGAGCATTTAAGATCGTTAGATTCTCAAGAACTGACTGCAGTGAAAAGTTTTTCAGCAGCTTCTGATTAAAGTACTCAATCTCTCCTTCCTCCAGATAATAAGACAGAACCTCATCCACTACATTAATGTTGTTAAAATTCATGATCTCTTCCAGTGTAACCGACTTGACACCTGGAATCCTAAGACTCAGCGTCTTAACCAGAAGCAGTACATCGTATTTTTCAAAAATGACATCCTTGCTGCCATTTTTGAATAACGCGTCATAATCATATGCTATCATCTCAAGCGGTATCGGCTTAGGAAGACTGTCCTTAAACAGCCGGGTCAGCTTCTCTGCAATATTTCTTCCCGCGTCACTTGCGAATACAATTGCCTTCTCTCTCTTTGTGCGGCTGATGATACTATACCTGCATTGATTCTCCCTGCATACCGTCTCCAGGATATCCCGCATCTTCTCTCCTGCCAGCATCTTTTCACCTATATGCAATGCCAGGATCGTGGAAACATTATTGATGATTCCAAAATTCATAGAACCGTCAATGATCTCTCCCAAGCCTTCCAATGACCCTGTATCTACCATCAGGATCATATTTTTAAAATAACTATTTTTTTCAATGAACACAGATAATTTCTGGATGACATCATGGATGGAACTGTCAAGCGGCATATCGATCGCTTCAAATACCTGTACTTGTAAGATCGTATTAACTGTATCTACAATAGAACTTGCGGTCCTATAACCATGGCACAGCACAACACCTGCTGTATCTATCAGCTTCAATTTGTGATTATAAGAATAAATGTTCATCATGATAAACACTCTGTTCATATAAGAAAGCTGTATGTTTGTATTAGACTGAATCTGTTTATCGAGAAGCTCTGTAAGACAATTAATATTCGGCATATTATCGACCAACAGATTATAAATCTTCTGGATCTCCTCGCGGTGCTCCCTCTCCCAGATCTGTATCCTTGAATTATGATTCTGCTGTGCAACCATCATTCTTGCGATTACATAAGCACAATTTACTGGGAAATTAACATTGTAGGAGCTTCTAATACTTGCGATCATTTCAACGACGATCTTCTCCAGAGGCCTTAGTCTCTCATCAAAAAATAATTCCTGAAAGATCAATATATCATAATAATACTTTAGTGTCTTTTTCCCTAGTTCCAGAAATGTCGCAAAGCTTTCCCCTGCGCCGGCAGAATATCTATAGTTATCCAGAAGATTCTTCCACAGCTCCAGTATCTTATCTGCCACAGGATCTGACTGGATCACATCTAATCTGACCAGAGTGGCATCCTGTTCTTTCATACTTATGCTTCCTTGCAGCTTTGCCGGCAGATTGTAAAGATAGATTTCCAACGATTCTTCTGATGAATCCTGCGCGTATGCATTTGCGCAGACCATAGTAACACACTGCTTAAGTTCGGCAATATTATGTTCAAACTGATAATTCATAAGCTTGTGTATCAATTTTTCTGAAAGATATAAGATTCTGCCGAGTTGTTCCTGTTCCTCCTTAAAGAACTTCACGACAAATGCTTTCCTCTCATCTTCATTTCTCTCAATCCACGAAGGGATTTCACAGATCACAGGTACATTCACCAGTAATTTTCTGGAAATCTGTGAGAACATCTTCTCGTCGGCACTCATGACCAGACGGACATTTTCTTTTTTTACGCTCCGCCCCTTCTTCTTTGCCCCGTTGGCAATATACTCTGCCAGACGTTCCTGGACTCTGACATTACATGCAGATATATCCTCCAGATACAGAATGCCGTCTTCCAGTTCTGATAATAGCTGCTCTAGCTTCTCATATTGTTCTCCATCACTGATCTGATTCAGCTTTATTCTCCGACTTTTTCTAGAATCACTTAACAATCTGTTATTCACACAATATTCCTGGATCAATCTCATCAGATAAGTCTTTCCACTTCCCGGCTCACCTTTTAATAAGATTGGAAGACCTCCTGGATATACAAGCGCGGACTTTATCTGCGAGATACAGTAATTTAGGCTGCCTTCATGGCCGATCGCTCTTTCAAAGTCCTTCTCTTCTGGAATATTACTCTTAATCTCACCCGAAAGCTCCTGGATACCCAGATACTCATTCTGGGCAAGCTGTATATGGAACTTACGTTCCAATCCTGCACGGTTCAAGTAATATACGGGTCTGGAGCTTATCTTGATTACGGTATCTTCCTTTACCAGCTCATTTAAATATAAGGAAACAAGAGAACGCGACATATTCAATTTATTACAGATGTCCAATGTTGTATAACGCGTAAGATGTTCAAAGTCAAATTCCTTTGTGATCTGCTCCAGATATTCGTAAACCTGTTCTTTTGAACTCCTGTGTGCCATATCAACACCTCCTCCTGCTCACCTTATGGCACAATTATATCCTGGGAATCTCTCTATGTCTTTTCTTCAAAAGATTCCCGACACTAAAAGAAGCTTTTATCAAAATTTTAACACAAAGTGACACTTTATTTTCTTAGTGTTAACATTTTTTGACTCAAACACTCAAAAACAGGCCAGTGGACTGTTTTCTCATATGCTTGGCAACTAAAAAAGTGTCTTCGACACTTCAACTCCCCTTCCCTTCAATCGAGGGGCACTGAAAAACATGAATTTGTAATTACATTCCATACATATTGGCATTCTTTACAATCACTCTATCTCCTTTTTCTAATTGTTCCTTAGAAACTCCTCTTAACCCAAGTCCAACATGTTCTGTTTTATATCCACAACCATTTGATTTTCGTTCTTTTGTATGTATATCGATGTTAGTAATTATAGTCTCTAATACACCTCCATTTGTTTTATAAACACACGCATTTTCTCCTTCTCTACACATTCCTGTTGATATGTTTCCTGTGACAACTGTTCCAACCCCCATAATTGTAAATACATCATCAATAATCAATTCAAAGTCTTCTTTTAAACATAATGGAACATCTAATCTGTTCATATACTCTTTTTCTCGCTCTTTTTTGCTTTTACCAAATAATCCCATAGTGCTTCTCCTTTATAACTTACGATTTGCACATCAAATCATTTTCTTCATTCTATCACAGCATCATATTATTCCGCCACCAATTTTTCGAACCAGGTATCCATGACAATAATAAACTGGCCTGCACCCTGCCATTCTTGCAGCATTTCATCCAGAGTTTTGTGTTTCTCATATTTCTGCACATACACCCAGGTGGCTATACCACTGGCCTCAGAAATAATTCCTGTTATGATCTTACGCATGATGTCCTCAAATTCTGCGATTTCCTCTTTAGGAACAATGTCATAAAGGTCGGGAATCTGGAAATCTTCTTTCCCACAATTCTCATGTACATCAATTAAATCTGCCTTAACTCTCTTTCTGGATTCCTCAGGTAATTTCAAATATTGCCAGATCATTGACACCACTTCGGATGGTGTGTCTTTTTTGATTGGTGGTAACTGAATAAAATCATAGTTTTCGATCATTTTCATATCCTCCTCAAGATAAAATAAAGTCAATAATACATTCTCTTGTCATGTCCAGGACAGTATCCACAAGCACTCCTGCAAACAGGATCAGATACAGAATTGCACTCAGCACAAACAGGAATGCAACCTGTACCCAGTCATGGTAACAGTATGCAGTCGCTATAATCAACAAAGTGAATGTAAACCCAAGGATTCCTCTGACAACCGCATAAGTCTGTACTGTCATCTTCACTGCCAAGCCGATCACAAAAAGGATCAGCCATAGCGGCAGTAATAATATCTTCCCAGCAAGTTTTAAAATAAACATGTGTACCTCCTATCTTACCAATCCTGCATATCATGGTTCACCTCTGCCTGATAATACCCGTTCATCGTGGACGGTGCATTAAACAGAGCTGCCAGTAAATATTTCTTGATATTCTTCACTTTGCTTGTATTCCCGCTCATACAGTGCAAGACATACTCTATGTGTGAATAAGTCAGCATCAAAAACTTTTTCTTCACCAGTGCTGCCGGATACCAGTTGCTGGCAATCAAAATCTTGTCGTTTTTACACATCACTGTCTCTACAATCAGGTTCACGATTTCATCAACCTGTCGCATATCGTCATGATGGGTTATTTTCAGTGACTCATAATCAACGGTCTCTTTGACCAGATTTTCATAAGCCTGATATTCCTCAGTAGGATTATCGCCATCGGATCGATTCTCATCTGCAGATACGATTTGATTAGATTTATTATAATTCATTTCAGTATCACTAAGATTAGTATAATTAGGGTTTGAAATGTAAACTTCTTGAAGTTTGTTTTCGGGACTTCTTGAAGTTTGATTTTGGAACTTCATGAAGTTTGAATTGTAAACTTCTGTAGATTCCTCATTTTCCTCAGAAGTTTGTTTTTTAAACTTCTTTAATTCATCCTCCAGTGATTTCTCTTCCGTTTTTTCCGGCATAAAGGTTTTCACGTAGATAATGTTCACCTTTCCAAATCCCTGTCTGCGTTTCTCAATCAAACCAATTCCTGTTTCATCATCCAGTTCCTGCATGGATTTGATTGCTTTATTTCGACCGCAATTCAGTAATTCCATGATATCTTCTATCGAAAAGTAAATATATGCTCTGTTATTTTCATCAAACCATTGATTTTTAATGGACAGGGACATACGATCCAGCATCAATCCATATAAAATTTTAGCATCGCTTGATAAATCTTTAAAGTAACTATCTGTAAATAATGCTTTTGGTATACGGTAGAAGCTGAACTGATCAGCTTCCGCTCCGTAGAAATATTTGAATTTCATCTTTTTATCCATAACTTCCTCCTTTCGTTTTCTATACAGAAGTCCTCTTTCTAAACTTCTGTGTCTCTTTTCTTCTTCTGTTTCTTACTTAATCATTTTGTTCTTGAGACCATTTTTCCAGCAAGAATTCTATCACCCGTTCCATATCATCAGCACTGTAGCTCTCCGGAAAATACTTCGTCAGCTTCTTTTCTGAAAATGTAATAGATCTTGATGCTGGCTTCACCATCATACATTTGTTAAAGATCGTCAGCATTCCCACCTGATTAACCGATCCTTCATTCAGCTGATTTCTGAGGGCTGTGATCTGCTGTGGTTTAATGAAGCCAGTGTCTTTGATATATTCGTAGATCCATTTCTGGATTTCTTTATCGATGTAGGAAATATCCACAGCTACTGTGAATTTCAATTTCTTACTATCTACTAAATCAAGTAACTCTGGTATCAGTTCTGTTAAACGAATATATCTTTGAACTTGAGCTCTGCTTTCACCCACTTGTTTACTTAACACTTCGTCAGATCTCGACTTCGTCTCATTTTGAGACAAAGTTAAATCTGTCCTGCTTCCTTGTCTCTTCATTGCCTCCAACTTCATCCGATACGCAAATGCCTTCTCACTCGGCAATAACTCCTCCCTTTGGATGTTGGCGTCCACCATCGCTATTACTGCGTCATCATCCGATAATTCTCTTACGATAGCCGGGATGGTATTAAGTCCTGCCATCTTTGCTGCGTGTAATCTTCGGTGTCCGGAGATCATTTCATATTCATCATTACTGTCCACTCGAAGCAGTACCGGTGTCAGTACACCACTAAGCTTTACGCTTTCAATCAAATCCTGCATCTTCTCATCATCAAGAACCTTAAATGGATGATTCTTGAACGCATGAATCTTATTGATCTCGATCTCCATTGCTGATTCTTCATTTACAACACCTAATAATTCATCAAGACTTGCCAGTTTAATTTTTTCACCCGGTCTATTTTTCATCACTCATAACCTCCTGTGTCAGATTCATATATGCCATAGATACTTTACCTTTCGGACAGTGCGTGTAAATGCTGATTCCTTCTGCACTTGTCTCTGCTGCTTTTACTGACATTGGGATCACATTTTTAAAGATCGCAATCTGGCTTCCATAAGTTTTCTGTACAAGTGCCGCAATATCCTTCGCATAGTTGGTTCTGAAATCTACCATAGTCAAAAGGATTCCTTCTATCGTCAGTTTCCGGTTCAGTCTTTTCTTTACCATAGAGATTGTTTTGATCAGCTGCTGTAATCCCTTCACCGGAAGATAGGCTGCCTGGACCGGAATTAAAACAGAATCCGAAGACACCAAGGCATTGATCGTCATCATTCCAAGGCTAGGTAAGCAATCGATCAAGATATAATCGTATCGGAATCGTATCGTATCGATGTATTCCTTCATGATCATTTCCCGACTCATTACATTTCCCATCGTCAGTTCCAAAGTTGACAATTCAATATTTGCCGGAAGCAGATCTACATTTTCCTGATGATGCAGAATACCGTCTTCCTCTGATATTTCATCTTCATTAATCACTTTCGTCATGATGGTTGCCAAAGTAACTCCCAGTTCATCCGGCTCTACATATCCAAGACTTGCTGTCAGGCCTCCCTGTGGATCTGCATCGATCAATAATACTTTTTTTCCTTCTCTTGCCAGGCCAATTCCTAAATTTACGGTTGTGGTGGTCTTTCCGACTCCGCCTTTCTGGTTTGTAATGGATATCACTTTACACATATGTTGTTCCTCCTGTATTCTTTCATCAAAATTCTTCATCACGGAATGCTTCCAGATATTCATCAATAAGATCCAAATTAACTAACACGATTCTTTTGACATGGTATACTGCTCTGGCATCTTTTGCTAACTGTTGAAATGTATGGACTCCCATGGAATAAAGCATTGCCCCTTCCTCATAACGGACAAATTTCTTGCGTCCTCCTTTGACAAGCTTTTCCAAATCCGGAACCTTGCTTCGGTTATTTCCCATAACGCTTCCTCCTTCTCTTCTTTAATTCTGATACAACCTCAGGATTGCCTTCTAAAAAATCATCCAGAATATTCAGATCCACAATGGCTGTCTTTCGAATCGGATAATTGGCTTCTGCTTTTTTCGCCAGTCTGACAAAAGGCCAGTAGGACATCTTATAAATCTTTGCTCCTTGTGTGTAATTTACAAATCTGCGTTTCTTTCCTTCCAGATATTTTTCCAAGTCAGGTGTTTTTCGTTTTTTCATGGCTTCCTCCTTGTTTCCAGAAATTTATTTGGCAGGTACGTGAAAGGATATGTTTTCTGCATATCATCAAAATGAACAATTGCTATGCCTGACAACAAAAAAAGGACACCTTCCATTGGTATTTCTACCAAAAGAGAAGTGTCCCTTTATACACCTTATTTTTGAAAAATGCTCCTCAAAAATAATCAATATTTTACTTGTAAACAAATAAGTCAAACAGTTAAGAATCCATAGAGCTCCTTATTCTGTTTCCTTATAATCCATACATCATTATTTCAATCTATACAGCTCCAAGCCGTTTCATGTAGCTCCATGTCAATCCGTGGAAGCACTTTTCCTGATTGGACGTCTATGACTACCAAACCGAACTCTTTTTTCTGGATTAGTACAGCTTAGCACCTGCCGGAATATGGTTATCAACCATCAGAAGATGCAGTTCTTCATCCTCTGAATCCTTCAGGTTATTCACTGCTGAAAGCAGCATACCGCAAGACTCGATTCCCATCATCTTTCTTGGCGGAAGGTTGGTGATTGCAATCAGTGTCTTACCAACTAATTCTTCCGGCTCATAGTAAGAGTGGATTCCGCTTAAGATCGTGCGGTCTGTACCTGTTCCGTCATCCAGTGTGAACTGAAGGAGCTTCTTGCTCTTCGGAACTGCTACACACTCTTTAACCTTTACGGCACGGAAATCAGATTTGCTGAATGTATCAAAATCAACCTCTTCTTCAAATAAAGGCTCAACCTTTACGTTGGAGAAGTCAACTTTTGCTGTCTCTGCTGGAGCAGCTGCAGCTGTCTGAGCTACATTATTTGCTTCATTTTTTGCAGAACCCTGTGATTTCATTGTCGGGACTTTCTCCGACGCAATTCCGAAGCCACTCATATTCCTGAGCAACTCCCTACTTTGCTTTTTTCAACCAGATAAAAAGCCTTGTTTACCTTTAAAATTGATTACTTTCCGCATAAGCAGTTGTATTATTTGATGTATTTGATGTAAATCCCGATTGAGAGAATGGGTTCTTCAATCGGATTGCTTACTAAATTATAATCTTTATTATTGAATAAGTCAATCAGACCAAAAAAAGCAGCGTACCAATTTTCATTTTAAAGTACGCCACTTTTTCCTACGCTATTGAATTATTAAAGTATTTATCCAGTCCATCAAACTCGGTTCTTTTTAGTTCCTTTGTTACATCAGTATAGATATTTAAGGTTGTTGTTATATCCTTATGTCCAAGTGTATCCTGAATAACTTTTATATTTACACCTGCTTCACACATTCTTGTTGTAAATGTATGTCTGAGCGAATGACAACTAAAATGTGGTAAAAGCACTTTTGGGTTTTCTGTTTTCAAAAACTGCTCATCGTTGCAATCACGGATTATGCGTCGGATTGCCTTATTCAAAGTCGATTGATGTTGTGGCTGTCCGAAGCGATTGAGAAATATAAAATCTGTATATCCATCTATGGTCGCTTCGCAGTGAACCCCTAGCAGTTCTTGTCTTTCTTTTTCCATAACAAATGCTTCTTTAACAAAATCGAGCATCGGAACTTGTCTATTTCCTGCTTCTGTCTTTGGAGTATTCACATTGAAATAGCAGCCCTTTTTTCCTTCAGAAGTTCTGTGGTCATAATAAACCAACGTGTGATTAACATCTATAATCCCATCTTCCAAATCAATATCACACCATCTGAGTCCAGTAACTTCTCCAACTCTTAACCCCGTTCCAAGCATTACTGCAAACACCGGATACCAATACACTGCTGTATTAGAGTTCTTCAGATAATCCATAAACAATTCCTGCTCAGGTCGAGTAAGTCCCCTGCGTTTCTCTGTCTTGAAGCAATGAGCTTTTTTCAATTCCCTTAAAACATTATTTGTCGGATTGTTTCTGATATAGTTATCATCAACCGCCATATCAAATATCTGATGAAGAATGTTGTGGACACCATCAACCGTTGCTGGCTTCAATCCTCGCTCATCAACCAGATAATTATAAAATCTCTTAATATCTGATTTCAAAAATGTTGAAACTCTCTTAGAACCGATTTGCCGACGTACAAAGGTTTCATAAATATATTTGTAATTCTCAAAAGTGTTGTTTTTCAATCCTCTCTTCAGGTCTTTCCACAACTCATATAAATCATCGAGTGTAACATATCGTGCTTCCGCTTTTATGCCATCACTTTTGTCTTTCTCAATCGCTTCCTCTTTAATCCTGAGTGCTTCAAGCGTTTTTGAATAGACATATCTTCTTTTATGGTTTTCATCAGTCCAACTGTACTGATAACTTCCATCACTTCTTTGAAGTTCTCCCGTGCGAAGAACTGTCCTTGTTTTATCTTTTCGTTTTGGTCTTGCCACGGCTGTTCCTCCTATATTTCATTCCTGCTATTTAAAAATTCCACAAATTTGCCGATGATGACATACACCTGATAACCGTCTGTCGTCATAAAATTACAGTCTTTCCTTTTCATCAACTCTCGTATTTTTCCCCTTCCGATACCTGTATAAGCGGCTGTTTCATTTACCGACAAACATTTCTTTTTCCAAAATGGCTGCTCTTTTTTCTTTTCTATAAGGCTTTCCCGATAAGCAATCATTTCTTCATCTGCAAAATCCACATTCATCGTTCCACCTCCTAAATCTCATACATTTTTTCAATGTACTCATCAAACAATTCTCTTTTTATCATTCGGCGTTTTCCCACCCATAACACAAATGGACAGTCAGCAAACCTTGTCATTTCACGAAGTTTTTCTCTGCCAATGCCGGTATAGGCAGTAGCTTCATCAATGGTCAGATACGGCTTATGCCATATCGGTACTTCTAATCTTTCTTTTTTTACTGGATTACTCACAATAATACCTCCTCATATCGAATACTGCTTTTTTATAAATTCAACAAATTCTTCTCTCTTGATAAGTCGCTTTGAGCCATTCCATAAAACAAACGGACATCTTTCATTATCGGTAAGCTGTCTGATTTTTCTGCTTCCAACACCTGTATAAGCTGCGGCTTCATCAATTGTAAGCATCACTTTCTCCCAAAGTGGGACATTATAGATTGTTTCATCTTTTTCGTTGTTCATATGCTGTAACCTCCTTTGCGTGGTTACAGCATACTTAAAAATCTACGCTGAACCAACGATGCGAATTTGCTCATCGCAGATTTGACTTTTTCATTAAATAGAATACTGATTTGCAATATATTCCTCAAAAATTTTTCGCTTTATCATTCGGCGGCTTCCTATCCAAAGTACAAACGGGCAATCTTGCTTTTCCGTCATTTCATAAAGTTTTCCCGTTCCAATATTGGAATATATAGATGCTTCTTCAATCGACAAATTAGGCTTATGCCAAAGAGGTACATTATAACTCAGCTTCTTTACACTGCGAATATTTTCTTTCCCCTCCGGCTTGTAAACCCAAAGTCCAAAAGTCTTTTTCAAAGTTGCGTTTATCTGCCTGAAAAGTTTATCGTCATCTACCGTACCTATGTATTCACGCAAATCCTCTCTATTGACTGTCCGTATCTGCTCCAGAAGAACCATTGACGGTTTCTTCAGTCCAAACTCCTCGCCGAGAATAATGTGCGATGGCAAATATCTTTTCTTGATTACACTTGTAACCGCTGCAACAATAATCGTCGGAGCATTCTGGTTATAATCGTCTGCCTGAACGACAAGCACCGGACGCTCTCCACTTTGTACTGAACCACTGTTATCTCCAAAGTCATAGTAGAATAAATCCCCACGACAAATCATTTTTTCTTTCATATACATAACCTCACAAGAATCAAATTTTTAAAGTGTCATTCGTATCCGGAATGAAATAACCCCTTCACTCATTTGGACAAAGGGTGCTGAAATGCACACCCAAAATCAGAGATTTTCATAAAATTTGATAAAATTTTTCTTTGCCGCTGCAATAGACTTATCTACGGAGCTGTAATATACACCCTCCTGCTTTGCAATCGCTCTGGAACTCAGACCGCAGCACACATTCTTCATAAGGCGTTCCCTTTGAAGTGGCTGCAACATTGAAAGTGCTATTCTTGCTTTCCTAATTTCACACTGACGCAATTCTTCTCTTTCCAGTTCAAGTCTTTCTTCCTCTGCTCTTTCAAATGGGTCGTCAAACATAATGGCAAGTTCTTTATGGAACTGTGAGGACATTTCATCGTCATATCCATAGCAGTCAAGTGTGCGACTGCTTCTCTTTGCATACTTGTCCTCATTTCGGTTTGCATCGTCAATTACCTCTCCCTGTGCAATGGAAAGATGTACAAACGGAGAATATCTTTCTATAACAAGGGGATACTTCTCCCAAAGCTCTTTTACAGACAATTCCGTAATAATCGCCCATTTTTCATCTCCGGTATAACCGTTATATTCGTATTTAAGGTTTATCAGTTTACAATCCTTTGCAAATAATTCTTCTTGTTCTGTTAATGTAAGTTTGTTTGTCATTTCCGTAATCTCCTTTGAATTTTGAAAAATTGATAAGTTTCAAAATTCGGAGATTACGGGTACTCAGCTATCTGGCACTGCCATGCGTTATAAAACATAAAAGTCCTTTCCCAAGTAAGG
>PPYF01027746.1_pt1 | contig 23648 bp, 20 predicted proteins | sample 1559871 | NCBI WGS metagenome assembly PPYF01 (sample SAMN08240021, study PRJNA423297) | Human gut metagenome, whole genome shotgun sequencing project. | reverse complement strand
ATCCTTTGAACACGCACATCTGCTGCAGCTCCTCCGGCATGAAGGGGGCCATCTTATCAAGCGGAGCCGACGACATGCGGCCATCCTTGTCCATGAAGGATGCCGACTTCGGGAACAGTGTCTGCAGCGGATGCATATGTATCTCGCAGATCATCGGGCCCTCGCTGCTGAGGGTCTTCCTGATAGCCTCGTCGAGAGGTGCGCCATTCTCGGCCACTGAGGTATAGGGGATCCCGTATGCAGCCGCTATCTTCTCCAGGTCAGGGCACTCCACGCCGCTCTTCGGGTCGCTTCCGGTGAAATGTCCCTTGAAGAAACTGTTCTGCGTGGTCTTGATGGCCAGGTAGCCCTCGTTCTCAAGCACGAATATCTTCACCGGCAGGCGGTTGGTCACGATTGTCTGCAGTTCCTGTATGTTCATCTGAAGGCTTCCGTCGCCTGTCACCAGCACCGTGCGGCCTTTGTCATTGGCCACACATGCCCCTATGGCAGCCGGGAGGTCATAACCCATTGCCGCACAACCCTGGTTGGCGAACACACGCACACCTTCCTTGACCTTCATGGCCTGATATGTGCAAGTGTAGGCAGTCCCGTTGCCTGTGACGCATACGTCATCCGACTTGAGCTGATTGAAAAGACGGTCTGCGAACTCATATGAGCTTGCATACCCCTCCATGGGAGGATTATCATCGGCGAGCGACGGAAGACGGCTCTCGATGTCCCGTCCCCATTCCCTCCATTTCCCGAAGCCGGGCATGCCGGGCTCGCGGTCCACCGCCTCCGTCATCTTGTCGATGAATTCCGACAGGTTGCAGTGTATCGGCAGGTCTATGTCAAGGGTCGGCTTCTGCATCTCAGCCAGATCTATGTCGACCATGACCTTGCATGCCTTGGGCGCCAGCAGGTCGTAGGCATAGCTGACCTGCCTTATCGACAGGCGCGTACCCAGGATTATGAGGAGGTCTGAGTTCTGCACCATGATATTGCCGATGCGGTCGCCGCAGATGCCGGGCTTCCCGTAGCACAGGGGATGGTCATGCCATATGATGTCGCTGCCGCTGATGGCTGTCACCACCGGTATTCCCAGACTCTCCGCAAGCGAGATGAACTCCTTCTCCCGTTTCGCGAGCCTGACACCGTTGCCCACATATATCACAGGGCTTTCCGCCCCCTTTATCTTCCCGATCAGTTCCCTGATCTGGCTGTCGACAAGGGCGTGCTTCACGGGGTCGACAAGTTCCGAGGGATCAAACTCCCGGAGCTTTGTCTCATCGACCATGGCGCCCTGCACGTCGAGCGGGATATCGAGCCACACAGGGCCCGGACGTCCGTCGAGGGCTATGGCGATGGCCTTGTCAAGCTCGTATCTTATATCAAGAGGGTCGGTCACTGTCCTGGCATACTTGGTGATTGGCGAGACCATGGCCACGATGTCGGCCTCCTGGTCGCCGAGCTGACGGAGCGGAAGATAGGGATAGGTGTTCTTATAGGTGGATGTCTTGATCTGCCCGGATATGTAGAGTCCGGGTATGGAATCAAGATATTGTCCCAGCACTCCTGTCATGGCGTTTGTCCCCCCGGGGCCCGTGGTCACGTTGGTCACGCATAGCTCGCCGCAGGCACGGTAATACCCCTCCGCAGCTATGGCTGACGCCTGCTCGTGATGGTTGCATATATATTTCAGGCCGGGAGTGTGGCCTATGGAGTCGTTGAGGTGCATCGCGCCCCCTCCCGTCACGAGGAAACAATGGTGTATATTGTGTTTTTCAACAAGATGTTGAAAAATGAAATCGGAAACTTTTATCATATTATTATTTTATTTTTAGCTGTATAACTATTATTACGAAAGACTTGGCAACTGTTTAGCTGTGATAATCCGTTGGATCACGGTATCGAAAGGAGTACAGGGTATCTGGCCTATCTTATTTTTAAGTTTGGTTACTTCCGGATTGAGGGAAACTGTATTGACCGGTTTTATCGCACCATATAGCAATTTAGACTGCGAATATGTCAAGACTTTGACTCTCTCAACATAATCTTTCAGGGGAAGAGATTCCTCCGAGGCGATGTTGTATGTATCGTGCGGCATATCTCCAACTTTGAAAGACATCTTTTCAAGGGGATAAGATTCACAGAGACTTACGATGGATTCCGCGGCATCGCCGACATACATGAAATTCCATGACTGGAGACATTCACTCAGAGGCACATCCTCTCCACGTAACATTTTGTCAACTGAACTCATTATTAGAGTCCATGGATGATCATCCTCCCCATACAAGCTGAATATCCTGAGGTGAAGGCTGCCCATGCCGAGGGCGGCGCAGAGAGCGGCCCCCTCCTCCTTTATCCGGAGCTTGGCCTTGCCGTATTCGGAGAAAGGCGCGCACGGCGATTCCTCGCCGGTAAGGCCATGGCAAATGCCGTACTCGGCCTGCGATCCGGCCTCCACGAAAAGGCGGCATCCCATCCTGTGGGCGGATCGTATGGCGTCGAGCGCATGCTCCACATTCCGCTCCTGCACGTCCGTGAGATCCCGGCCCGAATGGCCGGTCCCGCCCCAGGCGAGATTGACAAGCACGTCGCAGCAACGGATCTTCCCGTGCAGGTGCCCGTAATCCTCCATACCGCACTCCACGAGTTCCACACCATCAGTATGGAACGCCTCGCAGTCATGCCGCGCTATTGCGAAAACATGATGACCGGCCTCTACAAACTGCCGGACAAGATGCCTGCCGAGGAAGCTTGTGGCTCCGGTGATGGCGACTTTCATAAAGATGTGTAGTTTTCGATCTGTTCAAGACACAGCTTATGGACATCAGTATCCCTGTATCTTCTATACCAGTCGGTGGTCATGGCAACCGTCCTGTCAATGCCCATGCGCGGTTCCCATCCGAGGCGAAACTTGGCTTTGGATATGTCAAGCATGAGGAGGTTTGCCTCATGGAGGGCATCTGGATCGGAGAGGTCGCGGAGTACGCCGCTTCCATAGTTCTCAATCACCTTGGAGGCCACCTCCCAGACTGTGGATATGGATTCGGCACGCGGACCGAAGTTCCAGCCTTCGCAATATTCAGTAGGGGATTCCCACATTTTCATGGCGAGGAGCATGTAACCGCCAAGCGGCTCAAGCACATGCTGCCAGGGACGTATGGCCTTGGGAGAACGGATATCAATCGGCTTTCCGGCTTCCAGGGCACGTATGCAGTCGGGTATTATGCGGTCTAGCGCCCAGTCACCGCCCCCGATCACGTTGCCTGCACGCACGCTCGCTATGGCCTTGCCGTGTTCGGCATATCTGTCGGGATGGAAGAAGCTGCGCCGCCATGAGGCGATGGCGAGCTCCGCCGCTCCCTTCGATGAGGAGTAAGGATCGTAGCCGCCCATAGGCTCGTTCTCACGGTAACCCCAGACCTGCTCCCGGTTCTCGTAGCATTTGTCGGTGGTTATCATGACACCGACCTTCACGCTGTCCGTGGCGCGGATAGCTTCGAGTATGTTGACAGTGCCCATCACGTTGGTCTGGTATGTCTCCACTGGTATATCATAGCTGAGACGAACGAGTGGCTGCGCCGCGAGATGGAAGACAATCTCCGGCTTGTATTCAGCAAAGAGCTCCCTCATCCTCCCGCCGTCGCGGATATCTGCCCTTATGTCGGCCTTGATCCTGTCGCCGATACCGGAAAGGACGAATGTATCTTTCTCCGAGTAGGGGTCGAGGCCTACCCCGACTACCTCAGCTCCGAGAGCATTCAGCCAGATTGAGAGCCAGGAACCCTTGAAACCGGTGTGCCCGGTCACGAGCACGCGCTTACCCTTATAGAAATTATTGAAAATATCCACTCCCATGATCATCTGTATTGTGCCACGAACTCCCTGATCGTGGATATCATGTGATGCAGCATCTCATCCGACATGCCGGGGTAGACCCCTATCCAGAGCGTGCCGTTCATGACGAAGTCCGTGACCTTCAGGTCGCCGACAACACGATACCCCTCTCCCGACTCCCTCATCTGATCAAAGGCGGGATGCTTCACAAGATTGCCGGCGAAGAGATTGCGGGTCTGTATCCTGTGATCCTCGAGATATTTCGATAGGTCGTTGCGCGTGAAGGGGGCATCCGGCTCAACCGAGATCAGGAAACCGAACCAGGAAGGGTCGGAATTCTTCTGGGGTTCGGGAAGAATGAGCCATGGGGTGCCTTCGAGCCCCTCGCGGAGAACCTTGAAGTTATGGCGCCTGCGCTCCACGATGTCGTCGAGCTTCCCGAGCTGCGCGCACCCGATGGCGGCCTGCATGTCGGTCACCTTGAGGTTATATCCGAAATGGGAGTAAACGTATTTGTGGTCATAACCCACGGGAAGATCGCCGAACTGCTTCGTGAACCGGCATCCGCATGTGTTGTCGACGCCGCCCATACACCAGCAGTCACGGCCCCAGTCGCGGAATGAGTTGACAAGCCTGTGCAGGAGAGGGTTGTCGGTATATACCGCTCCTCCCTCGCCCATTGTCATGTGGTGTGGGGGATAGAACGAGCTCGTGCCGATGTCGCCGATGGTTCCGGTCTTGCGGATCTCTCCGTCGATCTCGTAGGTCGAGCCGAGGGCGTCGCAGTTGTCCTCCACGAGCCATAGATTATGTCTGTCGCAGAAATCCTTGACAGACTTAAGGTCAAACGGATTCCCGAGGGAATGGGCTATCATCACTGCCTTGGTCTTGGGAGAGAGGGCATCCTCAAGTCTCGTCACGTCGATATTGTATTCCGGCACCGTCACGTCAACGAATACCGGGACAGCTCCGTACTGAATGCATGGAGTCACCGTCGTGGGGAAACCGCAGGCAACAGTTATCACCTCATCTCCGCGTTTAATGCGCCGCTCTCCGAGTTCGGGCGATGTGAGGGCGGAGAAAGCGAGCAGGCTTGAATTCCTTCTTCTTGCCGTGGGTCTCCTTATAATATTCCTTTGTCAGCTCAAGAATCTGCTGTTTAAGTTCTTCCTGTCTACTCATAATATCCAAATGTCCTATGACTATGTTTCTTACAATTTATGGTTGATCGGCACCTGACGTTCCCATTTTTTCCAGGGAGCCGCGTTTGAGGCGAGAAGTTTCTCAAGCATGTCCTTCTCACGGGTGTTGTCCATGCACTGCCAGAATCCCTCATGCGTGTAAGACATTAACTGACCGTCTCTCACGAGTCTTTCAAGCGGCTCCTTCTCAAAGACACAGGAATCTCCATCAAGATAATCGAATATTGACGGTTCAAGCACCATATATCCGGCATTGATAGGGGCTCCGTCGCATATATTCTTCTCCCTGAACGATTTCACGGCATTGTCACCCCCTATATTGAGAATCCCCTTGTCCTGGGCTATCTTCACGGCCGTGAGTGTGGCAATCTTCCCATGGCTCTTATGAAACTCGAGGAGCTTGTTGATATCCACGTCACACACTCCGTCGCCGTAAGTCATGAAGAACGGTTCGTCTGCCACATATTTCTGTATACGCTTGATACGGCCCCCGGTCATAGTATTGTAGCCGGTATCGACGACTGTCACCCTCCATGGCTCACAGTTGCTGCTGTGCACTGTCATCTCATTGCGGTTGTCGCGATAGTCGAAAGTCACATCCGAATTATGAAGGAAATAGTTGGCAAACCAGTCTTTGATATATTCCTGACGATAGCCTGCGCAGACTATAAATTCCGTATGCCCGTAATAGGCATATTCTTTCATTATATGCCATAAAATCGGCATTCCTCCGATCTCTATCATCGGCTTGGGCTTGAACTGGGATTCTTCCGAAATGCGGTAACCGAATCCACCGGCAAGGAGCACTACTTTCATGTCGATATAAGCTGTCGGGTGGGTAAATTAGATTGTAAACTGTGGTGAAAAGTCGCCCATGGCGTTGGAGATTAGACGGATAATCTCTTCTCCCACGTATTCCTCACACGCAACTTTCACGTAAAGTTCGCAAAAATCCACGACATATTCAAATAAATAGCCGGAAATCGTCCCAAAGTCGGGAAAAGTGTTATGCCGGGAATCAATCGCAACCGACTGCAATCCTTATCTGACGGATGTGGGATTCCCGACACAATCATGCTTCCCACCGTCATCCAGAATCGGCTTCGAACAGGTGCGCAAGATATTTTTTTCAAAAAAACAACGTCTGCCGAACCATCCGCAGTCCACCTGTGTTATAATATCGAAAGGCGGCTAAAAGGCCTCTGATCATTAAAAAAAGATAATGAATTTCCACTTTACGGATTAAAGATATACTGCTATAAGCGTTCTGAAAAAGTTGTTATTGTTGTTTTAATTGAAGGAAACAGGGCTGACGTGAGTCAGCCTTTTTCTCTTTATTAGCATCCTGTCTATAAGAGGTACCCATCCCTGCGACATCGCAGAACTATAGCCACCACTGATGGCAAACAAGTTCTTTACTTGCGCCAGGAGCACCAACAAAATGCAAGTAACCGATGCTTAAGCAAGTTTTGACACGCAATCAGATGTTTTTCTCAAAGATTATGGTTAAATTTGCATCTTAAAACAATAATAGCGATATGGCATACCGGATGCTTAGTTTCTTACTCAAGCTGATTTCATATATTCCCTTCAAGGTATTATACCTCATATCCGACAGCTTATTCTATCCACTCTATTATGTGGCACGCTACCGTAGAAATGTCACACGGAAGAATCTGTCGGAATGTTTTCCCGATAAAACCGACCGGGAACTGAATGATATCGAGAAGGGATTCTACCGTTTTTTTGTCGATAACATTCTGGAGACCTGCAAGATGGCCCACATGTCGGCCAAAGAGATGGGCCGACGCATGAAGTTCATCAACATAAACATTGTAAATGAAGTCCTGCGGTCAGGACGTTCGATATCCCTCTTCCTCGGGCATTACGGCAACTGGGAATGGATATCGTCAATGCCCCTCCATCTTGAGAAATCGGCTGTGGCGGCACAGATCTACCACCGTCTCGACAACAAAGACGTCGACAGACTGATGCTCGACATGCGCGGGCGCATGGGAGCGGTGTCGGTCGAAATGAGCAATACCGCCCGCTACATTACCGGACTCGTAGCCGCACATAAAGTATGCATAGTAGGCTTTATCGCCGACCAGTCGCCGCGAAGGAAAGACTCACACCACTATCTTGAATTCCTCAACCACATGGTGCCTGTGCTGACCGGAACGGAGAAAATAACCAAGCACTACGGATTCGAAGCCTATTTTGCCCACACAAGAAGAGTCAAGAGAGGATTTTATGAGGTAGAGTTCGTGAAGATGACTGATAATCCCAAGCTTCTCCCAGATTTCGATCTCACATCTATATATTATAGGCTGCTCCAGAATATGATTGAAGAAAACCCTGAACTGTATCTGTGGACTCACAAGCGCTTCAGATATGCGCGCCCCCTCGACGGGCAACCGGAGGAGAAGCGCACGGTCTGTAAGAACTGATCAGTGCAAGCGTACATTGACCAATCGGATAGGGGTAATTCAATAAAACCACAATAGAAATGAAATTCAAAGCCAACATATATTGGGGGTCTTTATATCAGCTTGCGACAGTGTTCCTGTTTCTATGGCTGTCACGTTTTGTATTCATGGCATACAACAGCACACTGATTGGACTCGACTCCGTGACAGATGCGCTGAAAATATCCCTTGCCGGCATACGCATCGACGCATGCATACTCGGATATGCCAACGCTGTGTTTGTAGTGATGCGTTTCGCACCATGGCCGTGGGCTTGTCGTAAAGGTTGGATCACAACTTCCAACTGGCTGCTGGGCGTCACCAATTCCCTGCTTCTCATCCTCAATTTGGGCGACACGGCTTATTTTCCCTTCACCGGTTACCGTATGTCATGGCAAGGATTCCTGAACGTACTCTCCGACCCCGGCACCCCTTCGCTGCTCCTCTCTTTCCTCACAGACTACTGGTGGGCATACCTGCTGGGGATAATCTTTGTCGCCGCCATGATCTGGGCCATCACGCGGGTAAAGCTGACCGAACCTTTCCCATATGCTGCCTCAAGGAAACGCTACTGGATCACCCGTACATGCATATTCCTTGTTATGGGAACGTTCACTTTCATGTGTATCCGGGGATGGATGTTCCGCGGACGCCCCATAGAGAGGGCTACGGGAGTGACACTGGTCGATAATCCCCGACATTTTCCGGCTGTGCTCAACACCCCGTTCTCAATCCTCTTCAGCATAGGCAAGGAAGTGACAGTAGAGAAGCTTTCCTTCTTTTCTCCTGAGAAGCTGAGACAGCTGCGATGCAGTGTGGTCTCTCCCGGCGACAGCCTCCCCAACGGCAAAAACCTTTTCGTCATTGTCATCGAAAGCGGAGGCTCTGTGCTGTCAAAAGTCTTCAATCCGGTAGATGGAGACACGACATATACCTCCGCTCTCCAGTTTGTTGACTCCCTGGCATCTCACAGCCTCCTCAATATGAACCTCTACGCCTCGGGAAGGACATCGACACAGGGCATCACCCATATCTTCGAAGGTATTCCATGGTTCGGGGCGTCATATTTCGTGGAGTCGCCATATGCCGGCGACAAGGTCGACAGCCCTGCCCGTCTGCTTGCGGAGAAAGGATATGACACACGCTTCTACTATGCTTGCACCAAGGGCAACTATCATATAGACGAGACAGCCAGGATGTCGGGGTTCAACTCCATCTTCACCCGCGAATCATATGGCGATGAGAGCCAATATGACGGGAAATGGGGCATATTCGACATGCCGATGGCCGACTTCGTAGTGAAAGACCTCAGCTCCTCATACAAACCGGGGCGTCCGTTCTTCGCCTCCTGGTTCACGATCACGGCGCATATGCCTTTCAACCTCCCGGTAGGCACAGACCTCTCAGACTACCACTACAAGAAAGAGTCTCCCGAGCAAGCCATGGAATATACCGACAAAGCACTGCGGCATTTCTTCACTCTTGCCCGCAGACAGCCGTGGTATGGGAACACTATCTTCGTAATCACCTCAGACCACGGACAGCGTGACCTGGGATCGTATCATTCCAACAACGTCTACTGTCACAACCAGGTCCCCTTCCTGATCTTCACGCCCGACGGCTCAGTCACACCCGCAGCCATCGACAGCATCCCGATGTCGCAGATCGACATCGCGCCGACGCTTCTCGATCTTGTAGGCTACGGCCGTCCTCACCTCTCTCTCGGATCAAGCATGTTCGACACGGCACGTTCCCACTATGGCATAGTAGATTCGTTCGGTTCGTTCCACATAATCGGCAACAGATATATCGTGGCCGTTCCGTCGCTCAAAGGAGAAGTAAGCCAAGTGTTCGACATCAACGAAAAACCTTATCCGAAGACACCCCTTGAGAACTATGACAAAGCCGAGGCAGACCGTATGCTCACCTGGTTCAGGGCCCTCATGCAGGATTATTCTGAAAGACTCATCGCCAACCGGCTGCATGCAGGCGAATGACGCGCTGCGGCCCAATCTTAAAACCACAGTTAATTTTGAACAGACAAGACCGACACCATATGGAAATTGATTTTGTAATAACCTGGGTTAACATGAACGACCCCGCGTGGCGGAAGGAGTTCGCAAAATACTCCGGCAACAAAGACAACGAGAGCAACGGGGTCTCGGAAGCCCGCTTCCGAGACTACGGATTTCTCAGGTATTGGTTTCGTGGCGTGGAGAAATTCGCACCATGGGTAAGGAAAATCCATTTCGTATCAAGCGGACAAAAACCGGAATGGCTCGACACATCCAACCCGAAGATACATATTGTGGACCATAAGGATTTCATCCCGAAAGAATTCCTTCCCACCTACAACTCGGTGGTCATTGAGAGGTATATGCACCGCATACCAGGTCTTGCCGATCATTTTGTATATTTCAACGATGATTTCTATATAATCAACCATATCACTCCGGAACGCTTTTTCCGCAACGGGCTACCGTGCGATATAGCCGCATTCCACCCCAACCCGTCATGGTCACAATGGTATAAGAGGATCAAGAACAACATAAGGATCATCAACAGCCATTTCGACAAAAAGGAGGTGATGGAGAGAGACCACGACAAATGGTTCGATCCATCCTATGGCTCGCGGGCACGATGGAACTATCTCCTGAAGCCCTATGGTAAATTCGTCACTCTCCGTACACCTCACAACGCGCAGCCCTATCTGCGGTCTACTTTCGAAGAGGTGTGGAATGTGGCCGGCAAAGAACTTACCGCTACGTCTGTCAACAGATTCAGGGCCGTCACAGACTATACCCCCGAACTGTTTCGCGCCTGGCAGATATGCCGTGGCAACTTCGAGCCTTACAATACATACAGCGACACCAAGATGTTTCCACTGATGATAAGGCCACGGCAGGCTGCTGAAGCGATACGCAACCAATCGTTCTCACTTGTGTGCCTCAACGATAACATCCACATACGCCATTACGACAAAGTCATGGAGAGGATAAAGGAGGCTTTCGAACATATCTTGCCAGAAAAATCCGGATTCGAGTCATAGACATTAAAAAGTTGATATATGAACAAGGCAGCCGCAGAGATATTAGCGGGAATGATACCGCATAAGATGACCAGGAACCGCTGGCGCGGGATACTGCGCTACGGCATCTTCAAGGCACTCCGTCTGAAAAGGGAACTGCGACATAACCATACGGCACCGGCCCACTACCTTTCAATATGCGCCATCGCGAAAAACGAGGGCCCATATTTCAAGGAATGGATAGAATGGCATCTCAGCCAGGGAGTGGATAAGTTTTATATCTACGATAACGAGAGCGACGACATGACCCGGGAAGTGCTGCAGCCATACATAGACCGCGGTATTGTGGAATACACCCGGTTTCCCGGCTATCGCAGGCAGCTGGCCGCCTACGATGACTGTCTTGAACGCCATCGGTTTGACTCGCGCTGGATATCGTTCATCGACCTCGACGAGTTCATAGTTCCGATTAAAGACAGGAGTGTGAGGGAATTTCTTCACCGTTTCGAACAATATCCGGCCGTGGAGATAAACTGGCTGATCTATGGCAGCGGAGGAGCACAGAAGAAGACGGAAGAACCGGTGATGAAAAGATTCAGGCGCCATTCGCTTCCCGGCCATATCCTCAACCGTCATGTGAAAAGCATCGTTGATCCCAGGCGTGTGTTCTGCATGATCGGTTGTCATGAAGCAGCCAGGATCTCGGGGAAAACAGCCGACTCCCACGGCGAACCTGTGACAAGGAACTTCCGCGACAGGGAGCCGCAGCAAGACGTGATACGAGTGAATCATTACGCGGTGCGTTCGTTTGAGGAATTCGTGGAGAAACAGGCACGCGGACGCGCAAGCGGCAGGGCCCGCACGGTAGAGAGGGAATACTTCGACCGCTACGACCTCAACGACCAGGAAGACTGAGAATCCTCTCCTCGATTTCAGGATAATGACGCAGGATGGCCTCGAACGCGGCAGTATTGCGGTCGGTGCCCGATTTGAAGTTGACAGTCTTCAAAGAGAGTTGCCGCGGTTTGCCGAGACCCTTGGGCTTGTTGCGTCCGAAGGGCACGGGGATGATTTCCGTGCCATTGGCAACAGCGGCAGCCCAGAACCATATGTCATCTGTAGTGGGAGCAATCGCGGTGAAAAGATCGTCGTCGATCATCTCCATCTTAAACGAACGGGGAGGATATAGCACACCTCCCACCCCGGTCTGTATGTTAAGGAATCCATGATGTATGCGCCGCAACAGGAAATCATACCACCTGTATTTACGCCACTTCCGGTAAGGCATTCCCCGCCCTATCCTTTTGGCTCGATGCGCGAGGACAGCCTCCGGGAGCTCGCGGTGCAACCGCAGGAGATCCCGGAGCATATGGCGGTGATACGCTATGTCATCGTCGACAGTCACGATGACTGCGTCCGGGAAATCGCGCAATGCCGGCACAAGCTTTCTGTAAGACCGTATGTCGCGCGGATAGTCCCGGATTTCGAAAATTGGATTTCGCCGTGATAGATCAAGCAATTCCTCAGGAATCCCATCTTCGCCAAACTGGGAAAATGTCAGATAGAGCACTATCCTGTCGGGCAACACCGACATCTCGAGCAGCGATTTTATTGTAGCCACAGCATATTGAATCGCCGCAGGAAATGACGTAAGTGACACTATCACCTCTGTCTGTCCATTTCTATCGGCTATGAAAGATTGAGGCTTGCAATGACATTCTGATATTGGTGCCCTCCTATTCATAATTAACCTATTGGAGCAACATCAGGCCCTTGACAAATATTATCTTTGAGTTCATCTATTGAAAAACCCGTCACCGTGGAAATTGTCTGCAAGCCCAAACCCTCCTTCAACATGTTGCGAGCCACCTTCCATAGGCTTTCAGCACGACCTTCGGCACGACCTTCGGCCAGACCCTCTTCTCGGGCCTCTTTCTTGGCAAATGACATCTGATTGCGATAATCCCTGTAAAACTTCAGGTCACGCTCATATCTCCAACGCTCATCCGGGCTTAGATTCTCAACCCTCGCCACCTGCTCGACACGTTTGAATATCTTTTCGACAAAAGGCATTGTCTCCATAATGTTCATGTTTTTAAGTAAATAAATCCATCTTTCAAAATAATCGCCACACTTCTCCGGGCTTGAAACCCTAAAATTGGGCAACTGTATATAGACCAAACGAACCTTATCGGAAAATTGTTTCTCGGAGTCCATGTCACATATTTCCGCATCGATTCTCACTCTGTCATCCCCCTTGAGAATTACAAAATCAGAAATGAAAATCCCATAGACCGGCATAAAGCTGTATTCCCAGTCTCTCGAGCGTCCCTGTTCAGTAATAGCCCTCGCCACATAAAATATAGTCCTGTCGATAAAATATGACTGCGAACGATTCTGCATCTCTACGATAAAACGCTTCCCGCACTTCGTCTTGCAGTGAATGTCATATATCACCGAGCGTTCTCCCGGCTGCTCCTTAAGCTTTTCCTTGTCAAGATATTGTATCTCAGTGATCGGATCCACATTGTCACGGTCAAGCACAGCATTGAGAAACCCTATCAGTATATCCTGAGAGCTTTCTCTTGCGAAGAGAATCTTGAACCCTGCATCAGTAAGAGGGTTTATATATGTTCCTCCTTGTTCGTAGGTATGATATTCCATAAATAGAGAGGTTGGAGATATTCTTTGCAAATGTAATAAAAAATCGGGGAAAAACAAATCGGAAACCATTAAACCTACGGAGCCCAGCTCTGTCAGATATAGAAATCCGGAAGAGACATCATTTTGCCTCCTCCACTAAATTCAGGAAAAATGAAAAAGATGATACTCGCCCTCGTGGCATTCGTCGGGATCACGGCGTCGGCCCTCGCAGCCGATGAGCCCTCCTATCCCGGAGGGAAAGAGGCCCTCGACAAATTCATAGCCCAGACTATGAAGTATCCGGCTCCTGCCAAGGCAAACGGCGTGGAGGGTGTAGTCAACGTCAAATTCACTGTCAATGCCGATGGTACGATAGGAGCCATAAAGATAGTGCGCATGATCGATCCGGATCTCGAACAGGAGGCTATCCGCATTGTCAAGAAGATGCCTGCCTGGATTCCCGCCGACAAGGAGGGTACGCCTGTGGCCGCCGATGCCACTGTGGCTATCCCCTTCATACTCGAATAACCTTGACCGCCATCCGCGGCCAGTACATCCACAGATAATCCTATATAACTTTATAACTGCTGAAAGGGGCGGCTCCCGCATGGGAACCGCCCCTTTCAGCTATTGTGATATGCAATTGTCAGGGAAGTGTCATTCGGGTGCCGGAGCATCTTTCGGAGCCTCCACGGTGGGAGTAACCTCGAAGAGGAGCACGTCGGACGGCTTCAGCCCCATCTGCGCGCTGCGCTGCCCGAAGAGGTTATGTGCGGTAGTCATGAACTTGCCTGTCTGACCCGATGCAAGAGTCAGCAAAGCGTCGTTCACAGGATTGCCGGCCATACGTTTTCCGACCGTGATCTGATCGGGAAGGGGAGCGTTAACCTGATTGCCGTCAGGAGTGGTGATTTTGAGAGCGAGTTTCACTTTGTCACCATCCTCTATCTTCACACCGTCAGCGGGAGCGGAGAGGGAGTACAGACCGTCAGTCACTTTAGTGTATTTTTTGGCAGACGCTTCCTTCACAAGGGCGTCGGCAGAGGCTATGCTGTCGCGTTTCTCCCTGGCGGAATTGAACTCGCCCATGAGACGATAGAAGTTCTGCTGAAGATCATTTGGGTTGGCAGTGACGGAGTCGGCCATCACAGCCTCCCTCATGCCACGCACAAATGCCTTGTTTGATAGCTTCACACCATAATCTTCGGCAAACTGAGCCATGTTCATTGCCATCTGCATTCCGAGGAATACGCCATTATTGTAGGCGTCTTTGCCGGCTTTCACGGCATTGAGTCCGGCCTGCACGCCTTTCAGGTATTCCTGGCGGGCTGTCTTGGAATCGAGCGTAGTGTCCTGCATGGCCTGCTGCTCATATTCAGAGCCGCGGAGCTGTCCGAAATAATACATGAGCGAGTCGGCCTTAGCCGTCTCGTCGGCCAAGCCGGAAGCGGCTTTATCGCCGGAGTTCTGGCAGGCGGCCAGCAGAAGGCCTGCTGCCGCTATCGAGAGTATTGATCTGATTTTCATCTTATGTGGTTTTATCTCCTTACGTCGCGAGGCATGGGCACCGGGATATCGGAAAGGGACTCGTCCGGAGCCTGCGTGTCGACCGAGTCGGGAGCTTCGGTGACGATTATCTCCGTGGAATCGATATTGACCTCGACCGTGTCGCCCGAAGGCACCATGTTCTCAGCCGTACGACCCTTGCACGATGTCATAGCTATGATAAGCAAGGCCGCCGAAGCAACCGTCGGCAACACATATCCGCGCGTTCTCATGATCAGTTCACCTTTATGAGTTCAACCTCGAAAATAAGAGGTGCGTTGGGAGGGATGGCTCCAGGCGCGCCCTGCTCGCCATAGGCAAGATTGGAAGGGATGTAGAACACCGTCTTGCCACCCTCTTTCATAAGCTGCAGACCCTCAGTCCAGCCGGCGATGACGCGGTTGAGAGGGAAAGTGGCGGGTTCGCCACGCTCCACGGAGCTATCGAACACGGTGCCGTCGGTAAGTTTGCCGGTGTAGTGCACTGTCACCTCATCCGTAGCGGAGGGAGCGGCACCGGTCCCCTCTTTCACGATCTTGTATTTAAGGCCGGAAGCGGTCTTCTGATAAGTGCTGTCAGTAGGTGTGGCGCCCTCTTTGGTCTCATCCTGGAAGAAGAGAGCCATGGAATCAACAGGCGCCACAGCCACTGTCTCCTCCTCCACTACAACCGTGGAGTCAGCGTCGGCACTCGCCGACTTCTCGCTTTTACATGATGAAAGGCCCCCGAGCGATACGAGAGCCACGGCAGCAGCCACAGCCGCTGCCGGGATAAAGTTCTTTTTCATTTATTTTTTGATGACTTTGATAAGTTCCACATCGAAAATGAGCGTTGAATGCGGAGGAATGGCATTGGGCACACCCTGCGGACCGTAGGCGAGATCGGAAGGGATAAAGAAAGTGTATTTGCCACCCTCTTTCATGAGCTGCACACCCTCGGTCCAGCCGGGTATCACACGGTTGAGGGGGAATGTGGCGGGCTCGCCACGGCTCACGGAGCTGTCGAACACGGTGCCGTCGAGAAGTTTGCCGGTGTAGTGCACCGTCACTTCGTCCGTAGCCGCGGGCTGGGCACCCGTACCCTCTTTCTCGACCATATACTGCAGACCTGATGCCGTTGTGATCACGTTCTCCTTCTTACCGTTTTCGGCGAGGAATTTCTCACCTACAGCCTTGATCTGGGCCTCTTTCTTTGAAGTGAGTTCCTGAAGGTATTCCTGTATCAGTTTCTGGGCCTCCTCAGCCGATATTTTTGTCTCCTTGCCATCGAAAGCGGCTGCTACCGCCTCATTGAAAGCTTCCTTATCGAGATTCTCCACGCCCATGCCGCGGAGCTGCTGGCCGAGGGCCATGCCCCAGGCGTAACTAAGTTTGTCCATCTTTACGGTTATTTATAATGCTCTAAGAGCACAATTAGTATTTCCCGGAGACCGACGTCTCCGATAGTTATAACGCTGACATCATGGAATTGTTATTGCCCGCGGGGCTGCGCAACGTCAAAATGAGGAGCATCACCACGTTTTTTAACACCTTTTAAATGCCCCTTTCCGGGTTAAATCTGGAACTGGGTGTTGCAGCATCCGAAATAATTGATTAACTTTGCAGCGGTTTGTCAGGCCGCCACCCAAAAGGAGACGCGCGGCCTCTGCCTCAGGATTGCCTTATGGTGTAATGGTAGCACTACAGTTTTTGGTTCTGTCTGTCGAGGTTCGAATCCCCGTAAGGCAACGCAGAGAAACGGGCCGGCTCATCGGAGCCGGCCCGTTATCTTTTTCCCAATCTCGCGCATTCATGCTTTTGACAGGAGGAATGTCTTGAAGGCATCGAAATCCGCAGGGAGGGGCACACTCTGTTTCTTCCCTCTCATGAAGGCCGCAAGACGTGCCGGGATCTCCACGCCGGCGCCGGTGATGCCCTCCACGGTTTCCTTGAACTTAGCCGGATGGGCAGTCTCAAGGAATATGCCGGTCTCGCCGGGACGCAGCTGTTCAGTAAGCGCCCGGTAAGCCACCGCGCCATGTGGATCGAGCTGATAGCCGTTCTCCTCAAGAGTGGATTTCATCGTGGCGGCGATCTCCTTGTCGGTATATGTACATCCTGATATCTCCGCGGCTATCGCGTCGTGGTCATGTCCGTAAAGGTCGAGCACCCGGGCGAAATTGCTCGGATCGCCCACATCCATGGCGTTGGCTATGGTCTGCACGGAATGGCGCGGACGGTATTCACCTGTCACGAGATACTCATAGAAAACGTCGTTGGCATTGTTGGCGGCTATGAACCGTTTTATCGGCAACCCCATGCGCTTGGCAATCAGTCCGGCAGTTATATTGCCGAAATTGCCGCTCGGCACACACACCACAACATTCTCCATGTCGGCACCGGCCGCGGCCAGCTGTCCCCAGGCATGGAAATAATAGAACATCTGGGGAAGGAAACGCGCCACATTGATTGAATTGGCAGAGGTCAGCATCATTCTGTCGTTGAGTTCTCCGTCAAGGAAAGCTTGCTTCACGAGTGCCTGGCAGTCGTCGAAAGTGCCGTCGATCTCCAGAGCCTCGATATTGCGTCCGAGAGTTGTGAACTGCGATTCCTGTATAGGACTCACCTTCCCTTTCGGATAAAGCACGAAGACCCTTACCCCTTCCACACCGAGGAATCCGTTGGCCACAGCGCTTCCGGTGTCGCCAGAGGTAGCCACAAGCACATTCACAAGCCTATCGCCACTGTCGCGATTGAAATATCCAAGCAACCGTGCCATGAAACGGGCGCCCACATCCTTGAAGGCAAGTGTGGGGCCATGGAAAAGCTCAAGAGAATATCTCTCGGGAGTGACTTTCACCAACGGAATCGGGAAATTAAGTGTTTCGGCGGTGAGTTCTCTTAGCTTTTCCTGATCGATATCCTCTCCGAAAAGCGATTGCGCCACCTCGCAGGCCATATCCTGAAGCGACATCGACGGAAGCCTCCGGAAAAAATCCTCCGGAAGCCGCCCTATACGTTCCGGCATATATAGGCCGCGGTCGGGAGCGAGCCCTTTCACCACAGCTTCTTCAAGCGATACATCGGGCGCATTGCCCGCAGTACTTCTATATTGCATTATTTTTAAGTGTGAAGTATTTCTAAGTGTGAAGTATTAAGGAAGAGTCAAGAGTCAAGAGTCAAGGAGAGGGGGATCAGAGGGAGAGGAATTCGCGGATGAAGGCATCGCCGGTCAGGGACCCATAGCTTCCGGCACGACATGCAGATTCGGAATATTCCGTCACATCGTCGGGCTTGATGCCCGGGCGCCAGATCACAAACGGCACGGGATCGGATGTATGCGTCCTTATGTCGCAGGGAGTCGGATGGTCAGGTAGCAGCGCCACGGCCACCTCCTCACCGAAATCCTCCAATGCCTTCAGCAACGGACCCACCACGCGGCCGTCAAGGTTCTCAACCGTGAGTTTCTTGAGCCTGGCGTCACCCTCATGACCGGCCTCGTCGCTGGCCTCTATATGCAGGAAAACAAAATCAGATCCCGAACGGAGCGCGGAGAGTGCTGCCTGAAGTTTACCCTCGTAGTTGGTGTCATAAAGCCCGGTGGCACCTTCCACTACCACAGGTTTCAGACCGGCGTATACGCCGATTCCCATGATAAGATCTACAGCAGAGATGACCACGCCATGACCGATACCGAACAGCTCCTGCATCGACTTCATGGCCGGTTTGTAGCCCGGGCTCCAGGGCCATATGCTGTTGGCCGGATCCTTCCCCTCGGCAATTCGACGGAGATTCACCGGATGGTCGGCGAGTATCTCCTGCGAGCGTCTGATAAGGTCGTTGATGTAGTCGGCCGTAGGCTGTGCCTCCGGCACAGTGGCCCTGACCATCTCCTCCTCAGCCGGATGTCCCGGCACATCGTGGGGAGGGGTACATTCTATCCTCTTGTCACCGCCCCTCACTTTGAGCAGATGGCGATAGCTCACCCCGCTGTAGAAACGGGCACGTCCGTCGCCAAGGCGTTCGTTGAGAAAGTCTATTAGCTCGGCGGCCTCGGCGCTGGAAATATGTCCGGCCGAATGATTCTTGATTGTGCCATCGGGGGAAATGCATATGAGGTTGCAACGCATTGCCATCTCCCCCGGCTCTATGTCAATGCCCATGCTGGCGGCCTCAAGTACGCCGCGACCCTCAAACACCTCCGGCAGACTGTAGCCGAGCAGCGAGAGGTGGGCGATCTCGCTTCCGGGAGCATATCCCCGGGGCACCGTGGCAAGCATGCCACACCGTCCCCGTCGCGCAAGCTCATCGAGAGCCGGCGTCGCGGCAGCCTCTATCGGCGTCTTCCCCCCGAGTTCAGGACAGGCTCTGTCGGCCATTCCGTCGCCCAGTATGATTATATGTTTCATCATCTTATATTTGCTATACTAATTATGTCGGCGAAGACTCCGGCGGCAGTGACCTCCGCTCCGGCTCCGTAGCCCTTTATCACCATCGGGAATTCCTTATAGCGCTCAGTAGTGAGAAGTATCACATTGTTGCTTCCCGCCAGATTGTAGAACGGATGTGAAGAGTCGACACGGCGCAGGCCCACGCTCACAGCCCCGTTGTCGAGCGAAGCCACGAAACGGAAATGCTCGCCTGCGGCATCAGCCTCGGCGCGACGGCGTTCAAACTCACCATCCAGCGTACGCAGGTTGTCGATGAAGGCTTCCGCCGCTCCCTCGAAGAGAGCCTCAGGTATGAAAAGCCGCTTGTCGACATCATCCTGCTCCACCATATACCCGGCTTCACGTGCCAAGATCACGAGTTTGCGCACCACATCCTTTCCGCTCAGGTCTATACGGGGATCGGGCTCCGAATATCCCGCCTCCCTGGCCATCTCCACGGCACGGCTCAGGGGCACGTCGGCGGCAAGCACATTGAAGATATAGTTGAGCGTGCCCGACACTACAGCCTCGATCTTCAGAATCTTGTCGCCCGAATTGATGAGCGAGTTGATGGTGTTTATAATCGGAAGGCCGGCGCCCACGTTGGTCTCAAAAAGATATTTCACGTCTTTGCGGCGCGCCGTCTCCTTAAGCTTCACATAAGAGGGATAAGGTCCTGAGGCAGCGATCTTGTTGGCGGCAACCACGTTGACGTTGTGCTCCAGCAGATCCTGGTAGAGTCCGGCAATCTCGGGCGACGCCGTGCAGTCTACGAAGACGGAGTTGAAGATATTCATCTTCAGCACCTCCTCTTTTATCACCTCAGGCGTGGCATCGATCCCCTCGTCGCGCAGCAGCTCGCGGTAGCGCGTTATGTCGAGGCCGTCGCGATTGAACACCGCGCGCTTGCTCGACGCGATTCCCACCACGTTCAGGCGCAGGTTTTTCTCCTTCAGGAGCCTTTCCTGCTGCTTGGAAATCTGGCTCAGCAGACTGCTCCCCACATTGCCGATGCCCGTCAGGAAGACGTTGAGCACCTGACTCTCGGAGAGGAAGAATGAGTCGTGGATCACGTTAAGCGCCTTCCGCAGACTCCTCTTCTCAATCACGAAAGATATATTTGTCTCGGAGGCACCCTGGGCACAGGCAATGACATTGATGCCGTTGCGGCCCACGGTGTTGAAAAGTTTGCCGGCGAGGCCGGTGGTGTGTTTCATTTTCTCACCTACCACGGCCACAGTGGCCAGGTCGCGCTCAGCCACGATATCGTTGAACATGCCCGAGGCGAGCTCGGCGGCGAATTCCTCACGCAGCGTCTCCACAGCGAGGTCGGCGTCGGCATTGCGCACAGCTATGGTAGTGTTGTTTTCGCTGGCCGCCTGCGAGACGAGGAACACGCTGACACCTTTCGCCGTGAGGGCGTTGAAGATTCGTGAGTTCACCCCGATCACACCTACCATACAGAGACTCGTGATGGTCACGAGGCAGGTGTCGTTGATGGATGATATCCCTTTTATAGCCTTTCCTCCATGGTGGGCGGTGGAACTGATGCGGGTGCCTGGAGCGGAAGGATTGAATGTATTCTTTACGAGTATGGGAATATTCTTATGATATACGGGATAGATTGTGGGGGGATAGATCACCTTAGCGCCGAAATTGCATAACTCCATGGCCTCGGTGAATGTCAGCTCGTCGATCACATAGGCGTTGTCGATCACCCTGGGATCGGCCGTCATGAAACCGTCAACGTCAGTCCAGATTTCCAATACTTCGGCATCGAGGGCGGCCGCCATGATCGCTGCCGTGTAGTCGCTGCCACCACGTCCGAGGTTAGTCACCTCGCCGTTTTCATCCGTAGCCAGGAAGCCCCCCATCACGGCGGTCTCCCAGTCGTAGGAGCAGACATCTTCGGCTATGAGTTTGTTGGTGAGTTCCTGATCGAGCACTTCGCCACCGTGCAGAGTCTTGCGCGTACGTATGAAAGCCCGCGAATCGAAATGGGTGGCACCCTTTATGATATTTGCCACGATCACGCTTGACAGCCTCTCGCCGTAGCTCACGATGATCTTCAGGGCACGTGGCGACAGGTCATGAAGAAGCATCACCCCTTTGTAGATGTTGCCGAGTTCATCGAGCATAAGCCTGACAATGGCAGCGGTAGCCTCCCTCCGCGAGGGGGGTACAATGCCGTCGACCACTTTCAGATGACGGTCGACGATGCGGGCATAAGAGTCGAGATAGGTGATATCGTCGGCCACGGCAAGGCGCGCCGTGGAGATAAGCAGGTCGGTGATGCCTCCCAGGGCTGATACGACCACGACTTTCCTGCCGGGAGTCTCCTCCACTATCTTCTTCACGTTGGTAAGGCTCTCCACAGTACCTACTGAGGTGCCTCCAAACTTCATAACTTTCATCGATGCCATATGTTGAGATAAATAACTTGGACGCCGGCCTCCCGTGGGGATCCATGCCGGACGGCTTTTCTTATTAAGCGCCAAAATTAATAAAATTCTTTCAATCCGGCAACTTAACATATCATTCTGTCCCTGCTTCGTGCATTTACCCCTCTTTTCGCCACTGAAAACGTTACATTCACCGACATGGAAGTCGAATCGGGGGCATGAAACAAAAAAAGTCATGAATCCGGTCTGTCTGTGAGTGACATAGCGGGATTTCATGACCTTCTGGATTAGAGGGTTTAGAGTTGAGAGTTTAGGTGAAGACTAATCTGGATTTATCGGGATTTTTCTCGAGAAACAAGAGAATCTCGATTTCCTATAGAATCTGGGGGATCTCGATTAGCTCCTTTGGCATTTTTAGCTGCTTTAGCTCTATTAGCTGATTATAGCATTAGCGGCGGCTGGGGACGAGGCTTCCGGGGGCTACGGGCAGTCGCGAATAATACTAATTGTCATGCGCGAGACCTGTATGAAGCGACCGGAAGCAGCAAAGCTGCAATTTTGAATTTGGAATGTTGTATTTTGAATCAGTTGCGGGTAAGGCAATTAACTCATATTCTAATTCGCAATTTCAAATTGTTCATTAAAGCTTGGCTGTCTGTCGTGGGGCATCACTGCCAACAAAAGCTCGGAGCGTGATTGGATATACGCTCTTTGCTTTTGCTTCGGTCTCGCCGGATGGCTTCCGTCAGGGGATGCGCCCTGCGCAAAGAGTCAAGAATCAAGAGTCAAGGGTGAAGAGTGAAGGGGACGTGGAATCGAGTCTTGCAGCCTCGACACGGCGGTGCCATCCGGCGGTCAGGCTTTCGCTGACCGTTTGCGATTCTCCTCGCTTTGCTCGGAGCATACGGCTCTGAGCAGATTTGACTGCGGGGCCGGCAGGAACCGCGGCATTCGGCCGCGGCACCGGAGACCCGGCAAAGCCGGGCATATGACGAGAATGGAAGGATAGAGTTGGGAGGGAAGAAATGGGAGTGGCGATATCTTGGAGATTTGGATGGAGGGGAGGTTGTGGCAAACCAGGAGATTGCAATTGTATAGGTAAAATTGTGGGGTCAGTCGATGGTATGCTTTTCGGAGGGCATAGAGGGGTTGTCGATGAGGCGCAGCAACAGCTCGGCACCTTTGGCTCCGAGAGCGGCGAAGTCGGGGCAGTCAGAGTCAGGGTTGTGCCTTACCGACGAAGCGATGATGCATGGGGGTGCCATATGGAGGAAGACGAGCGGGAGTCCGGTCTTCTTTAGTTTCAGGAATACGGCGCTATTCATTTCAGAATCGCACATGGCGACGATAAGTCCGTCGACCTGAGCGTCGTGAAGCATCAGGAGATTGTCGCGCTCTCGCTGATGACTGTTTTCCGAATTGGCCACCATCATGTTTACGCCGCTGGCATGAAGCACCCTCTCGGCGCCGGCAAGGATATGCAGCGTCGATTCTTCAGTCATCTGGTCGACAACGACCCCAATTATGTTTGTCCGTCCGCTTCTTAGGCTGACGGCGAGCCTGTTGCGGCGGTAGCCGAGTTCGTCGGCTGCATTCGAGACCAGATCTTTCGTGTCTTGCCTTATATTCTTGTCGTTGGCAAGAGCACGCGAGACTGTCGACGGCGACAGGCAAAGATGTGTGGCAATGTCTTTAATAGTTACCCTTTTCATTGGCAGAGAGATTAAAGTTTAGGGCTGAAAGCTTGCCTTGAGAACTGCCCTAAATCATATCCTTACGATTCTTGTTCATCATGCCCGTTGGAGATGCACGTTGTAGAAGAAAATCTGACACCATTCGCCGGAGCGCCGGCATCGGGCAGTCAGACTTCCGTAATCCAATCCGGAACAGTTACTTTCGTGTGCAAAGATAATCAACAAAATCTATGGATGCAAATATTTTGCACATATATTTTCAATATTGAAACGTTTGCAGATTTTTCAAACGTTTTAAAAAGATTTTAGGCCATTTTTTTACATTTAAATTTGTTTTTTATTATTATACATTTTACCTGTTGGTTGAATTAGATTAGTGAATATTTTATATGCCCAATCGGACGATGATTAACGAAATTAACATACTGCA
>PPYF01157698.1_pt1 | contig 23649 bp, 22 predicted proteins | sample 1559871 | NCBI WGS metagenome assembly PPYF01 (sample SAMN08240021, study PRJNA423297) | Human gut metagenome, whole genome shotgun sequencing project. | reverse complement strand
TCGTCAGTCACGAATCGCGGCGGCTTTTTGCCCTGCGGGACGCTGACCGGAACGATCTCCTCGCGAAAGCGCCCGGCGGCGATAGCGGCCGCCGCTTTGCGCTGGGAGCTGGCGGCGAAGGCGTCCTGGCGCTCGCGGCTGATGTCGAAGGCGTCGGCGAGGTTCTCGGCGGTAATGCCCATGTGGTAGTCGTTAAAGGCGTCCCACAGGCCGTCCTGGATCATGCTGTCCTGCAGGCTGGCGTGGCCGAAACGCAGGCCGTCGCGGGCGCCATGCATCAGATAGGGAGCATTGCTCATGCTCTCCTGGCCGCCGGCGATAACGATCCCGGCGTCGCCGCAGCGGATCGCCTGCACCGCCTGCTGAACCGCTTTCAGCCCGGAGCCGCACACCAGATTGACGGTGACCGCCGGAGTGTCGACCGGCAGGCCGGCCCGCAGCGCGGTCTGGCGCGCCGGGTTTTGCCCGCAGCCGGCGGTAAGCACCTGGCCGAAAATTAGTTCGTCGACCGCTGCGGCGGGCAGCTGGCAGCGTTCAAGCAGGCCGCGCACCACCGCCGCGCCGAGGTCGACGGCGGAAAGAGGGGCGAAGGCGCCGCGAAAGCTGCCTATCGGGGTGCGTACGGCAGCAACAATGGCAATATCGGTCATGATCTCTCCTTAACTGAAGCGCATTTCGCGCACGTCGTCGGCGACGATCAGCCGTCCCGCCGTTTTACGTATCACCTCGTCGGGGCTGACCCCCGGGGCCACTTCGCGCAGGACAAACGCGCCGTCGACAATCTCCAGCAGGGCCAGATCGGTGAGTACCCGGCGAATACAGCCCACGCCGGTGAGCGGCAGGGTGCACTGCGGCAGCAGTTTGGATTCGCCGTTTTTTGAGGCGTGGGTCATCACCACGATGATGTTCTGCGCGCCGGCCACCAGGTCCATGGCGCCGCCCATCCCCTTGACCATTTTTCCAGGGATCATCCATGAGGCGATGTTGCCTGCGACGTCGACCTCAAAAGCGCCAAGAACGGTCAGGTCGACGTGGCCGCCGCGGATCATGGCGAACGACTGGGCGGAATCGAAGATCGCCGCCCCGGTTTGCGCGGTGACGGTTTGTTTACCGGCGTTAATCATGTCGGCGTCGATGGTTTCCTCATCGGGAAATTCGCCCATCCCCAGCAGGCCGTTCTCCGACTGGAGCATCACTTCAATGCCGGCGGGAATGTAGTTGGCCACCAGCGTCGGGATACCGATCCCGAGGTTGACGTAGTCGCCGTCGCGCAGCTCCTGGGCGACGCGCATCGCCATTTGTTCACGGGTCAGCATCTCAGTGCCCTCCGGCGCGCAGGGTGCGCTGTTCAATACGTTTTTCGAATTGCCCGACGATCAGCCGGTCGACATAGATCCCCGGAGTATGGATGGCGGAGGGGGGCAGTTCGCCCGGCGGCACAATCTCTTCCACCTCCACCACCGTAATGCGCCCGGCGGTGGCCATCAGCGGGTTGAAATTCTGCGCGGTGTGGCGATAGACCACGTTGCCGTACCAGTCGGCTTTCCAGCCTTTGACCAGCGCGAAATCGCCGCGGATCGCCTCTTCAAGGATGTAGTGTCGGCCGTCGAACTGGCGCACCTCTTTGCCTTCGGCGACCGGGGTGCCATACCCGGTGGCGGTGTAAAAGCCGGGGATGCCAGCGCCGCCGGCGCGGATTTTTTCCGCCAGCGTTCCCTGCGGGGTGAGTTCTACCGCCAGCTCGCCGCTGAGCACCAGCTGTTCAAACAGCGCGTTTTCCCCGACGTAAGAGGCCACCACCTTGCTGACCTGGCGCGACTCCAGCAGCATGCCGAGACCGAAACCGTCGACCCCGCAGTTGTTGGAGACCACCGTCAGCCCCTGCACCTGGCGACGCTGCACCTCGGCGATCAAGTTCTCGGGAATGCCGCACAGGCCGAAGCCGCCGGCGAGCAGCGTCATGCCGTCCGTTAACCCTTCCAGCGCCGCTTCGTAACTGGCGACGCGTTTATCCAGTCCTGCCATCTTGTCTCTCCTGCCTTGCGATAGCCTTATCATTGGCGCAGGCGACTGATTTGATAATTTTGAATTTGTGACTCACTCATTTGGAATTTTAATTAATTTCCTGTTAACTAATTTTTTTCAATTAGTTAACAGGATGAAAAATGAGAATGAGTGTCAAACAGTTACGCGCGTTTTTAGCGGTAGCTCACACTCTGAATTTCGCCCACGCCAGCGAAAGGCTGAATCTGTCGCAGCCAGCTCTCAGCCTGACCATCAAAGGGTTGGAGGAGGCGCTGGGCGGCGCGCTGCTGCAGCGCAGCACCCGCAAAGTGACCCTCACCCAGGAGGGGGAACTCTTTCTGCCGATGGCCCGTCAGCTGCTGGCCGACTGGGATAACGTCGAGGAGGCCATGCGTCAGAGCTTTACCCTGCAGCGGGGTAAAATTTCGGTCGCCGCGATGCCGTCGTTTGCCGCCAACGTTCTGCCGGAGGCGCTGAAAGCCTTTCGCGACCGCTATGCCGGGGTGAACGTTACGGTGCATGACGTGATTAATGAGCAGGTGATCGAGATGGTGCGCGAGGGGCGGGTGGAGATGGGCATCGCTTTCGAGCCATCGCCCAACCACAACCTGCTGTTTACCCCGCTGGCGGTGGACCGCTTCGTGGCGATCGTTCCCCAACAATCCCCGCTGGCGAAGAAAAAGCAGCTCACCTGGCAGGAGCTGTTGACCCTCGACTTTATTACCCTGCAGCGCCCCTCGGCGGTACGCCTGATGCTGGAGGAGGCGCTGGCGCGCAGCGGACGTCAGCTGGACGTGGCGCTGGAGAGTCATCAGCTGGTGACGGTGGGGAGGATGGTGGCCAGCGGCCTGGGGGGCAGCGCGGTGCCGGCGCTGTGTAAAACGCAGATGGCATCGTTGGGCGCCGTCTGCATCCCGCTCAGCGATCCGCCGATTGAGAAGTGCGTCGGCGCGATCCATGCCGGACATCTGCCGCTGTCGAAGGCGGCGCAGGCGCTGCTGGATACGCTGAAAGGGTTTTTACCCACCTGAAGGTGTGGGCGTCAAAAAAAAACCGGCCTGCTGGCCGGTTTGACAATCAGATTTTGCAGGCGTCGCCGCAGTCGTCGTCGGCAACGATCGCCTGGGCTTTTTTGTCCGCTTCTTCCAGACGCTCCGCGTTGCGCTCTTCCGCTTCATCCAGGCCGCTGAAGACCAGGTTGTCGAGATCAATTTCCATAAGTTACCTATCGTTGCTGGTTTTGAATCAGGGTCAAGTATAGGGCATAACCGCCAGCGGATGTAGCCGCGCTTCGCGCCGAAGGCACAGAGCGTTAAGTCGCTGAGCGGAGGGCGTTACCTACCATAAATAATCGTTGACAGAATAAGTTTAGCGACAAATAACGTCGCCAGGATAATTTCCTGCCTAAATATTAAATGAAAGGACAACGAAGGAGTAATTAAGCGTTGACGAAACGCTTTTATGTTAATATGGCCGCGATTATGGATGAATCTATGGATCTTAATCAATGGAACATACTGTTGCAGGCGCCATCAAAGAATGGCGTAAACATAATAAAGTGATCGGTCAGGTCAAAATAAGCTATAAAAAAATTTTACGAAAATGCAGAGAGCTCTCGCTCGCAGGAGGTAAATACAGAGAATATCAAGGACTTTGTGCGAAATATCAGTGCGCGCGGTTGACCGCGGTGACCAAAGGACTGGTGCCTTTTGAGGATAAACCGTTTAAAGCGTATCTCAATAAACGGCTGTCAAAACGACGCAAACTGGATATTGCCCATGGTTCACTGAATTTCATCGAGAAAACGTTTCACCCTGATGTCCTGCCGCAGCTCTACAATGTCGCGGATTTTGGCCGCGAGATGTTTTCTATTCCCTTGAAAAATGGCGATAAGCTTGACGTTAAGCTGCTGGCCTCGCCGTTTCAGGAGGAAGGGGAGCTGATGCTGCAGCTGTTTCTTGGCGACCGGCGCGTCTATAGCGTCTGTTTTTCCTGCACCGACGATGGCCGCGCTTATATCGGCGGCATCCAGGGCGGGAAAGATATCACCAATGACGAAGTGAAGGTGCTGACTAAAGAGCTGCATGGCGCGCGGCCGAAAAATATCATCATGAGCGTGCTGTATGGTTTGCTGCGATATTTCAACATCTCCACGGTCTACGCCATCGATTCTGATTACCACGTGAAAAGCGATCTGGTGAAAGCCAGTTATTCATCGCTGTGGCTGGAAATGGGCGGTGAGAAACAGGCTCGCGGCTGGTATAAACTGCCGGCGCAAGAGATCAAAAAGAGTATTGAAGAGGTGAAAAGTAAGCACCGGAGCCAGTTTATTAAGCGCGAAGGTCTTAAAGAGCTGATTCAGATTAATATGGCGAATGCCCTGCAGCAAATTACCTTGCCTGCGCGGGTGAATTAACGCCACTCACACGTCAGGCGGGCAGCAGGGGGCTGCTGCCCGGCTGGCGATTTCCTCTCTCCCTAGGTCGCTTTGCCGTAGGTTACTGCCCGCTCTCGCCGACTGGCGGTGACGCGGAGACGGTGAGCAGCGGAGCGCTGCGCCACCATACCATCAGGGCGACAATCGCGATAACGCTCAGCACGCCGAAGGCGGTGGCATAGGAGTAGTGCCCGGCGATAGACCCGGTTAACGCCGGACTCATTGCCGCCCCGGCGCCCTGCATCAGCATCACCACGCTCTGTCCAGCGTTAACGTGCCCGCTGCCGCGCAGCAGCGAGACGATAAAGCTGGGCACCGCCACCCCCAAAATCCCTGCCGCCAGGCCATCAAGAATTTGCACCGGGACCATCATCGCCGGGGCGTCGCTGGACGCCGCCAGCGCCGCCCGGATGGGCATGATCAGCAGCGCCAGCAGGATGCATCGCCAGTAACCGTATTTGTCGATGCTGCCGGCGACCCGGATGGCCACCGGGATCATCACCACCTGCGAAATAATCACCGTGGCGGCGGCAAACAGTCCGGGATTGAGGTGTCCCGGCGCGGCGGCGATCCGCATGCTCAGCATCGGCAACAGTGCGGCATTGGCGAGATGGAACAGCATCAGGGTTACGCCGGCGATCAGCAGCGGCGTATGGCGGAACAGGATGGCAAACCCCGGCAGGGAGGGCGTGGATGCCGCTTCGATGCCGCGGGCGGCATCATCGTCGATATCGCCGCCGCGGATCGCCAGCAGGGCGACCAGGGTAAGCAGCGTGGTACAGGCCATCAGAATGAAAATGCCGCCGATGCCCCAGTACCAGGCGATAGCCCCGGCCATTAGCGCGGTGAAGAAATTTCCCGCGTGGTTGAAGGCTTCGTTTTTCCCCATCTGGGCGCTAAAGCCGCGCTGTCTGGCAAGACCGAGGGTAATCCCGGCGATCAGCGGTCCGACAAAGGCCGCGCAGATGCCGCTGGCGACTTGCGAGAGGGCGACCACGCTGGTCTTCTGACTAAACCAGAGCAGCAGGGTGGTGAGGGTGATCACCAGGCAGACCCCGGCCAGCAGCAAGCGCTTATGCCGCGAGCTGTCGGTGATGAAGCCGGCGGGCAGGGTCGCCAGCAGGCCGGCGATACCGCCGACGGACATCAGCAGGCCAATGTCCTCCGCCTGCCAGTGACGCTGGGTGAGAAAGATCCCCAGAAACGGGCCGAGGCCGTCGCGCACGTCGGCAATAAAAAAGCTGGTCAGACATAAAGCCCGCAGAGAACGAAGCGACATTTTCTACCTTTAGCATGCGCGATCTGCGCGTCGGAATGGTCACCGGATACCTTCATCCTTTATCGCACAGTTCGATGAAACAAAAATGTCCCGCGCTCGTCGGGTACCGTGGCTATGCAACATACCCGCTTGCGGCGGCTTTCGCCAGAGGCGTACGAAAGTTCTGTAGCGGCGCTATTAGCGTTCGTCTGCCTTGACGATCTGCAGGGCGGCGGGGCTCGCCACGGTGCCGCTGGCAGTAATAAACCCCGGATGGACAGCCTCGCCGCTGGCGCTGTCCACCAATGCTATATGCGGCGCACTGTGCAGCACGTGCTGGTGGCCCCATTCCATCAGGGCGAACAGCACCAGCGCCAGGCTACGGCTTTTATCAGTCAGAACATATTCATACCGTTCGCGGGAGCCGGCTTCCCGGTAGGGCACTTTGTTGAGCAATCCCGTTTCGGTCATGGTTTTTAACCGGGTGGTGAGCGTCTGGCGGGTAATATGGGTGTGCGACAGCAACGTTTCAAAGCGCGTCACGCCGTAAAACGCCTCGCGTAGGATCAGCAGCACCCAGCGGTCGCCGAGTATTTTGGCTCCTTCCGCCAGGCCGCACAGCGCCGGGTCGAGGTAGGGCAGTGATTTATTTTTTGACATCGCGAGATTGACCTTCTACTCTGAGTTTGAATTTTAGACCTAGATGCTAAGGAGAATAGCGTGCCATTTGTTAACGTGCAAACCATTAAAGGGATCATGACCGCGGAACAGAAAAGTGAGCTGCTGCGACGGATGACCGATCTGCTGGTGGAGATTGAGGGGCAGGGCGATCCGCAGTTCCGTCAGTCCGTCTGGATCCGCATTGACGAACATGACCCGGAGCAGTGGAGTCTGGGCGGCGTCCAGCCGACGGCCGCAATGATCGCGGCGAAATTTGCCGCCGCGCGGCGCGACGGATCCCCGGAATAAAACGCGCGGCGAAGCCCGGCCCGGCGATCTGACGCAGAAGAGGGGCCAGATCGCCGGGTAATATTGCGATTCGCTATGGTGCAAAAGCGTATTTTGCGGCTAAGGTAACGGTCAGGGAACCCAACAAACAGGGCGCGATGCCAGACGGCCAGCCTGGCGCCACTCTCAAACCGGTGAAAACAACGGATGTCTACAGAACACATGCTGCCGCTGGCGGTGCAGAACAAAAACATCTTTCGCCTGGCTGCCGCTCAGGCGCTGGCCGGCGCCAACTCGGTGGTCTTCTACGCTACCGGCGCGATAGTGGGTAACGCGATTGCCCCCAGCCCGTCGCTGGCCACGCTGCCGATCACCCTGTTTGTGCTGGGGATGGCGGCCTCCATTCTGCCTTTCGGCGCGCTGGCGCGAACGCGGGGCCGCAAAGCGGCGTTCAGGCTCGGCACCGGCGCCGGGATGGTGACCGGACTGGCGGCCGCCCTGGCGGTAGTGCTGAATTCTTTTCTGCTGTTTTGTCTCGCCGCGATGCTTGGCGGCGCCTATGCTGCCGTGGCGCTCAGTTTTCGTTTTGCCGCCACCGACGGCGTCGCCCCGGCGCGTCGCGCCCGTGCGCTGTCGCTGGTGATGGGCGGCGGTGTGGCCGCCGGGATCATTGGCCCGATGCTGGTCACCGGCACCATGCACCTCTGGCCGGCACATACCTTCGCCGTCACCTTCCTCGCTCAGGCGCTGGTTGCAGTGCTGGCCGCCTTTTTGTTGAGAGGGGTGACGCCGGCGGAGCCCACCGCGGCCAGCGTGCGCGGAGGGCGGCCGCTGCGCGAGATTGTCCGCCAGCCGGGTTTTGCCACTACGGTATTCAGCGGCGCGGTGGCCTATATGGTGATGAATTTTCTGATGACCGCCGCGCCGCTCTCCATGCATATGCACGGTCTTTCCCAGCAGGCCGCCAACCTTGGGATCCAGTGGCATGTGATGGCGATGTACGGCCCGGGATTTTTCACCGGCCGGCTGATCCAGCGCTTCGGCGCAGTGCGAATGGCGGCGGCGTGATTGCTGTTCACCGCCGCGTCGGTGGCGGTCGGCCTGAGCGGTCTCGGCGTGTATCATTACTGGCTGTCGCTGATTTTGCTCGGCATCGGCTGGAACTTTGGCTTCACCGGCGCCTCGGCGAAAATCATCGATTTCCACCGCCCGGAAGAGAAGACCCAGGTTCAGTCGCTCAACGATTTTCTGGTCTTCGGCGTGATGATCGTGGGGTCGTTTTCGTCCGCGGTTCTGCTCAACGCCTTCGGCTGGAACGCCGTGCTGTGGGGCTCCCTGGTCCCGGTTGCGGTGGCGTTGTTGACCCTGCTGCTGCGCCCCTTATCCCCATCCCGCGCTTAGCGCCTGGCCTGCCGCTGCGCAGGCCGTCTTTTGCTTTTTTCAGCTATGCATTGCTGAAATTCATCTGACTCCTTGCGCGTAAAAACGTCACAGACGCTACATGCTGTAGTAATCTCTACAACATGACAATGCATCTCTTGATCCTTAACCTGACAACGTCTCAAGCCACGCTGCGCATGCGTGTCTGGCGAACCCTGAAGCAGAGCGGGGCAGCGGTCCTGCGCGATGGGGTCTATCTGCTGCCCGACGTGCGCCAGGGCTATGACACTTTCCTCAGCACCTGCCAGGCGATCCGCGCGGAAGGGGGGACCGGGTATGTTTTCACGATTGAGGCGGCGGAAGAAGAGGCGCTCAGGCCGCTATTCGATCGTCGTGAACAGTACGACGCGCTGTTGCAGGATCTGCAGGCGCTGCAGGGGACGTTATCCAACGACGAACTGGCGGCTCAGCTCAAACAACTGCGTAAAATTCAGCGTGACTACCGGCGGATCGAGGCCATTGATTTCTTTCCGGGGGCCGCCCGGGAGCAAGCCGCTGAGCGACTGGCCACTATCGAGCAGGTCATTAATCAGCGGCTATCGCCGAACGAGCCGCAGTCGGTGGCGGGCGAACTGAGCCTGCTGGACAGAGGCGCCTTTCGCGGCCGGCTGTGGGCCACCCGCCGACGCCCGTGGGTCGATCGTCTGGCCAGCGCCTGGCTTATCCGGCGCTTTATTGACGACGAGGCGCGGTTCCTGTGGCTGGCCGCGCCCGAGACCTGTCCGGCGACGGCGGTCGGTTTTGATTTTGACGGCGCGCCATTCAGCCATGTCGGCACGCTGGTGACCTTCGAAGTACTGGTCCGGCGTTTTGTGCTGGACGCGGTGATCCCCGACAGTCTGGGACGGTTGATCCACTTCCTGGACGTCGGTGGGGTACCGACCCCGGAGGCGGCGGGGGTAGAAAGCATTCTTGCAGGGCTGCGGGAAACCATTACGGACGATGACCAACTGCTGGCGGCAGCTTGCTCGCTGTTCGACGGCTTACTGAGGTCCTGTGAAATGAGGTCTGGCAATCATGAGCAAAACGGTCGTTCTTCCGCAGAGTGACAGTCCTTCCGTCGTCGCTTCCGTCTCCTTCTGGCAGGCATTTCGCTTTTGGCTCAAGCTTGGCTTCATCAGCTTCGGCGGGCCTGCCGGGCAGATCGCCATGATGCACCAGGAGCTGGTGGATAACCGACGCTGGATATCGGAAGGGCGATTCCTGCATGCGCTCAATTTTTGTATGGTCCTGCCCGGCCCGGAGGCCCAGCAGCTGGCGACCTATATCGGCTGGCTGATGCATAAAACCTGGGGAGGCGTCATCGCCGGGGTGCTGTTTATTTTGCCCTCGCTGGTGTTACTCATCGCCCTGGCGTGGATCTATCTCGTCTGGGGGGATGTCGCCGTGGTGGCGGGGATCTTTTATGGCATCAAACCCGCCGTAGCGGCGATAGTATTGCAGGCGGCGCACCGCATCGGCTCGCGGGCGCTGAAAAATGGCGCCTACTGGGCCATCGCCGCCGCTGCCTTTGTCGCTATTTTTGCGCTGAACGTTCCTTTTCCGCTGATCGTCCTCGCCGCGGCACTGGTGGGTTTTATCGGCGGACGGCTGGCGCCGACGATATTCGGCAAAGCGGACGCCCACCGTGCGCAGAGTCACCCTGGCGGAGCCGCCATCATTGATGACACGACGCCGATCCCGGCCCATGCCATTTTCAGCTGGCGGCGTACCTCTCAGGTGCTGATCGCCGGGATGCTGCTGTGGCTGGTGCCGATGGCCGCCCTGACGCTAATGCTGGGCTGGGCGCATCCGCTGACCCAGATGAGCTGGTTCTTTACCAAAGCCGCGCTGATGACCTTTGGCGGGGCATATGCCGTCTTACCTTATGTTTACCAGGGGGCGGTGACCCACTATGGCTGGCTGACGGCAGGGCAGATGATGGACGGCCTTGCTCTTGGGGAATCGACCCCTGGACCGTTGATCATGGTGGTGACCTTTGTCGGGTTTGTCGGCGGCTACACCAAAGCGGTGTTGGGCGTCGATGATGTGCTGCTGTGGGGCATCGCGGCGGCGTGCCTGGTGACATGGTTTACTTTTTTACCCTCGTTTATCTTTATTCTCGCCGGCGGGCCGTTTATTGAAACGACCCATAATAAGGTGGGATTTACCGCGCCGTTGACCGCCATCACCGCCGCGGTGGTGGGCGTTATCCTGAATCTGGCGCTGTTTTTTATCTGGCATAGCGTCTGGGGACCATCCGGTTTCGACCCGTGGTCCGCAGCCATAGCCCTGGGCGCCGCCGGGCTGCTGTTTCGTTATAAGTGGAAGCTGACCTGGGTACTGGCCGCCGCCGCCGCAGTAGGGCTTATCGTCCATATGGCGGGACTGTCCGGCGCAGAATGAGGTTGGGCGGCAACGGGCCAGCGACCCGTTAGCGCCCAACCGGACCGGGGACCATCAGGTCGTGGGGCTTTCGCGGGTGGCCCGCGTCAGCGGGTTGCTGTCGAGTTCCAGCTGGTCGCGCAGCGCCCAGCCGCGCAGCTTGCCGGGGTTAAGTAATCCCGCCGGGTCGAGAGACTGTTTCACCGCCACGACGTCGGGACGAATCACGCCCTGTTTGCCGTCCTCAACCTGCAGCACGTGGGGGTTGTTAATCTTGACGTCGTTGTCGCGAAATATCTGCATGATGGCGTTAAGACGTTCGGGCGTGGTATAGCGCACCAGCTGCAGACCGCTGGCGGTGAGATTGCCCTCGATATCGCGCAGGAATTCAATATGGGACATCACCTCCCCGGCGAAGTGCTGCTCCATCTGTAAAATTTGCTGCGGATAGCGCAGCGGATCAAACGCCGTCTGCAGATAGGTCAGCGTATTGTCCACCTTGAGCGCATGCAGGGTGGTGTGGTTCCAGCAGTATTCCATTAACGAGCCGTTGCGCGTCCGGGCCTCCTCGCTGGCCTGCCGGATGGCGTTGCTCCCGCGATGGCGCGGTAACAGGCTGGCGCAGAGTCCTTCGCTCTCCTCGGCGATCAGGCTGATGACCGCATGCTGCCCGGCGCGGTAACGATCCTTGAGGTGGCTAAAATAGTCAGCGATCGGCGTGGCCAGCAGCGCCACCTGGCGCTTCACCAGCCCCGGCGAGCGGACGCAGGCGTTGGCATAGTTCAGCGCATCGGCGAAATCGTCAAACACGTCCAGACGTTCAATCCACTGGTGTGCAGGCGCCAGCGCCAGCTCAACCTCCAGGATAATGCCGTTGGTGCCGTAGGCGTGATGCAGGAGCAGCGCTTCGGGAGCCGGGACGGTCAGCACGCGGGGGACCGGCTCGACGGTCATTACTTTGACGCTGAGCACATTGCCGGGCGCAGCCAGCGGCCCATAGTTGATGGAGCCGATGCCGCCGAACCCGCCGCCGTAGAGACCGCCCAGGCTCGCCAGTCGATAGGTCGACGGCATACAGCGCAGCTCCCAGCCCGTCTGGCGGGCGGCGGTTTCGATGTCCGCCAGGCGAATGCCGGCCTGGGCCCTCACTGTGCCGTTGCCGAGGGCGACGATCTGGTTGAGCCCGGTCATATCCACCAGCAGCCCGCCTTCGAGGGGGACCAGCTGTCCGTAGTTGCCGGTGGCGCTGCCGCGCAGGGTCAGCGGCAGCTGGTGCTGCGCGCAGGCGCAGACCAGCTGGCGCAGCTCCTCTTCATCGCGCGGGCGAACCACCGCGTCCGCCTGTTTCCCCGCCAGTTGCTCGGTGAGTAGCGGACTGAACCAGTGAAAATCGCGGGAGAGCCGTTTGATCTTCGCCGGCTGTAAGGTCCACTCCAGCGCCGGGAGTGCCTGCTGGATCGCCGCGACCGCGTGTTGACGCTGTTCATCAGTCATCATTCTTTTTCCTGTTCGTCAGCAGAACATTAATGAGATTGCACGGCTTCGCTTTCATGCCAGGCGCTGAGCGCCCGGCGCGAGACCCAGGACATCACGCCAAACAGCGCGATACCGGCGAGAGAGATCAGCAGCAGCGCGGCAAACATCAGCGGGATATCCAGCTGGTAGCCGGCCTGTAGGATCTGATAGGCCAGCCCGGTATTGGTCCCGCCGGTCCCGGCGACAAACTCCGCCACCACCGCGCCAATCAGCGACAGCCCACTGGAAATACGCAGCGCGCCGAAGAAATAGGGCAGCGCCGAGGGGATACGCAGCCGCACCAGCGTTTGCCAGCGGCTGGCGTGATTGAGGCGAAAATAGCTCAGCAGGCCGGGGGAGACGCTGCGCAGTCCCTGAGTGGTATTGGAGATGATGGGAAACACCGCCATCAGGGTGGCGCACACCACCAGCGAGAGCGTGGCATCCTTCACCCAGATGATGATCAGCGGGGCGATGGCGACGATCGGCGTCACCTGCAAAAACACGATGTAGGGAAACAGGGCGGTTTCCACAAAGCGGTTCTGCACCAGGATAAACGCCACCGCGGCGCCGATGACAATCGACAGCAGAAACGAGATCAGGGTGATCTTGAGGGTGAACAGCAGCGCCAGCAGCAGCGGCGTGAGATGCGTCCACAGGCTTTCCAGCATCACCAGCGGCGACGGCACCAGAAAGGCCGGGATACGGAAATAGCTCACCGCGCCCTGCCACAGGAGCACCATCGCCACCGCGACGAGGGTCGGATAGAGAATTTTGAGAAAACGCGGATGCTGGATCCACGGCGTTGCGGTTGTATTTTTCATATTATGACTCCATACCGGACTGGCTGGCCTGCAACAGACTGTCCTGCAGCTGACGGGCATACAGGGAAAAGGCCGGGCTGACGCGGAACGCCTCGCTGCGCGGGAACGGCTCGCGGATGGGGATATCTTCGACCACCCGTCCGGGACGGGCCGCCATCATGATCACCCGCTGGGAGAGAAACACCGCTTCGTGGATCGAGTGGGTGACGAACACTACCGTCAGGTTTTGCTCCTGCCAGAGACGCAGCAGGTCGCTGTCGAGTTTGTTACGCGTAATTTCGTCCAGCGCGCCGAAGGGCTCATCCATCAGCAGCAGCTTTGGTCGGGTGACCAGGCCGCGGGCGATGGAGACGCGCATTTGCATGCCGCCGGAGAGTTCGCGCGGCAGGACGTCGGCGAACTTGCCGAGGCCCACCAGCTCAAGGACTTCATTCACCCGGGTATTGCCCTCCGCCCGCGGCACGCCGGCCAGATCCAGCGGCAGCCTGACGTTATTGCGCACGCTGCTCCACGGCATCAGGGTGGCTTCCTGGAAGACGAACGACAGCGGATGCTGGGCCTTTTCCCGACTGTCGCGCCGCCACAGCATCAGCTTGCCGTCGCTGGGCTCCACCAGGCCGGCGACCATCTTCAGCAGGGTGCTTTTACCGCAGCCGGACGGGCCGAGCAGGGTAATAAACTCCCCCTGATTGATGGTCAGGTTGACGGGCAGCAGCGCCCGGGTGCCGTTGCTGTAGATTTTCTCCGCCGACAGCACCTCGATGGCTGGGGTGGCAGCGGCGGGCATAAAGCGGGTATCGCTCATCACGGTCAGTTTCGGGGCGGTATTCATGGCATCACTCCGGCGTCTTTGACCATCTCCAGGGTGTAAGTCTGCTCAAACGGCACCTTGCTGGCGTCGATCAGTTTGTTTTTCACTAGTATGTCCCAGGTTTTTTTCAGCCGCGGCTCGGTGATGATGCCGATGCCGCCGGACTTAGCATCGCCGCCGGTCACCAGCTGGTACTGCTTCATCTGGGCAATGCCAAAGGCGATCTGCTCGGCGCCCATTTGCGGATTCGCTTTACCGATCAGGCTGTTGCCGGGGGCGGGATCCTGCAGGTAGCTTTTCCAGCCTTCCATGGAGGCTTTGACGAAGGCCGCCACTGCCGCCGGACGTTTGCGGATGGTGTCGGCCATACAGATAATCGAGTTGCCGTAGGGCGGGTAGCCCCAGTCGCTGAGCGGATAGACATAGAACGGCTGTCCGCCTTTGGCGACGGAGAACGGCTCCGAGGTCACGTAGCCCTGCTGCACCAGATTTTTATCGGCGAGGAACGGCTGAACGTTAAAGGTATAGGGGCGCACTTTGCTGCCAGCCAGACCCAGCTCGCTTTTCGCCCACGGCCAGAAGGAGGTATAGGCCTCGGTGGCGAGCAGGAAGGTTTTGTCTTTAAGTTCCGCCGGGTTCTCCACTTTGTCATGGGTGATAAACACCGTCGGCGAGTGCTGGAACACGGTGGCGACGGTCACCGCGTGCACCCCGGCCTGCCAGGTCTCCAGCGCCTGGCCGTTGTCGCCAAGGGTGCAGTCCGCCTGACCGGCCGCCATCAGCTGCATGACGTTGATCTGCGGGCCGCCCATTTTAATTTCGACATCGAGACCGGCGTGTTGATACAGCCCGGTGGCCTGGGCCTGGTAAAACCCGCCGTGTTCGGCCTGGGCATACCAGTTGGTGAGAAAGGTAAACTTCTTCGCCGCGAAGCAGGAGGCTGAGGTCGCGAGGGCGGCCACGGTCAGCAGGGTAAAAACGGGCGTCAATCTGGTATTCATCAGGGCTCCCTGGATTCAGCAGCGAAAGAAGGTGGTAGGGACTGCACAAAGCCGTGCCAGTGCTGTTTGCCCCAGGTCGGTTCGCGACGTTCGACCCAGGCCATGCGGTGGATCTCGATGATCGCCTGCGCCCAGCTGGCGGCGAGGGAGTCGAGAAGCCCTTCGCCTTGCTCCCGCGTCGCCGGGGTCGGGTCGCCAATCACCCCGCTGGGGCCAAAGTCATACGACGCCCACGCCGCCGCCGGGCGGCCTTTCGACAGGGTTGGGCAGGGGAATTCCGGGGGGAAATTAGCGACGGCCCGTTCCATATGGACGCACTCCGGCGCCAGCGCCAGCATCAGCGCCGTTTCGCTATGCCCGGCGTGCATCGCCATCCGCTGTTCATGCGGGCTGAGAAACTGTTTTTCGCAGTTGGGCACGTTGAACACGTCGTGGGGGATGGCGATGAAATCCCCGTGGCGCAGGCGCATTTCCCGGCAGGCGATCTGCAGGATCTGCGGCTGGCCGCCGTGGCCGTTGATCATCAGCAGCTTGCGAAAACCGGCCCGATAGAGAGATTCGGCGATCTCCAGCAGGGTATGCAGCAGCGTATCGCCGCTAAGGGTCAGGGTGCCGGGAAAATGCAGATGCTCCTCGGACTTACCGTAGACGATCGGCGGAATGGCGTAGGCCGGGATCGTCGCCGGCAGCCTGGCGAGGGCATGGCCCGCCACGCCGGAAGATATCACGCTGTCCACCGAGCAGGGCAGATGCGGGCCGTGCTGTTCGATCGCCCCGGTGGGGAGGACGATAACCGTATTGCTTTTATCCGGCAGGGCGGCCACGTCCGTCCAGCTCAGAAAAGGAAGAAAGCGCGCGGCAGGAATGTAACCGTTAATCATCGCGGTGCCTCGGAGTTAAATGACGGGGGTAACCAGACGGTCGCTTCGACTTCAATCAGTACCGTGGCGTCGGGCAGCATTTCGCTGACCTGCACCACGGTGGAAACGGGCGGCTGGTCGGGGTAAAACAGCTTCCTGACCCGGCTGTAATAGGGAAAATGGTCAAGGTTGCGAAAGTACTGCACCAGCTTGATAACGTCGCTCATCTGCCCTCCCGCGGACGCCACGGTGCGGCGGATGCTCTCCAGGACGTACCAGCTCTGGGCGAGGATCGGGCCCTGTTTCGCATCGGTTGAAAATTCGCCGGTCGCCCCCAGCAGCTCCCGCACCGGCTCAGGCACATCCTGAAAGCCGTTGACGATGGTGCCGGTCAGGGGATTGACCGGAATAATGCCGGAGAGAAAGATAAAATCGCCGGCTCTGCGCCAGGCGGCATACCGCGCCAGCGGCGCCCCGGCGCCTGCTTCAAGACTCATGTGCCATCTCCTCCTGCCACACGCGCCGGTGGGTTAACCTGCCGTGGTTAACCACCAGACGGGCGGCGCTGTTTAAAGGCCAGGTAAAACGGTCGCTACCCGGGAAAATCACCACGCTGGCCGCCGCTCCGACGGCAAAGGGCGCCGCGTCTGCCGGCGAACCGGTTAGCGCCGCGCGATCGCAGATCAGCCGCGACTGCTGGTCGAACAGGTCGCTGAGCTGAGCGCTGAACAGACCGCAGGCCAGGGTGTCCAGCGGGTCATAGCTCCCCGCCGGGCAGAAGGCATCCTGCACGTTGTCGCAGCCGAGCAGGGTGGCCACGCCGGCGGCCTGCGCCTCGTGCAGCAGGGTGATCCCCCGCTGGCGCGGCGTGCGGCCGAACGTCGCATCCTGCAGCAGCAGGTTGGTCATCGGCAGAGCGATAAGGGTGACGCCGTGCGCCGCCAGCTGGCGCAGGATCGGCGCCGCCTGTTCGTCGCTGCCGGCGGCCAGTGCGCAGCCGTGGCTGCAGCAGATATGCCCGGGAAAAGGGTGGCGGGAGAGATGATCCGCCAGCCAGGTCAGCCCCTGAGACACTTCGCTGAGCTCCTCATCAATATGCAAATCCAGATCCAGATCCCAGCGGGCCGCGCTGTACAGCAGATTTTCCATGGCGGTGGCGTCCCAGTTGGAGGAGTGGATGAAGCCGCCCAGCAGGCAGCGCTCTCCGCTGTTGGCGACCGCCGGGCGATGGCCTCCGCTTGCGCCAGCTCGCGAAACAGGGGCAGCGGGACCAGCGCCACCCGCTCCAGGGTGATGCCGACGGTATCGAGGCGGGCGATTTCCTGCCAGGCGTCCGGCGCGTCGGCGTTAAACCAGTCGATATGGCTGCGCAAATGGGTCACGCCATTCGCTGCCGCCCGGGCCAGCGCGGCGGACGCCCGGCGTTGAATATCCGCCCTGGACCAGTGTCGGCGATCCTCATGCATGGCGTGGATCGCCGGCAGCAGCCCGGCCTGCGCTGGACGGCAGCGTTCAATGGTGAATGTCTTGTCCAGATGGGCATGGGGTTCCACCAGGCCGGGGAGCGTCAGGGCTCCCGCCAGGTCCCACAGGCCGGGAGTCGGCTGGTCGGTTGGGGTCAGTGCGGCGATCCGGCCGTCGCGAAAGGCCAGGTCCGCCAGCAGCGGTTCACCGTTGGCCCGCGTCGGCCAGCCGTCGGGCAGCGCCCAGGCCGGGAGTCGGGCGCGGCTGATGCCGGCGAGCGGCGCGGAAGAGGAGGGGAGCGTCATCGTCAGTCTCCTCACAGATCCAAAACCAGACCCGGCGATTTCGCCCGCGAACAGCAGAGCGTGATCTGGTCGTTGCCGGCTTTCTCTTCCGCCGTCAGCACGCTGTCCCGGTGCTCGGGGATCCCGTCGAGGACCCCGGTAATACAGGAGCCGCACATTCCCTGTTCGCAGGAGAGCATTACCTCCACCCCGGCGTGCTGTAATACCTGAGCAATGGTTTGATCCGCGGCCACCTGCAGGCGCTGCCCGCTGGAGGCCAGCTCAATATAAAACGCATTTTTCGCCGCAGTATTATTTTCCGTCGCGGGAGTAAAACGCTCGAAAACGAATTGCGACGGCGACCAGCGATATTCCTCCATGACCGACTGCAGTCGCTGAATAAAACCCTCCGGGCCGCAGGCGACCACTGCGGTATCAGGATCGGGCGTGGTTAAGCAGGCGGGGATCCGCTGGCGAAACGACGCGCCTTCCTCGCTACAGTGGATCGCCACCGTGCCGCCCGCAGCCAGCTGGGTCAGGCGCGGGGAGAAGGCCGTCTGGCGCGCGCTGGCGACATAATAATGCAGCTCCAGCGCCCCCTTTCTGGCGGCAATCGCTTCGGCCATCGCCAGCAACGGCGTGATGCCGATACCGCCGGCAAACAGCAGGTAGCGCCCGGCCTCCGGCAGGGGAAAATGGTTGCGCGGAGGCGAAATGGCGAGCCGATCGCCGGCTTTGAGCTGCTGGTGCAAATAGCGTGAGCCGCCGGTGGAGGTGTCAGTCAGCCTGACGCAAATTTCATAAGTATTACTGCGGTCAGGCGTGCCGCACAGGGAATACTGCCGGGGGCCAATGCCGGGAATAATAATATCGATATGCGCCCCGGCGGAGTAGGCCGGTAATATTTCCCCGGCCGCCGTCTGCAAAATTATGGATAGGTTTCCCTGTCCGTTGGGGCGTATTTCCCCGACCGAGACCGAAATAAGTTCGTGGCTGTGCATTACCGTTTACTCTCCCTCATTCCGCTGTCTGCAGGGCGGCCAGGGGCGGCGAAGAGATAACTCCCCTTCGCGGTGAACTGTCCGGCGTGCAAGAAAATGGGTGAAACGATCGTTTCTCCGCTATGAATGCTACGGTATTGTGATAAAACTGTTGCGTCCAGAGCTTTGATTCGCACAACCCGTTGCAAAAATGAGAGCACCCAAACCATGTTTGCCTTCTCCCGATTTCTGCTCTATTTCACTGAAGTGGCCCGTCAGGGATCGTTTCGTAAAGCGTCAGAGGCGCTGCATGTGTCGGCGTCTTCCATCGACCGTCAGATTTTGCGCGTGGAACAGGAGCTGGCGATGCCGCTCTTCGAGCGCCATCCCACCGGGCTGAGGCTGACCGCCGCCGGGGAGCTGCTCCTGCACGCGGCCAATAACTGGAAAAAGGACTTTACCCGGGTCTGCGAGCAGCTGGACGATCTGCGCGGGTTGCGGCGGGGGCATGTGCGCATCGCCACCATCGATGCCATTAACCGGCATTTCTTTTCGACGATGCTCAAAGAGGTGCATAAACATTATCCCAACATCTCTTTTACATTGACCACCATCAACAATATCCACATCCAGCAGGCGCTGATCTCCGGCGAGGCGGATTTCGGCATCATGCTCAATCCCCAGACCTCTCGTGAACTGCAGGTCCGGGCGTTTGCCGAGATGAATATGGGGATTGTGGTGCCCACCGGCCATCCGCTGGCCAGCCGCAGCGCGGTGCGCTTTAGTCAGTGCCTCGACTACCCCTTTATCCTGCCGTCCGCCCCATTGATGATTAGCGAGCCGGTGGAGGCGCTGGTGAACATCAGCGGCAACGAGGTAAAGGAGGTGGCGGTATCGAATAACATTCACATGATCCGCACCCTGATCAAAGAGCAGATGGGCATCGGCATCCTGTGTCGGCTGGATATTCTCGATGAGATCGAGTCCGGCCAGCTGGCGTTTGTGCCGCTAACCGATCCGCAGCTTAAGCCTTTCACCCTGGCGCTGTGCGTCTCGCCCGCCCGCCAGCTTTCCCTTGCCGCCTCGATGATGCTGAACCAGCTGGAGATGCTCTTCAGCCAGCTGTGAAATGTCGGGCAGGCACTAAAATCATTCATTAGCGCACCATTATGGTGCGTTTCTTGTGAGCATGAATCAAAGGTTGCATGCCCAAGGGCGGCGGCGCAGGCGATTTCTCGCGGCCGCTCGCAGGCGTTTAAATCTGGCATTGTTTTTGTATAGCTGAGTGTGAGTAGAAGCGGTCAGTACGGGTTATCCATACGGGACATTGCTCAGTCACCATGTCGCGGTTCAATGTTGACCGGGATGGGAGGCTGAGCCACATTCGCTCGCTCCCCCTCCCGGCGTAAAGAGGAGAGGGATATGAAAACAGGCGCACGCCTTCCCCGGGGCATACGCTGGCTGGGCCTGATGGCCCTCGGCGGTGTCTCGCTGGCCGTTCAGGCCGAGGAGAAAATCGTTCTGCTGACCTCCTGGTACGCCCAGGCGGAACAGGGGGGGTATTATCAGGCTCAGGCCACCGGGCTGTACAAAAAATACGGTCTCGATGTCGAGATCCGCTCCGGCGGACCGCAGGTCAACGGCATGCAGTTGCTGTTGTCGAAGCGGGCCGATGTGATCATCGGTTACGACCTGCAGCTGCTGGAAGGCATTCAGCGCGGCTTCCAGGCAAAGGCCATTGCCGCGCCCTTTCAGTACGATCCCCAGGGGCTGCTGACCCATGCCGATGTCACCTCCCTGCAGGGGCTAAAAGACAAAACCCTGCTGGTCTCCAGCTCCGGTCAGGCGACGTGGTGGCCGTGGCTGAAGGCGCAATACCAGCTGAGCGACGCGCAGGTTCGCCCCTATACCTTCAATATTCAACCCTTTGTCGTCGATGACGCTGTCGCCCAGCAGGCCTATGTCAGCTCCGAGGTGTTCCAGGTGCAGAAGGCCGGAGTGAAGGCGAACTTCTTCCTCTTTTCCGAGCACGGCTATCCCCCCTACGGCGGCATCCTTATCGCCCGCCCGGAAACCATCGCCGAGCGTAAAGCGGCGATGGCGAAGTTTGTCCGCGCCTCAATGGAGGGCTGGGTGAGCTATCTCAAGGATCCGGCGCCGGGCAATGCGTTGATTAAGCAGGACAACCCGAAAATGACCGACGATCTGCTCGCCTGGGGCGTGACCCAGATCCGTGAGCATCACCTGATCGACGGCGGGGATGCCGCCAGCCAGGGCTGGGGGACGATGACCGACGCGCGCTGGCAGAAGACCCGCGACTTTATGGTCAGCGCCGGTTTGCTGGCGGCGGCCACCGACTGGAAACAGGCCTACACTACTGAATTTGTTCAGGCCATGCAGGTTAAACCCTGAGGAGCAACGCCATGTCATTAATGATTAAAAATGCCCATGCCATCCTCAGCGGTCTGCCCGGAGAGGCGGCGCGGCTGGCCGGGCCGGATATTCGCATCCGCGACGGCAGGATTGCGGCCATCGGCAGCCTGACGCCGCTGCCGGAAGAGCGACTGATCGATGCCCGCGACTGCGTGATCTATCCGGCGTGGGTGAACACGCACCACCATCTTTTTCAGTCGCTGCTGAAGGGCGAGCCGCAGGGGCTGAACCAGAGCCTGACGGCCTGGCTGAGCGCCACGCCGTACCGCTTTCGCGCGGCTTTCGATGAACATACCTTTCGTCTGGCGGTGCGCATTGGCCTGGTGGAGCTTCTGCGCTCGGGCTGCGCCAGCGTGGCGGATCACAACTACCTGTACTGGCCGGATATGCCTTTCGATACCTCGGAGATTGTCTTCAGCGAAGGGGAAGCGCTGGGGATGCGCATCGTCCTGTGCCGGGGTGGGGCGACCCAGGGCCGGGCGGTGGAACAGGATCTGCCGGTGGCGCTGCGTCCGGAAACCTTCGACGGCTATATGGCGGATGTCGAACGGCTGGTCAGCCGCTATCACGACCCCCGGCCCGAGTCTCTGCGCCGGGTGGTGATGGCGCCCACTACCGTCCTGCACTCCGCGCCGGGCGCCCAGCTGCGGGAGATGGCGAAGCTGGCCCGCCAGCTGGGGATCCGGTTGCACAGCCATTTATCGGAAACCGTCGATTATCTCGACGCCGCGCGGCAGAAATTCGCCATGACGCCGGTGCAGTTCTGCGCGGAACACGACTGGCTGGGAAATGACGTATGGTTTGCCCATCTGGTGAAGCTGCTGCCGGAGGAGATTGCCCTGCTGGGCCGTACCGGAACCGGCATCGCCCACTGCCCGCAAAGCAACGGCCGGCTGGGCAGCGGCATCGCCGATCTGCTGGCGTTAGAGCAGGCCGGGGTCCCGGTCTCGCTGGGGGTGGACGGCGCCGCCTCGAATGAAGCGGCGGATATGCAAAGCGAAGCCCATGCCGCATGGCTGCTGCAGCGCGCGCGCAAGGGGATGCTGGCGCAGCCGCGCTACGCCGGGGGCACCTTTGAGGGTGGGGCCGATGCGGCCACGGTGGAGGATGTAGTGCGCTGGGGCAGCGCCGGCGGGGCGCAGATCCTCGGCTTAGCGCAGAGCGGCACCCTGCAGGTCGGCATGCAGGCGGACCTTGCCATTTACCGGCTGGACGATCCGCGCTACTTCGGCCTGCACGATATGGCCATTGGGCCGGTGGCCTGCGGTGGGCGCGCCGCGCTGAAGGCGCTACTGCTCAATGGCCGCCCCATCGTGGAAGACGACGCCATTCCCGGTCTCGACCTTGACTCGATGCGTCACGACGCGCTGGCGGCCGTCCGTACCCTCCAACAGCGCGCCGCTGTTTAACTGATAACAGGATAATGACGATGAACGCAACCAACCAGAATCAACGCTATGCCTTACAGGAACTGGAAAAAGAGGCGCTGATGGGCGCCGAGGGCGAAGAGACCTTCGCCCGCGAAGTGCGCTGTATCGACCTGTCGAACTTTGCCGCAAGAAAAAATGACATTGCCGAACAACTGTGGGAGGCGGCGGTGGAGATTGGCTTCTTCCAGGTCAGCCATCACGGTATTCCGCTGGCGGATATCCGCCAGGCGTTCAGCATGACCGAGGCGTTTTTCGACCTGCCCGACGAGGTGAAGCGCCAGTATCCGCTGGCCGGTAACGCCGGCTGGGAAAGCAAAGCGCAGGTTCGGCCGTCGACCCGCACCCCGGATCAAAAAGAGTCGTATCAGATAACCCGGCCTCTGATGGCCGGGCGCTGGCCCAGCGATCGGGAGTTGCCAGCATTCCAGCAGACGATGCTCGGGTTTGAATCGCAGTGCTGGCAGCTGGGGATGAAGATCCTCTCCTGCTTTGCTTTGAAGCTCGGTTTTCCGGAATCGTTTTTCACCACCGCGCACGATCCGCAGCGTGACACCTATCAGAGCACCTTGCGCATGCTGCATTACTATGCAACCGAGCAGTCGCAGCAGGGGATGTGGCGGGCCGGCGCGCACACCGATTTTGACTGCCTGACGCTGCTGTTCCAGCGCCCCGGCCAGGGCGGCCTGCAGGTTTGTCCCGGTAAAGACCGCGAAAGCCAGCAGTGGACCAGCATTGAGCCGCGCGAGGAGGTGATCACCTGTAATATCGGCGATATGCTGATGCGCTGGAGCGACGACCAGCTGCCGTCTAACTTCCACCGGGTGAGAAACCCGCTGCCCCACGAATATCAGGGGCCGCGCTACAGCCTGGCGTTTTTCTGCCAGGCCAATAAAGATGTCGAGATCCTCGGGCCGCAGAGAAAGTACCCGCCCATCAGCGCCGAGGATTATCTGCAGCAGCGGATCCAGGCCAATTTTGCCAAAGGGTAAGATGCGCTCTTGAATGGTATACCTGCCGCCGGCTTTCGCTGGCCGGGCGGCAGGATATCCGGCGCTGAGCTTTTCAGCTACCGTGTTAAGTTCCCTGGTGTCGTTGAAATAACTGAAGAATATCCCCTAAGCGTCAGCAGCAAGCTACCTCGACTAAGGACCTCGAAATCACGCCCTTTATGTCGTAAACGCCGTAAAGCCAGCGCTCCGGGGTTAAAGGGATTACCTTAACTTTCTTGATTGCTGTTAGTGGGTTCAGGCTAACCAGGGCAGGGCGGAGGCAGAATTTATAGGCTGGTAACCGGCTACGCCGGGCTTTCGGCGCCATTTGACTCCACAGACACATGTAACCTTATCTGGCGCCTCCATGCCGCTGACGCGGCATTCAGAAGCTTTCCGAGGCTGTAGGTTTTAACGTCTGCTTTGTGCCAAATGCTGACGCTCAGGAATTGAGTTTCAGGTACTTTAAAAGCGAGGCTAGCGACTCGACAGGTCCAGCGTGACAACTAGGTGAGCGGGTTTCATCCCAGGGCATTGCATCATCAGTGCAGAAGTCTCCTGCACATTCCATTTCAAGACGTTCGTC
>PPYF01016971.1_pt1 | contig 23651 bp, 7 predicted proteins | sample 1559871 | NCBI WGS metagenome assembly PPYF01 (sample SAMN08240021, study PRJNA423297) | Human gut metagenome, whole genome shotgun sequencing project. | reverse complement strand
GTTGAGCCGTGGGCTGTGGGACAGCGGGCTGCCGTGTGGATGGCTTGCGGCATTGCCGCTCCCGTTCGGCCAAATCGGCCAACATGGCTTCCCGGGAAACGAATCCCGCATCCTGACCTGTATGCGGCATACTTGATTCGGCTTCATATGCCAGTACCGCTTCATCCGGCTTACCGGCATTGATGAATTGCTCAGCCCACGCATGGAACTGCGTGCCGGCTTCGGCCGCCGGAGACGATATTCGTGGAATCGGACGGATAATGCTACGCCAGTAGAGGCGCTCCTCCCGTTCGCTCATGCCACCTACGCGGGCTTGCAGGCTTGTCACGTTCTGACGTCCGGCGGCCAGAATGCGTTGCGCCTTGGCTTTGACTGCCTCATCAAGCGACTGGCCGCTGGCGGCATCGGCCATCAAATCGGCGTCGTCCACCAGCAATTGCGCCCGTTGCAGCAGTGGACCGGCGTCTTGGTGCTGCTCAAGTGACGAGGAATCTGCGGCGATAACATCGATGCCACGTGACAGCTGTTCATGCACTGCGTCGCTGAGGGTAGCCGGCCACGGCAATTCGACAGCGGCATCCGTCTGCGTAATCGGCGTCTGCCATGCCTCCCCCACCACGGCGTCACCGTATGCCGCGGCATGCTCTCCGATAAAGAACCCTTCGGGAGGGGCAATCGCTTCGCCTTGCGCCGAGATCAGCATGGGCTTCCCGGCATTGGCGGCTTGCAGCCGTTCCACACAGTCCTGAGCCGATATCGCATGTTCACGGGCTTGGAGCGCGTCATGCACTTCAAGCCAGAAATTGGATGGCTGAGCGGCGCGAGAGCCTTTGGGCACCACTGACGGGTCCCGCCCGGATTCGCCCGTATAGGCGCAATAGGTCATCAGGGCATCTTCTCGCGCACGGGTAAGCGCCACATACATCAATCGACGTTCGTCGGCATGCAGCCGGCGCCCATATTCCTCCGCCTGCGTCAAATACCAGCCGGATGCATCCACTTCTTCCACGCCATCGCCGAATTCGCGCATGGAGCCGAACACTTCATCATCAATAAGCTCCACATCATCCAAAGCCGCCAACGATGCGATGGGGTCGGCTTCCACATCGGTATCATGGGGGAATCGCGGCAGAATGCCGGCATCGGCACGCATAGGCACGGGTACGGCGGTGGGGTTGGTGAGCCAGGAGTCGGCGGTCTCATGATATTCGGGTGCGGTCCAGTGACCTTGCTCGGTGCCTCCCGTATGGTGCTCGTCCAGCACGATCTTGAGATGGTCGCCCTGATTGCTGGGGAATCCGACGGCGGTAAGCCCCACTACCGCAACGGCATCCCATTCCAACCCTTTGGACTGGTGTACGGTCATCAGTTCCACATCCACCGGAGCGTCGGGGAGACTGGCGGCTTCATCCTCCACCGAAGCCAGATGATCCACCCATGTGATGAACCCATGCAACGAGGGAGTTTGCTCAGCGGCAATCTCTTGCGTGTACGTATCCACCAAATCCACAATCGCATCCATAGGCATATGCGCCAAAGCGGGATTGGCGCGGTGCTGCGGATTATGCAGCACACCGGCCAATACGGTGTCGATGTCAAGATCCAACGCTTCTATGCCGGCGCGAATCACGTCGCCCAGTGGCCGCCCGACGGCATCATGCACCTGACGGAGCATCACCGCGGCCCGGGTTATGGCGTTGCGCCCGTGTGCGCTCAACCGTTCAAGCAGTTTTACCAGGTCGCCGCGTAGCAATACGTCTGGCAGGAATACCGCATTGGCCACCTGATCGCGGTACTCACGCACCACAGCCGCCCATTCATTCGCTGGTGTATCCGGTTGGGCAAGGCCGGCCTGCACCAATGCTTGGAAGCGTTGTTCCGTGTTCTGTTCTTCAGCAAAACGGGCCAACATGGTCAAATCCGCTGCGGACATGGTGAATCGTGGCGTGGCCAGCAAGCGCATCAGCGATCCCGTATCGGTGTGGTCGGCGGCCACGTGCAGCAACGCCATCAGATCGCGGATTTCCGGACGTTCCAACAGCGCGGAATAGCCGACCACGAATGTGGTCAATCCGGCCTGTTCCAATGCCGCCTGATATTCGGGCATATGTGATTTGGACCGAAACAGCACGGCGACCGGCGCTTTCTGTTCGCCCGGCATCTGTTCCTGTTGTTCGGCTGCGGAACGGTGCCGTGCGATGGCCGTCTTGCAGAAACGCACTACGGCGTCGATCTCCTGCCCGGCCGTGGCGAAGCCCAGTACTCCCAATGTTCCTTCGGGGGCATCAGGCATGGGGTCGAGCGATGAGACATCGACCTCACGCATCAATGAGCTGGAAGGACGCGACGGATTGGAGCGCAACGGCAGCGTGAGATTATTGGCGGCTTCGAGCACTATACGGCTGTTTCGCCTGGTGACGGACAGCGGGAATGGCTTGTATCCGGCAGACAGGTGGAAATCTTGCTGGAACATACGGAATGCACCAGGGCTGGCACCACGCCATGCGTAAATCGACTGGAACGGATCACCCACCGCGTTGACGGCGGACCTCTGTGACGCATCCACGTGGAACAGTGCTGCCAGCAGAGCGGCCTGCGTGGTGGAGGTGTCCTGATATTCGTCGAGCAGCACGTGGCTGTACCTGCGGCGCGTACGCTCTCCGATGGAGGGGAAGCGCTCGATAAGCTGATACGCGGCAATGGTGAAGTCGGAGAATTCGGCCATATTGCGTTCCCGCTTGGCTTGGGCATAGGCCTCCACCAGCTGGAGCAGAATATCGCGTTTGCGTGTGGTCTCCAGCAGCGCACCGCAATGATAGGTGCAGCGGGCGTGCAAATGTTCGGCACGGTCATCGAGCTTGGCTTGCCAGCTGGCGTCGGTATCTTTCTTCAGTCGTTTGATCTTGGGGATTTTCGGCTCGTCCTCGGGCATGGGTTCGTCTGCAACGGCTTGTTGCAATCGATTGATGAATGCCGAATCCCATTGCCGTACTCGATTGATCGCATCATCGAAGCTGGTGCAGCCGGCACCGATCATGGCACTGCCAATGGCATCCGACAACGCCAGAACACGGTTCGCCAAACTGGAGAAGGCGCCAAAATCCTCACTGAACGCCAGATCCATGTGACTGTCGATGACTTCGGTGGCCAGTTGAAGCGCTCCGGCTGCGCTCAATGGTTGCGTGTTCTGATCGAATCCGACAAGCAGTCCATATTGGCGCACGATGGTCTGGAAGAAGGCGTCATACGTGAAAATGGCCGGCTTGAGGAATGCCCGATCAGACACCGTGGCGGTCGTAGAGCCCGCCATATCACCGGCCACTGCGGCGGAGACGCGTTCCAGCAGTTCGCCTGCGGCCTTGCGTGTGAAGGTCAGGCCCAGGATGCGTTCAGGTGCCACACCTCGATTGATAAGCGCGATGATGCGTTGGGTCATCGTAAAGGTTTTGCCGGAACCGGCACCGGCAACCACCAATACGTCAGCATCGACTGGCGCATCGATGATGGCGGCCTGTTCCGCACTGGGAGTGAACGTGCTCATGCTTGCCTCGTTTCGAAAATCGTGTCGATCTGGCCTGCACAGGCAGGGCAGACGTTCTTCATACGGCAGAATCCGATATGGGTGTCTTGCGGATGGGCCTCGATGATGGCTGATCTGCTGGCCGCCGCGGCATAGAATACGCGGGCGATCATGGTCAGCGACCATAACGTCTGCGTACCGGCGAGCGCGGCGAATTGCGCCCACGCTTCGGCACTCACACCTTCGGGAGGAGTAGCCGGATCTATGGCGGGTATGTCGAAGAAACGGTTGGGGTCTTTATACCAGTATCGGGGCGTGAACGGTTCGGCATTCAACGAGCCATCAGTGAACAGCGGCGGCTGGAAGGCACCTTCCGGAGCGTAGCTTCTGGCTGGTGCCGCATTCTGCCCGACATGGAATAGCACGCTTTGGCTGATATGCGGCATTGCGGCAAGTGCCTTGGCACCGCGCGGCCCGTCTTCGGGGAACACGAGGCCAAGCTGATAGCACACGAGCTGCAAATCATTGAAAATCTGTTTGACCGTGGGCGTTCTGCCTGTTTTGTAGTCAATGAGGCGAATGCATTCGCCGCCGTCTGCGAGTACGCGGGTTTCCATACGGTCGATGCGCCCGGACAGTCTCACGGTCAGATGCTCGTCCATGCCTTCCGGCCACCCTCCGACCAGTGCTCCCATCAGACGGACCAGCGTGTTCCGACCGATTGGGTGCAGGCCGGGCACGGCATTGTATGCGTCGAGTATGTCACGCACATCGAATCGTGCGGCAAACTCCCGTTCGCATTCGGCACCGGCCAATGCGCCAATGCTGAAGTTGCTGGAGTTCTTGCCAAGATACGTTTCCGGATCGGCGTCGCTGCGCACAAAGTAATCGGCGATGTTGCGCAGGGTATCCGCCGCGGACTCGTCCTTACGGGTGGCCTCATAGCGGTTCCGGGTGTCGGCTATGGCATTCGGATCAGGACGTTTGCTCTGATAGATGGCATTAAGCCGTGCCGAGACAGCCTCGATGCGACGTTCCGCGCCGGCCGTGGAGTCCAAGCCCAGTGCGGCCAACGCCTGGGCATTGTGGGAAAGATGGTCCAGCCCTTCCTCGCTGCCTTGCTGCGCAACCGCATGGATGAGGGTTCCGAAACTGGTGGCCACGGAGCTGGGGCGAGGACCGGCGAACCGGTTCTCCAGCATCCAGCACACCGGGCACGCCCATAGGCTGTCGACCGCCGATGGAGATAAGGTGACCATGGGCGCGGCCTGCGCATCCGTCTTGCCTTTCCCTGTTTGGATACCGTCAGGCTGTACACCACCAGATGACGCGCTGTCGGATGAGGCACTGTCAGATGAGGTATCGCCAGATGACGCACCGCCAGATGACGCACCGCCAGATGACGCGCTATCCGATTGGGCCGGCGATTCCACAAACGCCCAGCTCTGCGGATTTGCGGCGCGCACACCATGCTCTAACAGGAGTGTCAACGCAATCGCGGCGTCCTTTGCGGCAGCCTGCTGCGGTTGAGCAGTGGCCAGAACCGCGCGGGCGGCGCTGACCAACCCACGTGGGTCGGCGTCCAATCCGGCCAGATCATATTCGGCGAATCCCGCATGTGCCCCCACTGTGGTGAAAGGCGCCTGTTGCCGGTTGCGCGGATAGTATTCCGGCAGATACCCGAAGAGAAAGTCCGAGGGGCTCATGCTGTCGTTCCATACCGCGCTGATCATGATTCGCCGTGCACGGGTCAGCGCGACCAGGAAACTCTTCTTCTCGCCCGACAATACAGCCGCGAACCGCGGATCATGCCCGGTTTTGTCGCTTTCTTCAAGCGCTCCCCTCAGCACGAGCTCGGCAAGGTCTTCACCACCGAACATGGTGTTGCGCCCGGCGAGGTTCGGCCACACGTCTTGCTGGACCACCGGTATCCACGCATATTCCCAGTGGCGTCCGGCCGCGCCTGCCGGCGTAGTCAATGTCACCGCGTCTTCCACCGGTCCTATGTGGGCCAAGGAATCGGCCTGCACTTCCATGCCCCGAACCTGTGCCATGAATGACGTGATGTCTCGACTGGCGGTGGAATCATCGGCGAACTGGAACAGGCGCATTGCCGCGTCCAGCCGGTCATTGGCCGTACGCCCCTCTGCCGTGTTGAATAATGCCGCACGCTGCCAGACCGGTGCCAGACCGGTGGCGTTCCACGCAACAGACAGCGCATAGCGCGGCTGTACGCGCTGGCTTGCCGGCAGCCGCTCCAAGCCGGAAGCAACGCTGCCCACCAGATGCCACAGGTTCGCAAAAGCGCGGGCCTGAGGGTCGTTGCCGAGCACCGCGTGGATGGATGCGAGCGCAGCCTGCGCCGGCGCGGCGGCATCATCAATGGCAAGCATCACGTACAGCGCGTCAACGCCAAAGGCCAAGTCATCGCCGGACGGTTCACCGAGTATTTCGACAGACACTGGCAACGAAGTCACTGACGACGAAACCGCTGACGTCGAAACCACTGACGAGGATGTTTCACAACCTGTTTCACGCCGTGTTTCATGGTATGTTTCACGCAATGTTTCCCATGCCGTCGTCAGAGAGGTCAGCATGGCATCATCCGTGGCGAGATGCGCCAGCGACTCCAACGACCCCATGGCCGATTCGATCGGCGCAAGCCTTGCGGGACGCCCCTGACCGGGTTTGGCCCCGGCACTCACCAACGGGCCGTTCATCAACGTGGCCACTCTAGTCCTTATATATGCCGCGCAGGAAGCCAACGTCATCTGGCATTCCGCCATCCCCTCGGCACGCAATCGGGCAAGCTCCACAAGCGCGAACAATCCCTGCACGAAAGTCTCGTCCTTCAAAGGACGGGTGACCGACGAATACCGCACCGGTACACCATCTCGGCGCAGTCGTTCGCCGAACAGCCGCACGGCGGCATTGTCGTGGGTGATGACCGCCATGTCGTTCCACCGAATATGCCGGTCAAGATGCGCCCGCTTGATGCGCCAGACCACATCATCCAGCTCCTCACGTGAGGATCGGTACAGGCCGGCGGTCACCGTGCCGTCCGCCTGATAATTCGCTGCATCGACTCCGCCCAGTATGGCGGTCAGCTTGCCGGGACGCTCGGCCGGAGGCAGCGGCTCGTCTTCCGGCGAGGGAATCGACAGCGAAATACGAGACGCGATCACATCAGCCATCGTCATGTGCGACTGATCAGCGACGGCACTACCGCCAACCAGCTGTTCTTCCTTGGCCTTCAGCCGCCCTTCCACGGCACGGCGCATCAGATATTCCGGATACGATCCGCGGAAGGTCTGCACCGATTCATCCGGGTTGCCGACCAGCACCAACTTGACGCCGGCATTCCCCAACTCCTCCAAGAAGCGCATGCCGGCCAGCGTGGTGTCTTGAACATCATCCACAACCAGCAGCCGGGGCAAGCCCAACGCCTCCACACACATAGGCCGGTCGGAATCATCCGCGTGATCGGCGGCGAATGCCTCACGCACCACACGAGCGCCTGCCACCAGCAAATACGAGGCATCCAAACGGTATTGCCCCGGATATACCGCGCTTTGGGCTGCAATATATTCACGGCGCAACGCGAAAGCCAAACGCCATTGCACCGACAATCGCGCGTCCTCCGTCACGGCGTCCAAGAGACGTGGCTCTTCGTGAACGCCTACACCGAGCTCATCCAATCGGGCCAGCATATCGCGCAACTGGCTGATAAACGCATCTGAAATACCTCGCGTGAACCTATCCGCGCTGGTCGAGCCGCCTGCCGACGTCGGAGACGGCGAATCCGACCCTTGTTGCGAGAGACTTGATTGTGCGGAAGCGGCCGAGCCGGGCATCTCGCCGGCACCGGCATCGCGTATGAGTCTCGCCCAGTCATCCTGGGCAAAGTAGACGCGCAGCAAATCACAGGTGCCGCAATCATCTCCCGCTACGGCATGGCGCAGATGCACGGCCATGACTTGACGCAGCAAAGCATCCTGTTCCGCACCGTTCAGCAATCGAGGCGACGGCAATCCAGTTCCCTCGCGCGAAGCCGATATGGCCCGGAATGCCACGGCACCCAGCGTGGTGACCGGCCTGGCCTGCACGGAAAACCCGAGCTCACGAATCACCCGATTGCCCAATGCGTCGGCGGCCACACGGCCGGATACGGCCATCACCGCCTGCGTGCCACCGTAGCGGCGCAGCCCCGCCATCAACACCGATAAGGCGAATTCAGTTTTGCCGCTTCCAGGCGTGCCGACAATCAGCCTCGCCGCTCCATCACGGTCGATGCCGTCCAGCACTGTTCCAGGTTCAAGTCTCGTCATCATGGCTCCAGCCTAAACCCGACCGTCACAGAGGGAAAAATTTTACCGAACCCGACGAAGAATCGTACCCTTGACGGTATCCTGTAGAACGAATGCAGGGAGAGCGCATTTTCCAAGGAGGGAGGGAACAGATGGACAACATTCCGATGAGACCGCCGAAGCTGCCCGGATATGATTTCGTCCAGATGTTGGGAAGCGGTGCCACCGCCACGGTGTACCTATATAACCAGCGTATGCCCGCACGCCCGGTGGCGGTAAAGGCCAGCGCCAAAACCCTTGACCCACGGGCCGCTGCCCTGTTCAACCGCGAGGCCAACTTCATGGCCAAGCTGTCATCCCACCCGTACATTCTGCCGGTATATGGTGCCGGCGTCACCTCCGATGGCCATGGCTACATCGTCATCGAATATGCGCCGGGCGGCACCTACAACAGCATCATGAAGGCCCGGTCCATGACCTGCGAGCAGGTACTCGACCTCGGCATCAAGCTGTCAAGCGCGCTGTTCACCGCGCATCGCAGCAATATCATCCATCACGACATCAAGCCCAGCAACATTCTCATCACCTCGCAGGGCTTGCCTGTTCTGGGTGATTTCGGTATCTCCACCGATGTGTATGACCGCACCGAAACCGGATTCTCGCCGCCGTGGGCACCGCCTGAGGTGCTTCAGCATCTGACCAATGGTTCGGAAGCCGCCGACATCTATTCACTGGCGGCCACCCTGTACGCCATGTTCGTCGGCTGCTCGCCATTCCAGCACGATTATCACCCGCGTTCGCAATCGGAACTGATTTCGCTGATCGTCAACCAGCCATTGCCTCGCCTCAACCGCCCCGACGTGCCGGCCGATGTGGAAGCGGTGCTGCGCCGGGCCCTGAACAAGGACCCCGACCAGCGGTACTACTCCGCGTTGGAGTTCGCACGTGCCATGCAGCGTGTGCAATTCGCATATTTCGGGCATGCCACTCCCGTTACCGTGGAAGGGATGCCGGCCTATCCCAAAGACATCGAGCGTCGGCGCCGGGCCACGGACCAGCGAGATCAGATCACCCGTTCGTCACGGCGATGGGTCAAACCGGTGGGTATTACCGTCGGTATACTTGCGGCGATCACCGCAGCGGCACTGATATTCGCCTTCGTGGTCGTTCCCCGCATGGACAGCGCCACCGGATCAGATACCAAACAGGTGGCGACGCCCGGCACCAAGGATGATGACAACAACCGCAATAATCAGGATGACGTGATCACCGATACCGCGAACGCCCAGATTCCTTCCCCGGAGAATCTGAACGGCACCTATGCGGCGGATGGGTCATCCGTGACGTTCACCTGGACGAATCCAGACCCGCAAAGCGGTGATACCTATGCGTGGGCCATAGTGCAGGGCAGCAATACCGACCAGAGCGCGCAAACCGTCACAACGTCAGATCCCACGGTGACCGTCAACGCGCAGGAAGGCTCGCAGACCTGCATTCAGGTGTCCATTGTGCGCAAGAACCGCCAGATGTCCGTCAGCCCCGCCATCGCCTGTGCGGCCAAGCCGCAAGAATGATCCGCTCGCCACTGCCGGGCATGCCACCCTGGCATTGCGTATCGCATCAGACGTGCGCCCAGCAGCGGCGAATTCACCAAATGGACAACAGGAACGGCAGGTATTGGAACCGTAAAGCGTTGTCATTACACCAGCAACCAGAGAAAACAGGGGTCAGGGAGTTCAGATGGCCACATCGTCCCAGTCATACGATCGTCGCCGACGCATCAGCGCGGCTTTGCGCCGCCTTATGCCCTCCGGAGGGCATACGTGGACGGTTCCCGTAATCACGCTCCTGCTGCTTCTGGGACTTGTTGCCGGCGCGGTGATCATGAGCACCGTCACGCGCCGCCATGTGCAACTGGACGATGGCACCGTATGGGTCACTTCGCTGAAAAACCAGAAGGCCGCACGATTCAACGTAAAGAACAAGGAGGCCGACGCCGGCGTCTCCTCCTCCGCCCCACGATTCGACATCGCACAGCATAATGGCGACACCATCCTGACCGAAACGACCAAAGCCTCCACCATCAAGGCATCCACGGTCAGCACCGGTGTCAAGACCGACATCAAAGCCAACACCACCACTGTGGTCGGCGGGGATACCGCAGCCCTGATCAACGAGAAGACCGGCAATGTGTGGACCGGCTTGTCGGAAAACCTTGATTCCGTGACCCCCACCACTTCCGATCCGAAAATAAAGCTGGGCGAGGGCGGGCGCATCGCAGTAACCCACGATGGCAAGGTCTACGGATACCGTCCATCCGACGGTATGGTGCTGCGTCTTGACAATCCCAGCAGCGCCAAGGCCAAAACCCTCGAATCGCTGACCGACGGCAAGCAGCAGACCGTTGAAAGCTTTACCGTCATCGGGAGCACGCCGGTAATCGCAACCGGCAAAACCGTCATATTCAAGGGCGGCCGCGTCGATGTCGACACGACCGGCACCCTCACCCTTCAGGAGCCTCCCACCGATGACATACAGTCCGATTGGGTGGCCGCGGCATCACCGAGAGGCCTTGCGCTTATCCCGTTGAAGTCCAATGCCAAGGCGAATTTCATAGCCAACGGGGGCAAGGCGAATCCAGCACGACCGGTATCGTCCAAGGGCTGCGTGTACTCGGCTTGGAGCCAGAAGGCCAGCAACTACATTCGCGCCTGCTCCCCCACGGATACCAGCGTCAAGCCGCAAACCCTCGAATCCGTCAATACTACTTCCGAATTGGTGTTCCGCACCAACCATCGCCTTGTGGTGCTCAACGACACGGTTAACGGCAATGTGTGGAACCCTGAGGATTCCACCAAAGTCATCAAAATACAGTGGAACAAAATACAGACCGAGCAGACCGAGAAAGAACAGCAGAACAACGACTCGGCCAACAACCACCACGACTTCTCCAAGACCTGTTCCGCACAATCCGGCCAAATCAAAGCCGAGGATGATGAAATCGGCGCACGAGCCGGTTCGGAACAGATTCTCGACGCGCTGCGCAATGACGAGCAGACCGATTGTTCCGTACTGAAAATCACCAAGGTTGGCGCACCAAACAACAAAGACGTCACCATTTCGCCGATTTACGACGGCCGGTATCTGCAACTCGATGCCTCCGCCGCATCCGCAGGCACCGTTACCTTTACTTACGATATTTCCGATGGTCGCGGCCAGACCTCTTCCGCCACGGTGACCGTAACCCTGAATGATGGAGGCAACCACGCTCCCGTACAGTTCGACACTCCTCCCGAGATCGATGTGGAGCAGGGAGCCAGTTATACCGCCAATGCGCTGAGCAGCTTCAACGATCCGGATGGAGACCCGCTCACTCTGGTCTCCGCTGTGGCCCAGAACACCGACCAGGTGCAGGTGTCCACCCGAGCCGACGGCCAGCTTACGTTCAACACCGGTGCGCTGGCGTCGGGACGTGTGGGCGTCGAGGTCACCGTCTCCGACGGCACGGCAACCGGCACCGGCATGGTGTATTTCTCGGTCAAGCCCGCGAACACCTTGGCCGCGGTCATCGACCCGGTAGCGAAAACCACCGTTCCCAACACGGATACCGTCGTCAAGCTGTCCTCTTATGTGCATGGCACTTCCTTGCAGCCGGCACAACTGACTCAGGTGGATACGCCCAACGGCGCTTCGACGACCACCAATGCGGCGGATATGTCGTTGACGTTCAAGGCCACCAATCCCGGCACCTATTATGTGCCCTACATCATTACTCAAGGTTCGATTCCGGCCACCGGATTGGCTCGAGTCGAGGTGCAGCCTGCCACCGGCGAGGCCGCCAAACCGGTTGCCGCCAACGATGTCGCCCTGCTTGGCGCGGATAATACCGCCATTGTGGAGCCGCTCACCAATGACGTCGATCCGATGGGCGGTGTGCTGTCCGTCACCACGGTGAGCGCACCGGCCGACTCCGGCATCAAGGTTGGTCTCGTCAGCCATAAGCGCGTGTATATCACCGCGCGTCAGGTGCCCACGAAGCCCGTCGCCCTTACCTACACCGTGGCCAACGCCTCCGGAACCGCCAAGGGCACCATCGTGTTGCAGCCGCCGGCTCTGGCCACCTCGAATTCAGTGCCCAAGGCCAGCAATATCAATGCCCAGGTGCGTACCGACGGCATCGTGTCCGTGGATGTGCTTGACCATGTGGCCTACTCGGATGGCACCACGGTCAAACTCAAGAACAACCTGCAATACGACAAGGGGACGTTCAAGGGTCTGGCCTTCGTCTCTGGAGACACGGTCCGCTACCAAGCATCCAGCGAGACCGGCAACTTCCCCATCACCTATACGGTTGAAGACAATCTGGGTAATGTGGCTTCCGCCAATATCACCATTACCGTGCATAAGAGCGACGCAGCGAGCAAGGCCGCGCCAACCCCGCATGACGCCGAAGCGCAGGTTGCCGCCGGGCAGAAGGTCCGCATCCCCATCACACTGACCGGCATAGACACGGATGGCGACGACGATCAGCTGTTGGGTCTGGGCAACAAGGCACCCACGCTGGGCCGCATATCCGAAGTCGGTTCCGACTACTTGGTCTATGAAGCGTATCCGGATTCGTCCGGCACCGACACCTTCTCCTATGCCGTGGAGGATTGGACCGGTCAGCGCGCACAGGCGCAGATCCGCGTGGGCGTATTCCAAGGATCGTCCGACTCCGGCGTATACGCCAGGGATGACGAAATCACGTTGAGGCCCAATACGGCCGCAACCGTGCCGGTCGCGCAGAACGACATCTCCGGCGACAACACCAATCTGACCGTCGACAAGCATGTCGAGGTCCAAGGTCTCGACGGGGTGAGCGTGAAAGACAATATGATCTCCTTCACCACGCCCGGCAGCGCCACCACCGACTATATCGCCTACACGGTCAAAGACAAGGCCGGCTTGTCCGATACGGCCACCCTCACGGTAAACGTGGATCCGAGTGCCGCCATCGAGCCGCCTACCGCCTACGACTATCGTGTGCCGTCCGCCGCCACCATCGATAAGAAGTCCGTGGATGTGGATGTTTCCCAGTGGATCGCCAATCCTTCCGGCACAGCCAATGAGCTCAAGGTCGGCGTGCATCCCTCCGCCAGCGCTCACGCTCACGTCAAGGGCGGCGAGCATTCGACCACCATCACCGTCGACCTGACGTCACAGGCGCGAGCCGTGCCTTACACGGTGACCAATACGAAATACAACATCACCTCCACCGCGTTCATCCAGGTACCGGCCTATGGTGTCTTTCCGCCCACGCTGCGTCCCAAGGCACCGGAATTGAAGGTCAACTCGCGCGAGACCATTGAAATCAACATCAATGACTATGTCCGCGTCGGCGCCGGCAAGGAACCGTATATCGAAAGCGCTGATTCCGTCAGCGCCACCAAGGCTTCCAACTCCGATTTCTACGTGAACGACAAGACCCTGAAGTTCACTGCGGCAAAAGACTACGCAGGCCCCGCCTCCATTACCTTTACCGCTGTGGATGGCAAGCAGGGATCGGATAAGACCAAGATCATCAATTCCGCAGTGATCACTCTCCAGATCACGGTGATAGGCCGCGATGTGCCGCCGCCCACGTTCTCGTCCTCCACTATTGATGTCGAGGCGGGCGCGGACCCCAAGACCGTTGATCTGACGGCGCTCACCCATGCACCGTCCGGCGTGTATGACGACGAAAAGCAATACACGTATTCCGGTGGAAGCTCATCATCCAGGCAAATCACCGCAAACCTGTCCCGTTCCGGTAGCTTGCAGGTTTCCGCCACCAAGGATGCCGCTCCTGGCACCACCGCGTCCATTCCCGTGCAAATCGCATACGGCGCGGGCACCGTGAATGCCGGTGTGACCGTGCGCGTAGTGTCTTCGACCCGTCCGCTGACACGCGTCGGCAACAAGACGTTGAAGATCAAGGCCGGTGCCAGCGATGCCGTGAACGTGCTTACCGGCGCGTACAATCCGTTCCCCGATTCCTCGCTGACCGTCATCAGCTGCAAGGCGGATGACGCCGCCAAACTCACCATCGCCGGATGCGATGCCTCCGGAAACATCACCATCGCCGTCGCATCCGATGTAGGTGCTTCCACGAACACCGTGCTCGTCACCGTGCAAGACGGCACCAAGTCCAAGGATCGTGAAGTCACCGCATCGATTACCGTGTCCGTGATCGACAAGCCCGAGCCGCCACTGCTCTCTCCCGTAGCCGGGGAACCGCAGGACAGCGCGGTCAGCCTCACATGGACGCCCGGTGCCGCCAATGGCAGCCCGATCACCAACTACAAGGTCAGTTGGACCGGTGCCGTCACCGGAGAGAAGGATTGCGGTACCGTCACCTCATGCTAGGTCACTGGTCTGAAGAACGGCAAAACCTATTCCTTCACCGTCGCCGCGCGAAATGACGTCGGCTGGTCCAAGCCGTCCACCGCCGTCGAAGCCACACCGGACAAGGTGCCGTCCGCTCCCACCGATGTTACGGTCACAGGTGGCAATAAAACCGCCAAGGTGACGTGGAAAGCGCCGAGCGGTGATTTCAGCGCCGTCGACAACTATTCAGTGACCGTCACCGGTGCAGGTGCTCCGCAGACCAAGGAAACCGGCAATACGGCCACCGAGCTGTCGTTTACGTTCAACAACAACGACATTTCCGATGGCACCGCCATTACGGCGACCGTCAAAGCCCATAACAAAATCAATTGGAGTGCCGAGTCCGCCGCATCGCCGTCAGAGAAGATCTGGGGAGACCCGGATGCGCCGAACATTGCGTTGTCGAACGACGACACCACGGTAACGGCGAAAGTCACTCTCGGCAATAACCGCAATGCCGGCTGCCGGCGAATTTCCTTGGGAGGAGACGTCAAGGACACCATCGATTGCAGTGACAGTGGCGCTACGTTCGATATCAATGAGAACGATTTGAACACCCGGGAAATCACCGTAACGGCCACCGTGGTGCCGCAGCGCGATGCTTCCTCCGGCACGGGCAAGAGCAGCTTTGTCCCGCAGTACAAGGTCCAGCCGCCCACTGACGTCTACACCACCGGATCCGGCAGTACATGCACCGTGCATTGGACCAAGCAGGGACATGCGCAGTCCTACAGCGTGACTGCCGATGGCATCGATTCCGGTACAGCTACTAACCGGAACTCACTCGACTTCCGAATGAGTCCTTGGGCCAAATGCAACACCGCATCGGTGCAACAGGTGTTCAACGGCGCTACCAGCGACGCCGTCACCGGAGGCCCGCACAATGGCGCTCCTTACACCTATGAGAAGAAGGCTGTAATCAACAAACCGCAGGAGCTGCGCTGGTCAGACAACGCTCACGTCATTAACGTCACCGGCGGTTCGGTTGATGTCTATGGCAAGTCGGCCACTGTACAAATCATCATCAATGGCCAACCGTTCACGTGGAACTCCGGCCAGCCATTGGATGTCACCGACTTGGCCGTGGCCGCCGATGGCAACTACGCGTGGAGCGTCAAAGTCACCGGCGGGCCGGGATACTCCGGTCTCGACAACACTGCGGACGGAGGCAGCGTCGCGGGCACACGTCCCTCTGACTCCTCGGAGGGGACCAAGTCGCTCAAATCCGGTACCGATATCACCACTTTGGCCAAGAACCCCTGGATTCTTGGTTTCGGCAATACCCCAATATCGTCAACCACCATTCACAAGCAGTAGGAGAACATCCATGAGCGAGAACATCGATGACGCGACGCAGTTGTCTGACACGACCCGTCTGTCCGACAGCACGCAGCTATCCGACAGCACGCACTTGTCCGACGCCACGCACCTGGCATCCGCACCACACACCGGCACGACCCCAAGCACCGAGTCGGCGCCGCAGTCCGTTGCGCTGCCTAACCTGCCGCAGCGGCCGTCACAAGCGCCGTCAGAAAAGCCGTCTTCTACTACTGATGCCGCCTCCATTCCTGCGGGCGATGACAGCACCGTGCTCAAGCCGCGCAAGGGATCGACGCCAGCCATCCCGCAGCAGGCCACCGCGCAATCCCAGCCGCAATCACAGCCGCAGCGTCAGTCGAGCAAAGCCGCGCAAGCAGCCGCATCGGCACTGCCCGCCAGCATCAATTCCGGACTACTGCCCCAGCCCACGGCTCAGGTCCGGGATTTCCAGCAGTCCTTCAATGCGCTGGTCGAAAATGTCTCCAAGGTGGTTATCGGCAAGACCATCCCTATCAAGCAATGCGTCACCGCACTGATGGTCGGTGGCCATATTCTGCTTGAAGACAACCCCGGCACCGGTAAGACCCAGTTGGCCCGAGGCTTGGCCAATTCCATTTCCACCGGTTTCAAGCGTGTTCAGTTCACGCCCGATCTGCTGCCTTCGGATGTGGTGGGTGTGACTTTCTACGATCAGAAGCGCGGAGAATTTGAGTTCCGCGAAGGCCCGATTTTCGCCTCCATCGTGCTGGCCGATGAGATCAACCGTGCATCGCCGAAGACGCAGTCCGCACTTCTGGAGGTTATGGAAGAGCAGAAAGTCACCGTTGACGGCGTCACACATGATGTGCCGCAGCCGTTTATCGTGATCGCAACCCAGAACCCCATCGAGCAGCTCGGTACCTATAAGCTGCCTGAGGCGCAGATGGACCGATTCCTTATCAAGACGTCAATCGGCTACCCGGGCCATGATGTGTCCGTCGATATCCTCAAGCAGGTCGATATCACCGACCGTGCGCAGACCATTTCCCCGGTGCTGAGCGGTGACGATGTCATGCGGCTGCGTCAGGTGGCCACCGAAATCTATGTGGATGATGCGATTCGTGAATACATCGTCAGGCTCGTCGAGGCGACCCGCCACAACGAGAAGATCACGGTCGGCTCCTCCATGCGTGGCGCTTTGGCACTGACCCGATGCGCCCGTATCTGGGCCGCAGCCGATGGCCGTGCCTACGTGGTGCCGGATGACGTCAAGGACCTTGCAGTGGCCGTGCTCGCACACCGTATCACGCTGACTCCGGAAGCCACCTTCGATGGCGCGACTCCGGAAAGCCTGATCGCACAGGTGCTCGAAGACGTTCCCTCCCCCACCATCGGTTCCTAATAGGGCCCGGAAAGGTATCCGACCATGGCATCTACATCCGCCGCATTACGCCGTCGCCGGCGCGCTGAACGCATGTTCAAGCGCGCGGTAAGACGCATCAGACGGTTCTTCGCATCCTACGTCTCGCCCTTGGGCTGGGCGGTAACGGGCGCAGGCATCGCATGCCTTATTGCGTTCCCGTTTCTGGGCTGGTATGAGCTGCTCGTATTCGGCATCGTGGCGATGGTGATGATGCTCGCGGCAATCGTGCTTTCCCTCGGCAACACACGCTTCCACGCGTCCATCGTCGTATCCAATCATCGCGTGACCGTGGGAGACACCGTATCCGTTATCGTCGGCATCGACAACACCGGCAGAACGCCGACGACCACGGCACGCGGATATCTGCCAATCGGCGATGCGCATGAACGATTCAACATCCCCATGCTGGCTCCCGGGCAATCCAAGCAAACCGATGTGGAGTTCCGTACCGTATCGCGCGCAATACTGCCCATCGGCCCATTGCGCATCCGCAAGGGAGACCCGTTCGGTCTGGTGCGTCACGAAAAGGAGCTGGCCGACCGCATCACCGTATTCATCCACCCTCGTACCGTGCGTCTCGATACTCTGAATGCCGGCGTGCCCCGCGACCTGGAAGGCCAACCATCCGGCCAGATCGTGGATGATGATCTCGACTTCTACGGATTGCGCGAATACGAGCCGGGCGACGACGTGCGTAACGTCCACTGGCTGAGCTCCGCGAAAACCGGCACGTTGATGATTCGCCAATATGAGGCCACGCGCCGCACCGACACCTCGGTGACCATCAGCGTGAACCCGGACGAATACGTCAACGGCGAGGAATTCGAGATGGCGGTGTCCATCCACTCCTCCATCGGCGTCAAATGCCTGCTGCAGGATCGTCCATTGTTCTGCCACGCGGGCAACACGCACGGCCAGCCGCGCAACGCCATGGAGTTCCTCGACAACGCCAGTGCCATAGAGCCTGATCGTGAGGATAATCCGAATCTCGCCGAGGGCACGCTGAAGCACAGTCCTGATGCTTCGTTCTATTTTTTCACTGTTGGATCGCTGAAAGACATCGAGCAAATCAAGCGCATGACCTTGGCCTTGCCCCGATCGGCCAGCTGCGTGGTATTGCAGGCCAGCGCCGGCGCCAATCGCGGCATCAGAAGATTCGCCAACTTCACATTGGCCACCATCGGCGACCTCGATGATCTCCCGCTGATCATGGGGGTGCTCGCATGACCTTCGACCAGTCCAGTATCACCAATACCAATACCGCTGCGTACGCCGGATCGAGCGGCACATACACCGGCACTTCCTCCGGCACGTACACCGGGACCTCCACCACCACCGGCTCCTGGGCCGACTCCACACATTCGGTTATCTGGATGACCAGAGGCAATGTGCTTCGCGGCATGGGCCTCAGTCGCCAGCCGTGGGGCAAACGAATCGCCAGCCTCGTACTCATAGCGGCGATGATGTTGCTGGCGCAAGCCAATCTCATCGACGTGTACGGCGGCGTGGCCACTTGGGCGATTGCCGCTGTACCGGCCACCTTGCTGGGCGCGATCATCGCTCTGGCGGGCATGTTGCCGGCGTTGCGACTGTGGTGGCAAATCGTGTTTCTGGCGTTTGCCCAATTCATCATCGGCCCGGTGGTAACGCTGAGTTCCACTACGTCCCATTACGTGATTCCCACCTTGAAGACCTTGAGTTCAGGTTGGGAAATGACGTTTGGCTCGTTCAAGTACATTATTTCCGTCGATCCGCCTCTGGGCACGCAAGACGGCGTGCTGATGGCGGTATGGACCATCGGCCTGTGGCTTACGTTCTTCACCGGCGTGTTTGCCATTAATGCCAACGCATGGTTGTCTCTGGTGGGAGTGCTGCCCCTTGCGGCGGCCGTGGCCGTATGTGCCCTGCTGGGCACAGACAGCGGCTGGCAACGCGCCATCTGCGGTATTGCCTTTGCCTTGCTGCTGATTATCTGGCTGTCTTGGCGTCTTGAACTGCTGGAATGGGGGCGCTGGATATCCGCGCTGATCATCGTCGTGCTCGCTGCCGGCCTTGCTTTCGGGGGCACGTTGCTGGTGCCACAGGACCGTTTCGTGCTGCGTGACCGCTACGATCCGCCGTTAAGCCCCTACGATTACACCAGCCCGCTCAGCGGCATGCGATCCTATATCAAGGACCACAAAAAAGACGTGTTGCTGACCGTTCATAATCTGCCGGCCGGAACACCGGTCAAACTTGCGGTGATGGATCGATTCGATGGCACAGTATGGAACCTGTCCGATTCTTCCGAAGCCACGGACTCCTCGAATTATCATCGCGTGGGCACCACGATCAAGGCGGATGAGCAGGGTAAATCCTTCACTGCGACCTTCACCGTCGATCAGGGACTGACCGACACCTGGCTGCCGCTGGCGGGAGCGGCCACTGGCGTGAGCTTCGCCAACGATGCCGACAACGGCAATGACACGTTTTACTACAACACGGATACCGATTCCGCCATTATTCCCGCCGGCACGCGTAAAGGCCTCACCTATACCGAATCCGGCATTATCGCCCGTAATCCCACCGATAAGCAGATCAGCAGTGCGGCTGCGGCCCGCATCACCCAACCAGAAGCCCAGGATGTTCCCGATTCGGCCAGCAAACTGGCCACGTCCATTGCCGGCGGGCAGTCCTCGGGCGGTGCCGCAGCCACGGCGTTGGCCGACACATTGAAAGACTCCGGATGGTTCTCTCATGGACTTGAAGGCGACTATCCCTCCGATGCCGGCCATGGCAACTACCGCATCAACAAGCTGCTGGCAGGCACGGCCATGGTGGGCGACTCCGAGCAATATGCCTCCGCCATGGCACTGATGGCTCGTGATCTGGGACTGCCCTCCCGTGTGGTCCTGGGCTTCCTGCCGAAAAACGAGGATGGCGAAATCACCGATGCCCGCACGGAGAAGACCTCAGGCAATGGCACCAAAATCGAATTCACCGGCAACGATGTCACCGCTTGGGTGGAAATCAAATTGCAGGGCCTGGGATGGGTGGCGTTCTATCCGACGCCCAAGGAGACCAAGATGCCTGATGAAAACCAGAACCTGACGCCGCCGAATCCGCAGACGCTGGTCCGGCAACCACCAGTGCCGTTGACCGATCCGCTGCGCGATCAGACGCAAGCCAAGGGCCAAAGCTCATTGGCCGGCGCCGACGCCGATGATTCGCCGACCAACCTGTTCTGGGCGCGGTTCTGGCGAGTGACCCGCAAGGTGGCCCTGTACGGCAGCCCATTGTGGACCCTACTCATCGCCTGCGGTCTGATTCTGATGTTCAAGGCCATACTGCTGGCACGAGCGCGGCGACACGGCAGTCCGAAAACCCGTGTGGCAGCAGGTTGGAATGCCATACGCATGCTTGCCGAGCAAAGCGGCATCACAGCCAAGGGCACTCGTCGAGATCAGGCCGGTGCCATCGCCCGTCAACTCGGCACAGATGACCAGGCTTTGATCCAGCTTGGCCGGGAAGCCGACTACGCCACGTTCTCGGGGCAAGACATTGAATCGGGCCAAGCCACCACATATTGGACAGGAGTCGACCAATTACGCAAGGCAATGCTCGCTTCTTTGCCGCGTTTCAGGAGGATACGTACACGACTTTCCCTGAAAAGCGTGGCTATACTGTCAAATGGGCACGCAGCAAAGCCGCACACGACGCATGTCAAGCGCACGCGTAAGAAGGGGAAGGCGTCATGACCACAGGCTCCATCCGTATCGCGATGACCAGTGACGTGGGTCTTAGGCGCAAAAACAACCAAGACACCGGATTCGCGCAACAAGGCGTGTTCATGGTCTGTGACGGCATGGGCGGCGGCAAAGGCGGCGAGCAGGCAAGCCAGTTGGCTGCCCAGCATTTCGCACAATTGGCCGCCATGCCTTCACGCACCCGTCAGGATATCGACGACACCTTGGCACGGGCCCAGCACGACATTCTCGATCTGGGAGACCGCCTTGGCGGCGTGGCCGGCACAACCTGCTCCGGTTTGGTACTGCCCCAAGATCATGCGGATTCCGCCAGCGCCCGCAGCGCTGCTTTGTTCAGCGACGCCGATGATCAGGACTTCTCGGACCAGACCTATGTGGTCAATGTCGGCGATTCCCGAACCTACCATCTCAGCCCGCTGCCGGATGCCGATGCCCCCGCCACGGATACCATCCCCGTGTGGGACGCCTCCTCGCTGACCCGCATCACGCGGGATCATTCCCAGCGCCAAGAAGCCATCGATTCCGGTCAGATGCTGCCGGAAGAGGCGGAGGCGACCATTCCACGCAATATCATCACCCAATGCCTGGGCGACCCGGATGGCATAGTGCCCGACGTATATGTTGCCGATCTGACCGGCCGTTTCATCATCTGTTCGGATGGGTTGCACGGTGAAGTGTCAGACGAACAGATTGCGGCCATTGCCGCAGCGCATTCCAGTCCGCAGGAAGCCGTGGACGCCTTGGTGGCGGCCGCGCTCGATGCGGGCGGAACCGACAATATCACTGTGATTGTGGCCGATATGCCACTGACCGAACCCGAACATCACGCGTTCAGCGCTTTTAAACTGGACGAGGGCGAGGACATTGGCGCCATTGAAGACGCAACACTACAAACACTACGGACCATACGTTCGGCATAACCGAGCGAACATAAGGAGGTAATCCCATGGTTGATTATGATGCTGCGGTCGCTGCCGTACAGGATCCGAACGCGGACCCGATTCTGTTGGCAAAAATCGCCTACGAGAATCCGGAATTCGGCGCAAACGTCGCAGTAAATCCGCGTTGCTACCCCGGCTTGAAGCGTTGGATTGCCGAGTTCGGCGATGAGCGTGCCCGCGAGACCCTAGCGCAATACGGGTTCACTGCCGAGGCATTCGGCGGCCCGGTTCAGGATCAGGAAGCCCCGGCACAGGCGGCCCTGCAGGCTGTCGAGCAGCAGCCTGCAGACGCTTACGCCGCCGACCAGTACGCCGCAGCTCAGCCCGCTGCCAACCAGTACGCAGCCCAGCCCACGACTGGCCAGTATGCGGCCAACCAGTACGCAGCCCAGCAGCCCGCAGCTCAAGCGGCATTCGAGGAGCCTGTGGCCACCAATCCTTATGGCTTCACCGCCGAACAGGCCCTGACCACCACCGACCAGATGCAAATCGCCCAGATTGCCCAGTACGCGCCTGAACTACGCGCCTGCATCGCCCGTAATCCCAACACCTATCCGGCACTGATCGAATGGCTGGGCCAGCTCGGCGACCCGGCGATCAACGCCGCTTTGGCTTCCCGTCAGTGAAAGGACGGCATCATCATGGCCAAACTTCCCTACCCTCCAGCACCTGAACTGGGTTGGTATTCTGACGATCCGGTGGAAGGCACCCCGGATTCCGCAGTTGGCACAGCCGAACCGCAGAACGACTACGGGCAGCCCAGCACCGCGGAAGCGGCAACCAATGCCGCTTTTACCGCAGAGCCCGCCGCCACTGCCGCCGCTGAGCCCACTGCCGCTCCGGTAGACACCACACCGCACGCCGCCGAAAACGACATCGAGGATTGGGACAGCACCGTGCTCTCCTCCTCGTTCACGTCCAAGGCACCAAAGAAGACGTACCTGCTGCATAACGATGTCACCGGCCAGACCATTGTGATCGACAAGAGCACGTTGCTGGGCCGCAAGCCTTCCATGGATGTGCCGCAGGGTGCCAAGGCGGAGCGTATCGAAGACCCGACCCGCACCACGTCCCGCAACCATGCCGCCATCAGCATCGACACCGATGGCGCGCTGTGGATCGAGGACTACGGCTCGTTGAACGGTACCTACATCATCACCAATGGCCAGGAGACACAAGTCACCAAGGGCACACCGCTCAAGCTCAGCGCGCCTGCCACGGTGCGTATCGGAGACCAGTTCTTCCAGTTCACCGAAAAACAGGCTTGAGTAATCAAGCAACGAGCGGCTGCCTGCTCTTGTTCAACAGGAAAATCACAATGGCAAATATACGGATGGCCCGGAACTGATATAGTTCCGGGCCATCTTATTGCGATTAACGCAAGATCTGAGTCCTAGAAGGGGCATCCTTTCTAGGACCTTCTCACTTACTCCTCGATGTCAGGCTGACCGCCCTGATCGGAGTAGAAATCATCCGGGTTGAAGTCGTCGCCGAGCTTCAGATCGCCGAACTCGAGGTTCGAGAAGTTCAGGTCAGACAGGTCGGCGTCGGAGAAGCTCGCGTCGCCGAGATCGCCATCGCCGCCCAGACCGAAGTTCGGGTAGATGGTGTCGCGGATGGCCTTGTCAGGCTCGACCACGGCGTTGCGGTAGCGCGCGAGGCCCGTACCGGCCGGGATGAGCTTACCGATGATGACGTTCTCCTTGAGGCCCTTGAGGTCGTCGACCTTCTCGGAGAGGGCGGCTTCGGTGAGCACGCGGGTGGTCTCCTGGAAGGATGCGGCGGACAGCCAGGAGTCGGTGGCCAGCGACGCCTTGGTGATACCCATAAGCGCCGGACGACCGACGGCCGGACGGCCACCGTTCTTGACGATGTTGCGGTTGATCTCGCGGAAGCGGGCGTTGTCCACCAGCTCACCCGGCAGCAGGTCGGTGTCGCCGGAGTCGATGATGGTCACGCGGCGGGTCATCTGGTGCACGATGACCTCGATGTGCTTGTCGTGGATAT
>PPYF01525490.1_pt1 | contig 23652 bp, 15 predicted proteins | sample 1559871 | NCBI WGS metagenome assembly PPYF01 (sample SAMN08240021, study PRJNA423297) | Human gut metagenome, whole genome shotgun sequencing project. | reverse complement strand
GTCAGGTTACAATCGGCTTGCGCCACTACAAAAGTTTCTTTTTCCGTCAGCGGCCAGCCGAGGTGATTCATAAATACATTCAGATAAGTTTCTTCATCCAAGAGCAAGCAATCGGCTTTCAGAATAGCATCGTCCACCTGCTTGTCGGCACGGGCAGGGCATCCGTTAATGGTTTGGTACACATACAAAGTAATCTGTTTCATAACATTTCTTTTTTATCGGTTATGCCCGCCAGCCGCCATAAAAAACAGCGTGAACTCACGCTATTCTAAAGTAAGGGACTGGAAACCCCATAAACCGAATAGGCAAGCCCACGCCGTATATATACACAGCATGAACATTGCGCCATTCGTCCGGTTTATTAAAAATTTCCAGTTTTTACTTTATGTTATGTAGGTCAGCGGCGTTTCCGCCGCTTTCCCCATTAAGAACTGTACGTGCGAGTTTCCCCGCATACAGCTCCGATAATTCAAAATTTAGTTCTCATAAAACTAAATCGGCTCTTCCGCTCCTTTACAGTAAACGGTTTCCGATAAAGTTCCCTTTCGGGACGTACGTGTGCGTTTGCCTTTCTGCTTCCGCTTCAAGAAGTAGGCATTCCAAGTCTGGTCGTAAGGATTTGCCTCACACTTCACTTTTACATGTCGCCTAATCGGTATGTCAGCCAGCCTCATAAGTGCAAAGATAGCATCGTTTTGGCAATCTTTGTATCTGAAACCGAAAATCCAATCCCGATTGCCGACCTTGATAAAGTATTTGTCCTTTATCCATTTCCTCGACTTGTTCGTATGCCTCCGATAAGACCATCGCTTCAACTGATTGGTTAATATATGGTCTATCTTACTAAACGTAGTTTTTGATACCACACCGCTGTAGTAGTTGCCCCATCCCCGCAATACGGGGTTGAGGTCTTCTATCAGCTTTTGTTGGGCTACCGCCTTGTTCTTTTCGAACACGACCTCATGCAACTTTTCAGTGAATCGCTTCTGACTTTTAGGGGATGGCTTAATAATCAATGTATCGTTGTACTTCCGAACATTGAATCCCAAAAAGTCGAAGCCCTCACTAATGTGCGTTATCAATGTCTTTTCTTTGGACAGCGTAAGACCACGCTCCGCTAGAAACTCAATCAGCATACACTTTATCTCTTCCAATGTTTCTCGTTTGTCTGCCGTGACGATGAAATCATCAGCATAACGCACGCAATTCACTTTCGGATGATAAAGTCTTCCATCGACGTAGCTTACCTTATACTTCTCTTTCAGCATTCTTTCCATGCCGTCAAGCGTAGCATTGGCAAGTGTGGGTGAGATGATGCCACCCTGCGGAGTGCCCTCCACGGTGGGCTGTAGCAACTTATTGAATACGACACCACTTTTCAGCCATTTCTCTAAGATGTACTTGTCGATTCGTACGTTATCGAGAAGCCATTCGTGACTTAGCCTCTCCGTTTCAAAGAACTCACTGCGTTTATCTTCTTGGCATAGGTATTCCATATTATACGGTCCACCCCTGCCGTACGTTTTCCTTTATTGGCTGTCACTTTCCTTACCGCCAATACTTTGGCTTCAAAAGAGGTGACAAGAAGATGTTGCAAGGCTTTCACCTTGTTGTAGCTTCTTTCTTTCTGAGCCTTTGCTATTCTGATTTGTAGCTTCCTTACCTTACGCTCGCATCGTGCGAAGTTAATTTCCTTCCACGAGGTCTTGCGTTTGGCTGAAGATGCACACTCGGCTTGCGCCTCGCTCCTTTGCTGTTTCTTCATTCTTTAAGTTCTACCATTCGTTTCACAAAGAATTACCCTGTGGAAGTCTGCCCGCTTTCGCGTGGGGTGACGTTCAAACCCCTATCCACAACATTGCATCGTGACATTCGCTTTCTCCACAATCCTTTACCCGCACCCCATTCGGCCTCTCTTACGATTGGCTTACCCATCTGCAGTTCGCTGACGGGAGAAATACGGGCTTACCAAGTTCCGTACAAGTAACTGACGACCGACTTAGAGTCCGCCCATCCACCGGCAGTGCAATATCCGTGTAGTGCGGAGTAAAAGCGCACTATCCTGACTGCTTGCCTTTTGGCATGGCTCATAAACATCCGTGAGCCAATCATTTCTTTAGGCTACTATTGACGGAACAATAGGTTCAGACATGATGCTGAACAATTACTTGTACGACCTCTTGTCGCACTTTATCCTGCAAATATACATGATTATTGGTAAAAAAGAGATGCAGATGCTATATTATCTTTTCGATTGTGTTATTTTTGTCTCTTGTTATTAGAGATAGTTACAAAAATATGATACGTATATTACATACTGCCGACTGGCACCTTGGACAAACCTTCTTCGGCTATGATCGTGCCGCAGAACATGAGGTGTTTTTGAATTGGCTGTCAGAAGAAATTCGTCAGAAAGAGATTGATGCATTGATTATAGCCGGGGACGTTTTTGATGTCTCCAATCCTTCGGCTGCGTCCCAAAGCATGTATTATCAATTTATTTACCGGGTAACGGCAGAGAATCCGAACTTGCAGATTGTGATTGTTGCCGGCAACCATGATTCGGCCGCACGTCTGGAGGCTCCTCTGCCTTTATTGCAGGCTATGCGGACAGAGGTCAGAGGAGTGGTGCGCAAACGGGAAGGTGGAGAGATAGATTATGACCATTTATGTGTGGAACTGAAGAATCGCCAGGGAGAAGTAGAGCTGCTTTGCATGGCAGTTCCTTTCTTGCGTCAGGGGGATTACCCGTCTCTACAAACGGAAGGTAATCAGTATGCGGAAGGAGTTCGTGAACTTTATACGCAACTCCTGCAAAGATTATGGAAGCGAAGGAAAGCCAACCAGTCGATTCTTGCCATCGGTCATTTGCAGGCTACCGGATCGGAGATTGCAGAGAAAGATTACAGTGAACGCACGGTCATTGGCGGTTTGGAGTGTGTATCGCCGGATGCTTTTTCAGAACAGATAGCCTACACTGCCTTGGGACATATTCATAAGGCCCAGCGAGTATCCGGACGCGAGAATGTACACTATGCGGGGAGTCCTATTCCGATGTCTTTTGCAGAGAAACATTATCATCATGGAGTGGTGATGGTAATTTTCGATGGTGGTTGTGCGGTAGATATAGAACGGATTGAATGTCCGAAGTTAGTCCCTTTGGTGAGTGTACCGAATGGAGAACCTGCATTACCGGAAGTTGTACTGGATGCTTTGAAAGATTTACCGGTGGCAGAGGAAATCGCTCCTTATCTGGAAGTGAAGGTGCTGTTGGAAGAACCGGAGCCTATGCTTCGGCAGGCGATAGAGGAAGCTCTGGCAGATAAAAACTATCGGTTGGCACGCATTGTTTCCACGTATCACAATGATGCGGGAAGGGTGGAAAAAGAGGAAACGGATTGGAAAAGGGGATTACAAGAGATGTCCCCTTTGCAAATTGCGCAATCTACCTTTGAGAAGATTTATCAAGCGGAAATGCCTGAAGAACTAACAGAACTATTTCAGGAAGCCTACCTGGCTGCTACCCGTAAAGAAGAGGAGGAAGAAGGATGAAAATATTAGCGATACGATTGAAGAATTTGACTTCGATAGAAGGAACGGTTGAAGTGGATTTTACTTCCGAGCCTTTACATTCAGCAGGAATTTTCGCCATTTCGGGACCTACGGGAGCGGGTAAATCTACTTTACTAGATGCACTATGTCTGGCATTATATGATAAAGCGCCCCGTTTTGCCACTTCGGTGGAAAGTGTAAATCTGGCGGATGTGGGAGATAATCAGATTAACCAGTCCGATGTCAGAAACCTGTTGCGTCGCGGAACGAGCGACGGTTATGCGGAAGTCGATTTTTTAGGAATAGACGGACATCGCTATCGTTCCCATTGGTCGGTAAGGCGGACAAGAAATAAGGTGAGCGGCTCTTTGCAACCACAGGCGTTGGAAGTGAAAGAACTGGATACGGAAAAAGAATTTCAAGGTACTAAAAAAGAACTGTTGGCTCGATTGGTCGATTTGATCGGTTTGACGTATGAGCAGTTTACCCGTACGGTATTGTTAGCGCAAAATGATTTTGCTACTTTCCTGAAATCGAAAGGAGCGGCAAAAGCGGAATTACTTGAAAAGCTGACGGGAACGAGTGTTTATTCGCAGATTTCACAGGAAATTTTTATCCGGAACAAAGCAGCACAAGAGGAAGTGGCTCTGATTCATAATAGAATGAGTGTGATTGAACTGATACCGGAAGATGAACTGTCGGCTTTACACCAGGAAAAAGAATCATTGATTGAAAAACGTGTGTCGGGAATAAAATTACTGGCGGAGCAGAATGCACAATTGAATGTTGTCCGCTCATTAAAGATGCAGGAAGAACTTCGGAAGAAGAAACAGGAAGAAGAACAAGGTGAGCAGGCGAAACTGAAAGTGTCCCTGGAAAGGCTTGCTTCACAAGAGGAAGGACTAGTGCATTTTAAAACTCAATGGGAAGCCATACAGCCGGATTTGAAGAAGGCGCGCCAATTGGACGTACAAATACAGTCACAGCAAGGCGGATATATACAGTCACAACAGATTTTACAGACAGCCTGCGGGCAGGTGACAGAACAGGAAAAAAAGATGCGGACAGCTACGGAGCACTTGCAATTATCTTATCGTTCTTTGAATCGCTTGTTGAATCATGCAGGAGTAGAAGAAACTTTGCAACTTGAACAGGTGGAGACAATCTTGCGGCAGGAAGAAGATGTGTTAAATGCCGGAGTAAAGGCGAACGAAGAACGGTTGGAACGATTGAATTCTTTTGGCTATCCGTCATTGGCTGAAGAACAAGTGAAGCTGCAGAAAGAACAGACACGCCAACAGACCATTCGGCAGTTAACTGAAACGCAAACGAAAGCCAAGACGGAAATCGAAAGATTAGAGAAAGAAACGGCCGATTGTTTAAAGCAACTGGCAGAACAAGAGATTGCATTGAAAACAGTCCAACGGCTTTATGAAAATGCCCGTATGGCGGTAGGAAAAGATGTGAAGGCTTTGCGCCGGCAGTTGCAAGAAGGCGAAGCCTGTCCGGTTTGCGGTAGCACATCGCATCCTTATCATCAGGAACACGAGGTAATAGATACTCTTTTTCGGAATATAGAGCAGGAATATAATACAGCGGTAGCTGCTTGTCAACAGAACAATAATTATAGTATTGCTTTGCAACGTGATTTGGCACATCAAAAGACGATTGAAGGACAGGTACGTGAGCAGTTGGCTACATTGCAGAAAGAAGGTTTGGATGTTAGTAATGAAGAACAGATACAGCATCGTCTGGAAGAGTTGGCTAAACTTATTTTAGAGTACCACAATCTTTATGCGGAATGGCAACATAGCGATGAAGAGATTAAGAAAATGCGTGCCTATTGTGAGGTTCTGCGAGAAAATGTCTCCCAATGCCGTTTGGCAATACAGAAAGTATCGTCTGCCAAAGAACAACTGGCTATTTTGCAAAACGCAGTCGCAGCCGAACAGAAACGATTTGAAGTGATGGAGAAAGCATTGAACACGCTACGTCAGGAACGTTCGGTCTTATTGAAGGGCAAGAGTGCGGACGAAGCGGAAGCTGCCGTAGCGAGAAGGGAAAAAGAACTGAATCTTGCTTTGGAACAAGCACGTAGAGAAGTGGAGACAGCACAGAATCGTCTTTCCGGGTTACAAGGGGAAATAAAGCAGATAACTTTAGCTATTGGAGAATTGCAGGAACAACAAAAACAGATTGAATTCCCCGAACAACTTCCTGAAATAATCAAGAAACAACAGGAAGAAAATCTGAATACGGAACGAACCTTTTCTACTATTGAAGCCCGATTATTGCAACAGATAAAGAATAAGGAAACAGTAGAAAAAATAGCCAAAGAACTGGCTGAGAAACAAGCTGTAGCGGAACGCTGGGCGAAGCTGAACAAGCTGATTGGAAGTGCGGACGGAGCGAAATTCAAAGTTATCGCGCAAAGTTATACTTTGAATTTACTGTTGCTTCATGCCAACAAGCATTTGTCCTATCTCTCCAAACGCTATAAATTACAGCAAGTTCCCGGCACATTGGCACTTCAGGTCATCGACTGTGATATGTGTGATGAGGTGCGGACTGTATATTCCCTTTCCGGGGGAGAATCCTTCCTGATCTCTTTAGCATTGGCATTGGGATTGTCGTCCTTATCCAGCAATAATCTGAAAGTGGAATCCCTTTTCATTGATGAAGGATTCGGCTCTTTGGATGCGGAAAGTCTGCGAACAGCTATGGAAGCGTTGGAACAACTGCAAATGCAAGGAAGAAAAATCGGAGTTATTTCTCATGTGCAGGAAATGAGTGAACGGATTTCCGTTCAGGTACAGGTACATAAGAAAGTGAATGGAAAAAGTGTGCTCACCGTCGTAGGGTGAGCACCGTTATTTCCGGCCATGCACCGAAGCGGAAAGGTAATCCTACATAACCGATTCCAACATTGACATATAAGCCACGTGTACCTTCCAAGTACATTCCACCCCATTCGGGATAGACATATACAGAAGGAGAGTAGTTACCGAATTGAAGCTGCATGGCGTGAGTATGTCCTGCCAACATTAAATCTACGTCCGATTTGGGTAACACTTCCCGCCGCCAGTGCGTAGGATTGTGGCTCAACAGTATTTGGAACATACCGTCAGTGCCGGCTTTTGCCCCGGCGAGATCGCCATGTTGGGAGAAGGGCGGTTCACCTTCATTTTCTACTCCGATAAGGGCAATACTGTCATTTCCCTGAATCAGAATGGAATGTGAGTTATTCAGCAGTTTCCATCCCATAGCTACCTGCCTTTGCTCTAAATCAATCAGATTATCGTCTTGCTCCTGCTTGCTTTTCCAACGGAAATAAGGACCGTAATCGTGATTTCCCAAGATGGAGTAAACCCCGTCTTTAGCTTTCAACCGGGCTAGTATTTCCTGAAAACCGTCCAATTCCTTCGCACGGTGATTTACCAAGTCTCCGGTGAAGACAATAAGATCGGGCTGTTGAGCGTTTACCAGGTTTACCATTTTCTCGATATCAGGTGCATTTCCTATCCAACTACCGATATGTAAGTCTGAAAGCTGTACAATGCGGTATCCGTCAAAAGCTTGGGGAAGCCGGGGAGAGGAGTAGGTGACTTCTTTGACCTCAAACCGGCTTCGTCCGATGAAAGAACCGTAGAGAATCATAATAATACAGATGACAGCTAATGTCAATCCTGTACAGATAAACGGAGTACGTGGCACCCGGAGCCATTTATGAAAAGGAATCCCAATGACAGTGCAGACAGCCAATAGCAGTTTGGGAGCTGCAAACAGGAAGAAGAAGACAGAAAACCATCCGATATCCCTCGTATGGCTTTCGGAGAAAGGATTATTGGCAAAAAATACCAGATACACCAGTCCCGCAAGGATAAGGACACTCGGTATCCAATAGAGGATTCGCAACCATCGCTTTGCTGTGAGCCGGACGATAAAACGAAGATACAGATATATATCCGGTAGGATCAGAAACAATAGCAGGAATATAAATAAACGTTGTAACATGCTGATTCGGAGTTAATATATTTAGAGTCTCTATTTTTATATCAATTCATTTAATTCGCTCAGGTTCTTTTTGATTTCGTGAATACGGTTAAGGAATTTCTTGCGGTAAATCCATAGGATCAAGCCAAGTCCGCCACCCCATAACAGAAAGAAAAAGAGCATCATACTTATTCCATATTGCCATACTTGCCAGTAAATAAATGAAAGTACAGCCAGTATCAGAAGAAAGATAATGGCAAACAACCGTTCTCTGATAGTCCACCGATGGATACGGTTGACGCGGCCAATCACTTCCACAAGCGGCATTTCGTCTATTTGAGTCCGTTGGAGAAAACGGGTGGTGACGATGTCCCAGCAAAGTGCCGGAATCCAGGCAAGAAGGATGATGATATAGATTGGATTCAAACGGTTGTGTAACAATACTTCCGCTAAAAACAATATTAATACCGGCAGAGAAATCAGGATCAGCTTGATATTCAGGTTGGCAATGGCATGGATACCTTTGTCAGCATGTCCTATCAGCTTCGAAAGCTCTTCTTCCTTGATAAGCTCCTTGTCTTTCAAGTGCTCATCGAGGGCATTCCAGGATTTTTTCAGTTCTTCCAGTTCCATATATCTTATTCCTCCTTTTTCATTCTTTTAAGTTTGTCTTTGATACGACTTAGCTTGGTCGCCACGTTCGTTACCGTCAACCCCGTGATTTCTGCGATTTCCTCATAACTTTTATCTTCGAGATAAAGCAGGATGATTGACTTGTCGAGTTGTCCCAGTTGGTTAATCATCCGATAGAGCTGTTTCAGCATTTCATTGATCGGGTCGTGTGCTTCGCTTGTCCAGTCAATCTCATGGGTAAGGCTGACGATTTCCGGTACATTTTTCTCTTTACGATAAAAACTGATACAGGTGTTGAGGGCAATACGGTAAATCCATGTGGAAATCTTACATTCTTTTCTGAATTTGGGAAAAGCTTTCCAAATATTCAGTATCACATCCTGATAGAGATCGTTGAGAGGAGCGTTCGGATTGGCATACAGATAGCATACTTTGTAGATAACCCGTTCATATTCACGGATGACCGACAAGAACTCTTGCTCAATGGGGTTATTTGCCTCTGTTGCTCGTTCTCTCATGGAGTTTATAATTGCTTTTTTGGTTAGTTAGTCGTGAGAAAAGGAGAAAAATCACAGTAAATGGAAGCTATTGTAAATTGGCTGCCAGGAATTTACGGATTTCTTCTACGTTCTTTCCCCGGCGACGGGCATAATCTTCGAGTTGGTCTTCACCAATCTTGCCAACAGAGAAATATTCGGCTGCCGGATGCGCGAACATCAGTCCGCAAACGGATGCGTGAGGATACATTGCTCCGTTTTCAGTCAGCGAAATACCTATCTGTTTCATATCTAAGAGGTCGTCTAGCAGGAAGTTGACGGATTGATCCGGCAAAGAAGGATAACCGACTGCCGGGCGGATTCCCTGATATTTCTCAACCAGCAAATCTGCCATACCTAAATTTTCATTCTTGGCATATCCCCATGCTTCTTTTCGTACATATTCATGCATCTTCTCCGTAGCTGCTTCCGCAAGTCGGTCGGAGAGGGTTTGGACGAGTAAATGTTTATATGGATCCTGTTCATACAGTCCTTCCATATCTGCGTCAATAGAAGAAGCAAAAGCACCGATAGTATCCGGGATGCCGGAAGACAGCGGACGGATAAAGTCGCTTAAACAGACAAAGGGACTACCGTCCTTTTTAGGCGTTTGCTGACGAAGTAAAGGGAAGGTAATGAACTGTCCTTCCTCCTTCTCAATCAACAGGTTATCTCCATCGGAATTTGCCTTGCAGAGTTTGAAGATTGTCTTTACTTCATAGTCACGGTCGAGCGAATCCAGCATCCGGTTGGCCTCTTTGAATAATTGCATGGCTTCGGCGGCTTTGCTACGCTCTTCTTCGGGGAAGCTGGCCAGCCACATGGCACGGCAGGCATCGCATCCATGAATGTTGGCAATAGCCGCAAAACGTGGTTGGAAACCCCATGCATGAAAGAAGTAAATCCAGTTGATGTATGGGGTGACGTTATGTATTTTATAAGGTAGAATCATAAGCCATATAATTAAATATTTAGGCGCGGATTACACGGATTTCACGGTTTTTAGAAAATGGATTACATAGAACGACAGCGTAATCTGCGTAATCCGTGCCTGAAAAATCTTATTTATCGTTCAAAGAACAACTCTTGTCCGCGATAAGTTTCGTCTATCTCTCCGTTGTTGTATAACAGATGTCCGTTTGCAAATGTTTTCTCCACTTTCCAGTTGAAAGTATACCCTTCCAGCGGGCTCCATTTACATTTGCTTAAAATACAGTCAGTTGTAACTGTCCATTTATTGTCAGGGCGTACCAAAACAAGGTCTGCCTGATAGCCTTTGCGAATGAATCCGCGATTTTGTATTTCGTACATTTGCGCAGGTGCGTGAGCCATCTTTTCTACCATTTTTTCAATGGTAAACATTCCCTTGTCAACTAATTCAAGCATACTGACTAATGAGAACTGAATCATCGGCATACCGGACATGGCTTTCAGAGCTCCTCCCTCTTTCTCACTTAGCAAGTGCGGAGCATGATCTGTTGCAATAGCGTCAATAAGACCGCTATTGACTGCTTCCTGCAATGCTTTCCGGTCTTCGGCTGTCTTGATGGCAGGGTTACATTTGATACGTGCCCCTAGCGTCTGATAATCTTCTTCGGTAAAAAGCAAGTGTGAAACGCAGGCTTCTGCTGTGATTCTCTTTTGTGCCAAAGGAGCGTTGGAGAATAAACTCAATTCTTTAGCGGTGGAGATATGCATGATATGCAGACGCGCGTTGGTTTCACGTGCCAGTTTCACTGCCAGTTCGGAAGAGCGGTAGCAGGCCTCTTCTGAGCGGATCACAGGATGGAGAGCCAGAGGTACATCGTCTCCGTATTCTTTTTTATATTTATCCGTATTTTCTTTGATGATTCCCTGGTCTTCGCAATGGGCGGCGATAAGCAGATCCGTTCCACCGAAGATATTGCGCAGGCTGGCCATGCGGTCTACCAGCATATTGCCGGTACTTGACCCCATAAACAACTTCACACCACAAACACGGTGCTTGTCTAACTTTGTAAACTGGGTGTAGTTGTTATTGGTTGCTCCGAAATAGCAGGAGTAGTTGACTGACGACTTTTCGCCCAGTAGAGCAAATTTCTCGTCCAGGGCTTCCAAAGTGGTGGTTTGCGGATTGGTATTCGGCATATCCATGATGGAAGTGATGCCACCGGCTGCCGCGGCATGGCTTTCTGTGGTAATATCTGCCTTATGAGTCAGTCCCGGATCACGGAAATGTACATGTTCGTCGATGGCACCCGGCAAAAGGTAACATCCGGTTGCATCTATGATTTCGTCACAAGGCGCAGTTGCTTTTTCTTCGCCTGCCAATATTTCGGCGATTTTTTCGTCTTCGATTACAACCGAACCCAGTACTTTTCTTCCTTCGTTGACAATAACGGCATTTTGAATCAGTGTACGTTTCATTTCTTTTGTGGGAATTTATGGAACCAACTATTTACTTTTAATTTAATCACACCGAATATGGCTTCTCCGAAGATACTGCTGTTCATCTTGGAAGTACCCAGTTCGCGATTGATGAAGATAACGGGAACTTCGATGATTTTGAAGCCGCATTTATAAGCGGTGAATTTCATTTCAATCTGAAAAGCGTATCCTTTAAAACGAATATGGTCTAAATCAATCGTTTCCAATACCTGGCGGCGGTAACAAACAAATCCGGCGGTTGTATCGTGTACGGGAATGCCTGTGATAAATCTCACATATTTGGATGCGAAATAGGACATCAGTACCCGTCCCATCGGCCAGTTCACTACGTTCACTCCGCTGACGTAGCGGGAGCCGATAGATACATCTCCACCCTGTTCCGAGCAAGCCTGATATAAACGGGGTAAATCGTTCGGGTTATGGCTGAAATCGGCATCCATTTCGAAGATATATTCGTATGCGTGTTCCAGTGCCCATTTGAAACCGGTGATATATGCGGTTCCCAGTCCCAGTTTTCCTTTACGTTCGATCATGAAAAGACGTTCGGGAAATTCTTGTTGCAAGGTCTTTACGATAGTTGCCGTTCCGTCCGGCGATCCGTCTTCTATAACCAGAATATGGAATACTTTGGGAAGTCCGAAAACGGCACGGATGATATTTTCTATGTTCTCCCGTTCATTATAGGTGGGGATAATTACGATGCTATCCGATGTTTGCATATAGTTTCTATAAATTTAGAAACAAAAGTAGCTCTTTTCCTTTAGTTATGGATGAACTAAGGAATATTTAACGTGTTCCCCGTCATATTGTAAATAATCCCATACTTCGCCGGAACTATACTCGCACTTCACTTCTCGTAAACCCACGTCTTGGCGAGCTCTGAAAGCCACCCTTTATAATACTTCCGTCGTAAGGGTGTGTACTCCCATTATTTTTTGTAATTTTGCGGTGAAATTTTATAGGTATGACAATAACTGAATTGCAACAACAATATGCTGCCCACCCCAATACGGCAGTAATGAAGCGCTTGTTGAAGGACACTTCTGTTCAAACTATCTTTTGTGGTGGACTGTGCGCATCTGCTGCTTCCCTTTTTTCTTCTGTATTGGTGCAAGAGGGTGGTTGCCCGTTTGTTTTTATTTTAGGTGATCTTGAGGAAGCCGGATATTTCTATCACGACCTGACACAAATATTGGGTACGGAGACGGTACTTTTCTTCCCCTCTTCTTTTCGTCGTTCCATCAAGTATGGGCAAAAAGATGCGGCCAATGAGATTTTGCGTACGGAAGTATTGAGCCGTTTGCAGAAAGGGGAGAAGGGGCTGTGTATCGTTACCTATCCGGATGCGTTGGCGGAGAAAGTCGTGTCCCGCCAGGAACTGAACAATAAAACGTTGAAACTGAACGTAGGCGAGAAGGTAGATACCATTTTTATAACGGACATTCTGCATAGCTACGGTTTTGAATATGTGGATTATGTCTATGAACCGGGACAATATGCCGTTCGTGGTAGCATTATAGATGTTTTTTCTTTTGCTTCGGAATATCCCTATCGTATCGACTTCTTTGGTGATGAGGTAGAAAGTGTCCGTACCTTTGAAGTTGAAACCCAATTATCCCGTGAGAAGAAGGATGGAGTATCTATCGTGCCCGATTTGGCTGTGACAGGTGATGTGACTACTTCTTTCCTTGATTTTATTCCGAAAGATACGACTTTGGCGATGCGTGATTTTCTTTGGTTGCGTGAACGGATACAGGTGGTGCATGATGATGCGTTGACGCCGCAGGCAATAGCTGTTCAGGAAGCCGAAGAGAACGGTGGGATTACATTGGAAGGTAAGTTGATAGACGGCAGTGAATTTACGGTACGTGCACTTGATTTCCGACGTTTGGAATTTGGTAACAAGCCGACTGGTATGCCGAATGCCAGTGTGACTTTCAGCACTTCCGTCCAGCCTATCTTTCATAAGAATTTCGATTTGGTAGCCGGTTCTTTCAAGGATTATCAGGAAAAAGGATATTCGCTTTATATCTGTAGTGACAGTATGAAACAGACGGATCGTATCAGGGCTATTTTTGAAGACCGTGGCGATAAGATACAATTCACACCTGTTGAACGTACCATTCACGAAGGATTTGTAGATAACACTTTACGGCTCTGTATCTTTACAGACCATCAGTTGTTCGACCGTTTCCATAAATATAATCTAAAAAGCGATAAAGCCCGTTCGGGAAAAGTGGCTCTTTCTTTGAAAGAATTGAACCAGTTTACTCCGGGCGATTATGTCGTACATACGGATCATGGTATCGGGCGTTTTTCCGGCTTGGTACGTATTCCGAATGGAGATACTACGCAGGAAGTTCTGAAGCTGGTCTTTCAGAATGAAGATGTTGTATTTGTTTCTATTCATTCCCTGCATAAGGTTTCTAAATATAAAGGAAAGGAAGGTGAAGCTCCGCGACTTAATAAGTTGGGTACGGGTGCATGGGAGAAACTGAAAGAACGTACAAAGAGCAAGATAAAGGATATTGCCCGTGATTTGATTAAGTTGTATTCGCAACGTCGGCAGGAGAAAGGTTTCTCTTATAGCCCCGATAGCTTCTTGCAGCGTGAGTTGGAAGCATCCTTCATTTATGAAGATACGCCGGATCAGAGCAAAGCGACTGTTGACGTAAAGGCGGACATGGAAAGTGATCGACCGATGGATCGCCTTGTTTGCGGGGACGTAGGTTTTGGAAAGACGGAAGTGGCTATCCGTGCCGCCTTCAAAGCGGTAGCCGATAATAAACAGGTAGCTGTTCTGGTGCCGACAACGGTGCTTGCCTACCAGCATTTCCAGACATTCCGCGAGCGTCTGAAAGGATTGCCTTGCCGGGTAGATTATCTAAGTCGCGCACGTACGGCTGCACAATCCAAAGCGGTTCTGAAAGGGTTGAAAGATGGGGAAATCGGTATCCTTATAGGTACTCACCGTATCCTGGGAAAAGATGTTCAATTTAAAGACTTGGGATTGCTGATTGTTGATGAGGAACAGAAATTCGGAGTTTCTGTAAAGGAGAAGTTGCGTCAACTAAAAGTGAATGTAGATACATTGACAATGACCGCCACCCCGATTCCCCGTACACTTCAATTCTCATTGATGGGTGCGCGTGACCTGAGTGTTATTTCTACCCCGCCGCCCAACCGTTATCCGATTCAGACCGAAGTGCACACCTTCAATGAAGAAGTAATTACGGATGCGATTAATTTTGAAATGAGCCGTAACGGTCAGGTTTTCTTTGTCAATAACCGAATCGCTAATTTACCGGAATTAAAAGCGATGATTGAACGACACATTCCGGATTGTCGTGTGGCAATCGGTCATGGGCAGATGGAACCGTCACAACTGGAGAAAATCATCCTGGACTTTGTCAACTATGATTATGATGTACTTTTGGCGACGACTATCATTGAAAGTGGTATTGATATTCCGAATGCCAATACGATCATCATTAATCAGGCACAAAATTTTGGATTGAGCGATCTTCACCAAATGCGTGGACGGGTAGGACGTAGCAACAAGAAAGCCTTCTGCTATCTGTTGGCTCCGCCATTGAGCAGCCTTACCGCAGAAGGAAAACGACGACTTCAGGCAATCGAGAACTTTAGTGACCTTGGAAGCGGAATCCATATTGCCATGCAGGATTTGGATATTCGTGGAGCAGGAAATCTGCTCGGTGCGGAACAAAGTGGATTCGTTGCGGATTTGGGATATGAAACGTATCAGAAAATTCTTTCCGAAGCTGTCCATGAACTGAAGAACGACGAATTTGCAGATTTGTATGCAGATGAAATCAAGAGTGAAGGACAGATTAGTGGTGAAGGATTTGTTGACGAATGTCAGGTGGAAAGCGATCTTGAGCTTTTATTACCGGCTAATTACGTAACCGGTAGTAGCGAACGTATGTTGCTCTATCGCGAATTGGATGGATTGACATTAGATAAGGATGTAGATGCCTTTCGTTCACGACTGGAAGACCGTTTCGGTCCTGTTCCACCGGAAACACAAGAGTTGCTGCGTATTGTTCCTCTCCGCCGCTTGGCAGCACGTTTGGGAGCGGAAAAAATATTCTTGAAAGGTGGGCGCATGACCCTGTTCTTTATATCCAATCCGGATAGTCCGTTCTATCAGAGCCAGGCTTTCGGTAAGGTGATAGACTATATGATGAAATATACCCGTCGTTGTGATTTGAGGGAACAGAATGGAAGACGGAGTATGTTGATTAAGGATGTATTGAATGTAGAGACAGCAGTCAGTGTGTTGCAGGAGATTGTGGCATTGCCGGTAAAAGAAGGAGTCGGATAGTTTCTGTTCTCTGATGAAATTAAAAAATAATAAGTTTGTTTTATTGCATAAGTCTGTCTATCTTTGAACTCATAATAATAAGGTGTCACAAATATGGCTGCTAAATATAAATCACTGGAAAATAAAAAGCCGGAACAGGTCAATGAACCGGTGGCTGCTTATCAAAGTGCAACTTCCGATACGAATCTTTATGTTCCTACAGAATACGAACGGGAAATTATAATGCGTTCGGAAAAGGATTATGAAGAGGGTAGGTTGTATACTCAGGAAGAAGTAAATAAGCAGGTGAAACAATGGTTGGATTAAAGATTGTATGGACAGAAACTGCTACAATCATTTTGCAACAGATTTTGACTTTCTACCGTGTTAGAAACGGAAATTCGCAATATAGTCGTTCTATCTATAGAATGATAAACGATGTTCTAAAGTTAGTTGCCAAATATCCATATATGTACAAAGCTACCTCTGTGCCTAATGTACGTGTTTTTCATTGTGATTATTTTAGGGTATATTATAGGGTACTTGACGAATATATTTTAGTGGAAGCTGTCTTTGATACCCGCCAAGACCCTGGTAAAGCGCCTTTTTAAGAATTTATTTTTTCTTACCGTATAACTTGTCTATCAAGTCAGAACGTCCGATACGTCTCAACTCGTTAATGATGTTCTTCCGTTCTTCCGGTTTATACCAAAAGAAGAATTGACGTTGAGCCAGTTTCTCCCGTTGAGTTTTAGCACTGAATATCGGTTCTAACGTGTATGGATGAAATCCGGTATACCATGCTTCAGTAGCAACTGTCATCGGAGTAGGAGTGAAGTCCTGCACTTGTTCCAAATGAAAGTCCAGTTGCTTGGTGATAACGGCAAGTTCTGCCATATCTTCTTCCTTACAACCCGGATGCGAAGAAATGAAGTAAGGAATCAGTTGCTGACGTAGACTTTCCTCTCTGTTAATACGGTCGAATATTTTCTTGAATGTTGTAAACTGTTCGAAAGATGGTTTGCGCATAATGGATAATACACGGTCACTGGTATGTTCGGGAGCCACTTTCAGACGCCCACTAACATGGTTGATAATCAGCTCACGAGTATATTCAGCAGTACTGCGATTCGTTTCAGGGTCTTTACTTTGATGAAGTAATAAGTCGTAGCGTACTCCGCTGCCGATAAAGGATTTCTTAATGCCGGGCAAGGCATCTACCGCATGATAAATATCCAGTAACGGGCGATGGTCGGAATTTAGATTCGGACAAACTTTCGGGTGAATACATGACGGGCGTTTGCACTTCTTGCAGATAGATTCATCTTTCCCCTTCATCTGATACATATTGGCAGAAGGGCCACCCAAATCACTTAAATATCCTTTGAAGTCCGGTAACTGAATAACCTCTTTTACTTCTTTCAGAATAGATTCTTTGCTACGACTAACGATAAACTTTCCCTGATGCGCGGAAATAGTACAGAAAGCACAGCCACCGAAGCATCCCCGATGGATATTAATGGAAAATTTAATCATATCATAAGCCGGAATCCGTTTGCCTTTATATTTAGGATGCGGCATACGGGTATATGGCAAATCGAAAGAACGATCCAAGTCCTTTTGACTCATAGGTGGATAAGGCGGATTTACCACAACAATCTTATTTCCGACAGCTTGTGTGATACGTGAAGCCGAATATTTATTAGATTCTTCTTCAATATGCCGAAAATTGCTTGCTTGTTTTTTCTTATCCGCCAGACATTCTTCATGTGAATGGAGTTGAAGATCATCTTCGGCAGAAGTCCACTCTGTCTCACGGCAAAGGTAGGCTGTTTGTGGAATCGTTCCGATGATTGTTTTGAATTTACTGTTTGTCAATAAAGTCTCTTCATCGGTAAGCAGGCTTTTCATCTTTCGGATTAACTCCGCAATCGGTTTTTCTCCCATTCCGTAAATAAGTAAATCCGCACCGCTTTCACATAATATACTCTTTTGTACTTTATCCTGCCAATAATCGTAATGACTTAATCGTCTCAAACTGGCTTCAATACCGCCCAAGATAACGGGAACATCGGGATAAAGTCTTTTCAGAATTTGACTGTAAACGGTAGAAGGGTAGTCCGGACGCATATCCGGGCGACCGTCCGGGGTATAAGCATCCTCACTACGCAGTCGTTTGTTGGCTGTATATTTGTTTACCATCGAGTCCATACATCCGCCGGAGATACCGAAAAACAGACGGGGACGCCCCAGTTTCTTGAAATCACGCAAGTCATCACGCCAGTTAGGTTGAGGTACGATGGCTATTTTCAAACCTTCCGCTTCGAGAATACGCCCTATAACAGCAGCGCCAAAAGAAGGATGATCCACATAAGCGTCCGCGCTGAAGAGAATGACATCCAATTCATTCCATCCGCGAAGTTCTACTTCTTTCTTAGTAGTGGGTAACCAGTCAGTCAATCGATATTCTTTCATGCCGCAAAGATACGGATAATAAAAAAACATCCCAATGATTTTTTTATTCATTGGGATGTTTAACTTCAATCATTAGGATGTTTTTTCAAAACTTCTCATTGATTGTGAACTCTAATGTCATCTGTTCTCCGTCATAGATTTCACGAAAACCGATACCTTGCTCAGAAAGAAATTCTTTCAAATCCTGAAATGCGTCAGCATGGTTCATGATAATCTCTATCGTTTCACCGGGAGAAGCACCACACATGGCTTTTATTGCAGGAATCAGCGGACTGTAAGCTGTTGTTCCGCGAGTATCTACCGTAATCATCGTTATTCCTCTTCTTCCGTTTCCGGACTGGAAAGCCAAGTGAGATAGAGCTTGATAAGCTGCTGTAAGCCGAATGCTTTCATATTATTGTGATAAATCACATCAATGCAAAGATCCAGCAAGTCTTTGCTGTCTTCTTCCTGGCTGGCGATGAGAGAACGGATGTTTAGTTTCAACTTGTCCAGTACGCTTTCATCTACAATACCGGTGCTGTCAATGAGGTGGCGGAACAGAGCATATTTTTCAATGGTTCTCAAGTTTTCGTTAGATACTTCTATGCTGCGTGTACCGCTGGGATTTGCTTGTATAGTATACATTGTTTTTTAGTTTTAAGGGTTATTACAGTAGCAAAGATAGAATATAAAATGAGAAACATATTAAAAAATGGGATATTTTTTATTTCTGAATAAAGAATTCCAATATGCCTGCCATAATCGTTGCCCGGTCAGCTTCCGACTGGATACTTTCAAAAGGAAAGCCCAATACGAAAGTGCGGTAGTTCCCTTTATAAGCGATACCTGCACTCTGGTTGCCGGGAGCATACGTGAATACCGGAAAAGCAGTATCTACCGGGACGATGCAATCCGGTGCCGGGACAGCGTAACTATCTTCATTGGCGACACGCGGAATCGTAATCGTGCGTCCCAATCCATTGATCCGATTCGAAGTCTTGTCCGTCAGAGTGCTCTGATAACCGTATTTTAATATCTTCTCCGTAAATTCCCGATTTCCCTGTGTGCCGCTCATATCGCTTCCCACATACGCTCCGCTGACGAATAAGTTACCGCCCGACTGGCAATAGCTAGTGATAATCCGTTGCATGGCCGAAGAAAATGTCTTATAATATGCTTTGTTTACAGGATCTTCCTTTTCCAGCCCCAGAATATAATCCACAATCGGATAGTCTTCCAGTGATACCAGTCCGTTCTCTATCGCTTCATCACTGCATGACACGAAACTATATTTTCCGGCTGCTTGGATAGCCTTTCCATGAATAAAAGGATGGTCAAACGTATTTCCCGCAATTTTCATTCCCTCTAATTCGCTTCCGCTATGTCCCAGGCTTCCTTTTCCTTCTTTACCTGCCTGCGAGCGGTCGAAACCTTCCTGTGCGCCGCTGAATGAAATATTCGACAGATATGGAACCCCGGGATCTTGCTCCAAGTCAAATCCCGCTTTATCAGAAGTATTAATAATAGCCGGACCGCTGATTCTGTCAAACCCATTGATGATTAATACTTTTTCCCGTTCCCGTTTCGCCTTATATGCAGAAAGAATTTCGGAAGGGAAACTTTCTCCACCCCTGTTTACGGCAGTTACTTTAAATGAATAGACAAGTCCCGGTTCTATCTTGATGGTGTATGAGGACTTGCTGACCAATGTTCCATTATCAAAGCCGCCATAACCGATGCGTGTATATACAATGTATTCTCGTGGGCGGGCAGTAGGTTCTTGCGGATCATCTTCCCCTTTCCATGAAAGTTCCAACGTATTCTTCTTTTTACCGAAACGAACGGCGAAATTGCTTACAGGCAGTGGTTGTACCACATATTCTTTATCATGTTGGCTAGTGATAAACTGCAAAATACCTTTATAGATGGCACGTCCTACGGTAAACTTGAAATTCGGGTCATGCCCTAACTGCATATCTGCAAAGTTTTGATGAGAAAGCAATTCGATAATCGTAGAAGGAGTGGCGGGAAGTCTCGTCTCGCTATAATTCCGGTTCCACATACTCCGGCGTGTCCAAGGCAGGTTATAACTCGAATGAATGTCTTTTTGAATCTGTGACAGCAGAATATCCGTTAAGTCACGAGATGCATACCGGTCTGTTCCTGTGTTCAGTTTGCCATTATTGAAATCGGTGGTATAAATGCCGAGTGAACCGATCAGTTCATCCGTTTTACTGCATCCTGCATCGCTGTGCAGTGCCATTGTCATTTCCAATGGTACACGTAGCCCCGGTTGGTCCGGATTATAAACGGAACCTCCGGATAAGTAATTGACAGTGTTGGAACGTGTATTAATGTCATCCACATAATCATTTTCACCTTTGCGTCCGGCATATACATCGTATGGCATTCCTGCCCATTGGGCAGAATAACGTGCTCCTTCCAGGTAACGTGGCAGTCCGCTGATCTTTCCACCCCGGGAAATATTTCCCATTCCCCCGCCGAAACGTACCGCATCGGCACATACTACGCCATGTTCACTGCTCTCATTACTTAGTATGACCATTCCATAGTCATTGTTTCCTTTATCAAATTCAAATGTACCGAGATACACCCATGTACCGCCACCTATTTTTTGATTTACCTTAAATTCGGTAACTCCGCCATTGTGAAAGACGAGATACTTGGCATCGCTTACACTATTAGACAATGTCTGATAAGAAACATAAACGGCATATTCACCTGTTGCCGGCAGGGTAGGTACCCATTCGGCAAATGCCTGATCTTTATTCTTTTTTTTCTTTCTTTCGGTGGGGATGAAACGGCAAGTACCGTCGGCAAAAGGATTTTCTCCATCCCTATAAATCTTTTTCTTTTGGGCGAATCCTTTTACAGGAGCCATTGCCCACTTCGCTTTTTTACTTCCTACTTCCAGATAAAGGGAAGCGTTGGGCGTATCGTTATCCACTATGATTTCATTCTTTTGTGTGTCCCGTTCACGGGGAGTATAAACGATAGCGCCTGCATTCTCCAGCATGGGAATCACATAGGGCAGAACGAAAGATTGAGTAAACAAATCTTCTGTAGTGCAGAACAAGCGGGGACGTTGCCATCCCCATTCGTTCTTGTCATTCTTGAAATAGTTGCCATGGCTTTGCCAGATTGCGATGTGACGGTCTTGTAATCCGCGTGAAATATCATTAGGACGTGAGATGTTTTTCACCCAGGGGGCTCCTTTATAATCAACGTTCAGGGACATTCGCTCCTTATCCTTTTTCTTGTTCCGGTAGAAATTAGGAACCAGTTCCTCGATAGGCTTTCCATCCGCATAAATCGTCAATTGGTAATAGTGGACGGGGCCCGGGAGCAATTCTTTCACCTGGTTATAAATCGTCTCTACGGTTTCCGGCCGGAAAGGCTGATAGGCGAAGCTCTCCGAAGCATAGACAGCAATTGTCTTGCGGTCATAATTAATGTCGATACTGTTCAGCTTTGGTGTGCTGATTTTAGCTGTTGCGGTATATTTACCGAAATAATCCGTTAACCGTTCTTTTACATTCCTTTCAATATCCTGCGCAAAAAGGAAATTTGCGCCGAGTGTAAGGCATAGAAAAAACACTATTATTTTTTTCATCATTCAATTCTTTTAGGTCATTTATCACAGATTGCCCGCAAAAATAAACAAAAAAGAGTGAGAAGTATCCAAACTTCCCACTCTTCTTTCATTGTTTTATATTCTCTTAATTAAGAATGTTTTTCCTTATAGTGGAATATACTCCACGAATGCTTCCATTGCTTCGTAAGAAGCCAGTCCTAATTTGTCATACAAAGTAGCTGTACCACGGTTACGGTCTTCACTACGTTGCCAGAACAAACGTTCGTCGTTACCCAGGAACGGAGCGCTTTCCATCTGAGACTGATGTTTCAGGATAGAGTTGCGTTTTGCACGAAGTTCTTCCGGACTGATAGGCACTGCCATTTCGATGTTTTCAATTTCCCATTCAGCCCACGCACCACGATACATCCAGATACGACAGTCTTTCAACCATTTTGCACCCTCTTCTTTCTCGAGGTCGACAGCTGCAAATACGGCATCTGTACATACACGGTGTGTTCCATGCGGGTCAGCCAAGTCACCGGCTACGAATATCTGATGAGGCTTCACTTCACGGAGCAAGTTACGTACGATTTCCACATCTGCTTCACTGATAGGATTTTTCTGAATCTTACCTGTTTCGTAGAATGGCAGGTCAAGGAAGTGTACGCGATCCAACGGAATATTGTTATAAGAAGAAGCTGTGCGGGCTTCACCACGACGAATCAGACCTTTGATAGTCAGAATGTCACGGCTGTCCATATCGCCGTCTTTCTTATTTTTCAGGAAGTTACGTATCTCCGTATACTTCTCATTGATAATCTGATCCTCGCTATTATTGAAAATCTGATTGAATCCGTTGATGAAATGCATGAAACGCACCACTTCTTCATCACCTACGGCGATATTGCCGGAAGTTTCGTAAGCTACATGTACTTCGTGTTTTTGCTCTACCAGACGGCGGAGTGTTCCACCCATGGAGATAACGTCATCATCCGGGTGCGGAGAGAAGATTATCACACGTTTCGGGAACGGTTTGGCGCGTTCGGGACGGTAAGTATCATCGGCATTCGGTTTGCCACCCGGCCATCCGGTGATGGTATGCTGCAAATCATTGAAAATCTTGATATTTACATTGTATGCAGAACCGAAAAGTGCCAACAGTTCACTCAAACCGTTTTCGTTATAGTCCTTATTTGTCAATTTCAAGATAGGCTTGCCTGTCAACTGACATAACCAGACGATGGCGCTGCGGATCAGTTTGTCATTCCATTCGCAGGAAGTTACCAGCCACGGACGTTGGATACGTGTCAGGTTCATAGCTGCCGAAAGGTCGAGAGCTACATGCGCGTTGTTGTGAGTTTGCAGATAAGATGCAGGAATTGTGTCAGTGATGGCACCTTCCACACATTCTTTAATCATGGCTGCCTTATTTTCACCCCATGCAAGCAGATAAACCTTCTTTGCACCGAGAATGGTAGCTACACCCATCGTGATAGAGCTGATCGGAGTATTGTCCATCGTTCCGAAAATCTTGGCTGCTTCATTGCGTGATGCATTATCCAGCAAAATCAAACGAGTGGTAGAGTTCAGACGTGAACCCGGTTCGTTGAATGCGATATTACCTACACGACCGATACCCAGCAAAGCAATATCGATACCGCCAAAGCTTTCGATACGTTGTTCGTACAGACGGCAATATTCAAAGATAGTATCTTTGGCAATGCTTCCGTCCGGAGTGAATATATTCTGCTTGTCGATGTCGATATGATCCAGCAACATGCTTTTCAAAGCATTGAAGTTGCTGTTGACAGCATCGGGAGACAACGGATAATATTCGTACATGTTAAATACGATCACGTTGCGGAAGCTGAGTCCTTCTTCCTTGTGCATGCGGATAAGTTCCGTATATACATGTCTGGGTGAATCGCCGCCAGGCAGTGCCAATACGCAGAAACGTCCTGCTTTTTGTTTTTCGCGGATGGTTTGTGCTATTTCGCGAGCAATGTAGTTAGCGCCTTCTTCTACGGATTCATAGATGTCCGTAGGGATTTTTTCGAGTCTTGTCAAGACTGATTTTTCAAATGCATTCTCCGGTCTGTAGTATCTGGGGGAGACCCGGTGGAGACTGATTT
>PPYF01494481.1_pt1 | contig 23679 bp, 24 predicted proteins | sample 1559871 | NCBI WGS metagenome assembly PPYF01 (sample SAMN08240021, study PRJNA423297) | Human gut metagenome, whole genome shotgun sequencing project. | reverse complement strand
CAACGGCGAGCACTGGAGCACCGATGAGCCGATGACCCTTGAGGAGCTGGCTGCGTGGATTGGTCAGCCCGATCTGAAGACCCCGATGTCGCAGAATCTGGTGGACGCGTTGGGCGGCTGGTTCGTGTACGGCTCTGATCGCAAGGAGCTGTCTAAGGATCAGGTGGAGAGTCTGTGGCAGTGGTACTCGGAGTCTCCGGTGACTGGTTCTGATCCTGATGCGGTGACGGTCTACGACGGCGATGCAGTAGACGAAGATGAGGACGATTGGGATTCTGCCGCTTTGGTAGTGCACCGGAGCCCGATTCCCTACACCGAGGAGTCCGTGGCTGAGTATGCCCGTATCACTCTTGATGTTTCTGCCGTCATCCTGCACAAGGCGAGCGCCTGGTTGAGTAGCCGCATGGAAGAGCTGACTGCTGTGCTTGCCTCTAACCAGCAGAGTGGCTGCAATGCCATACCTGCGGCGATGCGCAAGAAATTTACCGCGCGAATCAGTTTGAACGAGGACCTGGAGTCGTTGCCCGCATCTGATCAGCAGAAGCCGTACCGTTTGGTTCGTGAGCCTAGCTACCATGCGACAAGCGGTGCGCCTCGGGTGAAGTTCGTGCTTCAGATTATTGGTGTAGACAACAGCTGCGTCAATCTTTTCTCCCCCTTGATTCAGCCTGGCGATGATGAGGTGGTTTTCGACGTGGAGGTTTCAGCACAGCACGGTGTTGCTGAGCTGGCTGAGATTGCCGCTGCTGAGTTTGAGCGTCGGTTTGGGTTGTCTGCTGGCTCTGTGGCTTTGGCTGATGAAGACTAGATGAAAATAGTTTAGAAAGAGGGGGTGGCTGCCGGGCGCCGGCTGCACCCCTTTTTTTCTTCCCCCGTTTGGGGGGCGGGGTGCGCTTGCAGAAGGAGGCGGGCGGGCTTTGGGTTGAGAGAGGAGAATTCGATGAATGAACGTTTGGAGAGTACCGCCCTGTACCGTGCAGTGGTGAAGGTGTGGAACCCGGCGGCAGGGGAGTGGGTCGTAACTGCTGAGGCAGTCGATACTCTGGAAGGCTTGGTGTCGTGGGCTGCTCTGGGTGTGGGTGCGAGCGCCGAGAGTAGCGGTAGGGGTGGGCAGGATCGTTTCTTTGCTCTGGTGGCTGATGCTGCTGCGAGGGTGGTTTCGCCGCCGTATCGTGCTGAGGACATTGCGGTGTATGTTCGGGAGTCTTTCGGTCTGTCCGGTGATGAGCAGGTGAGTGTTGCGCCGGTGGTCGATGGGGAGTCTACCACCTGGTCGGTGTTGGAGTCTTTCATGTGGCGTGAGGAGCAGGGGGGACTGAGTGCAGCAGAGCGGGCGCAATGGCAGCAGATTGCCCGCCGGTTCTTGCGCCACCCGTACGGCAGCTTCCTCAACCGTAGAGAGGTCTGATCGGTTAGGTGACTGGCCGTTAGTGCCTATATTTAATGAGCGTCCCCTGGTGTTTCGGGGCGCTCATTTTTTATACATTGTCATGTGGGACATGATGACTAACTAGCGCGCAAGTTCTTTATATTTGTGGGACAATTAAGGCATAACACATAACAGTGTTTGGTGTTTAGAAGCATCAGGGATGAACCTCTGAAGCGCCTGCCTGGCAGCTTAACTTCTTAGAAAGGCAGACGATGGCAACCGAACCGAAGAAGATTATCCCGTATGACGAGTCACCAGGCACATTATTACCGCATGTGGGAGGATGAAGGCATAGCAAATATTGATTGCTAATCCATGAAGCATCAATAACCGGATCCTCGCCATGCATAAGCGTGGCAGCCCTCCCCTTATAGAAAGGACACCCGAAAATGCGCCCCACCGACACTCATTTCAAGCACCCCTCCTTCATTCGGAGGCACGAATATACTGTGTTCACGAACATGCCCCACAGACTTGCCCGCATCTTCCAGCGGATTTGGTTTATCAACAGCGAAGCAGACATGGCCGAGAACCTGGGTTGTGCATATGATTCCATTAACGATTTCATTGAGTGGGGAGACATTGCTGTTGCTGACGAAGCAGACATGGCCGTTCTTAATGCTTTCCTTGTGCAAATTGTCAGTAATGCCGAGGATTTTATGTCACCTCACCAGGTAGCGTGCCTTACCGCCCTGATCCTCGCCTCTTATCAGGACGGACCTACCCGAGTTTCCACCCTCGAAACTGCGATCGGAGAACTTCTTCTGTGGGAGGAGGAGTATAACCCTGCCGCTAAAATTCAGAAGGGTATCCGCGAAGCCGATTTTGCGGCCCGTACCGCCTCTGAAATCGCCCGAAAAGCTGCTGACAAGAATCTCAAGGCCGAGTATGTTGAGGTGCTTAATCGTATTGCTGCGGTAGCTCGAAAAGCTGCTGAATCTGCCGAGAAATTCCGCCCATTCATTGAGGAAGATTTCGGTGACGCTGAGAGTCGGCGTGAGGCCGCTCAGGAAGTCACTAAGGCCGTCAAACTCTCTCAGAAAGCCGCCGATATCGCAAGATATCTCCTGAAAGCTAACCGCTACGAGCGGCACTTTTTCGAAGCGGAGCGGGATTTTCTTGAAATCCACGAGGCGTAGACTCCTGACCTCTTGAACGAAGCACAATAACTGAACCCTCGCCACGCATAAGCGTGGCAGCCCTCCCCTTATAGAAAGGACACCCGAAAATGCGCTCTAGTGACCCCTATGCCAAGGATATGCCTTTCAAGCAGCGGCACGAGCATACTATGGGCTGGAACATGCCCCTCACCCTTGCCTGGATCTTCCACCGGGTCTGGTTTATCGACGACGAAGAGTACGTGGCCGAGAACCTGTATATTGATGTGGACCTCATTGACAAATTCCTTAATCAGGAAAACATGGACCCTTCTACGGATGTTGCTGACGAAGCAGACGTGGTAGTTCTTAATGCCTTCGCTGCTCAAATTGACAGTAATGCCCAGGAGTTTATGTCGCCTCATCAGGTAGCGTGTCTTACCGCTCTGATCCTCGCCTCCTGCCAGGATGCGCCTGACCGAGTTTCCACCCTCGAAAGGGCGAGGAATGAGCTTATTCTGTGGCAGCAGGAGTGCGAACCTGCCGCTAGAATCCGGAGGGGTATCAGCAAAGCTGATTTTCACGCCGATACCGCCTCTGAAATCGCCCGAAAAGCTGCTGACAAGAATTTCAAGGATGAGTATGTTGAGGTGCTTAATCGTATTGCTGCGGTAGCTCGAAAAGCTGCCGATTCTACCGAGAAATTCCGCCCCTTCATTGAGGAAGCTTCCGGTGACACCGAGGGTCTGCGTGAGGCCGCTCAGGAAGTTACCGAGGCCGTCAAGCTCTCTGAAGAAGCCGTCAAGACTGCAAGAGAGCTCTTTGAGATCAGCGGCAGTGCTCGATGGAAAGCGATATTGACCGAGCAGCGCTTTATCGTAGCGGAGCGAAATTTTCTCGGGACCCACGAGGCGTAGACTCCTGAGCTCTTGAATAAAGCACAGCGAGCGCCCCTCACCCGTAACAAGGGTGAGGGGCGCTCGCTGTTTTTGGGCTTTATTATGTTATGGGACATTAGATGTTGTGCGTGCGTATTGGCTTTTGTTTCATGGGAGGATTGAGGCATAGAACATGATGATGTGACCGGAAACCTCCGGTTGCTTCTTTCCCTGCTTTGAAAGGATGTGCCATGTATTTTCGCACTCCCTCCTGCCGCCGTGTGACGTCTGAGAGCGCGGTACGTCGCTTGAATGCTAAGCGTTTCGCCCGCTTGAAGGAGCTGGGTGCAACCCTGCACATTGGTGCGACTGTCCATAGCGGATACCCCCGCAATGGTGAGCTCCGCTTGGATGCGCACTTGTATTTTGACCTGCCACTGAAGGAAGTCGGAGTGGTTGTTCGTCGTAGCATTTCGGATGTTGTTCTGTTGATGCCCGGGTACTGCTGTGCAAAAGACCCGGCGCAGATACTGAATACCCAGCCTGCTCTCGCGTATGAAGACATTATCCGTCTTCATTCCCACCACTTGTTTGTTCCGGTGGATGAGGAAACGCAGAAGCGGATTGATGCGGGCGATAGCACTGTTTACCCGGAGCAGTTGCAGCTTGTCATCGACTCCTATAAGAAGCTGATCGTCGAGTATGGAGGCTTCCTTGAAGGCTTGACGGTGGAGTTCTTCTAGCATGATGCGCCCCGGTATGGGGGGGTAGGAAGTAGTTAGGCTGGATGCTCTAGCGAGCGCCCTTGGTAGATGAGAGCTGCCGGGGGCGCTCGCTGTTTTTGGGCTTCATTGTGGGGTGGGACATTACATGTTGCGTGCGAGTATGGGTTTTTGTTTCGTGGAATGATTGAGGCATAGAACATGATGAGGGACGGGGGATAGCCCCCGGTGACTCAAGCCCCTACATGAGAGGAATTTGCCGCTATGTCGAACCCTATTGACCTGTATTTGGCAACCGACTCGTACAACATGCTCGCCCTGAGTACCAGCGCTGATGGTTCGCCCAGCTCCATGCATATCGCCAGCTGTGAATGCAGTACTTTGCAGAAGTTCATGGAGGAAGGGCACACTTTTCAGGACTGGGTGAAGGAAGAGTTCATCAAGAGCCCGAATAAGTACCTGAACGATTTGCGGGATTCGATTCTTTATCGTTATGGCACCGAGAGGCATGTACATGACTGGCTCAATGATCAGGGCTTCTATCTGCCGGTTCTCCGACATGATGAGAACCGCCGTCTGCGATTTTTGAAAGGCTCTGGTGTGCCGTTCCTGGCAAATACCAGCCGGGTTTATCTGCGCCAGGTGGACCGCCTCTTTGACCTCACTCTTCTGTACGATTGGGGCGGTAACCCTTATGTGCGTCTGGAGCGTCGCCCTGTCCTCTGCCGGTTCATTGCGGTTGATGACCAGCGCAATCTGCCGTACTGGTTGATTCAGCCGTGGGACTGGAATATCGAGGGCTGGGCGAAGTATGGCATCGTCCGTTCTGAGGTTTTCGGTGAGCCTTTGGAGCCTCACTGCCTGAAGGTGCCCGAGGATGGGAACCCGGAAGGTATCACGCATCGGCTGACCGGTCTGCGTGCCCGTGAGCTGGAAGAAGCCCTTGATGGTCAGTCTCTTGATGGCGCTAAGCATATGGTTCTCCCGTATCTGCGTTATGTCGGCAATGGCGCCGAGTGCGATTTGAATCTTAATCACCCCTCTAGTGTTTATGAGGGGGAAATCCGCTATGTCTAAGCCTCACTGCCTAGCCAGCTGATTCCCGGTATGGGTCGTTAGGAAGCAGTGAGGTTGGATGCTCTAGCGAGCGCCCCTGGTGGTTGAGAGCTGCCGGGGGTGCTCGCTAGGGGTTGTAGCGGGGGAGTTTTTGATTCTGGGACATTCTATATTGTGTGTGAGTTTTGGGTTGTATTGTGGGGGATAATTGAGTCATATGAGATAGCGTACCGGGAATTTCCCCGGCTGCTCACGCGCTCCGTTTTGAAAGGAAAGAATCATGGGTGCACCTAGCCGCCTGTATGCGAGCCTCAATCTCACCAGGGATGTTTCGCGTACCACCGCCTCCGAGTATCTTCAGGCAATCGCACAGTACGAGGGGGTTGCTTTTGAAAGGGAAGTCTACCGGTGCCGGGATACTATTTTCCGTGCCATGCTCTCGGTAACTGGCAAAGGTGAAGATGCGCCCTTCCTTCTGCTGGGAGATGCGCCGCGCAGCCCTGAACTTTTCCTGGCAAAGCTGGTTCCTGCTGATACTGCCCCGGCTGAACCGTGGCAGAAGATGTTCCACGGCCTCACGTCTGAAGGCGTGAATTTCGGTGAGGTCATGCAGGAATACCGCTTCGACGTAACCTTAGATGCCCTCCTATCGGCAGAGGTTATGGCCACCTCAAACAAGGGCCATTACCGTATCACCGAATGCGCTAATGTCTCCGCCGGAACCGCCTATCTGCTCGGTGGCACCACGACTCCAAGCGGTCTACCGGACGGCTCCTACGTACTGGTTGAAAAGACTTCCAACAGCTACGCTTAGGGCTCAGTGAGGGGTTTCATCAAGTACCCCGAACTTTGAGCTGAATACACCTGCGAGCGCACCTGGTAGTTGAGAGCTGCCGGGGGCGCTCGCTGTGTGTTTGTGGGCTGGAGTGGGTGGGTTTTTGGTTCTGGGACATTACATGTTGTGTGTGCGTATGGGCTTTTGTTTCATGGAATGATTGAGGCATAGAACATAACAAAGAACGGGGATAGTCCCCGGGTTCTGCTTCATTTCTGACCGAAAGGACGCTACTGTGAGCGCTAAGCCTGCTACTCGTTTGTATGATGGCACCACCATCCATGAGCACTCTGAGAAGAGTGCCGCTCTTGCATATTTGGCGGCTTTGGGTAAGCCTGCCGCTGAGGTAACCGTTGATGGTAAGAGCACCCGTTACTACAGCAGCGGCGACATCTTCAGGGCCATGCTTTCTTTGGAAGGTGGATACCATGAGCCCCCGGCTCTGTTGCTTGGAGCTCATCATGCGCCTGAGCTGTTCCTAGCTCGTATTACTCCCGATGATATGAAGCTCTTTAAGAAGGGCGGTAGGGAGATGCGGTACTTGCTTTCTAATGATGATGGCGATCTGGGTAACGTGCGCCAGGAGGGCATTTTTGCACTGGAGTCTCTGTTTGAGGCAAGGGTGCAGAACAGTTACAACGCTTGCTACCGCGTCATCGAGTATGCCGAGCTCAGCTGTGGAGATGCGGTGCACGCCCACGGTACCACGTCTAGGGGGCGTCTGCCTGACGGTTCCTATGTGCTGGTTGCGAAGGTCTGCGACCGCATGGCTTAAGGAGATGCCGGAAAGTGAATCAGGTGGATTTCGACGCTGAAGATTTCGACGCCGATTAGCGGGCGCTCGCCGCCTGTACCCCGGGGGGGGTGATAGTTACCGCCCCCCGGTTACCCCTCTTCGTCCAGGTTTAGGTGATGCCATGAACGAGGCAGCGACCCTCCCTATTTTGAAAGGAATACCCCTGTGTCCAGCGATTACAGCGTTCTAGATTATGAAGTTCTCGATTACCCCGAATCAGCAACCACGGTGTTTCAGGTGCTCAACACCTATGTTCGAGAAGTTGAGGCAGGCTCCGGTGAGGACTTCGTGCAGGTCACCACTGAAGAGTACGGGCGGTTGAACATCTTCCGTGCGCTCGTTGAGTTCGATACCCCCGGGCATCTTCGTCTTATCCGCAATGCATGCGGGGTAGATGATAATTTCCTCGCCCCGCTCTCATCGTTCCAGGACGATGCGACTATTTCGGCGTTGGCTGGTCTTCACGGGGCGGATAATACCCGCCGTATCCTCTATGCCGCCGCGCGAGGTTTTGGAGGGCTCTACCTCATCACCGGTGAAGTACTGGAGGATGATTCAGAGCATGAGCATCGGATGCAGGACATCTATGCCGCTACCGCCCATCTCGTCTAAGGACAGCAATCATGACTCAGGAACTTTTCTACCCCTCCGACACTGTGAGTGAGGATATTCAGCAGTTGCTGCCTAAAAATATTGGGTTGGCGTTCAAGATGGTCTGGGATGCCCCGGCAGACTCGCCTAATGCTCTGAAGCAGGCCATCGAGAAAATTGCCCGAACCCGCAAGGGAGCACGCGGCCCCAAGGAAGAGAAAGACACCGATCGTGACGTGGTGCGCGGTACCCTTCGCCTCTGGTGGCTCAGTATCACCATCACTCTCATCCACAAGAACAGCGCCGCCTTCCATAACGACTACCAGGTGCAGGCCCTCATCTGCCTCATTGGGGCGGGCAAGAGCACCGGAAGTGAACGCCTCGTCCACCTGAGAACGGCAATCACCGACCTCACGCTGTGGTGGGGGGATACCATCACCCAGCAAGAAGCAGCAGCGTAGCAGCCTCTGATGTAAGAAAAACCAGCGAGCGCGCCTGACCGAAAAAGGTGGGGTGCGCTCGCTGTTTTTGGGCTTTATTGTGGGGTGGGACATTATATGTTCTTCATTAGTTTTGGGTTGTAATAGGTGGCATGATTAAGGCATAACACAACACGGCAAGTGTCCCGGTTCTTGGTATCAGCCAAGAGCCTAGCGTGAAAGGATTTAATCATGGCTTCTTCCCGTATTCGCCTCTACCCCGTGGAGGCTGATTATGGCTTCCTGGGTTTGAGTACCGCCCCGGCTTCGGACACTGAGGGTCTGCATCTTGGCGGGTGCATGGTGTCAGCTTTGGAAGAGCTGGAAGAGGAGGGTGTGAGCTTTGAGCAGTGGGTGGAGGATAGCTTCTACTCCGGCGAGTGTGAGATTTTGGATGACCTCACCCGCTCCATTCTCTACAATGCTTCGGAAGACCCGGCGGTGCGTACTTTCTTGCAGGAGCGAGGATTTATCCTCCCCACTCTCCGCATTGCGGATTTGGGGGATGTGGAGCCTGTCGATGCCTCCGGTATCCCGCCACTGGTCAATGAGACCGATGAGGTGGTGGAGCGCCTATTTGAGCTCATTGACCTCTACGTTGGCCTTGATGAGGATGGTAAATATGCCCTGTGGCTCCGTCCGGGCGCTTGCCGTACGGTTCATCTTTTGGCGGTCAATGATGATGAGGACCCTCGTTGGATTGTTCAGCCGTGGGATTGGGAGACTGAGGATTGGGCGGGCTATTGCGAGATTCAGGTGCCTTTAAGTAGTGCCCCTGAGTCGCTTCAGTCTCACGCCCCTTCATTGAAGAATCTTCGTGGCATGCCGATTCTGGGCACCCACAGCATTCTCAATGACCAGATGGCGCTGACGGATGCACTCGATACGGCTAAGTTGTTCGGCTCAAGCCATTTTGTATCCCCCGGGGCCTTCTATCTTGGAAGCGGTGAAAAGTACGGAATTGAGTTGGACGCTCCGGTGGAGGTCTACGCGGTGAAGGTTTGGAGCCGCCCCTAATACGCACTTCGCCCCCCCTCTGTCTGGGTTCTGTGTGGAGCCTGGAGAGAGGGGGTGCTGCTTCATACCTTGCACAGTGGGACATTCCATGTCTTAGATGAGTATTAGGCTCCAATACGTGACATGATGAAGGCATATAACACGACATGTTCACCTCTTTTGTGATTGGAGATTCCCCCATGACTGACTCTACTTTTTCCCCGGAAGTTTTCACCCGCCCGGCCCCCGGGTTCACGCTCAACGCCCCCTTTGCCAAAGGCACCTATGAGGACAAGCGCTACCGGGTGATGATGTACCCGGCATTGCTGGAATACCTGGAGGTTGAGAACGGCCCGTACGAACCGATGTGTAGCATCGCCTCAAGCGACCCCCTGCACGGCTGGGAGGACACGATAGATGACGCTACGGCTCTAACCCTGCTGCGCGAGCTCATCAGCAAGCGCGGTCTACAGTTCGCTCTACGGTTTGCCCGCGTGTTCATTGATGCCGAGGCGGTGGCTGTTGTTACCGATGAAACCTACGCATGGGGGCGCGTGGAGTGCATCGGTTTCGGTGCCAATGATGAGGGCATGAACGTTCGGGGCGTGATGGATTGGCTGGAGCTGGTCGGCGGCTATTGGGTCGATGTGGTGCTGGAGCGTGCTGAGCCTTCCCATGATGGGCAGGGCTCCGAATGGGTAAGCGTCGATTACACGTCATTGCCTAATTCTGAAAGCCATGAGAGCGATGATGCCCTGAAGCATGCAATGGAGAATTTTGAGTGGGACGTTGCCCGGTTCGGTGATGAATTTGAGCTGGAGCTGGTATCTGAGCAGGCGGCAGGTTCTGAGCAGGCGGTAGCGGCTTAGGCGACCGGATAAGGGCGGCGGCGCTACCCCCCCCCGGCATGGGGGGGGGTGGTAGCAGCCCACCAGTATTTAGGGTAGGGACATACTGTCCCATTCGCCGGTTTCATGGTCCATGCGCGCCATACGATAAGCGTAACGACACGGCAAAGTTCCACGGATGCGAAAGGGTTCAATCATGACTCTTGCGGTTCAGTGCTTTTTGGGCATTGACGATAGCTGGGAAGATCCGGGGGTGCAGCTGTGGCACCCTACCGGCGGTACATTGGCGCGTGTTTCGCTACCGCAATTCTCGCTAGAGTCTTTGTCTACTGCTGATGAAGAAGCCCAGCGGTACCGCCAGGGTTTCGGCTTCGATTACGGAAACTACGATGTTGGGTACATCTGCCGCACTAGTAACCCTGATGATGAAAGGGCCTGGGATCAATATATTGAGCTACTGGATGCCCGGCGTGCCTTGATGCAGTCCTGGGTGCACATGTATGATCCGGGGCCCCCTGATGGGTTTGGCACGTGCGCTCTGGAGGATCAGCTAGAGAAGCAGCTGCTTGCAGAAACTAATAAGCGTCTAGAGCGTGACCCTGATTTGTCTCATGCGGTCTCTCAGAGGGGGCCGTGGCGGGCTCTTTGGGTCGATGGGGTAAATCTGGCGGCAGATCCTGAGTATTCACCTGATGGCGTTTTTTCCTATCCGGCGCAGCTTCACATCTCCGATAGGGTCTACGCTTCCAGCTGCTAGGGAGGGTTGGGGAGCTTTGGTCTCCGGCACAAGCCTACAGATTGGGGGGTGCCCCCTTTCTGTAGGCTTCTTGTCGTTTTTAGCCCCCCAAAAACCCGGCATTGCGTAGTGGGACATTCCATGTCATAGATGAGTTGAAGGCTTCAATACCTGGGATGATAAAGGCATACGACACGGCAATATCGACCCCTAAGGAGAACCAAGATGTCCGACAGCAAGGATCTACGCAGCACGCTCACCGCCCTGCAATCAGAACAAGGGTTCACCCCAACGCTTCTACTGCTGGAAAGCGTTTTCCACCACCCAGATTCAGGGTCCACCCAGAACACTCATATCAGCTTCTACGTACGCCTTGCATGGGAGCGTGAGGGTCTGGTATATGAGCCTCACCATCTCAAGCAGTTTCTCAGCCCTTCGGGCTGGTCTCAGGTTCTGAAAGCTCATGAGAACGGAGAATTTGAGCTGGAAGCTACCGGCAAGATCCCGGAAATTCCCGAAGGTTTCAGCTTTGAGGATTTCCGCGCCGCCGCCTTTGAACAGACCATTACCCCGCTAGTGACCCTGTGGGCTAAGAATCTACTCGGATACACCCCCGTCTTCAATTCCTCCGCGTCCTGTTTTCGACTGATGAATGAGCAGCGAGAATATGAATGCCAGTGCACCAAAGAAGCCTAGAACCCCTGCACTTTTTCACTCATCTCACCCGGGCTAGGTGAGTAGATGAGAGTTCCTGGTCTGCGTCAGCTGACGCAGACCGGGACAAAAAGCCTTGCACAGTGGGACATTACATGTCGGGGGTGAGTTCAGCCTCTTAATTCATGGAACAATTAGGGCATAACACAACGGAAGGAACGGGAAATCACCCCGTCACCCATCACGAAAGAGGCCCCTAAAATGGCTGCGCTCCACAAGTACATGTCCACCCTGAAGAAGACCCCCGTCACCCCCGGCTCATATGTCGCCCTCTGGGTGCCGGTCATTACCGCCGAGATGTCCGAAACCGACCGGGCCATTCTTGGAGGGCACACCCCGGGTCCTGAACACAAAGTATGTGCCCCCACCCTCTTGTACACCCCCGACGGCACCACCCTCCAGAACCGCACCACCGGCGAGGCATACGGCACCCTCACCCAGTACCGAGAGGGCGGCGTATATAAGTGGCTTTACACCAGCAACACCACCACCTCCAAGTACGCCCCCGGCTACATTCTTCGCCTGTGGGTCATTGACCCTATGCCTGAAGCTGATGCGCTCGCTGTGGCTCGTGCGGACTATGACGAGGAAACTGCACGGAAGCGGTTCGAGGATTACCGCGCAGGTTCAGACTTCCGCGCTCTTCATCACCTCAGCGGCGTCAAGGATCAGGGGGTTGATCTTTTTACCGGGGAAGCTGTGAGGACGCTCTTTCATGACACTCACCAGCACCATGTGTACGGTGCGGATGCATCTGCTGCATTCGCGGCCTATGAGCAGATGATGAGCTCTGCAGTGAAGGCGCTTGATGCTCGCCTGAGCGAAGAGTTCGACCGGGCGTCTCAGGCTATTGAGAAGGTTGCGCCGCTGGGTGATTCGTCCTACGGGGCTTTAGGCAGCCTCAATTATTGCGGGGCTGTGAGTGCGGCAGTTCTTCCCGAAGCTCCGGGAATCCACCGCTACATGTCTAACCGCCCGGATGGTACCCCCCTTCAGATTCTCACCAGGGGATACGATCAGGCGCGTCAGGCGGCTCAGAAGGCAGCTGAACAGGTTGCCCTCAGTGCCAGCAAGCACCTTACCCCCGCCCCCACGATTGGCTAATTAGCCTGTGGTGAGCCGAGAAGGTAGTTCCCGGTCTGCGCAGCTTGTGCAGGCCGGGCTAACCGACCTTGCGTAGTGGGACATTATATGTCCTTAGCCTTTTTGGTTTTGTCTTTTATGGGATGATTAAGGCATAGAACAGCACGGCAATTATTCCTAACGCCCTAAGGAGGCACGCCATGAGCACCCTGCCCGACACCGACCTGCACGCCGCATTTTCCTCTCTGGAGAAGGAGGGCTTTACCCCTAAGGTTCAGTGTGTGGAGTTGCTGGGACGCTACCCCGTCCCTGGCTCGACCAAGAACACCCATCTGCGCCATATGTTCGGCTTGGTCTGGGAGCACAGCCGGGGCATGTTCGGCTCTGATTGCATTGAGCAATTCTTTGCCGGTGAGCACCGTTCTGCTGTCCGCGCCGCTTTGATGAAAGGTGACTTTGAGCTAGACCTGACTCATGAGATTCCTGAAGGTGCAGACGTTGAGGCGTTCCGTAAGAGCCTCAAGGAAGAGACCATCACCCCCGCCGTGATTGAGTGGACTACCCGGGTGTTTGGTCACCCGGTCACCCAGACCGCCCCTAGCTCGCGCCGAATGGTGATGAACGCACAGGGCACCTATGAGCGCATCTAGCCTGCACCTTTAGAGGGGGCAGCTTTCCCGGGGTGGCGCAGCAGCAGCAGCGCCGACCCGGGAAATTTTTTTCTTATATATAAGGACATTCCATGTCACAGCTCAGCAGTCACCATATATTTTCTGGCATGATTAAGGCATAACAGATAGGATACGGCGGCATCTCCAGCAGGGGAGTCCCACCGCACCGAGCGCTCTGCAGGGTGCACGGTGCCGCGTTTGTTTCTACCCACACGAAGGGGCTGCAGATCCACCTGCAGCCCCTTTTGCACTAGCTCACCGAGCCTCACCCTACAATGGAGGCAGCCACCCCACTGCCGGGGTGCACATCTGGAAGGACCCACCTATGACGTACCGCATCCATATCGCAAACATCAGTAGCGGCAGCCCCGATCAGGTATTTGACATCACCGACCCCGCCGACGGGCTGAGCATCGTGAACATGCATGACAGCATTCACGCGTTCAGCATCCCGGTTCACGAGATCCCCGAGCTGAAGCATGAAATCTACTTCGGCGTCCGCACCGGCAGCCCCTGCACCGGTCACCGGTGGTTCAGTGATAACCCGGCGATGATCGCCCACCTCACATGGACCAAGCCGCACCCGGTGGCAGAATACCCCGACCCGAACGCTATCGAGGTTCTGAGCGCGTACGACTACAGCCGATATAAGCGAGGTGAGGTATCTCTAGAAACCCTGCGCGAAGAAGAAGAGATCTACGTTCTGCACCCTGAACCGCTTACCCCTACCTACGAGAATCTGGCGGACTATATTGCGTTCATGAACGCCCAGATGTACCCCCATAATCAGATGCTGCTCACCAAGGATCTCTAAGCAGCTTCTACGCATGTGCCCTTCACCCCCTGCGCGGTGGAGGGCATATTTTTATGCACCAGCAGGTGAGAGCGTGGGTGAAGGCGCGTAGGTGTGCTTGCAGAGTGCAGTGATTGCATTGTGCTGTCATTGCACTCTGCTATCACTGCATTGTGCTATCAAATGTTGGGCCTTCACGATGCTGCGCAGTGATGGGTGAAGTGAGCGCAGGCGGGGCTTTTAGTACTGGGACATGATATGTCGTATCTAGTTTTTTCATTGATTTCTAGCGTATGATTGAGGCATAACACAACTTATTTTTATGGAAATGAGGTATTGCTATGGGTAATTCTCTCACTAAGGCTTTTATTCATCTCTTTCTTCTCGGCGTCCTCTTGACGATGATTATCAGCGTGTTTCTCGGAAGTCCTACCCGTGGTCAGGCGGTTCAGGAGAGTACGCGCACGCATGAGTTGCTGAGTTTGCAGATCTCTAAGGAGCAGGTGCAGTCTGGCAGCCTTGAAGGGGAGATTCATGAAGGCTTCTTGGGGAGTGTGGGGTATATTCAGGGAAGTTTTGAAGGGCGCCCGGTGACCTACATCTATATCCGCTACCGCGAGGAGAGTGGCGACATTATCGACCGCCTCATTCCTCGTGATCAGGTGCGTCTGCGCGATGATTTGGATAACGGTAAGGCTGCCACCCTTGAGATTCATACCGTCAAGAAGCGTGATGCGACATATGAGGATATTCAGCACGATCCGTCTTTGTGTTATGAGGGCAGTACTTTGAGGGATCTACTGGCTAATCTTATGGGGTCACCTTCTGGTAAAAGGATGTCGATTTTTACCAGGAAGGGCACGCCGTTGCCTGCTGAGGAGTGTGGCCGGCATGAAACTGATGCCCCGAAGGATTGGGAGCTGGACAGTGAGGAACTGGTGGTGCATGTGCCGAAGGATGCCATCATTGTGACGATCAATCCGAATATGGTTCCTGAGGGAGCGAAGAAGGGATAACCTGAGACCCCGTTTTTGAGGGGTACCGGCGTGGTGAGGGCTTCAACCCGGGTGTGGGTTGGGGCCCTCATCATGTGCTTTGGGTAGGTTGCGACGGGGTGTCCCGTATGGGGTGCGGTGTATGATGCAGGCATAGCCTGACGTAGATACGGCCCTCCAAAAAAAAGGGGGTCTAGGGTAGGAGGAAGAGATGGCTGGTGGGCAGAGTGCTTTTGCTAAGGCGGAGGCGCGAGCTAAAAAGCTGACTGCGAGTAAGGCGGCGATGGATCGAGAGATTCTGACGCAGCTGCTAAGGGCAAGTCAGGGTGGGCAGAAGGTCGTGCATAAAATGGCCAGGGTGCGCAAGCGTACCTACCCACCCGAGTTCGCCTACCTGGACACGCTACCGAAAATCTTGTGGTGCCAGTGTCAGAAGATTCTAGATGATCAGGGGCAGCGGGTGCAGGTCCCCCGTGATGAGTGCCATTGCGCGGCTCGTGATTGGGTGCAGACCTCGCTGCTGGTGGACGCTGATGCGCTGCAGGTGCTGGAGGATGTGCGAGATGCCGAGGAGCAACTAGTGGGAGTACGCATGCCCCTGCAGTCCTACATGCTCGCAGCCTTTACCGGGTATCTGCCGACCCGCCAGGAAGGTCTAGAACAGGCAGAAGTTATTCGGCAGTCTCTAGCCTCTGGCCAGAAGCCGCCGAGCCCGAAGACGCTTCGGCGGAAGATTCGCTGGCCGCAAGATGTGGCGCAGATGTGTCATCAGGAGGCGAAGCGAATCTATGTTTCGGGGCGGGGGCGCTCGCAGGTGTTTGTGCCGTCGTCTTGGTTCTATTCAGAGGCGATTCGTCGTTTTGCTCAGGCTCGTATGAGGCTTTTGGAGGGCTAATTCATTAGCCTGGCTGACCCCTATGGTGCAGTGCGTGATGTGCACTGTGCTGTGGGGGTTGTTTTTTGTCTCCAGTGGGGTGGGTGTGGCGTCATATGTTGGGCATTTATGCCTCAATGATTCCTTTTGTTGCAAGGGAATAATATAATAGGTACTGATTATGTCCCATATTCAAATGTTTGTTTAAGGAGCGTTGCCTCATGTGCGATTGGAAGCCTGGACCGCGCTGTTTCACTCACTACGCGCCGCACTTTGCCAAAGCTCAAGACGAGTACAACGCCGCACTGCTTTTGGCGATGTATGAAACCGCCAATGGGGGAGAGGTCTCTGCATCAACCCGCCGGCTGCTGGATGAGAAGTTCCTCGCCTACATGCACGCGCAGAAAGAGTTTTACACCTCCCCCAAAGCCCGCGACCAGTTCCTAGAGCGCGCCATTCAGCAGCGCATCGACATGCTCTCCGGTGAGATGACCGTCGAGAACAAAGAGCTGCAAGAGATCATCATGGATCACCAGAGGCGCAACCTGGACATGCTGGAGAAGCAAGCCGTTGACGGTGCGCACCGCTGGGACCAGGCTAAGCTGGCCTCCAAGATTGCCAATGACCGCAACGAAAACGCACTAGAGCGCGGTATTTTCAGTGAAGCGGCCTACAGTGCCGAAGAGATCGCTCAGGTTGATATTCGCCAGTGGGACCGCGCCTGCCCCGACGGCGAACTAGTCCTGGATGGCTTCGAGGACACGCTGCACCTCTCTGATGCCTCCGGTATCCACCGTGAAATGTCGATCACCCGCCACGTGCGCCTCGAAACCCCCACCGGTGAACGCGTGCACCTCGACATCGAAGCGCGCATCATGCAAAAGACCAAGGGATCTTCCTCCTATACGGTCGAGTACCTGATCAAGCAGGACGGCGAGACCTTGGGCATTCTCATCCCCAACTCGTCCGTGCAGGACGCCTACTACAACGTCGGCGCGGTCTACGAGAACCGCCCCGCCGTCCGCGAGCCCTGGCAGGACCTGCACAAGGGCATCCGCCTGCGCAAAAACGACTGGGATCACTTCGCACGCGCCAACGAGTTGACCGACGAAGAACTCGCCGACATTAAAGCCAACCACGCACGCACCCACCAGATCCTAACCTCCTCCGCCGAAGCCGGAGACACCGCCATGTTCTCCCGGCACAACGCCTTCAACGACAAGGTCAACCGGACCCATCGCGGGCACCGCCACAACAGCACCACCGAACGATTCGTGGACGAGCACGGCGCTCGCACCAGCTTCAACAGCGTTCAGGGTGCCAAGGAGAATGTCGCGCAGACGCTGGGCTCGTTGGACAGCATGCTGCTGGACGTTGCGGTGAAGGCACGCCGTCAAGGCATCCGCACCTACGCAGCCGAGCAGTTCGGCGCCATGGACAAGAGTGCCCGTGACAGGGTCGAGGCCGAATCCCGCGAAATCATGGCCAATGAGCCCGAACGCCTGCAACCCAAGAGCCGTAGCGAGAAACGCAATCGGGGCGGAGGCCGAGACCGCGTCGAACGCAACCTCGCCCGTGAGCAGCGCCGAGCCAACCAGTTCGCCGACAGCCCCGTCGTTGCAGCACGCAGGAAGGAAGCGGTCGAACGCGGCAACAGTGCCATGGCGAAGATGCAGCAGACTCAAGGCGGCCTGATTTACAGCGCTCGCGTGGAGCCTGAGCGTAAGCCGACTGATCCTAATGATTTCCATGCTGGTCATTTCTACCGTGTGTCTGTGACGCAGGCGGGAGGCAGCAAGAAGTGGGTATCGGTTCCCTTCACGCAGGAGGGCAAGCTGGCTGGCGGTTTGAAGGCGTATAAGCATCCGCAGAAGCCTGGCATGGTGGCAATTTGCAAGGGCACAAAGGCCATTGTGGTGGTCAGCGCTGAGCAGTTTGATGCGATGGCTGATGTCCGCCGCTAACCACAACATTTGAATGTGGGACATATCGAAACCGATATGGGGTTCGGTTCCCTTGAAATCACAGGGAACCGGGCTCATACAGCCGCGATAAACGCCCCTATTTCACCGAATCTGCCATTTTTCATCCGCTATGGTGGAGGCAGATACACAAGAACAACACGACAAACCGACCGAACGAAAGGAAGCTTCCATGTCTGTCTCTGAATCGAAGGAAGCCCGAGAGAAGGCCTACCAGAAGGCCTACCAGAGTGACCGACTGCTGCGCCGCCGCTTCAGCTACGAGGCGCTGGAGAAGAAGCACCGCGTCACCGTCAAGGGTAAGGACCTGTCGGCTGAGCTGATGGCTACCCGCGCCCCGGGCGTCACCGGCGAGAGCCCGTGGGTGAAGGATCTGACCGCCCACCCGCTGCAGTGGCACCGTGAGGGAATCCCCGCTGACCTTCCTCGCCATATCCCGAACGCGTTCGGGGATCTGGCGCCCGGGCGTGATTTCACCGACCCGCGCATGCTCTTTGACGCCTCCCTCTTCGAGAGCATGACCGATGAGGAAATCGCCTACTTCAACGATCAGAAGCACTGGGTGGTAGAGGATGCCTCTGCCGGTGATGCTCTTGCCCTGGACACTGAGCTTGAAGATGAGCCGGGCTGCTACGGCTATTTGGTTCACCTGAACCGAGGCCGTAAGGAGCTGAACAACCCGCCGGTGGGCCGCCCGCACTACAAGCGTGCGGACGGTAAGGAACTGGTGTGGGGAGATCCCCGCCTGGAGGCTCCCTACTGGCAGGAGTGCGGCGACTTCATCTACGCGCACCTGGATGAGGCCTCTGCCCGCGCACATTTCGATTCGCTACGCTCTGCCCTCTACAGCCTGAATCAGGAGCTGCGCCTGTACCGACTGACCAAGCCGATCAGCATCGGTGAGGCCCGTGCATGGCTGAACAGTGACCACCCGCTGCGCGAGGATCGCCACGGCGCGGTCACTGTGGAGGCTATCGGTACCGGTCAGCTCGATACCCCGGGCGCGCTGCGTGTGCCTCAGCTGCCGGCCCCTGATGAGGATGAGCTGAATGAGGCCGAGGAGAAGGCCTGGTGGGATTCACTGACCGCTGATGAGCAGCGTGCCTACGAGGCTACGCATGCAGCAGAGGTGCGCATGGTCGAAGAGCGTGAAGCAATCAACCTGCAGCGTCAGGAATTCTACGACCGCATCTACAAGGACCTCTACAACGTGGACGCGTTGTTGCAGATGCTGCTCGAATGGGCAGAAGAAGCAGAGAACGAGGCGGACGCTCAGTGGCACCGTGAGAACAACACCACCATGGACCTTGAGGACAAGCTCGAATTCGTCGCAAGCTTCTACCGCCGAAACCCTGACGACGGTGAAGCAGCCCTGCGAGCAGCCAACCTGGTCACCCCCCACGAGACGCTGACGCACCTGGCTGACGCTCTGCCGCTGACTGACGAGATGATTGCGGCAGCAGCAGCGCGTCACCGCAACGCCCTGCAGGCTGGCACCGAGCAGCAGCACCTGAATTTCCGCCGCCGCACCAATGGCGGCGAGTACATGCTGACCAAGGCTCAGGAGCAGTACGCCCGCGAGCACTTGATCACGGCGTACACCCGCTCCGGTACCGAGGGCTCCGCGAAGCTGCTCATGGCCATCTATGAGCCCACCGGAATGACGCTGCTTGACCCGCATGATGAGTGCGACGGCAACGGCTTCTGCTGGGAGACGATGAACCTGGATGACTACCGTGCAGGCTTCTTGTTCCCGCTGTATTCGGACATGCCCACCGGCGGCTTCGCACCGCGCAAGGACCGTGTCGAGTACCTGTGCCTGCTACTGAAGCAGGGCATCATCACCTTGGAGCAGTTCTGGCAGCGCCTGCGCACCAACTCGTATGTGAGCGACCGTGACGAGTACTTCGAGGACGGCTCCAATGCGCTGGTGATGACCAAGAAGAACTGGAGGAACCTGCTCCATCAGGAGCAGCCCGAGGACACCGCCGAGGACCCGCTCATGATGCCCACCGACTGGGCATTCGTTGATGCATCTGATGAACGTCTGGGCTTCTGGACCCTCTCAGAATGGGAAGCCTACGTAGCCTCCCAGCCTGAGGACTGGTTCATCGTCGGTGAGGATGTACCTGCAATCATTGGTCAGAGCGTGGAGCCTGAACTGCTGCTGCCGGAAATGATGGAGTGGCATCAGCGTCACCTCGACTCCCGCACGTTCTAAACCCCTGTGCACTAGGCCGTTTAGGCGCTCCCGGGGGCCAGAGGATATATTAGGTTCTGACATGGAACCTCCTATCGTCGGTTCTTGTCGTGTTGTTATATACCGAAATACAGCTCCTGGAAGATGGAGTGATGTATTTTGTGCATGTATGTGGGCCTGGGAAGTCGGAATCCCGGGCCCACATTTTATGCCCCCTGCTCCCTCATCTAAGATGGAGCGCTCTCACCTCCAGAGACGCACAAGCCCCGCAAGAACAACCGGTTCTTGCGGGGCTTCTTCGTGCACTTACACACGAGAAACCAGGCTTACTTCATGAACCACCGACCCAGCAGACAAAACACCGAATCTAGCGCGGATTTTCAAGGGTTCAACCCCCGAAAAAGGTTGCTTTCGCCCCCTAAAAAATGTATATTTGTCACAGTGACAAAAGTTGTAAATTAACAACAAGAGGTTGATATGCGCCCCACCCCCTGGAACCCAAAACCCATCCACACCGCCTTCATGGACTACGAAACCGGCTACGGCGTCACCTCCGACGGCGTACCCTTCAAGGCAGCACCGGGCGCTCGCCGCCAGAAGCCGAACTTGGTTGATAAGCTCAACGCTGCAGCCCAGCTGCGCGTAGCAGGCCAGCCGGTCACCCGCATCTTCCTCACCGGCAAAGTGCCTCGCAACGACCGCAACACCCGCCACTGGCTGCTCACCCAGACCCCCGGCTGGGAAACCCCCCGAGGCCACTGGCTCGGCACCCCTCCCACCGGACGCTTCGACAATATCGAAACCGGCCAGCGCATCGACGTGAAGGTCTCCAGCGAGTGGTTCGGCAAGATCAACCTCACCCCCAACCAAGCACGCAGCGCATGGAGCACCCTTGAATCAATCTTGAGCCACTTCTTCCGCTCCGACCTGACCGGCGGCTCCCCACTGATGCTCACCCCCGCCGCCACCGGGCAGAACCTCTGGGCAACCTCCCTGCCCAAAAACTACGCACCCATCCCCGTCGACCCCGACATCGCCGAAGACCTGCACCGCACCAGCACCCAGCACCACCTCGACCACCTCGTGCTCGGCGACGCCATGCCTCAACACCCCGACGTCGTCCCCATGATCGACCCGAGGCACACCCCACAGCTTGACGGCTTCGCCTACACCGACGGACGCTTCATGTACTCGGCCCTCTGCAGCGAACTAGGCACCGGCCCCGGACACCGCCTCACCGCCAAGCAGTGCGAAGACCTCTGGCGCGAGAACCAGTACGTGCGCGCCCGCTTCGCCGTCGAATTCACCGTCCCCGACACCTGGGAACACGTCGGCATCTTCGGCATCCCCTTCGAGGACAAAACCCACGGATGGTACTACCCCAACCGCCCCGGCGCACGCGGTCAGGCATGGATTGACGCCTCCGAGCTGTTCGTCGCCCAAAAATTCGGCTGGCACTTCCGATTCCTCGAAGGCATTCTCTTCACCACCGAAAAGAAAGCACAGCGCAAGCGATTCGAGCCCGGCGCCGACGAAGCAACCCGCCGCCTAGTGAACGCACGCCCCCTGGATACCTGGGCTAACCGTCTCTCCGAAGCACGAGAAGTCGTAGACAACCGCCCCGACCTACACCCTGCCGTCGCCAAAGCTATCAGCGCAGCACTACGCGCCATCGTCATTCAGTCCATCGGTGCGTTCGCCTCCCGTGGCCGCTCCGCAACCGCCATCACCTACGACCCCACCACCATTCCCTCCACCACCCCCGCAAAAACCCTCGGAAAAGCCCACGTCTACACCGTCCCTCAGAAGCACAATCCCCGCCAGCAAGCCTTCTACCGCCCCGAATTCGCGGTACAGGTATGGGGACGTGGACGCGCTCGCGTGTTGCATCATACAGTGCGCCGTAAGGGGTTCGCCCCGGTGCAGACCGGTGCTCTGACTCTGCCGGGCCGGTCCATCATCGGCATTAACGGTGACGCTATTTATTCGTCCGTGTTGCCGTCATGGTCGCTCCCTGAAGCTAATGGTGGCGCTGATGACGGGCGTGCCGGTCTGCTGCGTCTTCAGGGGTGGCTGCCTGGGCCGGTGAAGACTCCGGTGCTGCGTGCTGACCGTGACAAGCTACGAGACCGAGCTGTGAAGGCTGGGTACGCCCCTGGTGTGGATGAGGCGGTCTTTGAGCATGAATTTATCCCCCCGGAAGATGGTCTGTTCAGCTATGACCTCTTCGAGGAAGACGTCTAGACCTTAGAGAGGATGTGACCTATGGATCCGCAAAAGGCACCCTTGCGTGACCTGTTTGCCTATGTGAAGCAGGTGCACGGGCTGAGTAATCGGAAGATTGCTGAGCAGCTAGGCCGCTCAGAGACTCTGGTGCGCAAGATTCTGGCGGGCACCTGCAAGAATGAGGCCTACCGTATTCCTGGCACGGAGCTGGCAGAGACCGGTCAGGTAAAGCACCAGGCTCCCCGCCGTCGCCGCAAGGACGGCAAGCTGGCTCGTGTGCGTGCCCCGCGCGGCTCGAAGAAGAAGTCGATTGTTCCCTCCGATACGCGCGGTACCCCGGTTCCCAAGCCGCGCCGCAGCGCTTTCATTCATCACAAGCCGATTGAGTGCGCTGATGGAAACCGCATCTACACGATCGATATGCCGGTGGGCAAGAAGACGAAGGGTCGTGTGGCTGGTTTTAACGCTGCACAGGAGGACTTGCACGATGTCACCCGCCGCCAGGCACACGTCGATAAGCGAGTGAGCATGCATGTCACCGTGCAGAATGCTGACGGCACCCGCCATCAGCTACGCGTGGGCAGTAACCGAGGCTTCCACGCCTCCGACGTACTGGCTGACGTGAAGGATACGCACAAAGGCAGCTTTGAATCGTGGCTCATGCATCAACTCCAGGCTGTCTACAATGGCTCTTCTGGACGCATCGTGCAGATCCAAATGTCTTCCTTTAACGCAGTGCGTAGCAAGGAAGAGCGCAAGGCACAGGATCAGGCGGGCACCCGCCGAGGCTTCTGGAGCCAATTCCGCAAGCGCCGCTAAACACCTACCTATTACCTCTTGGAAGGAGGCTTGAAATGACACAACACAAAAATGGAAGCTTACGTGAGCGCCTGGAGAGAGCACTGGAGTTCACGAGCACGGATGAGCAGCTGGCTGAATGGTTGGTGGAGACTGGCACGCTGGAGGATATTTTGGCAGCGTGCACGTGTACTGCTGATGAGGCAGCTGAGTTGTTGGGGTATGCCAGTGTTCGGTCGTTCAAGACGTTGGTGCATCGTCGTTTGGCGGGTAAGCCCAGTCGTGTGCCTTTGCCGGTGGTGAAGGGTGCGGGGGATTTGTGGTCGCGTCCGGCGGTGGTGAAGGCGGCGGAGCCTCAGCGGGTGTATGCGTCGTTTCGGTTGCCTACTGAGGGGTAGTGGGTTTTCTGCCTTTTTGGGTGCGAGGGTGTCTTTGCTGCTTGTTGTTCAGGTGGCGGGGGCACCCTCTCTGTGTGCAGGTGAGGGTGTGTGGGGTGCTTGCCAACTTGCCAACTTGCCAACTTGCCAACTTTTCGACTTGTCGGGTTGTTGGCGGGTAGTGGTGACGGGGGAGAGGTGGTTCTGTGGTGAGTGAGTGCTGGTGTGTTTTGGCGGGTGGTCTGGTGGGTGTGTCAGGCTGCCTATTTTTTGTGCGCCTGGTGGGTGGGGGTGTTTTTTAGTTTTTTGGGAAAGTAATTTAGTGATTAGACATTGTGGCAATTTCAAGTTTTCTTATAGTGATTTTCCTCACTCTTTGAATAATAGGGTTATTTCGGGCCCTGTGGATAACCCCCTTAAAGCTGGGATGACAACTCCCGCAACCCGGGATGACAACTCCCGCAACCCGGGATGACAACTCCCGCAACCCGGGATGACAACTC
>PPYF01370477.1_pt1 | contig 23680 bp, 34 predicted proteins | sample 1559871 | NCBI WGS metagenome assembly PPYF01 (sample SAMN08240021, study PRJNA423297) | Human gut metagenome, whole genome shotgun sequencing project. | reverse complement strand
GTGTTGTGTTGTGTTGTGTTGTGTATCATACTTTTCTTCCTTTCAATTATAAGTGAGTAATTAACATTAAGATTAAAATTAAAATCTTATCCTTTATCTTTCTTTAGATTTACGCTTAGTTAAATTCACAAAATTTTCTCTATCTTGGGAAATATTTCTATAACTATCTATTCCCTGAATTCCAACTTTATAAGTCCATTCTTTAATTTTACTCATATCATTGTCGTAGTAATAGTCAGAAATTAACTTATTCCATTCGTCCCAGTAGTCTAAAGGAATATTAATCAATCCAGCTCCATTATCAATCATGTATTTATTGGCAATTAATGTTGCAGTTCTTTTGTTTCCGTCCCAAAAGATTTGATTTCTCATTAAATGATATATTAACTCAATTGATTTTTCCGTAGCAGATTTATCCTTATTTTCTAGTAATTCCTGCAAGTACTTTTCTTCTGCCTGTTCGTCAACATCAAGTGGTACAGAGTCTCCTCTTAATGTTGCAACAAAGCCACTACCATTTCTGAGTTCTCCTGGAGCCAAAGAATCCATTTTAGCAACTACACTATTGATATTTTTCATTACTCTTAATGACACTGGCCTATCTTCATTAATTATGTATTGCCATGCTCTTTTTAATTGGACAATTACATTAATATCATCAATAGGCACACCATCAACTCCTAAACCATCAATGATTGTTTGCGTCTGAGGTAGTGTAGTGTTCACCCCTTCAAATCTTGAGTTAGTAAATACTAGTCTCGTTAGATTCATCTTAGCAAACCTTCTATTTTGATCTTGAGTAAAGCTATACTTATCTTCGAACATTGTTTTCACCTGCCTAGTTAAAAAATTATCATTATCTGAAATTGTGTTCGGTATATTGGCTGATAAGCAAAAACTCAGCTACATTCAGAGGTCCTTTCTCCTAATTTCAGATCCTTTTGATGAATCAAAATCAATAGTAACAATATCTCCTTGTTTGATTTTAATCACTAAGTTCAGCTCCTCTTAACTGAACATCTTTAACTAAATTATCTGTGTCTGCATCAAAATACTCATTAACAAATAAAATAGAATAAAATAGAAAACACCTCACACATTGAGTATGAGATGCTATAAATTTATGCTATCGCATTATACATTTTTTGGAAATTATCTACTCTATTTTCCTTTACATCTTTAGCAAAAACCAAGTTAGCTAATACAGATAATGACTTATTATTAACTTTTTTCAAACTTTCTAACTCTAATTTAGCCCTACTTGAACTCATGTTTAGCGCTTTTCTAATTTCTTCATACAGAGCTAGTTCTGTTAATTTTCCATCTTTATATTTTCTTATATTTTTATATAGAAGCAACATTTGGGGATTAGAATATAATCTAGTATTTATATATATTTGACTTGTAAAATTAAATATCTTTTCTTCATTTAAATAATCCCTTACATCTTCATAACTCATAAATTCATAAGTTTTATCACTTATTACTTCTGTTAATGATTTTTTGAAGGCTTTCACCTTTTCAATGTCATCTATTTCTAAATCAGCAGCTAGTTCCTTATCTTTAGTTTGAACTATCTCTGCTGCTATATTTTTTAAAGAAGTATTCAATAATTTATGGTACTCTTCTATAAATTCATTTCGATTTTTTTTAGATAAAGACAATTTTACTGAATTGACAATAATATCTTTAGCTAGGCTTAAATCCATCACAAAGGCGTAAATAACTAAATAAAATAATGTAGATATAAGTATCATAGTTACTATAAAGAAGATAATAGTCATACCAACCATATTAATTCACGTCCTTTTCTGGTTTCAGTAGGCCCCATGTAATTTTATCTATAATACCCGTAATAAATATGCTTACACAACCTACAAGAAAAATTAATCCCTTAATTGTTATTACTAACTCAATAATTGTATTAAAATGAACACTCATCAAAAAATAAATAAATACAATTATAAATGTTATGGATATATAGTTTAAATAGATAATTATTGTTGCTAAAACTTTTAAACCCTTGTGTTCTTCATTCTTCATTACTTTTCTATACACCTGTAATCTTCCAAAAATTTTCAATTCATTAATAATGACAAATACCATAACTGAAGGTACTTTCCAAGCATTATTATCAGAAATTACAAATGAAGCAACCGTAGAATACGCACTAAAGACAAATGATACTATATCTAACCACAATTCATTCCGACTAGCAATTCCTTTATCTTTAATAACTTCATTCCAGCTATTTTTTCTAAATTTTTTATATCTAAATTTTGTCTTTTTTGAAGCCATTTTTCTCCTAAATTGTATTATTTACTTTCAACATTAAGTATACATTGAGAATTTACCTTATTCAAGAATTACTTACCACCCCCTTTTTAATTTTAATACACTAGCTAGCACACTTTATCCTACTATCTATCCATCGAACGTCCTGTTTCAGTTTCAATTTCATCAATTCTATCTTGTTTTTCAAAGTCATCTTCTTTATCTAGATTTCTTCTCAACGCATTAATTCTTTCCTGACCTTCTTTTTTTACACTTGTTAAGGCAGAAGATAGTTTGCTAAGTAATCTAGGAGAAATACTATTCTTAGACTTTCTTTCTGTATTTTCTTTTTTGGCCAAAGATTTAGTCTTATTTTTCTGTCTACTTACATTCTTACTATTACTTGCTTGATTTAATCTTATCTGTGTTTGATTTAAATCTATTTTTGAATTTATGTTTTTTAAATCCTCATAGTCTTTTTTTAATTGTTTAAACAATTTGCCGTTTTTCTGATTTCTCAAACTAACATTGTTCCCATACTTCTTATTATTATCTTTTATTGCTAATTTAGCTTGCATAATCCTTTTTTGAAGATCCACATACTCAGACAAATTAACATTCTCTAGTCCTTGATTTTTTAAATAGATCTGTACATTCGGATCCTTTGCATTTTTAACTACCTTTAGCCACTCATCTAGATATTGATTTTTTTGAGCAACTATCTCTTCATTTATTTTCTTTACACTTATTTGGCTAACATCAACGTGCTTATTTACCAGTTTTTGATATTCTGTTTTATTATCATTGTCTCTTTTATTTCTTGGAATTAGTTGTAATACACCTAAGCGATACTTTTCTTGAAGGTCATTAATTAAATAGTCTTGAACGTTATTCTCCAAACCTTTTTCTTTTAATTCAGATATTTGATCCAAATAATTTTTATTCTTGTTTTCTTTTATCAAAACACCTACATAATATTTTCTAATTCCAATTTCTTTCTTTAATTTTTTAGCCTTAATATCCGATTTTGTATTCTTTAACTGTTTAGATAGTACTTCTATTAATTCATTATTTCCTTCAATTCCTAACCATTTAACACGTTCACTAAAATTATTTTTAGTAGAAACAGCATCTACTTCTCTAAGTTCGTCAAATACTCTATTCATTAGATAATCATGCAAATCCTTTTGCTTTTTAGGAATAGGATCTGGAATATTCTGGCCATACTTTTCTCTATTATCAGAATCCTTTTGCTTGATTGCTGAGAGATATTTTTCATAATCTTGATTTAAATCTGTTTTTAAAAGATTATCAACTAACTTACCTGTTAGTAACTTTGCTTCTCTAAAATCATAACTATTATTACTAGCTCTCCAGCGTCTTTTATCTTTATACTTAGGTAATGCATACCAAATTTGTTCTAGCATTTTTTGTTGCTGCTGTTGTTGTAAATTTTCTTTCAACTGATCAACAACATCTTTTTTTAGTTCATCTATTTTCTTTTCTAAGTTGATATCTTGTTTTCGACTAACCTTATCCTCAACTTCTCTGTGAACTATACTTTTAATTTTCTTCAATGACTTTGCTTGAAATGTTCCTTTAGGTTCTCCAAATTTTAATGGTCTAGTATTTTTAGTTTGAGAAATGCCTATATGAACATGGACGTGATTTGTATTCAAATGAATGTCTGCCCACCAAAATGTTTCTGGAACATTTAGCTCTTCTTGTTTTAGCATCTCAGGGATTGCTTTTTGAACTGCTCTTTTGATTGCTCGTTGATTTACTACTCCAGTTTCAGGATCGTATAGCTTTGCCCTCTCTAAAAAATCTGGATTAAATGATACAACACCTTGCCACAACATGGATTTATTTTTTTGTGCTTCTCTAATTTTATCAGCTAGTTCGTGATGTTGTTTTTTTGTTAAATTTAAAGAATCTTGCGTAAAGGTTGGGTATACATTTGTTAGACCATCTTCTAATTTTGTTGCAGCTTTTCTATCTGTATAACCTAAGTATCCTGCTAAATTCTCATCACTGTCATGTTGAATATTAGACTCTCCAGTTTCTAAATTAAAATCGTTTAAAAGATCAACAGCTTCTTCACGCTCACTATAATCTAAATATTGAACATTTGCTGCTACAAATTGTTGAGTATAAATTATATCTGGTGTTTCTGTCATTTGTATTTTCCCTCATCAAATCTCGTTAGCTTTTAATTGATTTCCAAAAATATCGGTTGATAGTTTGAAATCTTTACTAATGGTTTCGTTATATTTTAATTCTGGGAAATCATGTCGTAATGTGCTTGCAGGGATTTTTAAAATATCAGCAACTTGTGCATAAGTCAAACCAAATTGACGATAGAAAGTGACGTATAATCTAATTTCATCTTTCTTCTCTGCAGTTCGCCAACTTCTAGAATTCATGCCTAAAACATTTCTGAGCTTTGCTAATAATTGTCTCTCCAATAAAATTTTTTCAACAGGAATTTTATAATCGCCATCATCTAAATAAATGTTAGGTCTGCTTTCTTCTCCAACATGAACAAACCATTCAGGATCTAAATTTTCTAGTGCATGTAATAAACTATAAAACTCTGAACTATTTCTAACTCTCATTCTTTTATCCTCCTTCCAGCTTGCTTTGCATTTTTAACCGCTCTGATTTTATCTTCTTCGACCATATCTTTTAATTTGTTGTAAATCTCATGCTCCACTGTACCCTGCTTGTACATTGATTGAATATTTCTCCAATCATTCATATCAAGTCGTTGCAGAGATTGGTTAGTTGATATTAATAGATACAATATCGCACTTAACTTATCAAAGTTAGCCTGAATTAATCTTTCATTTTTACTGATTGGTTTTCTAGTATTCAAATCTGTTAATTGTTTTTTTAATGCATCGTAGTTTTTTCCTTTTTTAAAATTACTAATCAAAAAGTTAGCATAGTCGCCTAGCATTAGATTAATCAATGCGCTTCTATTTTCAGGGGCATGCAGAAATCTTTCTGGTTTATCTTTAATCATCAACTCTAAAACATTAAGTTGTGTTTCTACCTGTTCGTTCATTCTAAATCCTGTAAATTTTTTACCCATGATAAAATCTCCTTACAAATTTTCACTATCATTTAACTTATCTAAAATATCATCGTATCCTAAAATATTATTATTATCTTCAATCAAGATATCTAGTTTCTGCTGATTCTCTTTACTCAATTGATTATTTTCTACTAAAACTTCCAAAGCATCTTTTAAAATATGAGTATTGTTATTCTCATGTTCAATTAATCGAGTTAAAACATTTATTACTTCAGGATTACTACTACTCCACCTTTTTTTGTTAAAATATTCCGAAATTATTCTATTAACTACTGCTGTTATTCCTTCATTATATTTTTTTGATTCCATCTCAAGTTCTTTATACAAATCAATATCAAATCTTATATGAGCATCTTTATACTTCATGGTGTTCACCTCCACAATCTCACAATAAAATTTTATTTTTTACAAGAAAAGTTTCGCCATTATTTTCGCCTTTTCAAAATCAAAGGCGACTTCTTTTATTTCTTTTTTTGAAAAACGAAACGAAAGAAGCAAAACTACAAAATCATTTAGCTAAGTTGTAAAACGAAGCTTTGCTTTTCTGTACAACTAAGCTAAAGAGCATAAGTGAGAATGGTCATCCGTAGGCGGATGAGCCGACAGTGTCGGCATTCTCTCAATGACCAAATTTTCTCGCTTGTTACACAGCTATTTAACACTTGTTTTACAACTAATTTACACTTTGTTTTACGCTTATTTTACGTAAAACATTTGTTAAACAATTTTAAAATGCTATAAAAAATAACCATCACATTTGTGACGGCCTAATTTTTTAATCTCTCTTTGTTGAGAAATTCATTTATCGTTTATCTTTATCTATTAGATTATTTCAACATGCTTAGAAACTTTTCTTCTGAAATTATTTTTATTTCTCCGCCATTCATATTAATTTTTTCTGCAGCTATTTGTTTCTTGCTTTTACGTTCCTCTTCAAACATATCTAACTGTCTAGGAGCAATTACTAAATAATCTGTTTCTTTTGAAACGTAATTTTTAACAATGCCTCCAGCAGCATTTATTTTTTCTATTGCATCTTTTCTCAACATACTTTGAAGAGAACCTGTAAATACTACACACTTATTTTTAAATGTCATTTTATTTTTGAACACCATTCAGAAATTTTATCTGGCCGAAATCCTACCCATGAATCTAAAACTTTATTATTATCATCAACAATTTTTATAAATGGCAAACTTTTTATGTGATATTTTTGTTTGAGCTTTTCAATTTTCTCAATCGACCAGTTACGCTTCTTTTCATCTGAACTCTCAACATCAATCGAATTATCTTCATGACAATCACCATAGTAATTATCGACATATGGAAAATTTAAAGCTGTCATCTTTCTTCTAGTCATTTTGCATTGAACACATTTTGGCTTTGTATACAACACTGCATGAATCATATCAATCACTTCCCTTAGTAGATTATTGATTATGTTAATGTCCTACCTTACCCTCAAAGTAAGCGACCACTCAAATCTTGTGGATGTAGGACTAGCTGCAAGGTATAGACAAAAAATAATATTATATGCAATGAAGGTAGCCCACGTCCCTTCATATTATTTTTTCTTGCAACCTGTAGTAGTATTTAAAAGAAAGTGTGAAGGGTGAATTATTATCACCCAAAATCTTCTAGGCAAAATATAAAAGCTCGATCTTATATCTCGCCTACACCCTATCTTGTTCTCAAAAGCAAGTGACCACTCAGATCTTGTGGATATAGGGCTAACTACAACAACTAAACTTAAAGGAGATTCTGTTGTGCTGTTTTTATGACGTGACTTTAAAAGTGTTTGATCTTTGTGTTTATTGATGCAAAGAACAGCTTAACTTTGCAATACCTTGCTACGTTCTCAAAGCGTAAGACCAACTCAAAATATCGTGGATACAAGGCCTGCTTGTTAGTATTTTTTAAATCTTAATCATAGCAAAGTACTTACCAACCACAGTTATAACTTTACTCAATTCTTCTAAATTGTTTGTACTTTAACGCTTTAACAAATTTTTATAGCTTTTCCCATAGATCAGCAGGAATTTCAGTTCCATCATCTTCAAATTCTTCCTCAAATAACTCTTTTTCTAATGACATATTTTCTGTTTGTAAATCAGCAATTACTTGTCTATATGATCTAATTAGCCTTTTCAATTTATAATTTTCTTCAGCTAATTGTTTATTTTCTTCTATCACTTTTTTGTTCATAAAAAGATATAGTCTATCCATAAAATTTCTCTTCTTTCTTTACAGTTTCAATGGCCATCTCAACAGATGTTAAGTCGTCAATCAATTCAATAAAAGCATCTTCATAACTAATTTCGCCTTCAACACAGCTAATAGCTAGAGATTGTCCTTTTAATGCTACAGATTCAAAAGCTTTCTTGTACACATTTGGTACTATTTTTGATTTATTTGCCATTCCTATGCTCCTCATTTAGACTATTTTTACACTCCGATATCATCTTAAACTATCTGCACTAACTGGCTTTTTGAACTTATATTTTCCTGATTCCACATCCATAATTTGTTTGCGGTAAAGATCTATTTGATCATTCAACGTATTAATCAACTTTCTAGACTGTTTGATAGAACTTTCCTGAAATTTAATATCCGCTTTAGCAGATGCTATTTGATTATCTGTATCAGATTGATCCACTTGATACTGTCTATCTTTTTCTGCAGCTTGAATTGCGTTTTTATCAGCTACAATTTGTTTTTGGAATGATTCAATATTTTCATATTGCTTATCAATTCTCTTATTCAAGATCTTAATTGATTGAGTCAAAGATTGAACTGCATAATCTTTTTGTGATAATTTGACTAGCTTATTATCAATAAATTTATTGTCTTCATTGATAACAAAATTTACTCCATCTTTTGTAACAGGATCATTCTTTGTGCTTTCAGAAGAAGAACTAGAACTACTATCTGTTACATCTAATGCAGCTTCAGTATCCATTGTGGAATTATCTACACTAGGTTGATGATTAATTGCCTTTATTTGAATTGCTTTATATCCTTTTGAAAGATTTGATAAAAGTAAAATATATTGGCTATTTGCTAATGGTAAAACTTGGTATTTAGTATCTTGTCCTTCTAAAGTTACTGCTTTAAAGCTTACATATTTAGGATCAATTGGGTGACTGCCATCTGATTTAACTATAAATTTAATTACCATAAATTTCTGATTAGCATTATATTTTCTAGAATCCATCGAAATTGTTGCGTTGTTATTTTTACCAAAAGATAAACCTGTTCCAATTGGTGTATCTTGAAATCTACTTTTTGATGGTACAAATCTTGTACCAATTAGTAATCCAATCATTGATGTGACTAACACACCAAAGATAATTAATTTACGTTGACGTGCATGATCCATATACCATTCATGATGTTTTTTTAGAAATTCTTGCCATTTACTCCTAAATGATCTGAACTTTTGGATTATCTCATCAATCATTGACTATCTCCTCCTTGCTTCAAAACAAGGTTGGTATATAAACTCTTTATTTGCTCCTTATCTGTTCCTGCGTATTGGAATACATCAAATCCATTTGCACTTCCAATTGCTTGTGGTTGACCATTTTTAAAGATCATAAATGTTGGAGTTTTTGTTATATGATATTGATTAACCAAGTCTTTATCATCAGGTGTATTCACCTCAACAAAAGCTACTCCATAATCTTGCCTGGTAGGATTACCATAGCTTTTAAATCTTGCAAGTTTAACTGTTCCAATAACTCTTTTACAGTCTGGACAAGTTTTTGAATAAAACATAACTATCGTTGGAATATTAGAATTTATAGCTTCTGTTCTCTCACTTGTCGGGGTTCTTTTTAAAGAATTTAGTTGCAATAGTCCAATAAGTCCAAATATTAGCACTAATATTCCCATTACAATTACGGTTACTATTTTTCTATTTCTGTATTTTTTCTTTTCTTCTTCACTCATGATCACAATCCCCTATCCCACTTGTATGTTATAAATTACTAATAGTAAAATCAGAATAAATGTAGTAATACCAAATACTTTGTAGAAAACTATCACTTTTCTTTTTCTCCTATTGTGTTCACTACGGCTTTCTTCTACTTCTTCAAACCAAGTACCATGAATTGTTGCATCTAAAATCTCAGATTTTTGTTTGGCTTCCTCTATTAACTTCCACTTTTCTTTCATCATTGCCATCGTCCTCCGAAGAATGTAGTTGAATTAAAGTTTCAATTCCTTGATTAATAACTTCGAATGGTAATTCAAGTAAATAATCTGTCAGAACTAAAGGTGTATGTTCTTTTGTAGGAATAATATTTAGAATATTTCCTAAAACTAAAGCATTTTGCTTTAAGGAATTAGGTCTGATATTCTTATTGGCCAAAATTGCTACATGTACATACCCTTCCATGTCAGGTGCCATTACCAACAGAGTCTTTTCACTCAAGTTAGTCTTACTTATCAATGTCTCAAATTTACTCGGCACTTTCCAGAACCGCTGAATCACATCACACCCTGTCTGCATCAGAAAGTAACCACTGACAATCATATTTCAATCCCCCTATATCTCTGAATACTCTCCTTCTATCGTTCTTCTTGTCTCCTGAATTTCATTTAAACAGTCAATTAAATCACTGACTTGTACAACGATTTCGCCAAAATCCAAGCTTTCTAAGTCCTTTGCTGTTAAAGCTTTAATCTCATCTTTTCGTAATTTTTTTCCAACTTCTACCAAAGACCTTTTTATCTCTGCAACTATCACTGTTGCTTTTTTAAAGTCTTCCAAATTTTGTTTAACTTGATCGCTTTGTAATAGTTTTTCTAACTCCAATTTCTCCTGTTTAACCTTTTTAAGCTCAACTTCTAAATGACTTAAATCCTTATCAGATTCACTTTGACTTTGCTCTAACTTTTCTCGCAAAGATTTTTCTTTCTCTTCAGATTTTTCTAAATCTTGAATTAACTTTTTATTTAAGCGCTTTATTTCACCATAATCAGCAGGTGGAACTTGGATTTGTTCTACAGGTTGGTTCTGTAGTTTATAATTTTCTGTTTGTAATTTATGAATTTTCTGCTGACTCTCAATCAATTTTGATTGAGTTTTTGCATTTTCTTCTTGGACTGCGATATTTTTTATTTGAAGTTCACGATTTGCAGCTTCCAGTTCTTTTTGTTTGGCTTGTGATACATCTAATGCATCTTTAGCGTTATAGAAGTCTTGCAGAACTTTCTTGTATTGCTCAGTTTCTGTCACTTTCTCAGACAATAATTTTTCAACTTGATTTTGATGATCAGGATCCCTATCTTTGACAATGCTATACTGCATCATCTTCGGCAAGGAGTTGAACGTTTCAACCATGCTCTGGCCATCTAGTTCAGTGTTATTTTGCAATTTATCAACATACTCGGTAAAATTAATCAACTGATATGCTCTACTCTTGGCAAATCCCCACGATTTGAGCCAATCTGTGAACGAGAATATATCTTTTCGCCCTTGATTTCTAAACTTCTCTTGAGCATCCTTTAAAACTTTCCCCACATCGTAAGCAAAGCCTTCAGTTATTCTGTGCATTCTTTTGTCCAAAGACAAATAATCTTTTCTTTCTTCAGAATCCAATTTTTCATATTTCTCAATATTTACAGTCGGAGTGTATGCATATACATCCTTTTTTTCCATAAAATCCACCTCCTAAAATGCTAAGGCCTGCGTTATCTGATATCTTTCATCATCAGAAAATTCAAAATTATCAAGTAAATATTTCTTGGTCGAATTTGCTAGACCATTTCTTAAGTAAACGTAGGACAAACGCTCTTCAGAATGGATTTTAGTATCAGATTTATACATAATCTCAGCTAGTTTCAATAACGATTTTTCTAACCCATCAGCAAGGAAAATATTACTCTCAAAGCGTGTAGCTTCTTGAAATTCTTGGCGATATAGCCAATTAGGGTTGTTCAATAATCGACTCATTACTTGACTTTTAGCTTTAAAAATAGTGTCAGCATAGAATTTTATTTTTTCGTAAGAATTCTGAGCCAACATTTTAATTTTTGCGAAAACAGGAGTAGATATTTGATTCTTAATTCTATTTCCAATGGATTCAACAGATAGATCTCTTAGATAAGAGTTAGTTTGAGGTTGAGTTGAATTATTATTAGGAATATATCCCGTACCTGAATCATATGTAATATCTTTTGTTTTTAAATTTCTCTTACTTAATAGAATTTTTTTCTCTTTGTTGTTAGAAATTTTTTCCGTTATTACGGAATTATTTTCCATTGTGTTTGTATCACTAATTACCTCACTAGGATATTCTTCCTTGTCAGTAGCAAAGTAAGGCATTACTAAATCTTCTTTATCAAGATCTGTTGGAGTTACTTCCACATCCTTTACATATATTCTGTGTCCGTTATTCTTAGTATCTTGAACTTCAATTAGTCCAAATTCTAATAACTCTCTTTTATAGTTCGTGATACTACGTGTAGAGACATGCAAAATTTTAGCTAGATCTTCATTAGAAAAATATATAAATAACCCCTTTTCTGCATCGTAATAAGTGTAATCTTCTTCCAGATAGTGGTAGAAGGAAATCCTAAATCTAGAGGTATACAAAGAATAAACTAACTTAGCAGTATTACTCAAAGTATGGTATTTAGGATTATTAAATAAATCTACGTCTATAAAGAGAAAATTTTGTGGAACTTTGTTTTCTTTTCGCATATTTGACACTTCCTTTTTTTACATTAACGTTTAACGGCTAAGAAGGAATCGAACCTTCTGAAGCATCCAGGATCATGCTTAGCCACAACAACTAAATTAAATAAAAAATAGATAAATAATAGGCTTCGGTAAAGCCTATGAGAATGCTGAGATTGAACTCTAGCCCTAAAGACACATTCTCCTAATAGCTACCTCGATGCGATTAATAACAGTTAGTAATAGTTTGAGTAAGCAATAATTTATTTCATGAGGTAGCCTATGGGGGTTAGTTTTTACAACTCATCAAATAGAGTTGTAATTCCTGTCGGAAGAATCGAACTTCCACGCTTAAGCGTTGCCATAACAGGAACTAATTAGTATGTTTTGTTTGGATTGATATTGATATGTTTTTTATTTTTGCAGCCATGTCAAAGCTGCTATTAGAGTTAAGGGACTCGAACCCTTACTTAGCACCTGCACTCTACTTGTTTTTTTGTTTTTCTATATGTTCTCTTAGTGCTTTTCTGATAACCTCAGTTTTAGTAATTCCGTCTTTTTCAGCTAGCTTTGTTAAACTATCATCAAGTTCCGTAGATAATCTTAAAGTAAATTCAGCCATTTCAGACACCTACTTGACACCTATTATTATATGTTGGTGTCTATTAGGTGTCAATAAGAAAAATGACACCTTTTTAGTGTATAATGACATCAAGGAGGTTGAATCATGTCTGATAATATTAAAAGATTTACTTTGCGTATGCCTGAAGAATTGTTTGATGAATTAAAAGAAGTAGCTGATAACAATTTTCGTCCAGTTTCTAAGGAAATTCTTGTAGCAATTCGTGAGTACCTTGACAGACATAGTTCTGAAGGATAAGAATTATTAAATCTCTTGTTGAGATATCTAATTTTTTAGCTTCCTTTTTAATTTCACTATGTATGTTATCTGATAAACGAAGTGTCATTCTTTTTCTCATCTTACTCACCAACTTTTATTAATATATAATTTATGATCTTTAAGAATTGCACGGTATAATACTTTTTATGCATATCTTCAGGAGAAATTATTGTAATTTAGTGAAATAGCCCACCTTTATACCAAACTAAGAATTGTAAACTAGATTACTTTTTTAACAATTCTTAAGTTGTAATTAAAGTTAAGGGACTCGAATCCCTTCATGTAATTTAACTAGTCATCATATTTAAAAAGATATTCTAGGAAAAGAACTTTCGATTATTATTCAGAACTGCTAACAAAATCAGATCTTTAATATTTATTGAGGTTATTTCACTAATTTCTTTTAACGCTTCATCTACCTCCAAAGGTAGTCGGAGCGTTATTTGTTTTACGTCCCTCTTACTCATTTAAACCACCGCCTTATTTAGTTATTTTTTAATTGATTATATTTTTTCACAGTATGCCAAAGCTGCTACTAGATATTGATACTTTTTGTTTATTTTTTATTGATTACATCAATATTTTTCTATCCTATTTATTTTTATGTTTTTCAAATAAAAATAAACAATAATTTGTTATTTTATTCGACTTTCTTTACAACATTAGTAAAAAAATAAAATCTGATATATTTATCTTTTATGTTTAAAATAGCACATATCTTCTTTATTTCATTTTGCTTGAATCCTGTAATACTATGCAACTTTTTATTCAACGAAACTCTACTAATCCCTATTTCATCAGCTAAATCTTGCTGAGATAAACGAAATTCCTTCATTCTTAATTTGAGCAAAGAATAGTCATATACAGCCTCCATATATACCACCTCTTCCAAAAATTTTATTTTATTCGTAAAGCTTTCTTTATGAGTAGAGTAAATCTAAATTTACTATTTATCAACTTTTTCTACGAATTTCTTTCTTATTTTATGATAAAATAGTACACAGTAAGTATTACATCTGTAGATGGGGAGGTGAAATATCAGTGAACGTTTTTCAAAAAAGATTAAAAGAAGCTATTGAAAATATGGGAATTACTCAAGCCGAACTAGCTAGACGCTCAGGTATTAGTCGTGCTTCTATAACCGACTATTTAAAGGGAAAATACGAAGCAAAGCAAGACAAGATTTATCCATTAGCTCGTGCGTTGAATGTCAGCGAAGCTTGGCTCATGGGTTATTCTGATGATGCCTCTAATTCTGTAGATAAATCATTCACTTTTACTCTCACTTTTAATTTACCTGCAGATCTAACTGATGAACTACATAGACTTTCTGGTGAATTAGGAGTGTCTACATCAGCATTAATAAAAGTATCAATATTCAAGTATTTAGATGTCCCTAGGTTAGATAATCTATCCATCATTCAAAAAAACCAAACTGATAATAAAAATATCACTTTGGTTGTAAATAATTGGATTTACTCTATATTGAAACGACAATCAACTAAATATGGTCTATCTATAGATGAATTAATGTATTACGCTTCTGTAAATGCTGTTAAGTATTACACGTCTGTATTAAAAGATCTAAAATAAAATATATTAATAGTGGAGTGATTTTTATATAATTACTTCACTTTTTTATTTTTATGAACTTCTTCCATTTCTCCTCCAAGGTTTAAAATTGCGAATGTCACCACCTCTTCTTTGCTCATCAGAGACCTTCTGCTGATTTTTTCTAAAATTTCAACTACCTGCTTTGATAAAGTTATAGTTAATTTTTCTTTATCCATTTTGCAATTTCTCCTTCCGTTCAAATTTTTATAGTGTTTTTTAATTTTCCTCCTTTCTATAAATCAAAATATATTTTTTAATTTATCCTTACAATTTTCGCCATTAACAAGAACTTCAATGGCAATTATTGCAAAAATTAAAAGCTGTGATATTTTTGTTTAAAAATATTTTTTATAAAGGATGATATTATGGATACGAATAAAATTTACAGAATAACTGTTAGAATGCCTAAAGAACTAAGAGAAAATTTAACCTATGCCGCAAATAAATTGAACGTTACATCTAACACCTTTATGAAAATTTCTTTATACGCATATTTGAAGGTATCTTTCTTCAGTCTTACCGATGCAACACCTATTAATATTTCAGAAATTCCTAAAGAAAGAAATACTAGGATTAACCTAATTGTTGATGATGAGTTGCATACTATTTTGGAAATACATGCTCAAAAATACAACTTAACTATCAACGATCTAATACTTTATACAGTGCTTGTATCTTTAAATGCTTATAATGAATTCGTTAAAAACAATATTAATAATTTTCAAAACCGCTTAAAAATTGCTATTGAAAATAAAGGAATCTCTCAAGCTGAACTAGCTAGACGCTCAGGTATTAGTCGTGCTTCTATAACCGGCTATTTAAAGGGAAAATATAAAGCTAAACCATGCGCTATTTACTCGCTAGCACAAGCTTTAGATGTTGATGCTTTTTGGCTTTTAGGCTATCAAAATAATAATTAGAACTTTAGGAGAATAACTATGAATAGGGAAGAATTTTTACGTACAATAATAAAAGATAGATATGGTAGTCTTAGAGCGTTCGCAAAGAATATTGATATGCCATATACTACTTTAGTATCTATGTTAAAGAGAGGTATCAGGCTGGTATTGATAATTTTTTAAAGATATGTAAATACTTGAATATTCCACCTGAATCTCTTTATGGAAATGGTGCGACCTTCCTAGATAAAAGCAATATTACGTTAATTAGGAACATAAACTTACTTTCTGCAGAAAACAAGAAATTAGTTCTCGACTATATAGATTTTCTTAAAAATTCTGCACATATTGATTTAGAGATTAAAAGCTACTATAAACTCAATAGTTCAAATAAGAATAAAATCAGAGAATATTCAGATCTCTTGTATAACTCACAAAAAAATACAAATGATGTTATTTTTTAAACACCAAAGTAAGGATTAAAACATCATAAATAGTTAAAAAAATAAACGTAGTACAAATTTGTACTACGTTTAACTTTTTATTTAATTTTAAAAAATAAATCTAATATATATTCTAAAATAGTGATATAAATGAACAATTAAGAGTAAAAATCATAAAATGAAATAATAAGTTTAATAATGTTTAAAACCAGTTTTTAGAATACTCATACAAATAAAAAGTATAAATTTATAGTGTTTAAAAGCTTTATAAATGTTTTGTTACATTTTAAAACATTTTTATAAATAATAACCAAATTGAATATAGTTATTTTAAAAGTTATAAAACATATATTAAGTTTTATCGCATTTAATAACATTTAAAACCGTTTTATATTAGATATATTTATTACTAGCATTTAACACGATATTTATAATCAAATATAGAACAAAAAAATTAGGAAAATATATACCAGTTTACACAAAGAGCACACAAAAATACTTACCTTCCTTTTCCCATTTCATCTAACATGTCAAAATATAAAAATTCAATTTGTTTAGAAATCTCTTTTTTTTCGTTCTCATTATTGCTATTCAAAGCAAATGTAACTAATTTAACAATTTCTTTTTGAAATTTATTCTTTTTATATTTTGGTATCATCATATCAAAATTAATACTAAATGAACGATAAGAATAAGTCGTCTTAAAATACGTATTTACTATTGGCATATTCATAACCCCAGTTAAATATTTTGCTTCATCTTTAGTTAAGGGTATACCATTTTTATCGACACTAATAAAAGGTGCATGTTTTACAGGTATCATTCCATCTTTTGAGTTGTCTATAAACGATGCCACCATCTTAGTATTATCCCGAAATGCAACTGCATATTTAAAAGATGTATAACTTCCGACTTTGGAGAGAGCATAAAATTCACTACCTCTGGACATAGTTTTACTTCTTTCAGATTGCTTATCAATAAACTCTTTTTGTTCAAGGAGATAATTTAACATCGTAGGATATTTATCAGCCAAAGCTCCCATCGGAATTATATCTGCTTTTTCGTCGTATGGATAGAAACCATATTGAATGTTATCTCTATTTTTTATGGAAAATGCGCCTATTTGTTTACTTTGAAGCAATGGTCTTATAATATTTTTTTCAAATTTGAGTTTTTCAAAATGATTGGGTTTAATTTTTGTACCTTTTATATCAAGGTTTCGATAAGTTCCATCATCGTCTTTTTCAAAAACGTAAACTTCTCTAGGTGTTAATTCAACCCCTTGGCGTGGCTTATAATCATTTTGGCCATACAATAATTTCAACTTTTCAACATCATCCAATGTAGCATTATATATTCTACTAAACCTATTGCTAGAATCGGATAATTGCACCAATAAACCTTTTTCTTTTGAGAAGTATTTCTTTACATCTCTCCATGATTTATTTGAATTGATATCAAGAATATTCATTCCTTTAGGAAATTTTTTATTATACTTAACTAAAGTTGAACTATACGGATTTTTAACTATAAAATACGTTAAAAACTTCTCTTGTACTGGCTTAAATGGAGAACCTGAATTTGACCAATCATCTATTCTAGCTAAAAACATACTATTTTCTTTTGTACTTGGGAAATTTCTCCAACCTTCATATGAATCGGAATTTAAGAAAGTATCTGGCATCAAGAACGCTTGAACCCCTTCATTACTTAACCAATTATCTGCGGTTACATTCGATATAAGGGCTGCAAGATTTAAGTTAATTCCCCCACCTAGGCCCTTATTCTTTTTAGAAAATAGTTCTCTTTCACCAGCAACATTCTTAATCTTATTTGCATACATTGAGGGGAGATTTTCCCATTTAACCCATGGCGGATTACCAGCAATAATATCAATATTCTTTATCCGTGCCGGTAAAATAAAGTTTGTAATAACTTTAATCCATATTCCGTCCCAATTTTTTTTATGAAGCGAAACTAATTGATTACTGAATGATAATATTTCCTTTTCAAAATGATTAATATCTTCATCGCAAGCAAATTGCTTTTTTATTGCGTTAGAAAGTAAATCAACATGTTCTGCTTTTACTAACATTTGCCATTGTCTTACAGTTCTAACGAAATCAGGAGATTCCACAAAGCTCAATGGTAATGTTAAATTAATGTCTCCCTGACGTGTGGCAATACTATATGAGACAAAAGACTTATCGTTAAATTTAGTTATTAAGGGTAGACGGGCAGAGTCACCTAGATATATTGGAATCTCGATTTCCATATTATTATCATCAATAAATGGTCTAATTGCTAATAAAAAGCTAACTCTAGCTGTTAGAACAGATAACGGTGATAAATCTATACCGTGTACTCGAGAGAGTATTTGTTCTAAAATATACTTATTACTTCTTCCATCAAGAAGTAATCTTTCCACAATTTTTTCAATTGCCTTAAAAACAAAAGTGCCTGAACCTGATGTTGGGTCAAGAAAAGTCCATTGTTCATTATCAATCATTTCTAAACAGGTTGTAACAACATTATCAGCCAACCAATCTGGAGTAAAGACCTCCCCAAAAGCTTTTCGTACAGGTTGGGGCATTACATTCATATAAAGTTCTTTGAATAAATCTAGTGTTTCAAACTGATATGACAAAGATGCGTCTGAATAAGAGTTTATCTTAACAAGGATTGATTTAATTGATTGTGCAATTGATTCTGACCAAATAGAATCATCAAGATACCAAGAAAAGAAATCGCCTTCAATAAGATTGATTATATTGCTCGCATTAAAAGTGTAGCCATCTTCAACTTGAGAAAATAGTTTTTTTATATTATTAGGTGATTGTTCCAATAAATCAGAAAAATAAACTATATCACTGTTGAAACCAATTTTAGGAATAATTTTTAAGGCAAAGCATTTAACCAAAATGGCATATGCCGTTTGCAACGCAAAAAGTCCTTGGTACTCTTGTTCGTTATTTTCGATAGGGACACCTAAAACCTTAGAAAGAGAATCCCTACGCTCCATAATCGTATTACTTTTCCCATCATCATTAAAACTTAAGTGAAAGATGTCCATCCATTCGTCAAATAGCATTAGCACCTTTTCAGATTTCGTTTCATTATTTAAGCATCTAAACAACTCTTTTTGAAGATTACTAAGTTCACTAACTGAGTGACCCTCAAGAGAAAAATCGTCAATAATATTCCGAGAAACTAATTGCTTCTTGTTAGTGCCTAAAATTGATTTTATCAAAGTAATGAAAAAAACTCCGTCAATTTGACGTATCGCATCATACTTTAAATTGTCTTTTATAAAGTAGACACTGACATAAAAACTTCCGTCAGTAATAATTCCAAAATAGTTTTCGTTATTTTTCCGCAATTGTTTTAAGTAGTCTGATAACTGCGTTTGAGCTTTTCTTATATCTTTGTCTTTGCGTAACTTTTCTGGCTTTTTATACTCGATAACTAAATTTGTCGTAATAGCATCAATTCTTCCTTTGAAATTATGGATAGCAAGGTCTTGGGAAGTCACTTCTTTTTCTATATTTAATGTAATATCAAATTCTTTTTTAACAAAATAGTACAACTCTCTTTCAAATATAGAGGCAACTGTTGCTTCATTTGGTGCAGAGATTGTCTGCTTCATTACAGACGATGCTAAATTATTTAAAACTCCTACGTACTCTTGCGAGTTTAATTTATTAATTGCATCATTTACTTTTTTATCTTCTGGTTCTGTTAGCAATTGTGTCACCGTCTTTCAATTTTATATTTTTTTGATAGCCTCGTTTTTTTATTTCTCCTTTGCAATCCATTACTCTTCTTCCTTCCAATTATAATTTAAAGCAGTTACTAATTTTTTATCAAAAGACGACAGTTCTTTTGATTTCTTAGTATCACTGTCTAATTTTCCAATAACTACACCATATTTTTTGGTGTATAACTCATTAAATTGTTTCTTGGTGCTTGATACTTCTAGCAGGGTGTTGACCTCTAGTAGTTGTTTATCATCACCGCTCAGGTATGATTGTACCGATTTAATAATAAAGTCGTGTTTCCATCTAATTTCGCTTAAATCATTAGCGTTTAATCCCCATAAATCAAAAGTCCATTGTTGAAATTCAAAGTACATATCTTGATTATCAGGAGTAATAGTAGATTTTAAATTATCATCAGTCAAGAAAACACGCTTTAGTTCGTTAATGTATAGTTGCTTATCCATAAACTAACTCCTTGTATGTAGTCCTAACTGTCATGTTTGATAACAAGTAATTGAAACGGTAACTTTCTGATACTTCACGAGTGTTAAATCTAAACACAAATTCATCTAAGTACAGTTGTAAGTGCTTTTTAGACCAAAAATGATAAATACCCATAACACCACGTTTAATAGTTGCCCATAAACTTTCAACACGATTAGTAGTTACATCATTGTTAGCAAACTCTCCTAAGGCATGGTGTACAATTTGATGATTGTACATAGTACCAATATGATTATAACCGATATATTCATCAGTGTGTACATTAGCTTGTTGTGTAATATATGTTGTTACTAAATCAGTTAAAGTCTTGGTTTTAACATCTTCAACTTGAATAGCATTAGCTTTACCGTTACGTTCTACCATACCAACAACCGCAGTTTTATCTTTAACAGACCGTCCTTGACTGTTCTTTACCTTTTTATTAGCATGACGATTACTATTTTTACCGCCAATGTATGCTTCGTCAACTTCAACATCGCCGTCTAGATGATTATCGTTTTCGATATTGAAACATTTGCGAATACGCTGTAACATAAACCAAGCAGTCTTTTGTGTTACACCAATATCACGTCCTAATTGAGCAGATGAAATACCTTTTTTATGACTGGTAACAAGCCAAATAGCAATAAACCACTTTTGTAATTTAACCTTAGTGTTATCAAATAAAGTTCCTGTTTTAACGTTGAAATATTTACCTGTATTCTTGCAACGGTAACGATTTTTGGCACACTTATATACTTTAGAAGTAGGGTCAAAAGGGCTAGTAACTAAACCTGCCCAACGTAATTCTTCTAAATGATTAATGCATGCTTGCTCATCAGGAAATGCTTGTTGAAAGAAAAAACAACCGTCATATCAATAATTGTTTAACTTCTGTGTAAACTGGTATATATTTCCCAAAAATTATAGTTTTGTTTAGTTTTATAAATTAGCTACTTTCGATCAATATTAAAGTACTTTATTTAATAGATTTTATATCCGATTTATGCTAAAATCGAAGTCTAGGAAAATGAATAGTCCTTGTGGCTTTTAACTTATAATTAATTAGCACCGAAGAGAGTTACAAACGTTGATTGTATTTAGCGTTTGTAGCTCTTTTTTGAATGATCTAAAACAATTATCTATCTTTATGCTTACGAAACATTGACTTAATGACAGTAGTTTTTACATTATCTAACTCATTCAAATCATCAGAAATTGGCTTGTGCAATAATACTTCTCTTTGAGTTGGTAATGTACTTATCATCTTTTTAAATGCCTTATTCTCTTCTTCAGAATTAGCTGCAATGTAATATCTCATTAAATTGATAGTAAATTCCACTCTATCTAAATCATTAAAAGGTAATACCAAATAATTCTCTTTTTCCCATGTGTTAAGTGCAGCATTAGCAGCAATTAAAGCTGTTCGCTTATTTCCATCTTGAAAAGGTTGTCGCTTACTCAATTTAGCAAAAACTTTCCAAGCGTCTTCTTCCGTTTTCTCTGAGCTATTAAATTCATTAACGATATTTTCTAAGTCCATTCTGGATATTACTTCTGGTGGATAGTATGCTTGTTGAGTGTTTTGATCAACGATAATTGCTATTCTATCATCTTCGTTGTAATAAGCATTCCTTAAATGTCCTGGCATGTTTGGTTCTTCTTCTGAATCACTTTTAAATTCCTTGTTGATTGCTATTATTCCATCTACTGTAAAGCCAATTTTTTGAATTGCTTTAATTCCATTTAGTGCATCTGTATAGATTGCCACATCATCATTGTCTTGTCTTAAAGGTTTAGTTGAATTAGTATCTAGAGCTTTTTTTGTCTGCAAAACTGTACTTCCATAACTATTTAAACTACCTAATGATGTAATGAATTTTGCTAAAGCTGTATTATCTCTCGACATGCTATCCCTCCTCACTAAAATTTCTGTCTATACTACAATTTAAAATGAATAACTGTTTTTGTAAACTATTTTTATGTTATAATGTATATAAAAAGAGCCAGGAACTGCAATTCCTGACTCTAGTAGCGACCGCTTAAGACGGTGGCAAGACATAGTTTTTAGTAGTTAACCAAAACCATCGGACTCTCCAAAGTTACCGACGGTTTTTTCTTTTGCTTGAAAATTCATGCCAAATATTACGTAATTTCACTAGAACTTCTAGTAAATCCGCAATAGCATTTACCAGTTCTATACAACTGATGATAAAGTTAGTAACTTTTAATAAGCCAAATTGACAAGAACCCAAGTAATGAACCTATGCTTATTAGCAAAGGTTGGTAAACCTCCTTTCTTCCAGATTTTACAGATACGTTCATACGCATCAGCTCCTTCCGTCCAGAAGTTTACCACCGTCCTATAACTTTCGCCAAAAATATTATATCATGGAAGTATCTTACTTTTCATAAATTGCAGCATAAAAAGTTAATAGTTTTTGTAAACTATTTTGTGTTATAATGTATATGAAAAGAGTCAGGAACTGGAATTCCTGACCCTAGTGGCGACCGCTTAAGACGGTGGCGATAAACTAAATACTATATTTTAAAACCTTCAGTCCTTCGCCAAAAGTTACTGACGGTTTTTTCTTTTGTCATCTTTGAGCTTCTTCCACGCTTTCTTAACTTTAAAAGCTAAATCTAACATGGTAACTAGTTTACATTCGCAATGAGTAATAGCTGAAATTAATTTAGCCAAAACTATCATTACACCAGTTAATGCCCAAAGAATTGCACCTATTTCGCTCAACCAATGAACTATGAGCATCATAGGCGGGTGAATCCTCCTTTCTTTTAGGATCAAAATTAAATGGTACATAAGCACCACATCCTTTCACAAGGAACTTCACCACCGTCTTATAACTTTCGCCAAAAGTATTATATCATGGAAATAATCTTACTTTTCATAAATTACAGCATAAAAAGTTAATGGTTTTTGTAAACTATTTTGTGTTATAATGTATATGAAAAGAGCCAGGAACTACAATTCCTGACTCTAGTAGCGACCGCTTAAGACGGTGGCGATAAACTAAAAATAATGGTTCTGTACCAAATTCTGTGGGTAAGCTTCTTACCTACAGCTTTTTTTTGCTTAAAATTAGAAGTTTTATTAAAAAATCTACAAAAAAAGCCCATATAGGCTTACAATCAAAATGACTAAATAAAGATTGGAAGTGGCCCATATGAACTCATATGACAATTTTAACAAAATAATTCTAAACATTAAAGACCCTAACCTAAAATGTTTGCATTTTCAAGTTCTCGGTAGCCCAATAAATCATCATCTAAATTAATTTACAACTTATGTAAATATAAAATAAAACTTCGCACCGATAATCAAATCATCTACACTATTCATTGATAATATTGATTTTACCATATTTTATATACAATTTTAAGATTTTTTTACTCGAAATTTATGATAAATAACCATAAAAATTATGTCAACTACCCCAGTCTAAAGACATGGGGCTTGTAACTCACGACCTTACGGTCAGTGGTAATAACGCAACTTCGTTGC
>PPYF01114363.1_pt1 | contig 23680 bp, 19 predicted proteins | sample 1559871 | NCBI WGS metagenome assembly PPYF01 (sample SAMN08240021, study PRJNA423297) | Human gut metagenome, whole genome shotgun sequencing project. | reverse complement strand
GAAAGTAAAATAACATTCCTTTTTCTTTCCGTAAGTTCTTTTAATGCTTCCGCAATCAAAGTATTTTTTACTTCAATATCATAGCCATGCACTTCAAAATGATGATTTTCTGTTCCGTACTCATCCATAGTAAATAATTTGCTCAACTCCTTTTCTGACAGTTCAGAGAATGTGACTTCGTGTTTTCTGCGATAGTCCATGTGCTTGTAATAATTGACAGCTTCACCTTTTAATGCCATCTGGCACAAATGGTCAAACTGATGCCTGACAGTCATTTCATCCTTAGAAGAAGGTTGCCCCATACGAGTTCACCTCCTCCCGTTCCGAATGACAAGGCATTTGCCTTTTTTCCCTTCCGGTGTATCTCCCAAATGAAACCGGGGAAATGTTCGGGTGGATTGAAAAATTTTTATAAAAACTTTTCTGTATACAAAAAACGTCCTCGCAGGCACACACCCACAGGACGCTGTTCATATCTGATATTAAATTTTCTCCACACTCTACGAGTGCGTATAATGCACTTTCAACTGTAGCATCTGCCGCATTACTTAAAATGCGACCTATTTACCTGCCCTTTCACGCACTAAATGGTACAGTATTTTCCAAATACAAAAATATCCTTTCAACGGTTCAGAATACATAACTCTCCCAAACACATTCAAAGGATAAAAAAGCATGTGAAAAAACCTTTGAACATTGCGTTTTTTTAATGCAATATCCAAAGTTTCTTATTTCATTAAAGTGTGCTATATCCCTCTGTTTTAGTGCTTTATTAGTTCATTTCTTTTTCAAATCGTGAACTATACACTATATACGGAGGTGCATGATATGGCTAAATCTAAGAAAATTGATAAAGACATGGGGTTTTGCCTGAAGAAAGCCAGATTAGACCAAAAGCTGACTTATGATGAGTTATCCGAAAAATCCGGTGTCTCATCAAGATATATCAAAGAGATTGAAAATCATGGCAATGTTCCAAGTCTTGAAAAACTCGGACAACTCATTCGTGCTTTACATATCTCTGCTGATCCGTTTTTTTATCCGGCAGCTCCAACCGATAATCTGGATTACCAAAGGCTGCTGGTTTATCTTTCAGAATGTACGGACGATCAGATCACCACTATTCTTGCACTTGTGGAAGCCTATCTTCGTACATATAAAACCCATGAGACAGAATAGCAGAAAGATTTTGATTTTAACTTGATTGTTTCTGAATTATTCTGGAGAAAACCAGGGTGGAAGTTCCATGACCAGAACACTCCACCCTGCTTACTTATTTCATTATTGTATTCAATAACTCTTTCACATTAACACTCTCTTTAACAATCCCAAGTCCAGCAAGTATCTGTACTGCATCTACTATCCCCTGATAATAGGCTCTCTGCTGCTCCTGAAAGTGTGTATGATCTACAATATCCATATAGTTTTCCAAAAAAATTCTCTGCTCTGCTGAAAGCTCAGATAAGAATTTTTCATATTCCCGGTTTGCTTTTTTCAGTTCCTTATCCGCCTTCTTTGTTTCCTCTGTCTGTATGGAATACTCCCGTTCGCCTGCTTCACTGCGAAGCTCCACAAAAACTTCAGATAGCTTTTCAAATACTTCATTCATTTTGTGTCCACCTTTCTCTAAATAAGTATTGCATTTTACAGGCAGTATTATCAATCCTTAAATTTCTTACAACAATATTTTTCCGCACTTCATCTTTAGAAGTATATCATCAAGATTATTCCGTAAAATCAATCATATGGCACTTCATCTTTAGAAAGTTGGTGATGATATGAAAATTTACTGGAATAAAGAAAGCAATTCCAAAAATCTGATAGGTCAGAGAGTAAAGGAATTGCGAACCGAAAGGCAGCTATCACAAAAAGCACTGGCAGAACAGCTCCAGCTTGCCGGATATGAATTTAGCGATTTGACCGTATTACGAATAGAACAAGGGACACGCTTTGTACCGGATTATGAAGTGGTTGCCCTTGCTGAATTTTTCCATGTATCTTGTGAATATCTTTTAGGTGTCAGAAATGAAAAATAAGCAGTGATCTGTATTTCTTCATTACAGACCGCTGCTTAAATTTTTGTTAAAACGATACCCAACTCCCCAGACCGTTTGAATATAAACTGGCTTACTTGGGTTATCTTCTATTTTTTCTCTTATATTATGAATAAACTCATAACAATGTTGTAATCGCCGGAATAGGATTCTTTCCAAGGCTATACGCAAGTGTTATATCTCCGATTTTGGAGAGTTTCTGGGTTTCCATTCCAGACTATTGTGTTTTTTCTACTTATGCAAAATTCTTTATACAATATCTTGTTTTCTTTCCACAAAAATGCATCAGGTGATATGACTCTTGCAACATAACAATTTGCTTTTTCGAGCATTTCATATTCATGCATAAATAAAACCTTCAGTCTAAAATCACAATGCATCGAAACTTTCAAATATGAGCAGCTTCTTTTTTACCTGCTTCTCCGCTTTCTTTATCGGAAAATTCGGTATTTTTTCGAGTAGCTTCAAAACAATAGTTTGCTTTATATCCTCATCCACATAGGTTTTCACGCTTCCATCCGGCTATCTTTCTTCCACTGTGGCGAGTTCTTCAATATAAGAATCATAATGTGCAATGACTTTTTCTGTTGCCCACTTCTCTCCGGAAACAGCCGCTTTGATTATCTCTTATGTCAATGTATTCTGATAAACGTCCATGCTCCGTACCTCCAAATATAATCTGGTTATTGAATATCACATCTTTAGATTACTATCTAGCGTAAAGTATCTACATCATTTCCAGCCTCATTGCCAGTGTTCCATATTCTTTATATTATTAAAGTTTGTTCGGTAACAGTCAGCATAAAGAAAAACCGTAAAATGCAGCAAAGAACATGAATATATAGAAAATGAATATCGTATTATTCAAGTCTGTTAGATAAAGTAAAGCCGTTGGCATACATGAATCTTCCCGTACCAACGGCTTTAAATACTTGAAAATCGAAGATTTCTACATCACATATTATTTAAATAATAACTATTTTGACTATAAAATGCTTTCTGCAAAAGATATATTACCTTTAACATGGTAAATAGTGTCTGATAACTTTATAAGTTGTTTATATGATAAATTAATTTCTTTTTTAAGTTGTTCAATATCATTATCATCTTTTCCTATCTTTTTCAAAACAATCTGTAATGATTTTGAAAAGTCCTTTTTACATTCCAAATTAATCCTTGTCCAGCATATATTTTGAAACCTTTTTGCAACTAAGGGATTATACTGGATAAGACCATTCAGCATCAGGACAACAACAATTGGATAGCCCAATATATCATGATTATAACTCATATTATCATTTGAAGAATAATACCCTCCTTTAATCATCACTGTATACTTTTTTGTGAAGTCTGATGAAAATACGAAATATTGATTTTGTCCGTCCACTTCTATGCGCTCATCTGCTATGGCGCTATATGCCTCGGCAATTTTTATTATATGTGGAAGCCTAAACTTACAAGCACAACCTACTGCATCCATGATTTATCCTCCCATTTTACTTTGAATTCTCGTACCTATCTGTAATCTCAATAGAACACTTTTCTGAGTCTATCTCTTCAAACTGTCTGATAAAAGAGTCCACAATTTCCGGATCATTCGCACCAGTCACTCTAAATCCCAGTCTCCTCTCCGAAGGCTCGAAAAGTGGAGTAAACCATACATAAATCGTTGCCTTTTCCTTTTCTTCGATGTCAAAAGCATACATCGTATATGGGAACATAATATCTGCAACCTTAATATGTATTTTCCCCCGATTCTTTGTTTTTATATCTAATAGCCTATTTATTGCCTCCTTATGAATGGCTATATCTTCATTTATCCCCTCACGATTCAACGATGACCGCTTTGCACACATTTTGGTGCTTTCTCCGTCCGGATCAGTCAATATAAACTTAACTTTTCCCTCTCGCTGTAAAATTTCTGCAAATTTTCCTCCATATGAACGTATCATTCTGTTTTGACCTAATCCAATTACAGATAAACTTTTACAATTTTTTAAATTAGATAAAAATTCTTTGGATACATCAACATAATTTTGGTCAAAAAATTCCCGTGCATCGTTCTTACTTTTGCTTAACCTATCATGGAACAAACTTGATAACTGATTACTGATAACAGTTTTCAATTTCTCACTTGAATTATATGTATATATGGGAAGATTTTTATTTTTAATGAGTTTTACAAAGCCGAATATTCTATAATCCGTAACAATTTCAAATTTCCAATCATTCATGATCTCTGGATGTGCTAAAAAAATCTTCTCATTTTCTTGATATGCTATATAATCGTGATTAACTTTATCCTCAATAAAAACCATAATAGGTTTGCGCAAATCGATTGCTTTCAACAACTCCGTTTGTGCAACAGAATAATTTTGATTTATTTTCGATTCGCTCCCAAATTTTCCTCCAATAATATGAATCATTATATCACTATTAGCCACCTCATTATAACAGGACAATTCCAAGGGTTTGTATGATTCATAATAGATTGAATCCTCACTCATTATAGCTTCGTGGCCGAGTGCCTTAATGTGTCCACCAATCGTTTCTCTCAAAACTCCCAAATCATAACACGTTGAAGATAAAAACACTTTCAATAACTGCATACTCTATCTCCTTTCAATTTACAAAACATTATATTCAATCCAATGCGCTACGCCATCATTTTTATTTGATCCACATATTTGTGCTGCTACATTATATAAGGTTGGAAGGGCATTACTCACAGCAACACCAACACCACAACCTTCCAACATTTTTATATCATTTACATCATCTCCAAAAGCTACTATTTGCTCGATAGGAATTTGTTCCTGTTCCGCAACCATTTGAATCGCACTCATTTTATCAGCGCATTTATTTACATATACATAAGTTGCCTGATCTCTTGTCAAATAGCATTTTAAATCATATTTAGTTGCATAAAACTGCGGCGTAAATCCTATTGCAGTTTTTACCATTATTTTGTATACATCTTCATTTAATCCCGAATTGAAGTCTGTATATTTATAAGAAATACCATTTTTTTTAAGTCCTATTTTACTTGCATATTCATTCTGCACAGCTGAAACCTTAATGGTTTTAACTTTTATATCATTAACCAACTCTGTCAAAAGGCAATTGGCAACGGTAGCGGTTATTGGAACCGCCACCCTATTAGATACTTTAGATATAGCCAATGCACCATTATTGTATATACCCCAATCTGGATTTATATCTTTTATTGCAACTGCCGCAGCCGGGAAAGATCGAGCAGTTGCAATTATAAATAAAATTCCTTTGTTTTGTACACTTGTGATAATTGAGCGTGAATATGCTGAAATTTTGCGTTCATCATTTAATAATGTGTCATCCAAATCAGTTACTATCATTTTCACCATATACATCACCTTAACAATCCTTTTTTAAGCTACATTATGACAAGACTCCAGAACAGTTATGCCACTTGCTGTATATGCAATTAACTGAAACAGCGTATTTCTTACTTCACCTTTTAAATGATGTCTAAAACATTCATAAAATCTATTTACCCCATTTGAATCAACATAGTCACGATATTGCAATTGAGTACTTCGATAGAACGTATCCCCATTAAAAAGCGAAAATATCTCGCCATTAAATATCAGTGTCCTTTTCCCGTAATTTATATTTATATCATAAGAACTCTTACTTTCTTTTCCCCAACCGTGGGGTACAATATATTCTCCATTAGCCGCTACCTGTGAAGAACTTTTTATCTTGAATAACGTAATCGGATAATTGGGTTTTGAAAATACCGGAAAGATATCTCCATCTTTTTTTAAGTAGCATCCAATGTTTATGGAATGACTATCAGGCATTCCATAATGATGGTGATGATCCACACTCTTAATTTTCGCATATCCTTTTAATAGACTCTCTGCAATATGTTCATGTCGTACCTCATTATATCCATCCAGAGAAGCTGCTGTTTTATAAAAAAGTTCTGCTTCATGTCCTATGATGTAGCGAAAGTAACGATTATCACGTTCATATACATGAATTTTGTCATAATACCAGTTATTTTTCGTAGGATATAATCCATTATACCCTTTAGTGAATTCTTTTGCTGTTGAATGCATCACCAAGTATCGTTTATGCATCGCATCTTCGCATAAAATTATAAAATGATTTCCACTATTAAAGTTCAAAATATAGCATCCATTTCCCCATACACTTTCCAGCTTCTTCAGATTGTCCAAAAAAATCTTATCACTATTTGCATTCTCCAATTCAAATATACTAGCTGTGCATACATTCACCGTTGCATCTATGGGAATAATTGGTTCTTTGCAGATCCAATGAACATAAACACCATTAGGAAATCCTCCGCTAAGCCGATCCACATCATATGGCATTCCTAAATCATGCGATGGAGTGATTTGGAAGTAGGAATTGGAATCAATCAACTGCAATGCTTCAGTGGCAATTTTCTCTGTTTCTGTGAGAAAATCGGCTAACTTTGTTGTGTTCATTTTTGCGATGGGTGTTTTCATAAAACATACCTCCTTAGATTTTTCTCTTGAAAGTGACATCACTTAAAAACTTGTGATATGATAATACACCACCACAAAAAATTGCACAATTTGTGACTGCTATGTTCCCAAGAACCATATTACGATTTTTCAAAAACACCCAAAGACACAATACAGTCCCATAGTGAAATACACCAAAAAGGCTTGAATGCCAGGATTTCTCATTATATAATTATTGTAAAATATAAACAATACAAGGATGGAAATTATGGATACTTCAAAAGAGAAAGATGAAAAATACGAAAAAGTAGTACTGGCTCTGAATCGAACCATATGCGATAATTTATTGGCTTTACTTGAAGCACGTGATTTATCAAAGAGAAGCTTTTGTAAACAATTAGCTGAGGAAAAAACTTCTGTAACAAGAACATATTTTAGCAAAATGTTAAAAAATCCCCAACACATTTCTGCAGCTTTTTTATTAAGCTGTTGTGATTTTTTTGGTATTACTCTTCAAAATTTGGTTTCGACTAATTTTGATCCAACCGAATATGTATATAATGATACAAAAGAGCATAAGGACTATCTTGATATTGAAGCACTATTAAAAAAATATAAAGACGCCCAAAATACTACAGAGATAACACCTCCGATAAAGGAATCTATCGATGCAGACACTATAAATCAGTCTAAAAACTTATTACTTCCTTTTAATGGAACTAATTTAATAACCGATCCGACACATACTCTATTTGCAGGATATATACAAGATTACTACTGTTATTACTACCCAACACACTCTTCCGAAAATAAAGCTGATGAAAATATTTTAAAGGGTGTTCTTAGTCTAAAATCTGATGGAGATTACTGTAAAAGCACTCTAGAAATAGATACAAATACTGTGGATGATGAAGGAAATATTAATTATAAAAAATATACTGGATATGCTGCGATATCTCCTACTGTAAACAGTGTAAATTGTATTATGTACAGTGACTCCCTTTGTGAATTTTGTTTCCTTATGTTCCGTTTCTTTAAACTTAATTTTGGAAAACAAGATTGTAGAATTGCGGAAGTCCTTTCTTCATCATCTGCTGCGGAAGAAAGACGACCAACTGTATTAAGAATGCTATTAAGCAAAGAACCAATTGATGACAAAGATTTAAAAGTAATATCACCAGCATTTTCGTTAAACTACTCAACTATAGCCATCAGCAAGGAAAAACTGCAAGAAATTGGCGATACTTCCAATATCTATAGAAAAATTGTGGATTCTTTAATTAATAGCAATACATCAGTTCCGATGTATTTTTGTAAAGAAGATGAAGTATTTAATTTAGCACTTAAATATCTAAAAAACAAAGAAGCAGTATTAGAATTTATTATGCAGTTAAGATCTAATTCTTATGCATATAGATACAATAAAGTAAGCATGAAAGCAGATGATGCCGTAAGGAAGATTTTATTGTCTAAAGGGTATTATAAAAAAAATTCGGGTAAAAAAAACTGATCATAAAAATATAATGCTTTTGCCCCCAAATTGTTAGATACCTTTGGCAAAAGCATTATATTATGTTTTTCAACCTGTATTTTCATAATTTCTATGCAAGATTTCGTTCCAAAATAATAACTGTTTCAATACCACTGAAATGATATCTTGTACTACATAACCAAATCATCTCATGCATTTGAAAGAGTGAGATAGCTAATTTACCCCATTTAATGAATTACCTATTTTCTCGCTTCTGGCAGATAACATTTTTAATATATTATCAATTAAGTTATCAATAATTTCGAGTTGTGCATTATTAAAATCAAACTGTTTATCAGTTTTCTCATCTTTGCAATATAATATCCTCTGAGGCGAAAATTGACAATTTTGATTCGTTAGTTCCTGCTTATAAATTTTTTCTTCCAAATGTTCCATAAAATTTCGTAACTTGTTATCAAAAATCTTATCACACTTTTCTATGTCTTCACTTATTGCTTTCCAATCAATACTTTTTTCATTCGCTCTAGCCTGCTTTATACATGTCATGATTCTATGCGCAGATGTAATGAGTACGATAAGATTTCCAAAGACCTTAAGCTGATAAACAAATTGATATTCTCTATACTTTATTTCACCAAATATTCCATCATTCATATGACAGGTCTGATTTTTTGCAAAATTATAAAAATTTAATTCCTCCATATTTTTATCAAGCATCTCTGCCGTTGATTTATATATCTCATAATTTATCAGCATATGATAAAACAAATCTTTCGCCTTTTCGCTATGAACATTTTCAATAATTATATCCATCTGTGTTATCACTAACATAGAAACACACATCTTTTACCTCGTCTACGATATGGGAACACAATTCTTTGGCTTTGCCCCCTATGCTCTTAGACTTGTCGAAACGTTCCTTTGCGTTTCCAATTTCATTCTTAAATCCTGTTTTATATATGAAAATTATTTTATGGGGATCTTTGTTTCCATCTTCATCATAGCCACCGACTATGACTTTTTCTATAATACTTTCAAAAATACCTCTGTCAAGCTCCTACAGCACTTCATTTTTCGTTAATGCTTTCTTAAAATCTGCTACTCGTCTTTTATAGATCCCTCATCTTCCATTTGTTGTTCTAACATCGTTATATTTGCTTTGATGTCAGATAGCTTTCTTTCATAACCTACATCCGTTTCCTCATAGAGGTCTTTAGAAACGATTCCTTCTAAATATTTCTCTAGAAGTCTTTTCCTCTTTGATTGAAGATTATCTGCACTTTTTTGAAACTTTGACAATTTATCTCTTGCAGAATCTTCACTCGAATTCTTCTCTACTCTGGTAATAAACTCTTCTAATACATCCTTATTATCGCCACATTGCATTTTGTAAGACTCTATAGTAGGAAAATCATCATATAATTTTATACTACAACTAGATCTGTAAACCAATTTCATCCTATATTTACTATATCGGCAAACATCTTAAAAGCAATAATAAATCACATGACATATCTTTAGGAATGTCAAATAACTTACTTAGCAAGCACTGCCCATGTCATGACACATGGGCTGAAATTTATTTTTATGCCACAGGCACAACCTGTAAATTTCCATAGGGAAGTATCCCTAACCCTCTTATATTTTTGAGCCAATTTTCACAGTAAAATCATTGACCTTCTTCTGCAATTTTGCTACAATTTTTCTTGGATAATTCTATCCAAAAATCGAATACACTTTGAAACAAACTGTTGTAAAACATCGAACATTTTACAGCAGTTTTTTTGTACCCAAAATCAGAAAGGAGTTAAAGAAATGGCAAACAGAAAACGCACCAATCCGGTGCAATTTTATCTCGATGATGACGAGCAATATATCCTGGACGAGAAGTTCCGATTATCGGGAATGAAAAGCAAGTCTGCTTTCTTACGCAAGCTCATTTTGTATGGCTATGTCTATGACGTGGATTACAGTTATTTAAGAAATTATAATACAGAGCTTGGACGTATCAGCTCAAATCTGAACCAGATTGCCAAGCGGATAAACAGCACCGGAAACATTTATAAAGAAGATATGGACGAAGTAAAGGAGTTGATGAATGAGGTATGGCGTACACAAAAATCCATGCTATCAAAGCAACCGTTGATAAAGCGATAGACTACATCTGCAACCCCGAAAAGACCGATGAAAAAATGTTTGTTTCCTCTTATGCCTGTTCTCCGGAAACCGCAGCTTATGACTTCAAATATACTCTCGACCACTGCCGGGAAAACAGTCCCAACAAAGCCTATCATCTGATACAAGCTTTTGCTCCTGGAGAGGTTGGTTTTGAGGAAGCGCACAGCATTGGAAAGGAGCTTGCCGATAAACTATTAGAGGGGAAATTTTCGTATGTTGTTACCACCCATATTGACAAAGGACACGTTCATAATCACATCATTTTTTGCGCTGCTGACAACATCGAACACAACAAATATCACGACTGCAAACAGTCCTATTATCACATCCGGAAACTGAGTGATGAACTGTGCAAGGAACACAATCTTTCCGTAATCATTCCGGGTGCGCAGCGTGGCAGAAAATACAAAGAATGGCAGTCCGAGCAGAACGGTTCTGCATGGAAAACGCAGATCAGAAAGGACATCAATTTCTGCATCAAGTCGACTTCCACTTACGAAGAATTTCTGCTTCTGATGAGAGCCAAAGGTTATGAAATCAAAGGGGAAACTTTTGAAGAAGGAGATGCCAAATACATCTCATTCCGCCCTCTGGATAAAGAGCGTTTTGTGCGTGGCAGTGCGAAGTCTTTAGGAAAGGAATACACAAAGGAACGGACCAGGGAACGCATTGAAAGAAAACGGGAACGAAAGGCAATTATCCCCAAAAAAGACTACTCTGCCCGCAGACTTATTGACACCTCTGACGAGAAATTTCAGAACAGTCCGGGACTACAAAGGTGGGCTGCCATTGAGAATTTAAAGATCGCCGCACAGAGCTATAATGAGGTTGGTTCGCTTGCAGAACTGGAACACAAAATTGCGGTAAAAACCGAAGCCGGAAAGTCTGCAAAGCAGAGCGTGGTGGAACTGGAACACCGTATCAAAGACCTTGCGGAAATCATCAAATATGCACAGCAGTACAAAGACAACCGCTCCTATCATATCGGCTACAAAAAAGCCAAGAACCCTGATGCATATTTCCACAGATACGAAAGCCAGATCATTCTTTATGGCGGTGCCAGACGGATGCTTGAACAGGCGGGCATAAACATAAAGAGCTTGAATGTTGATAAGCTGAAAGCTGAATATCAGGAACTGATGAAGCAGAAAAGTGAGCTGACTTCCACCTATAAGGATTGTGAAAAGGAAGTGCATGAGCTGAACCGAAAGTTGGAAAATCTCAATCAGTATCTCGGAAAAGATATGCCCACTACTCAAGACATAAAAAGCAAACAAAAATCTTTATAAATTTGATAGTATGTCAACCCATTTTATAGTATAATCAATTCACTACTTAACAAAGGAGCAATCTATTTACATGCTTACATTCATAGATGAAAGTGGATATCCTCGCCCTACAGATTCAACCAAGAATCCTATCCTGCTTGGTGTCTGTATCCATGAGAATGATATTAAACCAATCACAAATCAGATATACAAATTAAAAGATTCTATTTATGGAAAACAGGACGAAATAAAGTCTACAAAACTTATTCGTGAAGCGACAATTACCAAGAATCGTACAAATAATAAAGCATATGTTGAGGGCATGGTAGACATCATTTCCTCTTATGACGCTGCTATTTTCGCTGTAATTATGGACAAGCCAGATGAACCAATTATTGTTCCGGAACATCATCTTCCGAAGCAGTATTACCTTCTTTTAAAAAAGGTTGAGTTTTACTGTAACCATCATCACTATGGCAAGGCAATGATGATATTTGACGAGGTACACGAAGACGCTGATCGGAAAATTGCCGAAGCAATTACTGGTTTTTTATTCAAAACTAAATTCGGGCGTTCTTTCCATCACATATTAGAAATGCCCTTGTTTGTCAGCTCCGCTGTAACTCCTGCAGTACAGTTCGCTGATATATTTGCTGGTATCGTGAGACATTATTATGAAAATGAACTTGACCAAAAAGAACCGGAAACAGAATTTCAGGAATGGCTTGTAGAGCTTTTTACCAAATTACATAATCTTACAGAAAATAACTTCATCCCTAAATCACATTATTTGGAGTATGGATTTCAGAAAATGGGTAAAAACTTCTCCTATCCTGTAAGTGAAAAATTTACTACTTCCGATAATGATGAAAACCTTTTAGGTGAAGATATTTCTAATGATTTATCTGAATAATTTTTTGTTTGACTTCATGCAAATATGGTGTATAATATTATTAGAGTCATATGTTGTTCCGTCCTGGAGCTGCGTAGGACTCGTAATATTAACAAAAGTGTCGCACTTGCAGTTTAGCAAGTGCGATTTTCTTTTATAAAATTAAAACATCTTTTTTATATTTTGCATAAATAAATCTAATTCCTTTCCTATAACCTGATAAGTTGGATTACTACTCAAATATTCAACTATAAGTAATGCTGCAATTAAAAAAACAATCCAAACACCTAAATATAATTTTTCTGATTTGCTTATGGTTTTTTTCATTTTATTCAGACCTTCATCGTTACCAAATGTCTCTAACAAATCATCTTCCGTCAAAATATCCTTATAATTCAATTTCAATTGTTCGTAGCTTTCATATACCTTTTCTATTTCATAACGTGATTGAAAATAGCATATAAATAAGTATACAAATGAACCTGCCAAAACACATTCAACCAATACTGTAATTTCTCTTGTAAAAAGATTATTCAATGGTTGATCGGAAACGATATTTGCCAATATAACAGAAAAAATAAAACCAAAAATAGCAATAAGATTTGATTTAAATTTATCTAATAAACTTGTCGCATATTCCCCTGTTTTCGATACTATATCACTTATGAACTCAGCCACCTTATTCTTTAACTCCAAATAGTCTTTTACGTTATCTTTCAAATACAAATTATAATTAGACTGTATTGAAGCCATAACTTTATCATCAATTTCTATTATAGAAACATGCTTGCAATGTAAACTAATAACATTTCTAGCTATTATCGCCTTGTCTATTGGACTACCATCTGTATATATCCAATTATATATTCTATATAATACTTTATTGTCCGGAATATTATTTATATCGCAACAATATTCCATTGTACGCTGTCCATTTATGATGCCTTTTAACTGCCTACCATTTATTGATGAAGAAGTGGCAATAAAACTAATAGATAATAGCATTGTAATTTTCTGAAATAACTCAGTTAGTGGATTACTCTCATAATTAATTGTTATTTTAAAATCATCTGGTAGTACTTCATAGGTGTCAAAATTATAAAAATATGAAACTTCTTTGCAACTCTCCATTCTCTGTTTTCTATTGAATTCTGAATTTGTAATCTGGCTCCTATATGGTACAAAAAACATTGTTTTTGTAGCAAACATTGTCATCGGACTGTAAACATCAAAAACCAAAAACGTTGATACCTGACTCAATAGACCAGAAAAAGCTATCATAACTTGTTCTATTGATAACATTAAAATATCTTTTACAAACTCATCATACGAATAAATAGAAAAATGATTTTCCTCTACTTTTTTATCAATGCACAACTTAACATTAATAGTTTCATCATCAAGTGTATTTTTTAAAAATGTTTTATACTCTTCCTCTCCTTCTGCTTTTGAGGAAGAAACCTCAAAAATCCTCTCATTTTCATCTTGTAAAGTTATCTTAATATTATCCCTTTGGGGAATAAAATTGATTATATTAAAAAAATAACTATAATCTGGCGCATTATTTAAATCAAAATTAAAAGAGGCTTCATACACTTTCATTCTTTCGGAAACAATTATATCTCTTATTTCTGCCAAACTAAGTAACTCTGCAAGCATACTTCTACACCTCCCATAATAATCTTTGTTTTTCTCTTGTTAACTCGCTTTTTCTCACATTTTCATTTCTTCATAGAGATATTTTCTAAGTCTATGTCATTCCCCTTGGCCATGAATCATGGATATTCGGATGTTTAGGGTGCACAAAACAAGACGTCGTCTCATTCTGCTATGATCGGCCTTTCTTTCCCCTACTCCTTACGGCAGCCCAACCTCCCATGTCATACAGGATCTCCTTTACTTCTGGGTCCTTAATTCCTTCGTTCTGCTTATCCATAAAGGGGCGTCATGATGCTCCTTCGCTGAGTCTCTGCTCTGATGGAAATAAATCTGACTTGGCTCTCTATGTTTATGAAATTCTTCTGTTCCTTTCAGCGCCTTACGGCGGACGTCTCCTGAATCTCACAGTTGGTCTTCCTACGCTACCTGCGGCTGCCTGTGAATGTCAGAAATCAACTTCTGTGCATCATAGGTCACTCCTTTTGCCAGGATGGCATAAAAGACCCGTATCAGCTTACAGCTGATGGCAATCACGGACTGTTTCTTCTTGAGCGGATTGTTCGCTCTTGTCGTGTAATACTCATGCAATGACTTAAACTCCGGGTTCTTCGCTATCAGCGGAATCGCTGCATTGAACAGTACTGCTCGTAGCTTACTTCGACCTCTTTTGCTTATGGTCGTCTGTCCTTTGTGCTTTCCTGAGCTGTTCTCCCGTAACGAGAGTCCTGCCAGCTTTTGTATCTGTCTGGGTGATTCGAAACGCCTCACATCACCCACTTCTGCCAGAAATCCGGCTACCGTGATTACTCCTATACCTTTGATGGCAAGCATCTGCTCGCTTTCGGGTATCTTCCTGCACAGCTTTTCTATTTCCTCCATAACGGCATCCAGCTGTGCCTTTTTGTATTCGTAATCCTCGAGCAGCAGTTTCATTTCATACTGGGCAGCTGAAGAGCCTTTCTTTAAGCCGATGCTGCGTTTTGCTGTCTCACACAGGGTCGTTGCCCTTTTCATCCCTACAGCCCTTAGCTTTGCATCACGCCAGATTTGATTGATTTTCTCGGCTCCCAGTTCCACGATTGCTTCCGGAGTACAGATTTTCTTTAGAAGCAGCATACTGCTCTGTGCTTCATAGTCCCCAAACACATCTGTGTACTCGGGGAAATATATGGCGAACCATCTGGCAAATCTGTTTTTGATCTGGGTCATCTCCCTGATGAGTCTCTTACGATTGGCCACCATAATTCTTAAATCAGCATACACACCATCCGGTGTATACGGTGCAGAATACCGGCCTTCGGTAACCAGCTTTGCGATTACCTTCGGATCCTTCCTGTCATTTTTGCTTTGACTGTTGTCATCCAGTTCCTTGGTCTGCTTTACCGCATAAGGGTTAACCATAACCAAGAGGATGCCCTCATCCTCAAGATAAGCGCCGAGGTCAAACCAGTAATGACCTGTCGGCTCGATACCTACGATCACATTTGACTTTCTGTACTTGTCCTGCAAATGCTGCATCCATGCTTTGAAAGATTCAAAACCTTCTCTGCTGTTGCTAAATGTAAAGACTTTTCCAAGCTCAATGCCTCTCCAGTCAAATGCCCTGGCGTACTGTGTTGTACTTCCGATATCGATTCCGACTACCAAAGTTGATTCTTTTACTTGATTGATTTTTTCATTCTGCTTATAATTCATTTGTGGGTGTCTCCTTTGAACGATGATTAATTAACCTGCCAGTTAACAATCATTATTCTATGGGTGGCACTCATTTTTTGCAAACCGGTTATCTGTTACTTAACAGGAATGCTCCTTTTATTTTATCATTCATCTGAAAAAAGTTTATATGTCAGATCATTATCCGTTTTAATCCTTATATATCTATTTCCATCTGGTTCCCTATATGCCTTAATTGTATCGCCAAAATCATCTATAGCATCCGTTATTTTTAATTGAACACCTTGGCAGACATCATACACTTTTCTAATACGAGCATTGATAACTGATGATACTGTATTAAACTGTTTATCAAATTTATGTTTTTCCGGTAATTCTCTTATCTTTTCAATTACTTTGTCCATCTTTTCTTGATCTAATTCTACCGGATGATAACTCTCCAATGTATTTTGTATCATGGTATCATAATCTATATAATCATTGGACTTAAAATATGCTATCAAAGAATTTCTGAGTAATGTATGATCTCTAGGAGCAATATTCTTTACATTTCTATTTAATGCACTATCTATTGCACGAAATGCTTTGTCTGTGTTTGTTTCATCACTCACAACTTGGTCTAACTCTAAAAAATTATCATACCAATATTTTGCAACTGTATTAGAATAAACCTTTGCCGAATAACTATCAGCGTTTAAATTATCAATTTCAAAAATACAAGACTTCCAAAGTTTTTTCATATCTTTTGAAAAACCAGATTTAAAACTAAAATCAGAATCATCCACAAAATCTGTATGTTCTACTTTTGCAAGCAGATACATATACTTGTCCTTGTCCTCATCGTATAATAAAGCTTGTATTAAGCTGCCTTTTTGTACATTTGTATTCATATGCACAACAGTAGTTTGTGCCTCTCTTTCTTTTAAAAGTAATCTCTGCGCAATAAAATCAATTTTTCCTGTCACATATTCCTCGTCAATTTGATTTCTGACTATATCTAAAATACAACTTATGACTTCAGTATTAGCTGAACGAGTTTTATATTCACGAATAGAAGTATTACCATTTATATAAGTAATCAATTGACTTACATATTCAGAAAATGTCTCTGGAGTTTCTCTAACATATACCGCATTATTCTCATAATCAATAATTCTAATGGTTTTAATTACTATTTCCATGTGTAACCCTCCTACTGATATTTTCTATCATTATATCACATATTATTAAAGTCACAAACATAATCTTAATGATACATTTTAGTAGCTCTCACTATGTTCTGCAATAAAGGCAGCCAGCAATACCGCCAACTGCCTATCCTACCTATATTTCTTCTGCCACTTCCAAAGAAACTTCTGCAAATTCCTCATCAGTCATTCTCTGGAGTTTTCCCAAGACCTGCTCGGCAAGCTCCTCCATATCGCTGTCCTTTATGTGCGGCATTACCTGTTTGATGTTCCCAAGCATCTGCGTCCTGTCCTGTGTCTCAAATACACACATGAAATTGATTTCTTCTGCTGTGAATTTACTCATCATTTTACATCTCCCTCTGTGATTTTTTATCTTTCTCCGGCAAAGTATGTTCTGCCCTGTCCCGCTGTTCGATAACCGCCTTTTTCTCTGCCAGCTTCTCCTTAATGGATATTCTTCCTTTAGACTGTTCCTGTTCTTTCTTCTCAGCTCCGTTATTGAGAACATTGTCAATCTGGTTATAATTCTGCTCGGTCAGCTCCTCCACCTTTGCAAGTGGCTTGTATTCTGCCAGCCTGTCAAGCAGCTCCTTTGCCTTTCTCGCAGTCTGAACTGCTTCGCTGTCATCAATCTCCACACCCTGTCCGAAAATATCCGTAATGCCCTCTCTGACACCTTCAGAAATGACCGCATTGAGAAAGTCATTCAGATATCCGGTATTGCCGCTTCTGATGTCCTCAGTGATATTCGCAACCTGCGCTTCCATGTCCTCTACCGTATCCTGATACTGATAAGTATCATACTCATAAGAAAACTGGTCTATCTCCGAAGCAAGGATAGCAGCCTGCCACTTCTCCAACGAACCACGCACCTCAATGTCCGGTAACTTGTCAACCAGCTCCTCTATGACCTCGATTGCTTTCGGATCATCAGTTATATCCGGTACATACTCCAGAATTTCCAGATCAACGACCTTGCCGGAGAGAATATCCATCTGGACATCCTCATAAGATTCTGTTCCCTCTGTATGGATATTGATGCCGATACTCGGAATTCCATTCATGCGCTCCGGCGGTATGCTTTTCCATACAGCGATTGCTTCCTCCACACTTGCGATATTCTCATGGTACTCTCCAAGATTGTGAAATTCGCCGCACTCTGCAACCGTTAAGGTAACGGATTTCTTCGGTATGGATTCCTCCGCAGATGCCATCTGTATTGCCTGTTTCTCTGCAAGATAACTTTCCACTCCCGGAAGATAAGCTTCAAGTGTCCTGGTCTTACCCTCTGTGATAGGATTGATGTCAACCTTTACGCCGCCAATCATAAGACCGTCCTCGTTAAAAGCATTAAACAGATCATCTTCATGCTCTTTTCCCTTATACTCCACAACCATATCCAGATCAGAACCCTCCCGCTCCAGACCTCTGCACCGACTACCGGACACCACCACATCCACAAGCTCAACATCCATTTCATACTCGTCTATCTTGGACTGTAGATATGCCCATACCGTCTGCTCTACATCATCCTGTGTCTGTCCGCCTATTCCATGAAACAATTCACCTGTCCTTGCTTTGAAATCTGCAACAATGCTGTTGTCTTCTGTTTCCGGCACTTCCGCATGGATACGCTCTTTCAACAGTTCGTTCTCCACTGCTTCCGTTTTCTCCATAAGTTCCTCATAGTCCACTGGAACACGCTCGTCCTGCTCCGACACCCCAAAATCCTCCAGAACATCCTTTAATGCTGCATAAATGGAAATATCGGGATTATCATACACACCTCCATCAATCAGCTTATAGTCTGCATCAAAAACAGAATAATCATATCCATCCGTGCAGGTCTGTATGCTGACAAATTTATCTTTCACAGAAAATGCCATCTGCTCCGGCTCTCTCACCTCAAAATACGGATTGTCCCACTCCGTAATCGGTACATCCTCCACGATATGCTTCTGATTGGCAGTCGGCATCAGCTTCTCCATTTTGCCCTGTTCATAAAGCGTATCGAACCGGCTCATATAAAGAGAAATATCCTCCAGACCGCCCTGTTTTAACTGATGCTCAAAACGCCGTTTCACAAAGTTTTTTACTTCCTCCGGTGACATATCCCGATGGACTCTTACCTTGTCAATACCAATTCTGTCACTTAACGTCTGTAAATCGTCCATGAAGTACTTGCTTTCCTTTGCTTCGCTGCTGTAGGTAAAATCAAGGGACAGGACGTTTTCGTTATTCCTTACATGAATCACATCGGACTCAATACCATGCACACTGACACCGAAGGTTGTCCTTGCCTTGTCATCGCTGTACTGCGCATCTTTCCCCCTGTAAGCCTGAAATGCTTCCATTGCTTCAGAAATACTGTCAAAACGCTCCAGCCTGCTCCTTTCCGGGCTGTTCTCTGCCCATGTGCTTAAATCGGCAATGACATAGTAGGATACCTTGTCATTTTCTCTGTCCGGTTCATCGTTTGCATGTTCCTGTGCAATCTCCGAAAGGATTTCCATCGTTTCATCAATAACCGAAGCCTGGTCTTTTGTATGGTCTGTCATAAGCTCCTTTGTAAACTCCGGCACTTCCTTATAACCGAAAGAATCCACATAATGGCTTGTATTCTCACCGTTCTGGTGAAGCACAACCACATCGCTGACAGAAAGGGAATGCCCCTTAAAGTCTACCGGACAGTCTATATTAAAGCGGGTGAAAATATCTTCAAGGCTTGTGCCTTCCTCTAACGGTGCGGTGTAGATTAGATTATAATTCTCCCTTGTAACCGCAATGCCCTTGCTTTCAAGATAGTCCATATTCATGAAATGAATATCCCTTGCTGCTTCCGTATCTTTGAGCTGATAGATTCCAAATCTGTCCTCAGTGCCAAGCAAAAGCTGTGCTTCCCTGTTGGCAGAACTGACCTCCAACTCCTGTTCCTGCTCCACTGCCCTGTCCTTCTGTAACTCTGCTAACCTGTCCTCAATGCCTGTGATCAGCTCCGAAGCGGTCTTTCGTATGGTATCAAGGGAAGATTTCAGTTCTTTCATATCCCGGTCACTGCTCCATCCGGCAACAATATACCCAAAGGAATAGTCCGAGGTATCAATGTCGAAGTGCTGGCACACCGTATAGGCAACACTCTCTGCTTCTACTTCCTTTGTGTTGCGGTCTTTGTCTAAGACCTTATCTATATCCTGATTCTGTTCCCAGTCATGGAGCTTTGCGTGTGCCACCTCATGGATAGCGGTCTTTACGGTCTGGCTCTGGCTCATGCCCTCCTGTATAGCTATCCGGTGATCTGTAGTATGGAAATATCCCTTTGCATCCCCGTCTATATCTTCATAGGTAATGGGAACCGGGGAAACCTCCGTAAGTGCCTGCATAAAGTCCTCGTAGTCCTCTACACTTCCCGAAAGCTCATTTACCCCTATATCCGGCAGTTCCTTTCCGTCCGTCTGTGACACATCAAAGACCGGGATCACACGAAAGGCGGGGATCTTAATCTCCACTTCCTCCGTAATGGGCATTCCGTTCTTGTCAAGTATGATCTCTCCCGTTACCGGATCAAGTTTCTCCTGTTCTTCCTTAATCTTGTACGGTGCCGGAGCAAGGATACGGATACCCTTTTCCCCTTTTTTAACGTGCCTGTCAAAATTCTTCTGCCAAGCCTTGAATCCGGCCACTAACGTAGCGTCAGGCTTTTGCATTGCGATTAACATGGTGTTGTTAAAGCTGTAATTATGGAATTTTGACATGGTATTCAGATAAGTCTTGTACTTCTCACTTTCAAAAAGCTCCTTCATACCCTGCTCCAGCTTCTCCGTTATTTCCTGTACTTTCTGTTTTTCTGTTTTAGATTCTGCCATAGTATTTCCTCCATCTGCATATTTTTTGCATGACAAAAGGCAGCCATTATTGACTGCCTTTGCATAACTACGATATTCACTTATAAACCTTTATCATTACTGCCCTGATGCGTTTCCATTTCTGCAATGTACTCCTGTCTCCTTTCTGCCCCTGTCGCTGTAAATTCGGGCATAAGAAAAGCACTCAAGATTTCTCAAGTGCTTTCATCCTACCCTCTGGTGCGCCTATCTAATTCTATATTCAAAACCTCTGACCGTAAGAATATATGACAGATGCCGCCTGTCATCTTCAATCTTGCCCCACAGATTACAGATAATGTGCATACCTGATAATATGGCTCTTTACATATCTAAGTTAGTATTTGTTCTTTAGAAAATACCCATATATCTAATACTTTCGTATCAAAGAAAAATCAAATAATATTATTAAAATCAATTTGATATCCTGCCGCCTTCAATTCTTTTGCAATAGATAGTTTCCAAGCACCACTACTATCCATATTTTCATAAATAACTCCTGAAATATCATTAGGAGTTTCAATATCTCCTTTTACCAATGCACATACATTTTTACGTCCTATTTTCCCCATTAAAAATCCATGTTCAAAAACAACATTCTGACGTGCTCGACTATTAAATTCCTTTTCGCCTTTTAACCTTCCCTCATCACAGGGAGTATATATTACAACTGCATAACCAACATTTGAATATTCTTCAATTTTTTCAATAATTGTGTGACTCCGACTCACTTGCTCATGTAAAATTATTGCTTCTAACCCCAATTTTTCTATAAATCTTGCCACTTCTTGTTTAGCCTCATTATCCCTACCATGAACAATAAATACTTTTGTATAATCCATCTCTTTTTTCTCCTCCACTTTAACAATTTCATTTTCGTGCATTTCATATTTATTTCCTTGTATCAATATCGCTTCTTTTGACTTATTTACTTTCATTACAAATATCGGTCGTTCATTTTGAATCTTTATCCAACCGTACTCATAATCTGGAACTACATCAAATAAATTGGGAATCTCTTGCATTATAGAATTAATTTTAAAATCTTGTGCAAGTCCAATTACCCTATTTGTACCTAATGTATATTGCACCCCAAACAGCAAATATCCTCCATTTGTATTTGCAAATGCCGCTGCTATAATCGCTATGTCCTTTGCTGATTCCATACTAGCAAATAATTTTGTTGGTTTATCCAATTTTCCTTCGATTAGTTCCTTTACTATTTCTTCATCGAGCATATTTTATCTCCTAATAAAATATTTTTTGTAGTGGAATAACTTTAACTCCTGTAATTTTTAGTAATTTCCCAAATGTAAGTTGTCTTGGATCATCTTGGTTATTGTCTACCCACAATTCATAATCTTCATAATCCATCGTATCTAGCTCTGATTGATAATATATGTATATCTTATCCCCATCACTTGGTCTAACAACAATTTTTATAGGTTTTCCATTTTTCCTAATTCCTGCCAGAATAGTTGTTGCTGTTTCCTGATATGAGCTACAATCATATTCCTGTGGGTATTGTCTCAAAAACTCCAACACATTTTTCTTTGCACGTTGAATTATTTTCTGAGCATATATAAAATTTTCAGGAGTAGGTTTCTTTTCATAATTAAAATATGTTTTTATATCCTCATTAGCAAATACTCGTTCAAATTCCTCCTCATTTATAATCCCCATACAAGCAAGACTACTTTCTGTAAGAACCTCAACAGAATTATCTCTTTCTATAATATTTCGAATTTCTTGAATTTCCGTTATTCCATTATCTTGCATTATTTTTGTAATTTCTTGAGATAATTGAATGTTCTTTATAATCTCAATATCATCATATAACTTATGCTTATGCTCATAAAGATCCGAAAATATTCGTTCTGCCTCCTGTTGATTATCACTAAACCATATGATAAGTTTTTTAAATACCTTCTTAGTATGCTCTGTTCTTACAGCACCCGGTTCATTTTCTTTCTGTAATAATTCATACACCTTAATTCTTATCTTGGAAGCAATATCCATATTTGTTAAGACTTCTTTATTTTTCTCATTGGGAACTACTATATGACAATCTCTTAAATTTGCACGAATATCTTCGCCTAAGTCAAGCAGTATATCCTTTAACTCATTCGAAATATTACCATCCTTTTTTAATTGAGCTTCAATACACAAATCACCATTTTGATTAGGTATCATCTTAATCCTTGCTAATTCATTTTGTAATGCTTCCTTCTTATTTAAAATCTCAAGCAAATAATTTATCCAACTAATGACATTAGTTTCTTTCTTAAACTTTCTACTTAGCTCATTAATTGTATTAAGAGAATTTATCATATTAAAAATTTTATTTAAATTTAATTTAAACTTCTCTTCTCTAACCACAGTTATCCATTTGAAATTTTCCTCTTTTGCTGGAAGTGTTTTCTTTATAAAATTGAAACATGAGCATAAATCCCATATATCCTCTTCTATTCTACTATCATTTTCAACCGGAAACAATATATTAACATTTCCATCCTGATCTTCTATCGCTTCCAATTTACCATCCATTGTTTTTACTATAGGAATTCTCCTATAAATCTTTTTTAAGACATTTAAAACATTATCTTGCAACCAATCATCTTCTGAACTTCCTATTTTACAAAGCAAATAAAGATTTTCATAATTTTCTAATGCAAGTTTCTTTAAAAAATCTTTATAAGCTGTTATGTAATCCATTAGCAATTCTTTATTCTTCCTACTTCCAAGCATTATACCGTCTCGTGGCTCAGTTATATCAAACATTTTACTATTTACTATTGTAGGCAAAGGAAATTTTTCAGTCCCTACTAACGGAAAATCACAAAAAATTTTAGGTATATTATCATTTAACTCCACTATACTATTGCAATTACGTGAT
>PPYF01267640.1_pt1 | contig 23688 bp, 23 predicted proteins | sample 1559871 | NCBI WGS metagenome assembly PPYF01 (sample SAMN08240021, study PRJNA423297) | Human gut metagenome, whole genome shotgun sequencing project. | reverse complement strand
GCCTCCTTCCCTCTTCGGGGCCCGCGCGGTCGCTTCCTCCGCTCCGGGTGTACGGCCCGGCGGGGCTGCCGTTCGGCGCGCCGCACCTGACGGGCGAACTTCTGGAACTGTCGCGGGACGGGGAACCGGTGCGGGCGCACCTCGACCCCGGCGCGCAGCGGACGCTGGAGCGGGCGATCCGCAGCTTTGCGGCGCGGGGGCGGCGGTACGGGCTGAACAACGCGGCGGCGCTGCTCGTACACTGGCCGAGCATGGAGGTCCGCGCGCTGGCGGGATCGGCGGACTTCCACGACGCGGGCATCTCCGGGCAGGTGGACGGCACGCGGGCGCGGCGTTCGCCCGGATCGACGCTCAAGCCGTTCATTTACGCGCTGGCTCTGGAGCAGGGGCTGATCCATCCGCAGACGGTGCTTCCCGATTCGCCCCGGAGCTTCGGCGGCTACAATCCCGAGAATTTCGACCGCACCTTCCGGGGGCCGCTGCCCGCGCAGGAGGCGTTGCGCGCCAGCCGCAACCTGCCCGCCATCTGGCTCGCGTCGCGGCTGCATCCCGACTTGTACGGCTTTTTGCGCCGCGCCGGGGTCAGGATGCCGTTCGGCCCGGAGCACTACGGGCTGAGTCTGGTCCTCGGCGGGGCGGAGGTGTCCATGCGCGAGCTGGCCGGGCTGTACGCCATGCTCGCGAACAAGGGCGTATGGCGGCCCCTGCGGCTGTATGCGGGCGGTCCCGGCGGTTCCGGGGAGGCGCTGCTGTCGCCGGAGGCGGCGATTGTGGCCCTGCGGATGCTGGAGGACGACGCGCGGACGGTGCGGACGCGGCGCGGCGTGATCCCGCTGCGCCTCAAGACCGGCACCTCCAACGGCTTCCGGGACGCGTGGACGGCGGGCGTGGTCGGGCAGTACGTGCTTGTGGTCTGGGTGGGGAATTTCGACAATACGCCCAATCCGTTGCTGGTGGGCGGCGAGGTCGCGGCCCCGCTGTTTTCGGACATCGCGCAGGCGCTCGCGGCGAACGTCGGGCTGGAGGACGCGCTTCCGGCGCAGCAGGAGGGCCTGAACATCACCCGCGAGACGGTGTGTACGGCGACCGGCGACCTCGACGTCTCGCTGTGCGCGGACACCACCGAAACGTGGTACATTCCGGGCCGTTCGCCCACGCGGTCATCGGGGGTGTTCCGCACCATTCTGGTGGACGCGGAGACGGGGCTGCGCGCCTGCCGCCCGGTGCCGGGGCGCACCGAAGAACGGGTCTGGGAATTCTGGCCCTCGGATTTGGCGGCGTTGTTTTTGCGCGCGGGCGTGGTCAAGCCGCCTCCGCCGCCGTTCGGCCCGGAATGCGGGCAGGAGACGCCGCCCGGAAGCCCCCCGCGCATCCTGACCCCCAAGGAGGGCGTGGTCTACCAGCGCCGCCTGTCCGACCCGGCGCGGAGCGGCATCCCGCTGGACGCCGGGGTGGACGCGGACGCCGGAGCGGTGTTCTGGTTCGTGAAGGATGCCTTTCTGGGCCGGAGCGTGCCGGGCGAACCGCTGATATGGCGTCCTTCCGGGGGCGTGTACGAACTCCGCGCCGTGGACAACCTCGGGCGCGCCGCCACGCAGCGGGTCGTCGTGCGGACGCTGCCGTAGCGGAGGCCCCGCGCGCGGGAAAGGGCTGTACGGGCATCTGCGGGACTTCTTCGTGGCGGAGGCCGCCGCGCGCGGGAAAGGGGTTAAAACAGGGTTTTTCCCGCCGAAGTACAGAGCGGAGGCCCCGCACGCACGGGAAAGGGGGAACTCCTCGGCGCGGCGGCGCGCTTGCTTTTACCGTGCCGCGAGGATACACAAGGCGCACACGCTGCGGGGATGGGGACTTTGGTGCATGATTTGAGCCTGTTGGCGGTGCGGGGGCCGTATGGGGATGTGGCCCCGTCCGTGGGTGCGGACCTTTTCCCCGCGCGGCGCAGCCTCCGTGCGAAAAAAAGGAAGCCGATGCGGGTGCGCGCGGGCGAGGTTTGTTGCCTTCGTCTCGCTGATTGTGAACATTCAGCCGATGCGGGTGCGCGGGCGAGGTAGGGACATGACGGATTTTCAGGATGCCGGGAAGCCGATGGCCCGTGCGGGCGGGGCGGCGGAAGCGGTCGTGCGCGGCCTGTGGCGGTTCGACGCCGGGCACGCGCTGTTTGCGGATCATTTTCCCGGTGCGCCCCGCGTTCCGGGGACGCTGCTCATCGAGGCCATGCGGGTCGAGGCGGCGCGGCGGTTTCCCGGCTGGCGGGTGACGGGCGTGCGGCGGTTCCGGTTCCGCCGGTTCGTGGAGCCGGGGGCGTACGGGTACGAGCTGTCTCTGTGCCCCGAAGCGGCGGCGATCCGCTGCGTGTTGCTGTGCGGGGACGAGCGCATGGCAGAAGGCTCGCTCCTCGTCGAACCGGAGGCGGCATGAACCTGACCTACCGCGGCCCGGTGCTCATCACCGGCGGAAGCAGCCGCTTGGGCATGGCGCTGGCGGTTGCGCTGCGGGCCGAGGGCGCGCGGACGCTTTCGGCCTGCCGTTCGCCCGAGGGGCTGGAGCGGTGCCGGGCGGCGGGGCTGGACTGCCTGCCGTTCGGGGAGCCGGAAGAGCTGCCGGAACGCTGCCGCGACGCCTGCGGGGAGCCGCCCGCGCATCTGGCGGACCTCATGCATTCGCGCTTCGAGAGCCTGATCGCCGGGGCCTCGCCGGACGCGATTGCGGGCTGGGCCGCCGGGGACATCGGCCTGCGGGCGCGGCTGATCCGGGCGGTGGGGCGGTCCATGCTGGCCCGGCGGTTCGGGCGGTGCGTGTTCGTGTCTTCGGGCGCGGCGGCCTGTCCGGCGGCGGGGCAGGGCTATTACGCCGCCGCCAAGCTGGCGGGCGAGGCGTTGTACCGGAGCCTCGCGGTGGAGCTGGCGGGCCGGGGCGTGACCGCGTGTTCGCTGCGCCTGAGCTGGATCGACGCGGGGCGCGGCAGGGATTTTCTGGAGCACAGGCGGGAGGCGGCGGAGCGGCGGATGCCCTCCGGGCGGCTCGTCGGAATGGACGAGGCCGTGCGCGCGCTGGCGTTCCTGCTTTCGGCGGAGGCGGCGTCCGTCAACGCCACGGAAGTGACGCAGGACGGCGGGCTTTCCGCCACGAAAACGACGATTTGAGGCTTGATATGGATCATGCGGAAGTTCTGGACGGGGTACGCGGCATCGTCGCGGACATCTTTGAATGCGATCCCGCGACGTTGCGCGGCGAAACCCGGCTGATGGAGGATTTGCCCTGCGAATCCATCGACCTGCTGGAAATCGGGGCGCGGCTCGGGCAGCGGTTCCGCGTGCCGGTGGACGACGACGTGGCCTTCCTGCGTTCGCTGCGCTACCATGTGGCGCAGGGCGGGGACCCCGAAGAGGTCATCCGCCGGGAATATCCGTATCTGTCGCCGGAACGGGTCCGGGCGCTGGTCGCGGGGCTGGCCGAGCCGTACCCGATGCTGTGCCTTGACGACATTGCGGCCTACGTCCGCGCCGCGCTTCCCGTTGCCTGACATGGAGCGCGTCGTCATCACCGGCGCGGGCTGCTGCACGAGCCTCGGCTGGGAGGCCGGGGGCATCGCCCGGTCGTTTGCGGAGGGCCGGACGGCGTTCGCGTCCGACGGCGGGCGGCCCGTCTGCCCCGTGGCGGATACGGGCGGCGACGCGGCCTCGGCGCGGCTCGGCGCGTGGCGGCACCGCCGCTACCTGAACCGGGGCGCGCTGTTCGCGGTGCTGTCCGGCCTGCGGGCGGCGGCTTCGGCGGGATACGATCCCGAGATGCCGCCGGAGACCTGCCTCATCGGCGCGGCGGGGCCCATGCTGGATTTCGGGCGCGAGCGCGGCCTGCCCCCGGCGGACCCGGCGGACCTCGACGCCCTGTGGCTCCTGCGCTGGCTGCCCAACACCGCGAACGCCGCGCTGGCCCGGTTCCTCGGCATCCACGGGGAGGGGCTGGTGATCGGCACGGCCTGCGCCTCGGCGTTGCAGGCGATGGGGGAGGGCTTCCGGCGGGTGCGCTCCGGGCTGTCGGCGCGGGTGCTGGTCGCCGCCGGAGACTCGCGGCTGTCCGAAGGCGGGCTCCTCGGCTACGGCAAGGCGCACGCCCTGAGCCGCAACCCCGTGCCCGAGGCGGCGGCCCGGCCTTTCGACGCGGCGCGGGACGGCTTCGTGCCCGGCGAGGGCGGGGCGGCCTTCGTGCTGGAGCCGCTGGAGGCGGCCCTCAGCCGGAACGCGCGCATTGTTGCGGAGGTGCTGGGATTCGGGGCCTCGCTGGACGGCGGCGCGCTGACCGCGCCCGACGAGTCCGCCCGGTACGCGGAACGGGCGGTGCGCGACGCTCTGGCCGACGCCGGATGCGCGCCCGGAGAGGTGGACTGGGTGTCCGCGCACGGCACGGGCACGCCGCTGAACGACCGGAGCGAGGCGTTGCTTCTGGAGCGGGTTTTCGCGGACGCGCGGCCCGCCGTAACCGCACTCAAGTCGTGGATCGGGCACGGTTCCGCCGCCTGCGGGGGGATGGAACTGGCCCTGCTGATCGCGGCGGCGCGCGGCGGCATGCTTCCGCCCGTCCGCAACCTGTGCGAACCCTGCTCCGCACGGGTGGATTTCGTCCGCAGCCCCCGCCCTTTCCCCGGCCCGGTGGGCCTGCTGGAAAATTTCGGCTTCGGCGGCCAGAACGCCGCGTTGGCGGTGCGGCTGTGGCGGTGAACCGGATGAAGCCCATCCCCGCGTCCGCCCCGGATCGGAAGGGCGCGGCGTCCGTTTCGGACCGGGAAAACGGGCCGCCCATGCTGCCCATGCCGCCCGCGTCGGACCGAAAAGGCCCGTCCGCCTTGCCTGCGCCGGGAACGACGCGCGCGCCGGGTCCTGCGGGGGCCTTCATACCGCCCGCCCCCGCGCCGGGAACGGAGACGCCGCCCGCGCCGTCGGCGTCCCCCGCGCGGGCCCCTGCGGCCTTCCCGGCGGGCCGTGCGGGAGCGGGCGTTGTGGAAGAACGTTCGGAACGGATTGTGGAAAAGCGGGGAGCGGCGGCTCCGGCGACGGCCCTCCCCGATGCGCCGGGCGCGGGTTCCCTTTTCGTCGGCGCGGGTTCCGGCGTCCGCGAAGAGGGCGGGCGGGACTCCGGCGCGGCGTCCGTCCGCTCGGAGGCGTTTGCTTCCGGCGGGTTCCGAAAGGCCGGGGAAGCCGGGGCCGCGGGTCCGACCGGGTCCGCCCGTGCGGCGGAATGTGCCCCGGACGTCTTGCCCGTGCCGGACGCGCTGCCCGAAGACGTTCCCCTGCCGTTCGTCCTGCTGGACGCCGTGGAGGAGGCCGGGCCGGAACGGCTCGTCGCGCTCCGGCGGTTTGCGGCGTCCCCGGTCTGGCAGGCGCTGGAGGCGGCGGCGCAGGCGGCGGCCCTGCATCAGCGGTTTCTCGCCGGGTTCGCGCGGCATGCCTTTTTGCTGTCCGTGGACGCCTGCCGCTTCCCGGCGGACGCGCCGGACGGTCCGTACCGCATCCGCGCTTCGCTGCTGGGGCAATCTTCGCGGGCGGCGTCCTACCGGGTCGAGCTGGAGCCCGTCCGGTCCGCGAGGGAGGGGGCGTTTCCGGTCCCGGCGTCGGAAACGGACGCTTCGGAGCGTGCCTTCAGAGGATTGCAGGGACATGACCCCGTGCCGAATCCCGGACTCGCGCATTCCGGTGCCTTTCCCGTGCCGGGTTCCGGCGGCGATGTCCCGTCGGGCCACGGCGTGGAGGCGCATCCCGGCGGCTCCGGGACTCCGGGCGGCGAATCCGCAGGTCGCTGCGGCATGGAAGGGCATGCGGGCGGTTTGGCAGGCCACGGCGGCGATGCCGAATCGCGCTCCGGTATGGAGCCGGGGTCCGGCGACGGGACGCATCCCGGCGGCGATGCCGCGCGTCCGCGCATAGAGGGACGGCCCGGCGGTGATCCCGTGCGGCTGGAGGCGGGGTCCGGCGGCTTCGCGTATCCCGGCGGGTCCGCACGTTCCGACATGAATGGGGATTCCGCATGTGATTCCGCCTCGATAGAGGCGCATCCCGACGATGCTCCCGCAGACGCGGGCGGCGATTGGGACGGCGCGGCGTCCGCGGCGTGGTCCGTGGACCTCGGCGTCGGGCTGGCGGACTACGGCGGCGCGTTCCGGCGCGAACTTCTCGAACCCCGATACAGGCGGCTGTTCCAATGGCTGACGAAGCACAATCCCTGCGCGACCGTCTCGCGCTCCGACTGAGGGAAGGCCGGGCGCTCGGGCTGGAGCGGCGGCCTCCGCTGTTGGAGGCGTCCGGCGAGGGGCCGGTCGCGCGCGTCGGCGGGCGGGCCTGCCTCAACTTTTTGTCCAACGACAGCCTCGGCTTGGCGTCCTGCGCGGCGTGGCGGGCCGAGGTGGGGGCGTGCTTCGCGGCCTTTCCGCCCTCGGCGTCGGCGTCGCGGCTGGCGGGGGGGCGGAGCCGCATCGTCGAGGAGGCCGAAGCCGCGGCGGCGGCCTATTTCGGCTTTGACGAATGTCTGTTCCTGCCGAGCGGGTATCAGGGCAATCAGGCCGTCGCCGCCGCGCTGATCCAGCCCGGACAGCCGGTATTCGTGGACCGGCGGCTGCATGCGAGCTTCGCGCGGGCGCTTCCGGCCACGAAGGGCGACGTGCGGGCCTACGCCCACGCGGACTGCGGGCATCTGGACCGCCGCCTGTCCGCGCCGCGTCCCGCCGTGCAGCCGCTGGTGGTCACGGAGTCGCTGTTCAGCATGGACGGCACCGTGCCGGACATGGCGGCGCTGGCGGCCCTGCGGGCGAAGCACGGGTTTTTCCTTATGGCGGACGAGGCCCACGCCGTGGGCGCGCTCGGCCCCGGCGGACGGGGGCTGTGCGCCGCGCTGCCCGGAACGGCGGACGTCGTGCTCGGCACCTTCGGCAAGGCGCTGGGGCTGTTCGGCTCGTTCGTGCTGCTCCCCGCCGGATTTACGGCCTTTTTCGAGTATCTGTCCTCGCCGGTGATGCACTCCACGGCGATGCCCCCGGCCCACGCGGCGGCGGTCCTGCGCCTGCTGGAACGCCTCCCCCGCATGGAGGCCGAACGCGGACGCCTGCGGGACAACGCGGCGTTTTTCCGGTCGCGGCTGGCCGGACGGGGCATCCCCTCGCGGGGCGGCGCGCACATCGTCGCGGTGCCCACGGGCGGCGAGGCCGCGACCGCCCGGCTCGGGGAACGCCTCGCGCAACGCGGCGTGCTCGCGCTGGCGGCGCGCTTCCCCACCGTGCCGCGCGGCGGGGGGCTGCTCCGTTTCGGCGTGACCGCTCTGCACACCCGCGCCATGCTGGAGCACGCCGCCGAAGTGCTGGCGGACCTGTGGGACGGCGGCCCCGCTTCCGGCGAGACGCGCTGAACCGTCGCGTGTCCGACCGTTTCCGCAGCGGCTCCGTCCCGGCGTCGCGTCCGTTTTTCCGCCGCTTCCGCAGGGAGCGGACCCTCCGCCGCACTCGCCGCCGGAACTTCTCTTCCGAAACCTTGCGGCATGTCCCGGCGTGCCCCTGCGGCAAGCCGTCCGCCGTGCGGCGTCCCCAAAAATCACGGCGTTCGTGATCGCAATCACGGCGCGGGGCGCGGCTTCGGCCTATTGTGCCTTCAGGACCGCCGGAGCGCGCGTCCGTTATTCTCTCCCACAGAAGGAACCTCATCATGAAGACATTCCGCAACATCATTGAAATAGACCGGGACCGCTGCAACGGCTGCGGTCGGTGCGTGCTGGACTGCGCCGAGGGGGCGATTGCGATCATCGACGGCAAGGCTGCTGTGGTTTCGGATAGTTACTGCGACGGGCTCGGCGCGTGTCTGTCCGGGTGCCCGCAGGGGGCGCTGTCCATCGTGCGGCGCGAGGCCGCGCCCTTCGACGAGGAGGCCGCACTCCGGCATGCCGCGTCCTCCAGGGCGGAAGCCCGTCCCGACGCCCCGAAGGGCTGTCCCGGTTCCGCCGTGCGGACGTTCCCCGGCCAGCCATCCGGGAACGTCTCCGGGAATGCCCCCGCGTCCGGGGCCGTACCCGCCTTCGGAGTCTCGCCCGCGTCCGGGCTCATGACGACGTGCGACGACTCGTCCGCTTCCTTCGGAGACTCGCCCGCGTCCGCACCCATGACGAAATGCGACGACTCGTCGAACGCTTCCTTCGGAGTCTCGTCCGCGCCCGGACGGGCAACGGGCCGCCCCTTCGGTCGGAACTTCGGAGCCGCACCCGCGTCCGGGCCCGGCGCGCTGGCCTCCGGCCTGTTCGCCGGAGCGCGGAGCTGGCCCGTGAAGCTGCGCCTCGCCCCGCCGTCGGCCCCGTTCCTGCGTAACGCCGATCTGCTGGTGGCCGCCGATTGTTCCGCCGCCGCGTCCCCGCGTTTTCACGAACTGGCCGCCGGAAAGGTCGTGCTCATCGCCTGCCCGAAGTTTGAGGAAGGCGTGCGCGAACGCCTGACCGAACTCTGCCGCGTGGCCCGGCCCGCCTCCCTGACCGTGCTTCGGATGGAGGTCCCCTGTTGCCGGGGCCTCGTCGCCGCCTGCCGCGACGCCGCGTCGGACTGCGGGGACGCCTTCCCCGTCCACGAACGGATCATGGGCTGTGACGGGCGGTTCCGGGATTGAGCCGGTCCGCGAAACGCGCCGTTCTCCGCGAGGGGCGGCGCGTTTCGCGGACGCCGGTTCGTGCGAACAGGCTTGAGGCCGGGCCGGAAACAGGGTAGAGCGGGGGAAACCCCGCGCGAAGCCTTCTCCCGCGCATCCAGAGGAACGATTATGAGATACGCGTTGCCATTGGCGGCATGCCTGACCCTGCTCCTCGCGGCCCCCGCTTGGGCGGCCCCCGAAAGGACGCTCCGCGACGCCCACGCGGGCCTTGCCTGTTCCGAATGCCACACGGGGCGGAAAGCGCCCGTGCAGCCCGGCGCGATGTCCTGCGCCAAGTGCCACGATCCCGCCGATGTCGCCCGGTCGACCGCCGGGCGGGGCCGGAAAAACCCGCATGTCTCCCCGCACTGGGGCACCGAGGCGCCCTGCTGGACCTGCCATAAGGAACACGCGGAGGACGGGAATTACTGTCTCCTTTGCCATGCGTGGTGATCGCCCCGCGAGGGCGTTTCGCATGTACGCGCCGACCGGAACGGCGTAGCGGGGAAATCCCCCTCCCTCTCCGGCGGCCTTTCCTTCGTCGCGGATCGCGGCGGTCCCCCCAGCCTCAAGCGAGGATGCCATGTCCAACGTCTCCCCCGCCGCTCCCGAAAAAGAGAGCGAGCTGATCTACGGCCTCGATTCGCAGCCGCCGTTCGGTCCCTCCCTGCTCGCCGCCGTGCAGCACATTCTGGCGATGGTCCTCAGCGTCATGGCCCCGCCCGCCATCGTCGCGGGCGCGCTCGGCGTGCCGCCCGACGCCATCGCCTATCTCGTGAGCATGTCCCTCCTGTTCGCGGGCATCGGCATCTGGTTTCAGGTGTCCCGGCCCTTCGGCATCGGCTCGGGCATGCTGAGCATTCAGGCCACGAGCTTCGCCTTTCCCGGAACGCTCATCGCCGTGGGCACCCTGCTCATGAAGGAACAGGGCATGCCGTGGGAACAGGCCCTGTCCACCCTGTTCGGGGTGTGCTTCGTCGGCGGGTTCGTGGTCATGGCGGGCAGTCGGATCATGCCGTTCCTGCGGAAGATCATTACGCCCACCGTGGCGGGGATCACGGTCATGATGATCGGGCTGTCGCTGGTGCGCGTGGGCGCGGTCGATCTCGCGGGCGGGTTCGCCGCCAAGGCGGACGGCACCTTCGGCGCTCTCTCCAACCTGCTGCTCGGTACGCTGGTCATCCTCGTGATCCTGTTCGTCAACCGCAGCCGGAACCCGCTTTTGCGGATGAGTTCGCTCATCGTGGGCATTCTGGCGGGCTTCGCGGCGGCGGCGGTCATGGGCAAGGTCAACTGGGCCGTCCTGTCCGAACAGCATACGTGGTTCGTCATGCCCGTGCCGTTCAAGTTCGGGTTCTTCGGCTTCGACCTGCACTCCTTCCTCGTCCTGAGCTTCCTCTTCCTCGTGGTGGTCATCGAGGCCGTCGGCGACCTGACCGCGACCAGCGTGGTTTCCGAACAGCCCGTGCGCGGATGCGTCTACCGCAGCCGTCTGGCCGGGGGCATCCTCTGCGACGGGCTCATGACCGTGCTCGGCGCGGTCTTCGGCTGCTTCCCGGTGGCGACCTTTTCCCAGAACAACGGGGTCATCCAGTTGAGCGGCGTCGCCAGCCGCAAGGTCGGCAAGTTCTGCGGCGTGCTGTTCATCCTGTTCGCGCTGTTCCCGGTCATCGTGGTGTTCTTCCAGTTGCTGCCCCGGCCCGTGCTCGGCGGCGCGCTGGTGGTGCTCTTCGGGACCATCGCCTGCTCGGGCATCCGCATCCTGTTGCAGCACGAAGTCAACCGCCGCGAATCCATCATCATCGCGGTGGCCGTCGGCGTGGGGCTGATGTCCATGACCACGCCGGAAGCCTTTGAGAAGCTGCCCCGGTTCCTGAAGATATTCTTCGATTCCGCCATCGTGTCCGGCGGCGTCACCGCGATGATCGCCCATCAGCTGCTGCCGAAGGGCATCTGTTCCTACGAGAGCGACGATGACGACGAGGACTGCAACCCGCACTCCGAGTTCTTGTTCAACAAGCACGACTAGCGGGGGACGTCGGGCGGTCAGGGGCCGCCCCCTGATCCCGCCGCGGCCCCTGATGCGCCCGATGCGGGAAACGCCCGGACGGCCTTCCGGGCAACCGCCGGTTCCGAAAAACGCTGCCGGAAAAAGGCTGGAAAAGAAAGACGTTAGAGACGGAGGCGGCAAACGAAGCCTTCGGAATCTTTTTAAGGATAATTCCTTGGAAAACAGGGATATTCCCGGAAGAGACGCTGGTTATCCGCCGTGCAGGCGGTTTAGAAGATAGACAGAAAGGAGAAGATGCCGCTCCCGACGTTATCCGCCGTGCAGGCGGTTTAGAAGATTCTTGAGGCGCTTGCCGACGGCGAAGAGCAGTTATCCGCCGTGCAGGCGGTTTAGAAGTTGGGCGGCAAGACGGTGCACAGCGTCATTGTGTTATCCGCCGTGTAGGCGGTTTAGAAGATTCACGAAAGCCTCCCATGTCGGGACGCCTAGTTATCCGCCGTGCAGGCGGTTTAGAAGCTTTTGCCCTGTGCCGTCCCCGCAGCCGTGACGTTATCCGCCGTGTAGGCGGTTTAGAAGGCAAAAGCATCACCATCCGGGAACTGTTCGATGTTATCCGCCGTGTAGGCGGTTTAGAAGCACAGGTTGGCACCCCGCAGGTCGGCACCCCGGTTATCCGCCGTGTAGGCGGTTTAGAAGTGTTCATCAAACCCCAACTGTTCCAGCATGTAGTTATCCGCCGTGCAGGCGGTTTAGAAGTATTAAAATCAGGTTTTCCATCCTTCCCCCAAGTTATCCGCCGTGCAGGCGGTCCGAACGATGAAAGGCGGCTCAATGGGATGAGCCGCCTTTCGTTTTGGCGTCGTCAGTCGCCTTCGTAGGGTTCCACGTCCAGCACGTTGTAGGCGTATCTGTGCCGCCGGGAGCGTTTGCCGTCGGCGGAGATGGGGAGCACGCGCAGGTCGTAATGGGGATAGGAGGGGACGAAGAGGATTTTTTCGATCTTCGCCGGGAGGATGCCGTCGCGGTCCCAGCCGACGACCAGATCGCCTTCCCTGTACGGGCAGGCGGCGAGGGCGGCTTCCCGCTTTGCGGCTTCGAGGTCGTTCTTGGCCTGCTGGAGGGCGCGTTCGCGCCGCCGGACCTCGTCGACAAGTTCCTTGATTTCAGCGTCGTTCATGGCGTCCCGCGTGATGCGTGTGCGCGGCCCACGGTTGGGGGGAACCCGGCTTCGGCTCCGTTTTTCGGCTTCCCGCCGTTTCTTGCCGGAACAGTCCATGTACGCGCGCCGCCGAAAACGTCAACAGGCGGGCCGCCTCCGGTCCGGGAGGAAGGCGGACCCTTCGGGCGTCGCCGTCCGGGCCCGCTCACGGGGCATCGGCGCGCCCCGCGCACTCCGGGCATCGGCGTCTCAGCTCCTCCGCATTGGCTTCGACGTCTATTCCCGGCTGCGGGGAGCCGTATCGCCGTGCCGCCGCCCGGCATTCCGCCTCGTCCATCGGGGATGCGTGCCTGTAGCCGCGCCGCAGCATCTCCCGCACGAGCCGTTCGTGCCGCTGAAAGACAAGACGCGGATCAACGAGCTTTCCGGCAAGGAAGCCGTCGATGCGCCTGCCGCGTTTCATGGTCCCGAGAAGCATGTGCAGCTCGACATGTTCCCCGAGCAGGTGCTTGCGGCACATCGTTTCCGGGGGGAGCATCCACATCCGCATGTCCGCCTCCTTTTTGCCGAGCGTATGTGCGGGCGCGCGCCGGAGCAATGAGTTTTGCGGCTCCCCGGTCGGTTCTTCCCCGCCGGTGGAGGACGGGAAATCTCCGGGCGTCCGGGTGGAGGGTACGCCGCTGGGCTTCCCGCGTGAGGATGATGGGGAAATCGCCGGACGTCAGGGCGGAGGAGGCGCGTCTTCCAAGCCGGGTCGAGCCGGAGCGAACCGGAGCGAACCGGAGCGATCCGGGGCGATTTCGAACGGTAAGCCCGGTTTTCGGCCCTGTACACGCGGGGGTTCTCCTGTTAGAGGAGGGCGAAGGCTTTCTTTCACAATCCTTTTTTCAGGCGCGGTGTTCGGCGGGCGGAAGCCGCGTCGCGGTGGAAGGCGTATGTTCGATTCGAGTTATCCCATCGTGTTTCTTGCGTGGTTTCTTGGCGGGTTCGTCAACGGCGTCAGTGGGATGGGCGCGGCGATGGTCGCGCTGCCCATCGTGGCCTGCGTGCTGGAGATGAACGCCGCCGTGCCGTCGAGCTGTCTGGTGGCGACGGTGGTGGCGATCTACGTCGCGTGGATGTATCGGGCGCACTGCCGCTGCGCGTCGGTGGTGCCCATGTTCGTCGGGTGCATACCGGGGGCGTTCGTCGGAGTCTACGTGCTGCGGGTGGTGCCGGGCGTCTGGTTGCAGGCGGTGCTCGGACTGGTGCTGGTGGTCTATGTGTTGTGGCAGCGGTTCCACCGGGCGGGCGCGGCGCATCCCGAAAGCGTCTCGGCGGGCGCGGTCTCGGGGTTCGCTTCGGGGTTCGCCAACGCGGCGATCAGTTTCAGCGGCCCTCCGGCGGCGATGTACGCGCTGCACGTCGGGTGGGACAAGGATACCGCACGCGGCACGCTCGGCCTCTATTTCCTCGGCATCTGCATCGTCACCTGCGCCATGCAGGCCGTCGCCGGATTTTTCACGCCCGTGGTGCTCAAGGCCGCCCTCTACGGCATGCCCGGCGCGCTGGCCGGGCTGTTCGCCTCGCTGCCCTTCGCCCGCACCATCCGCGAGAACGTCTTTCAGGCCATCCTCCTCGTCATGATCGGCCTCGCCGGGCTCATCTGCATCATCAGAGCCGCTCAGGAGATGGTGTAGGGGGAAGATATTGGGGGAGGGGAAGGAGAAACTTTCTGAAGAAAGTTTCTCCTTCCCCTCCCCCAAACCCCCTCTCTTTCCTCTTCAAAGACTTTCGTCCTTATCGAATCCCTCTTCCTGATGTTCCGCGTGGGCGGGGTTTCGGGGCGGTGTGGTCCTTCTTATTGAAGGAAGAGCGGCACGGAGGGACGTTTTTCCCCGTCTTTGTGTTTCCCGGCGGCGCGGCGTGGTTTTGCCATAAGGACTTTTTGTTCCTCTCGTGCGGAGCGGTTCTCCCGTGCGCCGCCGTGGGTGGGGCTTCCATGCTTTTGGGGTTGATGCCATGCCCGCCGTCAGTCGCCTTGGAGAGCTTTTCCCGCGCGGAACGGTTAGCTTGTCCAGACGGGCATGACCTGCATCCACAGCTTGTTCCTCTCGCGCGCGGAACGGTTCAAGAAGTATCCTCCCTTCTCGGAACTCCGTCCGTTTGTTCCCCTCGCGTGCGGAACGGTTTTCGACGTTTTCCCGTCTGCGTCTTTTCAGGCGGCGGCGCGGCGGAGCGTTTTTTCGTATTGAGGGCCACCCGCCGGAGGAGAGCGCCGCCGGGAACATGCCGGACGGTGCCCCCCCTTTTTCATGGTATTGCCTCCGATGAAATGATAGCATCCTCACCATGCCTTTTCTCCCCGCGCAAGGGAAAACGTCCGCGTCCGTGCGCCGTCTTTCTCCGTAGGAACGCCTTTGCCCTTGCATAACCGGGACGCCGCCGCCGAAAGGGACCGGCATGGTGCCTTTCCTCCTTGCATGGGGGAAACGTCCGATGCCGACAGGGCGGCCCGGATGCCGTCGCCGCCGAAAAAGCGGAGCGTTTCGGGGGCGACGGCATCCGGGACGTTACGCCGGGGTCTGGGGGGCGCTTGCCCCCCAGCGGGTGCAGGGCGGCGCCCTGCCCGCCGGAGGCGTTCCTCCTTCAAGAGTCATTAACAGTCATCAGCCGTCATTCAACCGAAAAAGGAGAGCCGCACCATGAACATCACGCGCGTCACCATCGCTTCTTTCAGCCCGACCGGAACGACGAAACGGACCCTGCGCGCGATAGCGGAGGGCTTCGGCTGCTCCGAGCTGGCCGAAATCGACTGGACCGACCCGGAAAGTCGCGCCGACACCCTGAAATGCGGTCCCGACGAACTGGTCGTCGTCGGGATGCCCGTGTACTACGGGCGCATCCCGTCCCCGTTCCATAAGGGGCTGCCTCTGCGCGGGCGGGGGACGCCGTTCGTGCCGGTCGCCGTGTACGGGAACCGCCACTATGACGACGCCGTACTCGAACTGAAGACGCTTGGCGAGGCCGCGGGCTGCGCCGCGCTCGGAGCCGCCGCGTTCGTGGCCCAGCACAGCCTCAATCCCGATATGGGCCGGGGACGCCCCGACGCCGCCGACCTCGCCGTCATGCGCCGCTTCGGCAGCGCGCTGCGGGCCAAGGCCGACGGCCTCGACGGCCCGATCCCGCCGCTCGACGTGCCCGGACACACGCCGTACAGGGAGTACAAGCCCACGCCGTTCGCGCCCGCGCTGCTCGACGCCGAGGCCTGCATCCGGTGCGGGCAGTGCGCCCGCCTGTGCCCGGCGGGCATCATCGATCCCGAAACCTTCACCGTGACCGCGCCGGAAAAATGCCTGTTCTGCTTCGGCTGCGTGCGCGTCTGTCCCGTCGGGGTGCGCGGCCCGATTCCCGAGGCCGCTTCCGCCTTCGCCGCCCAGATGGCGGGCCTCGCCGCCCGCTGTACGGAACGCCGCGAGCCCGAACTGTTCCTGTAGGCTGCGGGACGCCGGGAAACCGGCGGTTTGCGCCCGCCCTTGCCGGGAAACATTCCCGAGAGAAACGCCCCCTGTCCCCGTGCGGACCGGGGGCGTTTCAGCGGGCGCAACGGTAGGTGCTCACGCTGTCGCCTGCCGTGCGGACCGGGGCGTTTCGGAAGCGCTGTCGACAGGGGCGGCGCACCGGCGGAGGCGTCCGGCGGAACGCGTGCGGCGGCGGGCCAAAAAAACGATCACTCGTGAGACATTTATCAAGTGTTATTTCAGCACGGAAGCGGCTGGCGGATGGAGACGGCGGCGGAACGCCGGGAGCGGGCGCGTGACCTTGTCCTGTCGTGAGAACGGGTTGGAGGGGGATAAGCCGGGGAAGGTGACGGGACGGTGACGGAACGGCGTCGATCTTGTGAAAAAAGATGTTGCCGTATGCGGTGATTTGTGCCTTCCAAAATGTGGACCGGAGTGGCATGATAACGTCAAACCCTTTTGGGTGCTGTCGCATTATCTCATCAAGGAAAGGTTGCCATGCCGCGACGTTACGTCTTTGTCACCGTTTTTTGCTGTCTGATGGCCGTGGTGGCGGTCGTGGGCTACACCCATGACTCGACGGGGGGAACGCCCGTCCGCCTCCTGCTCGAAAACGCCGGGGGCCGGGTCGTGTTCGACCATCAGCGTCACGCCGAGGACTACAAGGTGGCCTGTGAAACCTGCCACCACGAGTCGGGGAAACCGCGGGAGAACGTCCAGCCCTGCGGCGCGTGCCACGGCATTGATTTCGGCGGCTCGTTCCGCGAGGACCACGTCGCCGCCTTTGCCGACGACGAAACCACCTGCGCGACCTGCCACCACATGGGCAGCGCGCCCGCGAAGTGGGACCACGCGGCCCACGCCGAAGAGTACGGCCTTTCCTGCACCGACTGCCATCACGCCGACGCCGACATCGAGCCGGAACCGGCCCGCTGCACGGCCTGCCACCTCGACAGGCCGATGGGGACCATCCCCGACATGCGGACCGCGGCGCATGCCAAGTGCGCGACCTGCCATCAGGAATGGTTCGACGCGGGCATGAAGGGCTGCACCGGCTGCCATCCCTTTACGGACAACCGCAAGCTGGTCGCGTCCGGCGAGCCTGTGGACGTGAACCCCGGCGACGCCGACTGCACGGTCTGCCACGGGGACGTGAAGCCCGCGGACCTCATCCCCGACCGTATGGCGGCCTTCCACGGCAACTGTATGAAATGCCACGAAAAGCTCGGCAAGGGGCCGTTCCGCAAGGACCAGTGCAACCAGTGCCACACGAAATAGGCGGACTGTTATGAAGCAACGTTTCCAGATACTCAACGATCCCCGTTTCCATCTCGTCTACGGGGTGACGCAGCGTTTCAGCTACGGGCCGTCGCCCAAGCTGGTCAGGCTCAACCGGGAGGGCTTCACGCTGGTCCCCGGCCTGAAAAAGAAAAGCCCCGTCTATCCGGGCATGCTCCTCGGGGAGCACCCCGCGCCGGGCAAGGGCGACCTCTTCGCCTCGATCCACGGCGAAGTGAGCGACATCACGGAACGCAGCGTGTTCCTGACCGCCACCGAGCCTTCCAAGGACGCCCCCGAAGTGGAGCCCGTGGACCTGCTCGGGCAGGGACTGGAAGGCGACGAGCTGGCCCTCGCGGTCAAGAAGATGGGCGTGAACACCCGTTCGCTCGGGCGGCGGTGCAAGACGTTGATCATCAACGCCCTGAACCCCGATCCCGGCGTGACGTGGGCGGAGCCCATGCTCCTGTCGCATGTGGAGAACCTGCGGGCGGGCATGGAGCTGCACCGCCGCATGGCCCGCGCGGACAACGTGATCCTCGCCGTGCCCAAGGGCTCGAAGGTGGCCTATGAGGGCATCCCGCTGGCCTACGTCGAGCCGGAATATCCCAACAGCGTGGACAAGCTGGTGATCAAGGCCGTGACCGGCGAGGAGAACCCCGAGGGCGTGGGCATCGTGGGCCTGCACAACATCTGGAGCCTCGGACGCGTGGGGCGGCTCGGACGCCCGCTCATCGAAACGGTCGTGACCATCGGCAGTTACGAGCATTCGGGCAACTACATCGTGCGCGACGGCTCGACCATCGGGGAACTGCTGCGCTTCGCCAACATCCCGCTCAAGGACGGCGACACGGTGGTGCGCGGCGGCCCGCTGCGCGGCGAGAGCCTCGACCGGCTCGACCGCAGCGTCACCAAGGGGACCTACGGCATTTTCGTGGTCGAGGCCGGGACGATCCCGCCGATGGAGGGGCACAGCCCCTGCGTGAGCTGCGGGGCGTGCGTGCTGGTCTGTCCGGCGCGGCTCAAGCCGAGCAACCTCAGTCGGTACGCGGAGTTCGCGCTGCATGAGCGTTGCCGCGCCGAGCACATCGACTCCTGTCTGGAGTGCGGTCTCTGCGGCTACGTCTGCATCGCCCGGCGGCCCGTCCTCCAGTACATCCGCCTCGCCAAGCGCAAGCTCGCCGAGATGGACCGGGACAAGGGCCTTGTGGAATTGAAGACGAGGTAGCGTCGGGGGCTTCCGAAGAAGGCCCCAGCCCGCCGGCGCAGCCGCCGGAAGCCGCCTCCGCCCCTTCTTCCCCGGAGGCCTCCCATCCTCCTTCCGGGGAGGTTCCCCGGCGGACGGGCGGACGTCGCCCGAGCCGGACCGGAGGAACGGGGGTTCCCGGCATGCGGACGGCGATGCGCCTCCGGCCTCCTTCCGGGGAGATTGCCGAACGGCGAAGGAAAGGGGACGCGGCGTTCCCGAGGCCCCGGCGAAACAGCGCGTTGCGTCCGCACCGCCGTCCGGGGAGCACGGCTTCCCCGTGGTCCAGAAAAACGGCGTTTTTTGAAGGCTGACTTGAGGTTACGGCATTTCCCGGACGTCTTTTTGGGGGGAGGAGGAAGTCCCCCTGTTGGGGAAAGGCGTCCGGGACCAGACCCTCGGCCCGCCCGCCGGGGACGGCCCGCACCGCCCGGAAAGCCCGCGGAACGGGTACGGGACGGTCCCTCCGCACGAAAGGCGCGGCGGACCTTCGCCGTCCCGCTGCGGAAAACGGGCGGCGGAGCGTTTCTCCCGGAAACGGCTTTCCGTTGCGGGAAGGCGCGGGCCCTTTCCGCTCCGTGCGGAAAACGGCGTCGCCGCCGGGACCATGCGCCCTTCCCGTCCCGCACGGAACAACAATCGGAACGGAGCCTTTTCTCCGTACGGCGGAGAGAAGAACGGCAACGGGGAATCGTCCCCGCGCCGCTGAGAAAGACGAACGGGGAGCGTGCCCGAGGCGAACGGCCTTACCCGCCATCCATCGGATGCCGCGTAAACGCCCATTCGCGTCCCGGCGTGCTCCAAACAGGAACGGATTTCCAAACCGCCCCCGCCCCCCTCGCGAACGTCTCTGGAAGGAGAGGGGAGGGGTCTGGGGAGGGGAGGCTTTTCTTCAGAAGAGTTCCCCTTCCCCAGAAGGACCCTTTCAGGAGGATATGGCCGATGTCGCAAACGAATCAACAGCCGGTACTGCTGGCGGTGAGCGCGCCGCCGTTCTGGCACTGCGGGCGGACGGTAAAGAAAGCGAGCTGCGCGATGCTGCTGGCGCTGGCCCCGGCGGCGTTCATGGCGGTGTGGCACTGGGGTATCCCGGCGGCGCGGGTCATGGCGCTGGCCATGCTGACCGGGATCGCCACGGAGGCGATCTGCCAGAAGCTCATGGGCCGGGACGTCAGCGTGGACGATTTTTCCGGCGCGGTGTCCTGCCTGCTGTTCGCGTTCCTGCTTCCCGCCAACGCCCCGTGGTGGCTGGTCATGCTCGGGGCGGCGCTGGCTATCGGCCTCGGGAAGATGGCCTTCGGCGGTCTGGGGGCCAACGCGGTCAACACCGCGCTCGTGGGCTGGGCCATGCTGTACGTCTCGTGGCCCGCGCTCATGGACCCGAACTCCATGCAGCTCGACACGAGCTTCATCGATCCGCTGGTGCGGCTCAAATATTTCGGGGCCGGGGCGGTCGGCCACATCGACCTGATCGACCTGCTCCTCGGCAACCAGATCGGCGGCCTCGGCGCGTCGCAGGCGGGCGCGCTGTTCCTCGGCGGGTCCTACCTCGCCGCGCGCGGCACCATCCGCTGGGAAATCGCCCTCAGCTTCTTCGTGGGCGTGTTCCTCACCGCCGCGCTGTACAACGTGATCGACCCCGAGCGGTTCGCCACGCCCTTCTTCCACCTCTGCACCGGCTCCACCTTCCTCGGCGGATTCTTCCTCGCCACGGAGTGGGCCAGCTCGCCGGGACGGCAAATCCCCATGATGCTCTACGGACTCATCGGCGGGACGATGGTGATCGTCATCCGCGTCTACGGAATCTATCCGGACGGGGTGCCCTTCGCCATCCTGCTGATCAACCTGCTGGCTCCGCTGCTCGACTCCATCCACCCCAAACCGTTCGGAGCGAGGTAGGTCATGCTTGCCATCATCAGAATGATTGTGGTGCTCGCCTCGATTTGCGGCCTGTCCGGGTTCGCGCTCTCCTACCTCAAGATCACCACGGCCCCACGCATCGAGGAGCAGGTGCTCACCTATGTGCAGGGTCCCGCGATCATGAAGGTTTTTGTCGATATCGACAATTCGCCCATCGCGGAGCGCAAGAAGTTCACGCTCGACGGCACGGAAGTGACCGTGTTCCCCGGCAAGAAGGACGGCAAGCTCGTCGCCGTCGCGCTGGAGCATTTCGGGAAGGGCTTCGGCGGCGACGTGGGCGTCATGGTCGGCTACGACGTGAACCGCGACACCCTCACCGGCATCGGGATCACCACCATGAAGGAAACCCCCGGCCTCGGCACCCGCGTGGCGGACCCGGCCTTCACCGGGCAGTTCCCCGGCAAGCCCGCCGACGCGCGGCTCAAGTCGCAGGGCGGGGACATCGACGCCGTTTCCGGCGCGACCATTTCTTCCACCGGCGTGGTGACCGCGCTCGGCAACGCCGCGAAGGTCTATGCGGCGCTCAAGCCGGAAATCGTCAAGGCCTGGCAGTAAGGGGAAAGCCATGCAGCAACTCGTCAAGGAATTCACCAAGGGCCTGTGGACCGAGCTTCCCCCGTTCCGGCTGGTGCTCGGGCTGTGCCCGACCCTCGCCGTGACCAAAACCGCCAACAACGGCCTCGGCATGGGGCTGGCGGTCATCTTCGTGCTCGTGCTCTCCAACATGATCATCTCGCTGGTGCGCGACATCATTCCCAAAAAAGTCCGCATCGTCTGCTTCATCGCCATTTCCGCGTCGCTCGTGGTCGCCGTGGAACTGCTCATGCAGGCGTACGCCTACCCGCTGTATCAGCAGCTCGGCATCTTCGTGCCGCTCATCGTGGTGAACTGCATCATTCTGGGCCGCGCCGAAGCCTTCGCCGCCAAGAACACGGTGCCGCTCGCCATCGCGGACGGGCTCGGCATCGGCATCGGGTACACGCTGTCCCTGACCTTCCTCGGCAGCCTGCGCGAAGCCCTCGGATCGGGAACGCTGTTCGGCGCGCCGGTGATGTGGGACGGGTTCAGGCCCTTCGCCGTCATGGTCGAAGCGCCGGGCGCGTTCCTCTGCCTCGGGCTGATCCTCGCCGCCATGAACCTGATCAACCGTTGGCAGGCCAAGCGCAAGGGCCGGGAAGAACCCGAAAACATCTCCGGCGGCTGCGCGTCCTGCGGCGCCTGCTCGGGAGGCAAGTCATGAGCGTCTTCGAACTCTTCATCTCCGCCATTTTCGTCAACAACATCGTGCTCGCCCAGTACCTCGGCAACTGCCCGTACCTCGGCTGCTCCCGCGACAAGGGCGTCGCCGTCGGCATGGGCAGCGCGGTGGTCTTCGTCATCTTCATGGCGACGCTGTGTACGTGGCTCATGCAGCGGTACGTTTTGGTACCCTTCGATCTCGGCTACTTGCAGACCATCGTTTTCATCCTCGTGATCGCGGGTCTGGTGCAGTTCGTGGAAATGTTCCTCAAGAAGGCCGTCCCGCCGCTGTATTCGGCGCTCGGCATCTTCCTGCCGCTCATCACCACCAACTGCGCGGTGATGGGCGTGACCATCCTCGTGCAGCGCGAGGAGTACGACCTGACCACCTCGCTGCTCTACGCGGTGGCGTCGAGCCTCGGCTTCATGCTGGCGCTCATCCTCATGGCGGGCATCCGCGAACGGCTGGACACCTGCCGCGTGCCCAAGGCGCTCATGGGGACCCCCATCGCGCTGATCATGGCGGGGCTGATGTCGCTGGCCTTCATGGCCTTCAAGGGTATGACCTCATAGAGAAAGGAAAACCGTTATGGTGATGATATCGGTACTGGTGCTCCTCGGGCTCGGGCTGGTGACGGCGACGGTGCTCGCCGTGGCCTCCCGCGTCTTCCATGTCGAGGAAGACCCGCGCGTGCAGGCCGTGCTGGAGGTCCTGCCCGGCGCGAACTGCGGCGGCTGCGGGTATGCGGGCTGCGAAGGCTACGCGACCGCCGTGGCGACGGACCCCGCCGTGCCCGCGAACCGCTGCTGCGCCGGAGGCGCGGAAACGAGCATCGCGGTGGGCGAACTGACCGGCAAGACGGTGGCGGCCTCGGAACCGCTGGTGTCGTTCCGGCGCTGCGACAAGGTGGCGGGCAACGTGGCCCTGCGCTACGACTATCAGGGCATGCCCTCGTGCGCGGCGGCCGCCGGTCTGGTGGGCGGATCGGATTCGTGCTCCTATTCGTGCCTCGGCTTCGGGGACTGCGTGCAGGTGTGCCCCTTCGACGCCATCGAGGTGCGGGGCGGCCTTGCGCGGGTGAGCGCCTCCAAGTGCACGGGCTGCGGCAAGTGCGCGGAAGCCTGTCCCCGCAACGTGCTGGAACTCGTTCCGGCCCGCGCTCGGGTGATGGTCTTCTGCTCCACCAAGGACAAGCTCAAGGCCGTGACGGAAGTCTGCAAGGTCGGCTGCATCAAGTGCGGGCGCTGCGTCAAGAGCTGCCCCGCCGGTGCGGTCACGCTGGAGAACGACCGCATCCACATCAATCACAAGGTCTGTCTGACCTACGGCCCGGAATGCGGGGAAGCCTGCGCCGCCGCGTGCGCGCGCAAGGCCCTGCGGGTGCTCTGTCCGAGCGCGCCCCTGAAGGTCGAGGCCCCCGCCGACGCGGCGTCGGCTCCGGGCAAGCCGCTGGACGCGAAGCCCGCGGCGCAGGCCGGACGGGAGGCGTCCGCGCAGGCCGCCCCGGCATCCCCGGAAAAGGCCGCGCCCGCTCCGGTTCGGGCCGCCACGGCGGCCCCGGAAGCGTCCTCGGCTCCGGCGTCGGGCGTTTCGGCTGCCCCGGAAGCGTCCGCCGCTCCCGCAGCGAAGGAGAATGCATGATGACGATGACGAGACGGGCATTCCTCGGCATGGCGGGCGTCGCCGGAGCCGGGTTGTGGCTTGGGGTTCCGGGACTTGCGGAGGCCGCCGTGTCCCGCGAGACGAAAGTGATGCTCGGGACGTTCGTGGACGTTTCGGTGGCGGGCGTTTCCTCCATGCAGGCGGCGGACGCGCTGGGTCTGGCCTTTGCGGAGGCGGCGCGTCTGGAGCGGGTCTTCAGCCGGTACGACGGCGGCACGCCGGTGAGCGAGCTGAACCGTGCGGGCCGTCTGCGGTCCGCGCCCGCCGAGCTGGTGCGGGTGGTGAACCGGTCGCTGTTCTACGCGGCGCTGACGGGGGGGAGTTTCGACGTGACGGTGCAGCCGGTGGTCGATCTCTTCCGGTCGCACCGCAACCCTTCCGGCGAACTGGCCCTCGACGAGGCCGATCTCCGGGCGGCCCGCGCGCTGGTGGGCATCCGGGGGCTTCACGTTTCGGGGGCCGATCTGTCCTTTGCGCGTTCGGGCATGGGCATCACGCTGGACGGGATCGCCAAGGGGTACATCGCGGACCGGGTTTCCGCCGTGCTGACGTCCGCCGGGGTGAGGAACCATCTTGTGAACGCGGGCGGGGACATCATGGCCGCCGGGCACAAGTCGCCGGGCGTGCCGTGGCGGGTTGCGGTGCGGTCGCCCTCGGGCTCCGCCTATGCGGGCGCGCTGGCGCTCTCCGGCAAGGCCATCGCGACCTCCGGCAGTTATGAAATCTACTACGACGCCTCGCGCAGGCACCATCATCTGATCAACCCCGCCTCCGGTTCCAGCCCCGCCGTGGGCAGCGTCTCGGTCGTCGCGGGCACGGTGATGGAGGCGGACGCCCTCGCGACCGCGCTGTCCATCCTCCCGCCCTCCGACGCCCTGCGCCTCGTGCGGGGCCTTCCGGGCCGGGAGTGCTGCATCATCACCGGAGACCGCATGCTGGCCACGCCGGGGTGGACGGCATAGGCGTAGGCGAAGACGAATCGGGGGAGGGGAAGGGGAAACTTTCTGAGGAAAGTTTCCCC
>PPYF01349787.1_pt1 | contig 23706 bp, 19 predicted proteins | sample 1559871 | NCBI WGS metagenome assembly PPYF01 (sample SAMN08240021, study PRJNA423297) | Human gut metagenome, whole genome shotgun sequencing project. | reverse complement strand
GTCTCGTCCCCCGCGAACTGACAGAATGTGCCAAAGCCGGTGCTACCATACGCAGTTCGGCTTCCATGACTCTCGAAGAGCAATTTGCCTTGATGAAAGAGTTTTATGACCGTGGACAGTTGGTAGTCCGTCTGCATACAGGCGACCCTTGTATCTATGGTGCCATCCAGGAGCAAATGAATTTCTTCGACCAATATGGTATGCATTACCACATCACTCCGGGGATCTCTTCATTTCAGGCTGCCGCCGCTGCTCTCCAATCCCAATTCACCATTCCGGAGCGGGTACAGACCATCATCCTCACTCGCGGTGAAGGTCGTACACCGATGCCCGAGAAAGAGAAACTCAGCCTGCTGGCACGTTCGCAAAGCACCATGTGCATCTTCCTCAGCGCAGGCGTAGTCGATCAGGTTCAGCGAGAGCTCCTCGAGCACTATCCGCCCACTACACCTGTAGCTGCCTGTTATCATCTGACCTGGAAAGACGAACGCATCTTTCGCGGACAATTGCAGGATTTAGCTAAGATCGTAAACGAAAACCATCTGACTCTGACTACCATGATTGTCGTAGGCGATGCCATCGATAATCGGGAAGGACTGTCACGACTATATTCTCACCAATTTAAACACTTATTCCGTAAATAATCATGATACTTATATTTGGAGGAACCACTGAAGGACGGGCTGCCGTCAATGTAATCGAAGAAGCCGGGAAACCTTATTATTACTCAACCAAAGGTGACGAACAGGATATCTACCTGCATCATGGCATACGCCTGAGCGGCGCCATGACCCGGAGAACCCTGAAAGCTTTCTGTCGCCAAAACGACATTCGCCTTTTGATAGATGCCGCCCACCCCTTTGCCGAAAAGCTGCATGATACAGTAACCGATGTTGCGCATGATCTCGGCATTCCCTGCATTCGATACGAACGCATTTACGACCGCTCTTACCTCAACCCGATTTTCGAAGACAACTGCGACCCTGATGATTTGCCTTTTAAATTTGAATATGACAATCGGGATCTGTTGCGCGAGTTGAAGAAAGAAAAAGAGGGTCACAGATTTCTTTTCCTGACAGGCGTCCAGTCCATCGCCCGATTCAAATCTTTATGGACCAAGAAGAAGTATGAATGTTACTTCCGTATTCTCGACCGTGACAGCTCCCGTGAAATAGCCCGTCAAGCAGGATTCCCGGAAGATCATCTGGTGTACTATCATCCCGAAACGGAGAATCTGCCCCAACTCCTGCAAGAACTGTCTCCCCAGGCAGTCGTCCTGAAAGAGAGTGGGAAGTCCGGAGGATTCACCGAAAAGAAAGACATGATCCTGGAATATGGGGCAACTCCTTACATCCTTCTCCATCCCGAATTAGAATATTACGATATAACAGTAGACGGAGTAAACAGTCTTCGCCGTACCCTTGAGAAAATGCTGCCCGATTACTTCCCATTGCGTAGCGGACTCACTACCGGGAGTTGTGCCGCAGCCGCTGCCATAGCTGCTTTTCGGAAACTGAAAAATCCCATACTCGAGGATTTTAACCGGAATATCCATACCGTCCTTCCCAGTGGCGAAACGATTGAAATTCCTTGCCAATCCGTATCCGGTACATTCTCCGACGAGAAAATTGAAGTCAGCGCTACCGTCATCAAAGATGGAGGAGACGACCCCGATGTGACCAGTGGGCTGCCGATTATAACCACTTTAACCCTGAACCTCGCAGAAGCGAAACAGGCTAATAACGCACCTGTACAAACTCCGGAAACATGGGAGATCGTCTTCCATGGTGGCCCGGGTGTAGGAACAGTTACCCTGCCGGGACTCGGGCTCGAAGTAGGTGGTCCGGCCATCAACGCTACTCCCAGGCAAATGATTATCGACAATCTGAGGAATTGCATCCGGTACTACTATCGATACCTGCCAAACGTTCCCATCCATGTCACCATCTCAGTTCCCGGAGGTGAAGAAGTCGCCGCACGTACTTTCAACCCCCGGCTGGGTGTCGTAGGCGGAATCTCCATCATCGGTACCAGCGGTATTGTGAAACCCTTTTCTTCCGAAGCTTTCGTCCGTTCCATTCGTAAGGAGATGGAAGTGGCACGTGCTACAGGTGCTTGCCGTATTGTCATCAATTCGGGAGCCAAAAGCGAAAAATATATTCGCAATCTCTATCCGGAACTTCCGCCGCAGGCTTTTGTGCACTATGGCAATTTCATAGGCGAAACGATCGGAATTGCAGCCGAACTCGGCATCTCGCGGCTGACCTTGGGAGTGATGATGGGTAAAGCTGTGAAACTGGCGGAAGGGCACCTCGACACACACAGCAAGAAAGTCACCATGAACAAGGAGTTCCTCAAAGAAATTGCCCGACGGTGTGGATGTACCCCCTCCAGCATAGAGGCAATCGACCATATCATTCTGGCACGTGAACTTTGGAACATCCTTCCTGAAACCGAACTGCAGGCTTTCTGTTCCCTGTTGATCGAACAATGCCACCGCCACTGCGATGTGCTGCTCCCCAATGGAGAACTAACCATCCTTCTGATTACCGAAGAAGGAAAAATCATACAGTAAGTTCCTGTCTAAGTTAAATCGATCCTTTATGACCGATTTAACTTAGACTGACAAACAACCAAGAGCATACCCTGTTTTGAGGTTAATCCACTGAATGTTAGCAATCTCTATTTTTCAATTTCTATTATGATCCTTCCCATTCAATAAAATTTAAACCGAATACAATAAAAAAGCAATGTAATCCAAGCAGTAATACAAGGTTTATTGCATTTATAGAATATAATTATCAAAACATGAAGTTTAATAGAAAGGAAAAAACTTTTATTATGAAGAAAACTTATTTATGGACGGCCATGCTTTGCACGGCAATAGCATTTTCGGCATGCAAATCCAATAAAGCCGGACAGGACACCGCAAGCGAAGCAAAGACTGAAGAAGCAGTTATACCGGGAAGTGATAAAGACGAACACGGTTGCGTCGGCTCTGCCGGATACGTATGGAGTGAAGTGAAGAAAGATTGTATTCGTCCCTTCGAAGCAGGACTGAAAATCAGCGAAACCCAAAAAGACAACGCTACTTACGCCACTTACATCGTATTTGCTGCCGACTCTGTGCAAGCAGAACTCTACACACCCGAGTCTGAAGGAAGTATCCTGCTCGAACGTGCGGACAACCAATGGAAAAACGATACGATCAGCGTCAGTTGCAAGAACGGTCAATGGAGCATTTCTAAACAGAAATAAAAAAACACCTCGCCCCGAAAAAGCTGTCTCAAATTAGATAATCGCTAATTTACCGGCCGGTAACATCATCATCTCAATTTTTCTTTGCAATGTAGAAGCCCGATCCGGGCGCATCCACTCTACGCAAAATAAGTCCATCCCGGTCAGACTAACCTCGACGGGCGAGGTTTACTGTTTGTATTTGCCCCGATGAATATTTCATCAGGACAAATACAAACTGTCTACAATCAGGATAATGCCGCAATCCCCGTTCCTATCAGATTGGCATTATCCATACTATTAATATGAACTTCGACATCTTCCAGTTCAAGCTCACGGAGAAGTTCCTGCAATTTCTCCATTACAAGGATATTATAGTTTTTATCTTTCCGACTTTCACTCCAGAAAAGACTGCCCTCGGCAATCAGACAAACCCGATGGATATCTCGATTATACGATTTCAGCAATGCGATTAATCCGGCAAGAGAGGCAGCGACGAGCTGGGCCGATCTGTTATAGATCCAATGGGCTACCTGAACATAGATATCTTTGTGTATATCAGGATAATTCATAATAGCAGTCAGTTTCCTTGCATCAAATCTCTCTTCAAATTCTTCCAAAGGGAAAGCTGCTTTCAGGATATCTCCCAGATACATGCCGGATACCGCTTTCTCAAAACGCTGTTTACCCAAACTGTCAGAAGTTGCGTCAACAGTATCGTCCACCGCAGTCAGGAAGGGAGGATAAAAGTTTCCCGATTCCAGATTGACCGGAATCAAGCCTTGTACGTGACATTCCGGGTCCAACTTCGTTATCTTGTCAGACGGAATAAAAGTTGCCATATTTGTACCTGTCCCTACAATCAGGCCAATATAAGCATCATAGCTTTTGTCGGTAAGCCCGGCAAATAAACTGGCAATCGTGTCATTCAGCACTTTAACTCCTGTAAATCTGATTTTATTTTTTTCATTCAGGTAGTCGAGTAAGGGTTTCCCAACAAACTGTCCCACCATTTCCCGAATGTCTACCCCCTTGGTCCAACGAAGCAATCTTGCATCGCCTCCCGGTATCGATTCGGTCGGATAAGAAAAACAATAACCGATAGGCATTTCCTCTTCCCGCTTTATTTCAACAATCAGGTCGGCCAACTCTTTGAACAACTCTTCACGGATATAACCAGGTGACTTCATAATCGACATATCCTTCTTCCAACCATTATTGGGATAGATGATTGGCTTTTCGGTTGAGAAATCGACAATTGCCACTCTATAGTTGGTACCTCCCAGGTCCAGAACCAAAGCCTTGCCTTTAACATCGGTCGCCTTAGGTAAAATAAAGGTAGGAATACATTGTATTTCAGCATTATTCTTATTTAATCCCTCTTCCACTTTCTCCCGGAATGCGTGTGCGATTCCCTTCAGTTGTTCATTGTCCAGTTTGAAAATATTCTTCTCCATGATATTAATTTTATGTATGGATTATCTTATATCTGTAAATAACAACTGAAGATGAATTTTGCTCAAAAGACAATTTGTTTTAATGCTTTCATCACAGAGTAGCACGGAGTGGACCCTACAAGATCGACTCTGTGTTACTGTGTGGTAATCAGTTCCTATTCCTGTACACAACGAGTGGTGTGCGCATCATAATCCTGTTATCCAGCAACCGCGATTATATTATCGGATATCCGGTGAACCTCAAATAAGTGCGGTTCTCCGTTGCGTCATACTTCAGCAACATTCCTCCATCTGACTGCGCAGTGGCTGGAATACTGCTATTATAACCAGCCAGCACCTTTAGATCTGCTTCTGCGGGTATACGCCAGCCTGCCGGACAAGGATCGTGTACCGTTTTCGACCCGTCGAGAGCATATTCAGCACACTGAAAGGATTGAACATCCCCTCCCGGTTGCGATAGTTGAAGTGATAACCGTCATATCGGCGGGTAAACTTTTCCATCGTTTCCTCGTACGTCTGTCCGTTCGCACAGGGTAGTATAAGCCGGATGAAGGCTGATGTCCTGCAACTGGTTCAAATTACTGAAGTAACCCTCTGTACGGAGTTTCTCAAAACTTTGTATTCCAATCGGAAGTTTACGAGAGATCATAGAATCTACATTCATATCCACTTTATTTTTAGATCATCGCTATTATGCACAAAGATCGAAATTGTTTTCCGTTATTCCAGTATGTCAAAGATCGAAATTGATTCCTCTGTCAGTCCTTTTCCTGTATGCAGCGCAAAGGAAGCATCGCACTCAAAGTCCCTTCATTATTAATTCCATTGATACCTCTCCGTTGATCAGATGCTGTAGAAACCAACTGTAAATGCCTCGCCTGATAAGTATTACCATTTTTAGCACAATTACAACACCATATAAAATCGAAATAACCTATCTGGACAAACACTCTGTCAGCATAATATCCACACAATCGGAAATAGGTAGTCTTCGACTGGTCCGTCTCATCATAGCGCAATACAAAACCTTTATCGGCTCCTTGCGTATTATAATTACTCATATTCATATTATTAGTCGAATAGCTCGGCAACGTCCCATTATACCCCTTATCACTGAACAAAGAGTAATACTCCTCCGCCTTCGCTACCCGCCATCCCGCCGGACACGGATCATGCACAGTCTTAACGGTAGCCCAGGCACCGGATATCGAACTGGTGACATCATCTGTGAACCAATACTGGCTTCCCGACGGTTTATAGGCAGTCAAAGGATTCCGGTATGCCGTCTGATAACCGGCTCGTCCGTTGTATGACGGCTCGAATGGTAAAAACTTCACCCCGTCCGACCCATATAAACTCATGATACCCACTATCGGTTCCGTTATCTTTGCCGGTAAATTCACCGTTTTAATCGGCTTATTCGAATAACTGCTCGGATACGGGTCTTTTCTCCCCCACTGATATTGAAAGCCATGCGCTTTAAACTTCTCTACATCCAAAGTGGGAGCCTTTGCATACCCTGCCATCGCCCCCAAATCCCGGTCCATCATCGGCCGTTGATCCGAATGGTTGCCATACGTAAACTTCAGTTTTCTTTTAGTCAACGGTTCCTGCACATCCACATTACCCGTAGCGTCCGGATGATAATCCGTCACCCACACATGCCAGCTCCACAGTATTTTATCACTACTATCATAAGCCGCAATCACACCGCTTCCACCCGTCGTGCCCGGAGCCACCCGGCAATAAATGCGGCATTGCCCCTTATCGGTAACGGGATTCTGTCCCACTGCCTTTCCATCCGTACGCTTGATGTCTACAATGTTCGTATGGTCCTCAGCAGAGTTGACGATACCCATCACCGGCTCGCCGATGTCCCCGTCCTCTTTCGTCTGCCAGAGAAGTTTCACCTTAACGATGCCTCCCCCTTGGCACCAGCCCTTCAAGGTTTCATTCGTTTTCTCTGTTCCGTCACTCTGATAAGCCAACGGGTCGAAGCAGAAACCTCCACCGGGAGCCACCATAAAGCAATTGGCCGTCGGAACCGGATTGTCATTGTTCTCCGAAGCGGGCACGGGATCGATGTAGGTCACACGTTTGTCATTCGTCGGGATACCCGCATGGCTAAAACTCACCGCATAGCTGTACTCCGTATTATTGTTCAGGCTGAAATCCGAGGACGTTTTCCCGCCGATGTACACACGATAATCCAGTTTCTTTTTGGGATCCGTGGTATTCACGGCTACAAAGTTCAGAAAAGAGCTTCCCTTCGGCGCATTCGCTTTCGTGCGCTGCAGATCGGAGTTTGCCGCAGGAGATTCGCCGCGTACATTGGCCGGGATCCAGCAAGAATAAGAATTGCCTTTACTCATATCGATCTCTACTGTATGAAACTGGTCCAGAATAGAGGGATAAGTGCCATTCGAGTCTGCTGTGGGAACCAGTGTATAGTTCAACGGGACGCTCTGCAACAGGACTTGTTTCAGTTCATAACCGCTCACGTTGTAATTCCAGTTCACCGTCAGTCGTGCAGCCAGGCGTTTCAGCAACAGGCGGGTATCATAACTGCCCTCCGGACTCTGAATGACAGCCTTACCGTCAGTTCCCGTCACCACGTTTACATGTTCCAGATGGAGCACATAAGGCATGGCGTTGATAGCGTCTGCTGTCGAAGGATCGATCTGATTGATTACCTCAGAGCTTACCTCCACACTCTTTACACCCTCTGTACCATCCAGATTCTTATTAACCAAACTTCCTACCGCACCCCCATTTCCACGTGCCACCACCAGCAATTGACAGTCATTCATCACGTTCAGCGTCACATCCAGGTGGGTGCCGAGGTTTACGTCACCATAACTTTTACCAGTCTTATAATTCCCGTTTCGAGCCGTTGAGGCGAGCCGTTGAGGCGAGCCGTTGAGGCGAGCCGTTGAGGCGAGCCGTTGAGGCGAGCCGTTGAGGCGCTTCATTATTTGAATCTTCGGCAAAGCCGAAGACCAGCGATACCGTCACCTCTTCACCTTCAGGAAAAGGAACAGTACCCTCCGGACGATCTTCACATCCACTCAACCCTCCAAGAAGCGTCATGCCTCCCAAGAGCATTAACCATTTATTCTTCCAAGTCTGTTTCATATCATTATTATTCTTGTACACATCGAAACGGATAAGGCTCACCGATCATTCCCCAAGCATTATTCGGAGTACTCAATTCTCCTGCTGCTATTTTTGTATAATATATCCGGTAATTATTGCCATTCTTTGCTATCGTATTCGTTCCTTCGTATCCGGCTGCACTTCCATTAAATATCAATTTTCCATCGCTAAAGGATCGGTATGCCGTAACCGGAAACCAGGCTGTATTATCTTCTGTACGAAGAGAGGGCACACCATTCCCACCGGATACATTATACAGACGTCCACCCCGATCGTGTGTACTACCATTTTCCACAAACGTTCCATTCACATTAAACCAATATGCCTGGCTCGTGCCCCAGCCATTATACACTGTTTGATGGGGAATCTTCCATCCTGCCGGACAAGGGTCATAAAGAGTTTTAGAGTTATTATACAAATACTGATAGTCCGCAGTAGTTTCATTCAAACTATACCAAGAGCATTTGCTTTGGTTCTGATCGCTGCTCGAACCTGTTATAATATGGTCGGGATGTTCAATGACATATTGCAGCGTATTGCCATTTACTAATGTAATATTGGAGTAAGCGACCTTTCCCAGTTGTACCCCTCGTCCTTCTCCATCATAAATAACATTGAGTTCATTCGCCGTTCCGTCTGTCGACCCCAAGAACGGATCCTTGCGTCCCCAATAGTACAAATAGCCTATCCGCCTTGCAAATTCCAGCAATGAAGCATTCTCACCGGGAAATCCTCCGGCAGTCGCGCACAGGTTTCGGTCCATAATCACCTTCCCGACATGCATTCCACTGCTTTTGAAAGCCGCAGTGGCATATTGATGCACGCTTCCGTTCTGTGTCAACTGTTGTGCCTGGGCATAAGTGACAGAGGAAGTAATCCCCTGCGGTACATAATCGGTTATCCAGAGATGCCAGCTCCATACTATTTTACTGCCGGAATAGGCGGCAATCAAGGCATTTCCTCCTTTGCTCACCGGCACTTTGACGTGGATACGGGCTTTTTGCAAATCACCTCCGTCAGTGATACGCGCCAGATTCGAATGGTCGTCTCCACTGATGGCATACCCCATCACCAAATCGCCCGATGTAGCATCGTCTTTCGTCTGCCAGACCAACTTAACATCCGTTATTTTTTTGTTATCGGCCAGCGTCGAACCATCCGTCAGATGTGTATTCCAACCACTCAGCGGAACATTGTAACCATTCATCTTCGCTTCATGCTTATACGGATTAAAACAAATATTCGTACCGGGTTTCATCATGAAGCAGTTGGATGTCTCCACCAGATTGGTGCTTTGCACCGGACTTTGATCCAGCAGTTGAATGCGTTTATCCGTCTGGTAAGCCGTCGATTTGACGGAAAGTTTCCACGTGTAATCCTTGTTTTCATAGAGGTTGAAGTCCGTTGATTCCTGTCCGCCCAAGTAAGCACGATAATAGAGCCGTTCTTTCTTGACGGCATTGTCCACCACCAGTTCTACATACGATGCGGCGGTGGGGGCATTCTCTTTTGTACGGTAATAAGGTGAAGTGGCCTTCGCCGAAGTGCCGCGCACGTTGGCAGGTATCCACACGGTCTTCTTTCCCGCCGCCAACTCTGAGGCATTCGTCAGCCGATAGTAATCGATAAACTCAACTACTTCGGACGGATAGGTCATACCCCACTGCGTCTCCACCGGTGATGCAAGCAACCGGAAGGCTGCGGGGACCTGGCAAAGCTTCACCTCTTTCAGGGCATAGCCCGCGTTTTTCAGCGCAGCATCTATTTCCCAGTTCACCGTCAGCCGTGTTGCCAGCCGCCTGAGCAGCAGACGGGCGTCATAGCTCCCGTCCGGACTTTGAAGTTTACCATCGCTCGTCACGTTCACGCACGGCAGATGGAGCATATAAGGCATCTTGTTGATATCATCCTGCGTAAAACCTTCGGCGGGAATCGTCTTTTTGAAAAGATCGGCGTCCATCACCTGTTGTTGCACATTGGCGAGGCTGCCGCCGATACTCGGGGTCGTATTTCCTTTCCCGCGGACAATCACTACCAACTGGCAGTTCGTGGCCGGTGTCAATGTCACCAGGGTAGAGAAATCCGTTCCCGCAGTGATCTGCTCTTTGGATTGCACACTGCCCATCAGCGTCCCGTCAGCCTTATATTGCATCAAATAGAACTGGTACAGCGCATCCGGATGACCCGGTTCCGTTGCACGGGTCCGCACGGCAGGCACCGGCCGGGCAGTAAACGCACCGTCCTGCCCGGAATCACTCCCCCGTGTGTCGGCAGAGGCAGGAAGGTTATACCCATCCTCTTCATCGGCAAAGCCGAAACACAGGGATACCTCCACGGGCTTTGTGTCCGCATCGACCGGCACGACATCCACCCGCTCTTCACAAGCCGCCATGCCCAATAGGCAGACAAGCACCGGTAGCTTCCACAGATTTTTAGAAGTATGTTTCATATTGGTATGTTTGTTTTAAGTTCACCACAGATTACACGGATTTTCACTGATTAATTATTTATATTCCGATTAATTATTTATATTTCACTGATAATCAAGTTTAATCGAATCAAAGATTCGGTGTTAATCTGTGAAGATCCAGTATTAATCTGTGAAAATCCGTGTAATCTGTGGTGAATCAAGTTCATTTCTGTCTTTTATTTGAAAACTACATTGTTCACCGGAAGCACCTCCACAGCATCGAACATCACTACGTTGCCGTCCGTGATCATCACACGCACATCGGCGCTGTTGGCGCCACTGATATTGACGGTGAGTTTATAAAGGTAATCTCTGCGGATGTTGTAGTCAGTCATCAGGTTGCCGCCCAAATGCAGGAGATAGTTCACGCCGATAGAGTCCTTTGCGCCCGCATACACATATTTGCCCGACAGCTTGATGTACGTGCAGTAGTCCAATCTTCCGCCCGGCCCTTTAGCCGGAATGCTCTTTTCCATAAACGAGGCGGCTGTCCCCATTCCCCGTAAGTTTTCCGGCATATAGAATTCGAAAGAAGAAGACGAAGCCCAATTAGTAGTGATCTCTGTTCCGTCTGTGGATTTAATAGCCGTAGAACCATCCTTATCCGCAGGATACTTATCTTTAATACTTCCGCCTCCCCGCGTATAGAGCGCCATATTCGCGGGTACATTGTAGAGGGAGACGGACTTGACGACAAGGTTACTCGGATTCTTTGGGTCTGCCAGATCTCCCATTTTCTTCCAGGACAAGGAAATCGTGGCGTAAGCCCGCCGCAAGGGAACCACCAGCGGTATTACACCCTGTTTATTAAGATCGGGCGTATATTCCAGCGGCCCCGATGTCAACAGGGACGGCTTGTTCCTATAACCGGAAAAGGCCACCGTTTTCGCCTTCAGTTCCGCTTCGGTTCCGGTGAAGCTGCTCAGGAACGACTGGTCCACATTGGCAATGACATAGAAGCGACTCTCCGCCTGGGCGAAAACAACATCATCATTCTTGGTGTTGACCTCAATCGTCTGATTGCTTCCCGGATTTCCAATCGTACCAAAAAAAGCTTTCTGCTTCAGCTTTGACACTCCGTTCTCGGTGACGTATTGCAGCACCCAGATCGTGTTAACAGGAATATTGTTAATCTCTCCGCGCGTATCCACCGTCAGCTCCGGAGGCAGTTTCAGAACTAATCGAAGCTCCTCGGAAGTCTCTACGGATTCCTCGCTGCATCCCGCCAGCAAGCCGGAAACCGTCCATAGGCCGGAAACCGCCAGCAGGCAACCGAGTGCCCATTTGCCCGTCCATCGTCGTATGTATTGTCTTTTTGCCATTCTGTTTTGATCTGATTCTAAATATGATAATTGTATATGAATATGCCGGTTATTTTCCCATTTCATCCGAATTGAGCGTTACGGTCGATTCATATTCGCCTATCGCCAACGTCAAGTCGGCGGGGTCGAGTATGCCATAGAACGTCAGTGTGAAGTCGAACGTATAGGTCATGCCCGGCAGCAACACCTTCTGGATCTCCGCCGGATAAGTCTCGGTCAATGTCTTATCCCCATTATCTTTGTAACCTACCGTCAGGTTCACATCAAAAGAAATCATGGCCGATCCGTCTACCGGAAGCACCACAACCGGCGTACTTACTCGTGGAATGGTAACTGTTTGCCCTGTCGTATTATATGTGAATCCGGTGAAGGCCTGAGTAGTGGCAAATGTTTCATTCGCCACCGTCCCCCAGGCAGTACTGCCCAACGTGTAAGGCAACGATGCCCGGAGTCCTCCCATCTTGAAGGAGTTCACCACCAAGCTGGTAGGTGTAACCGGATGGGTTCCTATTTTTGCCGCCACACTCACTTTAATCTGTGCTCCCAAGCGTTTAAAGGGAGCCGGCAGCACTACGTCCATCATGTTTTCTCCCGTTTGGTTGGGTTGCACCACGATCCCTTTCAGGCTGGTGTACATAAAGTCTTTTCCGTTCGACACCTGAATTGTACCGTCCGTTTTCAGTTCGGGCACTTCCGTCGAAGAGTTGTACGATACCAAATAAAGGTCGTACGTTCCGCGATACAGATAGAGTTCGCCCGTAGCCACTCCACTCTTTACCGTATATACTTTATGATCCAGCGGTTCCGTCGTCGTGGTAGACGCACCTGCGGGGAAAGCATAGATACAGAAAGTCTTTCCATCCGCCATATCCGTTGCCGCGTCGGCACGGGTCGAAGCCTCGTCCGCCTCCGCCCGGTAAAGAGAGAAGCGGAGCGATACCGGATCTCCCTCCTCCGTGCCGGGTTCCCCGGGAGCCTGTTCCGAACATCCTGTCAGTCCCGGCGCTCCCAGCAAGCAAAGGCAACACCCTATCCAAAGTTTCAGTCTTTTATTCATCGTTTCTTGTTTTAGTTCACCACAGAGTACACAGAGTAACACGGAGTGGATCGTTTTCCACTAAATCCCGATACTCGTGTTCTGGTTCGCGTCGTTTTTCCAGTCCTCTATCTGTACCGAGCTCAGCTTACCTCCCATTTTGTCCACCGTAATCAGATAGACATAATGCTTTCCCGCCTCCCACTGCGCTGTCACCGATTGGGTTTCAAACGCATGCGCTTTCGCGGCAGCTTCTCCGTCCACGCATACCTTGAGCCGGAACGAGAGCACCGTTTCTTCTTTCGCCATCGGCGCCACGAGGCAGGTCACATTCGGTCCTTTCTGGTTTTCTTTCAGCTTCAACTCCACGCCACTCGCCTGCGCCAGTGTCAGTGTCGAAATATCCGACAGACTGTTCAGCAATCCGCTTTTCAGGTTCATCGTCCCGATGCCTGTCCGCAGACGGTTGGTTCCGCTCAGCACATCCACCTGTATCAGCTTTAGCGCTTCGGTGGCCGAAGCCGACTTCACGATACGGAAACTGACTTTGGCCAACGCATGCTTCATCTTGAAGCTGACGGTTCTCGAGGAAAGTGTTGCCGTGACGGGGGCTGTCCCCGTATCCGTACCCACACCGTAGAGATAATCTGCCTGCCCGGTAGCGAGAAAATCAGTCAATGACGACGGAAGGTTCACCGCCGTCGTATGTTCACCGTCACCGGACGCTTGGATGGCTGCGGGAGGATAATAGGCGTATAGCAAGGCATCACCCGAAGTGCTGTTAATGATCGTCTGCTTGTCCGGAGTCCAGACTCCTTCTTTCAAGGAGAATGTCATCAGTGGATTGTCTCCATACGCCGCATGTGGACTGGTAGCTGATGCGGTAGTGGTGGCATACACGTCCACCTTGGTGATAGCGGTTGCTTCCGCACGGGTGACGCTCTCCTCTCCCTCCACTTCGATCCGCTGCAATTCCAGCGCGCCTTCATCGGCGGCGAATCCGTCGTCCGAGGCGCATGAAGCCGTCAGGCATATCCCCGCTCCGAGGGCAAGCGCCATGTAGAGGCGATTCGCCGGCTTCTTCATTCGATTGTATTTTTGTAGGTTCATATCTGTTTTCGTATCCGTTTTCGTATCTGTTTTTCATTAAGTGGCGTTTCCCGCGTCTGTCTCCATTGTCTCTACGAATCGTTCTACGGTGATACCGTTCAGGATCAATTCATTGGTGGACGTAAAGTTATACTGGTAGTTGTATCCGGCTTTCAAGGTATGGGCCGCCTTCTCGGTGTAGCTCTTCTCCGTTTCACCGCTGTTGCCGGCCTTCACCTTGATCACAAACGTTCGGGAGCCGGGCTTGACAATGGCTACATACGTATGCTGCAGAGCGGAAGTTCCCGCTGCCGAGGCGCTATAGGCATTGATCGTCTGCGATTCAGAGGCATCGGTGGCAATCCCCGTACCCTCCAGGCTTGCCGTGCCGGGAAGCTTCTTGTCACTATCACTATTTCCATACTTCACCACCAGGGTCACCTTCGCCGCTGCCGGAGCGAACGAGAACGTAGCCTTATTGCCATCGAGTACTCCTGTAGCCGTCAGCCGGTTGCTTTGCCAGAAATTGATGGCTGTGTGCTGATCGGCTAGAATCCGGGTGAACGCCGTAGGATACGAAGCCGTAAACGTTTCACTACCGATAGTGGTGAGCGCTGTTTGTCCGCTTGCGGGTTGCCAGGTGCCGGTTGTGCCGGTGACCACCCGTTGGTAGTCGGCAGTTTTCGTGCCGTCCGTAATCCGGATGACATCACCCGCTACAAATTCACTTTTATCATAATCATCGGCATGCGAGTCTGCCGCCGCACGGGTAGCGGGACTCCCCACCTCCGCCGATACTTCCAACGGACGGGGCAAAGCATCCTCTTGCGAGCAGGCGGCCAGCAGAACCGGGAAGAACAGGCAGAGAGCCGCCCCGGATACCGATAGGATTCTATTCTTTTTCTTTTTCATGGGGTTACATCAAACTAATATTACATCAACTAATATTACATCAAACTAAGTTACATCAACTTAAGGTTCCTGTATGCGAATCCCCGCTTTGCCACTCTTTGATCTCCTGACCGGTGGGAACCAGCACATCATTTTTCAGGGTGAGCGTATAGGTGTAGTGGCTGTTCGCCGCCCTTGCGCAAGTGAGGGTGACGTCATAGACCACTCCGTTAGCATCCGTCACCGATACCTGTATCGACTGTTGGGAATCAAGCGGGGCGATAATGCCATGCCAGGTATATTTCGCATCGCCTGTACCGCCGGGGTGATACAGGTAGACGGTTTCATCCTTGCTTGCTCCTCCGGAGTAAAGCCCCTTCCCGGTTACGGTCATACTCGTAAAATCCTTGGACAGTGTGTTCTTTCCCGAAAACTTCAGGGTCAGCTTCACGCCTTTGTGCACAAAGGCGCTTTCGCCTGTAAAGGAGAGTGTTCCGTCACGGCCGATCGTCACCTTCTCAGGGGTCTCCAGCAGATTACTCAGGCGGTAGTCCTCACCTCCCGCCTTTCGCTGGTCGGCACGGATACCCGAGTATTCGATAGGGTAACTCGCCTGGTAGGTGGCTCCGGACTCAACGAGCAGCTCCGTACCCGTCACCGAAGGTTTCCACTCGCCCGTACTGCTGCCGGAAGAAGCGGCGTTCAATATATAGTCCACCGGAGTGGATGACGAGCCGTTCCGCGAGCGGATGATACGGATTTTGTCACCTGCGGCAAAGGTGCTGCGGTCGTAACCGTTGTCGGCTGCCACGGCACGGGTCCCGGCTGCCACGGCCGCCCGGGTCTCAGACTCCCGGCCTTCACCGGAAGCGCAGATCGCGGCGGACACCGTAAGCGGAGTCCCTTCGGGCAACGAAGGGATCAGCGCATTGTCCGAACAGCCTGCGGTAAGCAGCAGGCAGCCTAAAACCGTTTGGTATAATCTATCTGTTTTCATACTGAATCATTCATTCTGAATCATTTGTCATTTGTCATTCTGAATCATTTGTTTCATTGCCAGCCGGGATCTACGTCACTGCTCTCCTCGGAAACTTCCGTCCACCCTTTTATATCGACAGGTTGCAGGCTGATTCCCCGTTCGCCGAGCGTCAAGGTATAGACGTAGCGGTATCCTTTCTGCCATGCCGGGTTGAAGGCATCGGTCGAGAGGGTAAGATCCCGTTCGGTAGCGTCCGAGCTTTGTTCACCCAGTGTCAGCGTCAACGTCACCTGCGTGCCCGAAGCTGCCTCAGCCTTCGGAGCCACCAACCCGTAGGCCACTGTAACGGGGCCCGAGGTGCCCACCTGTTGCGGATGGGCCGATGGGGTAAAAGAGATTTCACCCACCGCGTCCAGTCCGGACAAAGCGCCATCCTTCAAGGACATCGTGCCGGCCGATCCGGATCCGGAAGCAGTCGTACAGTAGAAAGGAGTAGCGCCGCCCGCTGCCGTAAGCTTAATCTTCTTTACATAATCGTATGTCGGATCCGGGGTGCGGTCGTTCGCGTTCTGAATGCGGAACACGACTTGCGACAAGGCGTGTTGCAGATAGAGGGTCGGCGAAGGAGACAGGCTGTTGGCGGTAACCGCCGTAGCCGAACCTACGGTAGCGCTGCCGGAACCGTAAAGATAATCGGTGGTAGAGCAGTCGTAGGTATTTCCTCCGTCGAAGGTTTGCCCGGCAGGCACGCTGACGGGGAGAGCAGGCAAGACAGTACTGCTGCTGCTTCCCTTACCACTGCCGCCATCGCTCTTCAAGGCTGTCGCAGCGGGTGCCCAGGCATAGACCGTTGCTTTTGCGAGGCTGACGTAGGTAGAAGGAGTGCTCGTCCAATTGGTACCGGAGGGCGCTTTCGTGAAGGTCGCTCCCCCGGCGTTGCTGCCCGGATAGAGACTGCCGTCCGCAGCGGCGAGGTAGATGCCAATGGTGCTGATCCGGTCTGCACCCGTACCAACATCGTTGATCATGCTACGGGTGGAGGCGAGCGTGGCACCGGCATGAACACCGGGCTGCAAGAGGACGGCATCGCCGTCGGTGAGAACGGAGTTCTCACCGGAACAGGCTATGCAAAACAGGGATGCGGTCCCAAGGAGCAAAAGAATGAATACGTTCTTCATCTATTATCTTGTTGAGTTTTTCTTCTATCACTTTATATCCAGATCTGTGCTTGAAGCAACCGTTGTCCATTCCGTCACGGTCACACTCGAAATGACGAGTTCGGAGCCACTGAGCTTGACGGTGTACAGGTAATTCTCTCCGGCCTTCCATGCACTGTTGCTAGCAGGCAGGGCGACTTTATAATCCTGGTTGTCAATCGTCAGCGTAGCTTCCACGGTCGACTTATCGGCCGTGTTTTCAGGCAGGACGAGGATACTGGCTTTCCTGGCGCTATTTTTAGCGGTGGTTGCAGCAGAAGCATCGCTACTCGCTGCTTTGGGCAACGTATAGTTTGCTATATCACGTGTATAGGTCACTGCCGCCGGAGAGCTACCTGGAGTGATCGTACCATCCTTAATTTTCATGGCAGGGGTGGTACCCCCATTATTTAGTACATTTTTAGTATCTCCACTTTTATTGGCTAATACCAGTTTGGAAAATGCACCGGTATTTTTATAGGTATGATCCGCATATACCCGGAAGCTGACCATCGCAAGGGCGTGCTTCATGGCGAGCGTCACCTTTCCGGTTTTACTATCACTACCGTTTTTATAGCTGGCTTTCACTCCGGTACTTCCCTGATCGGCATACATATAGTCCACCTCTCCGGAGGCTGCGAGAATCTTATCTTTTGTACTGGTTTGACTGTCCGAATTGTCAGTGGATTGAAAGTCGATCTTGGCGTTAACACTTCCGGTAGACCCCGGAAATACAGAGATACTGATCGTGGAACTTTCCGTGTATTCACCACTCGAATCACTGGCCTTCAGCGCAGTACTACCACTCTGAAATTCACCATTACTACCCGGTTGATACGCCGGATAATGCGCATAGATCGTAGCCTCTTCCGCCGAAAGATAGATTTTATCGGTCGCGCTGCTATTGCCCCATGCCGAAGAGCTGTAAGTGTACAACCCATAGTTATTCGTTGTCTTATTCGTCGTTGTGCTGTTGGCATACACCGCGATGCTTCCTAATGCCTTCCCTACAGCCGATGCATCCGAACCGGCATCTATCGCGCCGCGTGTCAACACCACCTGTGGCGACACCTGCAATTCCGCCACCCCGGTATCCTGTCCTTCGGGCAAGATGCTTTCACTGCATCCGACAGCCAACAGCAATGCCGGAAGAGCCATAAGCCAATGATATTTCGTTTGGTTAATCATCATGTTCGTTTTATCTTTTTTTAAATTCATGTATCTAATCCGCATCCAGAGTGCCGTCAACAGTCACCGGAGTCCACGCCTGCACCGTTACCGAAGTGATTCCCAGTTCATGGTCGCCGATGTTCAGCGTCACTACATGTGACATGCCCGCCTGCAACGGATTTTTCCCGCTTGCGTTGGAATCACCGAACGTAAGCGACACATTATCGAATGTACCTATTGATGTTTCTACTTTCAGCGTATACGTGTTGCTTCCGCCTCCATTGCCGTTGCTTCCGCCGGCTTCCAACGGAGGGAGTAAAAGTTGCCCCGCAGATACCGGAGTCTGGCCGATCACTTCCGTTCCTTCTCCGGCTCCGTTCTGCGTAAGATCCACCGTCAGTCCCTGGGGATGTTCGGTTGTGGTGGAGAATGTCACCTCTCCCGTAGCCAACTTCAACGAGGCAAGCGGTTTCGCCTCCTTCACCGTGATACTCTTCACCCATACCGACACCCCGTTTTGAAGCGTCTTCTTCGCTTGAAAAGAGAGTTGCGTCAATTGATGGTCGAACACCAGTGAAGGAAAGTGCCCGTCCGCCCAGCGGTTTCCCTGTATCTGAGAAGCGTAAAGCAGATCGGTCTGCCCTGTGAGCACAAAGGAAACCGTACCGGCATAAGTGCCCGTTCCACTGCCCGAAGCGGCCTTATCCGGCTCGGCGTAGGGGGCGTAGCTTACCAGATAGAGCCAAGCTCCCCAACGGGGATAAATGGGCGCTGCCTTACCGGCATTGCCCCAACTGACTTCACCGTTGGTCCCGACAGTTCCTTTCCAGACACCCTCTTCGGCGGCAACCACCGGAGTGGTGTAGTCTCCCCCGGTTCGGGAAAATACCATGGCGGCCTCAAACTCCGCCTGAGGCTTGCTGCCTGCCGAGACCACCGCCCTCGACGATACATCGCCCTCCAGAGCGGAAAGCTCCACCGGAACCTCCTCCTCACCCATCAGCGAGGAACGGTCCGCGTCGGAGCAACCTGCCAGGAAAACTCCCGGCAGGCAGAAAAAGACAAAAAGCGAAATATGGCGTTTCATGATCATGGCAGACATTTTATGTGAATCAGTTCAGATCGGCATGGCCGGCATCACCCGCTACCCAATCGGTTACAGTGGCGGTTACGGTCATCTTCGTAGCATCCTCCGGAGTCAGAGGCTCGGTCACGTTCAGGGTGATCAAGTGTGACTTACCGGCCACGGTAGACAGGTTTGCATCATCCTGCTTTTTGATTGTCACATTATTGAAAGTGATATCAGTGCCTCCCACAGAGATCACCGCATCGATCACGACTTGGCCCGAAGCCTGGATCATCAACGGATTACCTACCCGCACAGCGTCTGCGCCCAGCGCCACATTGGAGATACCGGCCACATTCATCACAGCGGCATCCGTCCACTTGCTCACACCGGCCGTACCCGAAGCCGGAGCTACGTTGACCTCTGCAGGCACCTGTGCGCCTCGCACGCTGATTTTCTTTAAGCTGATGGTTTTATCGGTCCATTCGCCACCATTTTTAGCGGTGACCTTCATCTCAAAGTTGAGCTGGGTGGTCAGGTGTTTGAACGTAAGTTCAGGTTCACTTGCAGAACTGCTGCTACCGGCCGCCGCTGCGTCGGCGAGCATCACGTCCTGCTCCCCGTCTGTTTGGGGAATCGTCACCGTTGTACCGCTAACCGTTCCCGCAGGAGCCACAGCCGCCAGCCAAGACTTCGTGCCGGTAGTCGTATGGTAATAAAGAATCGGGTTGAGTGACACCGTGGCCTTAGAACCCGCCTTGAAAGAGGCGGTGGAAACCGTGGCACGGGTTTTCAGTTTGTTCTGTCCGCCGTCTTCCGTCACTTCATTGGCGAGCACCGGAGAAAAATTAGCCCAATCAGCGGCGTCAGCATTGTTACTGCTACCGTCAGCCACCAGCACCGTAGCCGTCACATCACTGCCTACGCCCACCGCCGCGCGGGTCTTCACCATGCCCTGCACGCTTTGCGACACTTGGATAGGAGTCGCGTTCACCGGATTCTCGGGCAAAAGGTCATTGTCATTGCTTGAGCAGCTTGCCAGCAAAAGGGCCATAGCCGCCACACTTAGTTTCGTTTTCATTGTTTTCTAAAAGTTTTATAGTTAATAAATATGTTTATTGTTCTGTTTCGGCAGACCGATTGTCCACCAGTTCCCCACTGCCGGAGTCGCCCTCCTGCCACCGTCCGACCGTAGCGACAGCTACAATCTCCACCGGATCGGGAATGACGGGATCGGGAAGTTCCACCCGGACGGTATAAGCCGTTCCGCCTTCCCCCTCCCCGCCTTCGAACCGTACGGGAAGGGCACGGTATTCGCGGTCGTGTGTCCGGTCATCGTCTACCGAAAGCACCAGGTCGATGGTCAGCATAGCGGAAGGCTGCACCAGCACATAGCCCGGCAGCGTCAGCTTGTTGCCGTCAAACGGAAGGCCCTCCGCCTCTTCGCCCGCTTCATAAACGGGCACGCTCACCGTGCGCTCACCCGGCAAGAGCGACTCTTCGGCCAGGGAGAGGGTCACCTCGTCCGTCAGTCCGTTCAGATGGAGCGACCGCACGCGGAGCGCCCCGGTATCTTCGGCCTCTACCGTGAGTGTAAAGATCAGTTGCGTCAGCAAGTGCCGATACAGGAGCGATTGGCTGTCGGACTCCCCGAAAGGAGCGGAAAGCGATCCGTTCTGTTCGCCCGTCAGCATCAGGTCTTCTTCTCCCGTCAGGCGGTAAGTCAGCCGCCCGTCAGCCGTCAGCGGTGCCGGAGGATAGTATCCCCGCAGATAGAGCGCCGAGCCGTCCGACGGATAGTAGCGTTCGGGCATCAGGCGGATCTCGTTGTCCGTGGCAATGCCGTCCCAGCTCCCGTCGTACTGTCCCGTACGTACACCGTAAGCGACACACACCGGGGTATCGCCGAAAACGTCCACCGTCGCACGGGTACGGATACCCGTAAAGAGACGGATGGGAACCGGCTCCGGTTCCGGACGCGGTTCGAGCGAGCGCTCCGTACACGAGAAGAGAAGCTGGGAAAGAAAGGCAGCTTTCAGTATGTATTTCAGTTTGAGTATCATATTCCCATTGTATTTCTAAAACCTATATCCCAGCCCCAGGTTGATCCCCGTCAGGCCCCAACGGACGAAGGAGGCCGGATGGTGATAGTATGCATGGGGAGGTTCGTTATCATAAGCCTTGGCGGACGAATGGAGGTATCCCCCGCGCACTCCCGCCTCGATGCCCCAATGACGGGACAGGGGGACATACACGCCTGCGGAGAGTCCCGCATGCCGGTAACGTCCGGTGCGGCTTCTGCCTGTGGCGTCCGTATCGCCTGCGGGCGAGGGACGGTAATCGAAATCGCCCGACTGACCGTAGACACCCAGATAGAACCAACGGTAACGCCCGTCACCTTTCAGCCACAAACGGGGTTCGAGGCTGTAGCCGGAGACGCCCCAGAAACGGTGATCGCGCCCGCCTTTCCAGTCTGAATACGCCGCAGAGGCCATCACAGACCAACGGCGGGCAAAGTGAAGCTCCAGCGCCAGGTTGGGCCTGAAAGCTCCCAGGCGGCCTTCCGCCGTCAGCCCCGACCAGTCGGCAAGGTTCGTCTTCAGGGAGAAGACCATCCGACGCGGGTTTTCTGCTCCCGACCCCGCAACCGTACCGGGATGACCGGCCGGACCGACCGGTACAAAAAGAATGGGGGGCGGGCACGGGCGGTTGTCCGGAGCAGATGGGACCGCAGGAGGCAAAAGCGGATATCGGGAGGCATACATGCCATAGTTGCGGCGGGCGGCGGATAAAGTATCCGCACCCGCAGGCTCGCGCAGGCAGACAATCACCACGTCGCGCTCTTCGCCGGGATAGCAAACGGCATGGTTGTGAGTCACGAAATACTCCTCTTTCATGCCCTTGCGGGTGATCAGTTCGGACTTCACACGGCTGCTACGCACATAGGCCAGCCAAAGATTATCGTGTACACTCCCGCCCGAAGTGCAATGGCCGTCTACATAGATACGCATCTTCCCGTCGGCGATAGGGCCACGGAAAGAAGAGACGGCGGCAAACAGGCGTTTCAGCTCGTGATTGTTGCCTTGATAGTCGGCATACAGAACGTCACGCCCCTGTACAAAACGGAACGTGTGCAACGAATCGCAGTCCGAAACCGCACGTGTGCCGACACCCCGACCGCAGACCGGTGCGGAGAGCAAAAGGATATATCCGAGCAGCAGTAAAATTCTGTTCATGGCGGCAATCTCTAAAAAACGGTTTACAAACAAAGTTCTGTCAAATGGATTTCGCTGAATATGCTGCGCATCATCTGGTTGACAACCCCCATACGGGAGGCCACCGACCCATAACGGCCATAGACACGCTGCTCGTCGACATCCGGAGAAACCGGACACACCCCCTCGTGCAGGATCAGCAACAAGGACAGCAGGTCGATGGAGCCCAAAGGCTTACACAGTTCATAAGAAACGGGACTATCGGGAGATTCCGGGCATATACAGCGAATCAGCCCTCCACGCTCCAACAGGGGAAGGAGGACAGAAACATTCCGGAAAACACAATCGGAAGAATCAGGAGGACAAGATATGCCGGCATCACGGTAATAGATGTAACGAAGCACCCTGATAGCCTCCTGGGTTAAAATTGTAAGCATAACTTTTTGTTTTGTTTGTGAAGACCGTTACTTTGTAGGTAACGGCATTTAACAAATATCTGAAACAGACAGCGTTCTAAACCGAATAATTAGATTTAAACAATAAAAGGCATCCGATGATGGCAATAAAATGTTCATCCACGTTAAATTACACCAACGTGGACAACCCTTCTTATTGCTTTTTTAAGAGAAAATAGGGAAAACTAATGCTAAGCATGCATCTTTTTTAAAATTAATTATCTTTTTATTGAAAAACTTGCCTTTTTATTTGTTTGTGTGAAAAATAATGTCCAATTTTGCAGCAATAAAGCGATGCCGTTACCTACAAAGTAACAGACCACCTACTCTACTGATTATAAGCGTAATACCTTCAATACATTCTACCTTCAAACCGCATTCAGCACATAGTTGAGTATCTTCCTGTTTGTCCGGTCTACTTCCTTATCACCGAAAGGTTTCAGGTAAGTTTCCGTAACTTTCACCGAAGAGTGTCCCAGCCCACGGCTGATCACTCCCACGGGCGTCTCCTGATGAAAGGCAATCGTGGCCCACGTGTGACGCGCGGTGTATGAACTGAGCCTGCCGCCCAATCTCAAATCCACCGACACCCGTTCCAGCCGGCGGTTCAGGTTGCGCAGTTCACATTGATATTCCTGATAAGGAGTCATCACCTTCTCCTGCCGACGTTTCCCGGTACGGGGTTGTCCCAGGATGGGCAGCAGGTAGCTCGGATGATCGTTCTCCGCCATCCTCCGGTTGATGATGTCCATCGCCTCACGGGGCACGCTAATGCTGACCTCCTGCCCCGTCTTATGCCGGCAGTAGGTCAGCACCCCCTTGTCAAGATTGCTCCTGCGCAGGTGTGCCAGATCGACAAACGGGATGCCCCGCAGCATAAACATCAGCACAAACCAGTCCACAGCCTTCGCCGAGGCCGATTCATCCGGACACCCCGACATGCGGATCATACGCCCCACCGTGCGGG
>PPYF01639176.1_pt1 | contig 23708 bp, 18 predicted proteins | sample 1559871 | NCBI WGS metagenome assembly PPYF01 (sample SAMN08240021, study PRJNA423297) | Human gut metagenome, whole genome shotgun sequencing project. | reverse complement strand
AACAGTCCTTATGCGCAATTCCTGAAAATGACATCCGAAGTGCGTTGTTTGTTTAAAGTCGGAGAGAAACAGCATATAGCCACTCGTTTGATGGGGGGAATTTTGTATGCATATGGGAACCAGACTGTAGCGCCTTACAGCGAGCAGTTCTATATTGGGGGAGCTAACAGTATCCGTGCGTTTACAGTGCGCTCTATCGGCCCCGGTTCTTATCGTCCCGAAGATAAACAGTATGGTTATCTGGATGAAACCGGAGATGTGAAGTTGGAAGCGAATGTGGAATACCGTTTCCCTATCCTGGGTGATTTGTACGGGGCAGCTTTTCTGGACGCGGGAAATGTGTGGCTGCTGCGTGAACAAAAGAATGAGGAAGGTGAGAATATACGTCCCGGCGGTTTGCTTACTCTTCGTAATTTTGCTAAAAGTATAGCTTTGGGTACTGGGGTGGGATTGCGTTATGACCTTACTTTCCTGGTGATCCGCCTGGATCTGGGTATTGCTCTTCATGATCCGTATGATACCGGCAAGAAAGGATATTATAATATTCCTAAGTTTAAGGATGGACTGGGATTGCACTTTGCCATCGGCTATCCTTTCTAGAAATAGGGCTTGATTTGCGTCAAAAGGAGGGAAATGATTGATTTATGCTCGAATTTGAATGGAATGTAGCTTTTTTCCTCCGTATTATTTTGTAGCTTTGTACCATCAAATATTCAATTTTAAATAAATAAACTATGAAACCAACTTTATTTTTATTGGCGGCTGGTATGGGCAGCCGTTACGGAGGATTGAAGCAATTGGATGGTCTGGGTCCTAACGGCGAAACTATTATGGATTATTCTATTTATGACGCTATCAACGCCGGCTTTGGAAAACTGGTCTTTGTTATCCGTAAAGATTTTGAACAAGATTTTCGTGAAAAGATTATTTCTAAATATGAAGGTCATATTCCTTGCGAACTGGTATTCCAGGCTTTAGACAATCTGCCGGAGGGTTTTACTTGTCCTGCGGAGCGTACAAAACCTTGGGGAACTAACCATGCTGTCATGATGGGAGCTGATGTGATACAGGAACCGTTTGCGGTGATCAATTGCGATGACTTCTATGGCCGTGACTCGTTCCAGGTAATGGGCAAGTTCCTTTCTGCATTGCCCGAAGGTGCTAAAAACACGTATGCTATGGTGGGCTTCCGTGTAGGAAATACATTGAGCGAGAGTGGAACGGTATCCCGCGGCATCTGTGGAACCAATGCGGATCATTTGTTGACTTCCGTGGTAGAACGTACCAAAATTCAGCGCATAGACGGAGAAGTGAAGTATATTGACGACAATGGCGAATGGACAGCTACCCCTGACACAACTCCGGTGAGCATGAACTTTTGGGGCTTTACTCCTGATTACTTTGCTTACAGCAAGGAATTCTTTAAAGCATTCTTGAGCGATCCTAAAAATATGGAAATTCTGTTTTCATTATTGCATCTTGTATTCGCTGGGAGATAACCCGGTATGGTGCTTGAAGTATTTGCCAAAAAAGGAAGGGTTCGGGAAATTCATAAAATAAGCTACTTCCTGAATAGACATGACGGAGTATTTCAACAGCGCTTTGGCTTCCAGTATCACATATTCGTCAATCCACTCTCCGGCAGTTTTTCCGCTTACTTTCTTTACTACGGTGGAGAAATGTTTGGGACTCAGGAATAATTGCTCCGCATAAAAATCTACGCGTCTTTCTTTACGGTGATGTTCGGTCAGCAAGTTGATGAACTGGTTGAACAATACCTCTTCCCTTTTCAGTGATTTTGGATTCTCGGAAAGGAATTCCGGTTGTTTTCTATGAAGGATGGAACCTATCTTATATAAATAGGCCCCCATTAGTCTGCGTACGATTTCTGTCCTGAAGTTATCGTTCCGGCTTACGGTTTCTTCTATCAGTTCATAGAATGATTTCAGTTCCTGTACCTCTTCTTCCATCAAATGAAATTTGGGATTCTCTTTCAATGAGATGAAAAATGGCATGAAACTGTTCAGGTTGATATACATCTCTTTTAAGAAATCAGATGATATTAAAAACATTTGTGACAAATGAATGCCCGGTGATAACATGGACTGTAGAATATCGCCGGGAGCGCAAATAATCAGATCGTTTTGCTCAATGTCGTATTCCCGTAAATTGATATTGACTTTGGCAGAGCCTTTTTCACGGATAGAGATAATGATTCCATCCAGCCGTAATGGGTATTTAAAGATGGGGTTCATATTCTCGGGGATGTAATGTTCGCTTCTATCCATTACGAAATCATTGTTAATCCCTTTTAGACTGGGATTCATCTGTCGGATACGGGCTATGGATATATTTCCTATTTCATGTTCCATATTTCTTAATTTTGCCTCAAATGTATAAATCAAAAGTCAATAATCCACTCTTTTTTTTTCATAATATTATTTTTTAATTGAAATTGACGGATGTGAATTCGGAGGCGTGTGATGGCAGGAATTCTTAATTCTATTTAAAAGGGGGATGCTGGCAAACTATTTGTACATAATAACGTGTATATTTAACAACAGAATTATAAAGAACAAAACTATGTCAATGTATTGGATCTTATTTATTGGAATCGCGGTAATCAGCTATATTGTACAGAATAGTCTGCAAAGCAAGTTTAAGAAATACTCGAAGATGCCTTTGGCCAGCGGTATGACAGGAAAGGATGTGGCTGAAAAAATGTTGCATGATAACGGTATCTATGACGTGCGTGTAACCAGCACTCCGGGTATGCTGACCGATCATTATAATCCGGCAAACAAAACGGTGAACCTTAGTGAAGGGGTATATGGAAGCAACAGTGTGGCTGCTGCGGCAGTTGCCGCCCATGAATGCGGACACGCCGTGCAACATGCGCGTGCATACGCTCCGCTAAAGATGCGCTCGGCTTTGGTGCCTGTGGTGCAGTTCTCATCTTCTATTATGACTTGGGTGTTACTGGCAGGTATTTTGATGGTGAATACTTTCCCGCAGTTATTGTTGGCAGGAATTTGTCTTTTTGCCATGACCACTCTTTTCAGCTTTATTACGTTGCCTGTTGAGATCAATGCCAGCCAGCGTGCGTTGGTATGGTTGAGCAAGGCCGGAATTACAAATTCATATAACCATCATGCGGCAGAGGATGCGCTGCGTTCAGCTGCTTATACGTATGTGGTTGCGGCACTTAGTTCGTTGGCTACACTGATTTACTATATAATGATTTATATGGGACGTCGTGACTAAGACCTTATAAGGGAAATATATTTTTATTATAGAAGGCTGCCTGCGGGCAGCCTTTTCTAGTTATATTTTGATTAGTTTCGAAATAATTTTTGTTTTAATCTCTTTTTCTTTTCGTTTTAATTTGTATTTTTGCCCTGTCAGCAAAATGAGATAATACCTATGAAAAAACAATTACTGGTCTTTTTAACAATTTGTTGTTTCCCGTTTATGCTAAATGCACAAATGCCGGAACGTACTCCCGAGAATATTGCAAAATACAAAGAATTGTGCCGTGCCCATATTTATAAAGATATGAAAGGCATGTATCGTGAAGCCGGAGGAGCTTTAGTCTTTCCGTTCCTTGCTCCGGGAAGTAATCAATACTTAGATATGCTATGGGATTGGGATTCTTGGTTGAGCAACATCGCTCTGCGCCAAATCTTATTAGAGAACGGCACGGAAAAGGATAAGCAGGAGGCCCTGAAGTATGAACAGGGATGCATCCTCAATTCCTTGCACTATGGAGGTATGGACGGTTGGATTCCTATCTGGATAGAACGGAATGCCCCTAGCCGCGAAGAGATGTTGAAAACACGGAATCCTTGGAAAAGCAATATGCACAAACCTACATTGGCGCAACATGCCGCCTTTATTGTCCGCAATATGAACGGGGATGCGGAGTGGTTGCGCGATGATTTTTATACGTTGCAGTCATTTGTCTGTAAATATTTGAATTTTCATCGTCACAAGGCAACTGGGTTATTCTATTGGGAAACTGATGAGGCTATCGGAGTTGATAATGATCCCAGTACTTTTTATCGTCCTCAGGGCAGTTCGGGATCCATCTTCTTGAACGCGTTGATGTATCGCGAATTACAGGCTATGGCATACTTGGCCGGCTGTCTGAATTTGGATGATATAGCAGTTTCCTTTGAGAAAGAAGCGGCAGTATTGAAAGGAAAGGTACAAGAACATTGTTGGGACCCGCGTGACCGTTTTTATTATAGTGTGGATTTGAATCTGCTTCCGGTGGAGAAACCGGATATAAAGGGGCTGTACCCGGGACAATTGTTTCTGCACGTAGGGCAGCCGCGTGATTATGATTGTTTGATTCAGCGTCTTAGTGTGTGGAGCGGATTTATGGCGATGTGGGCTGAAATTGCCACTCCGGAGCAAGCAAAGGAAATAGTGCGGATTCATTTTCATGATACTTGCTCCTTTAACGCTCCGGCGGGAATCCGTACTTTGTCTCCTTTGGAAAAAATGTATAATGTACGTGCCAGTGGGAATCCGTCTTCCTGGCAAGGTCCGGTTTGGATTAATGTGAATTATCTGGTCTTTCGTGGATTGGTGAAATATGGATTTACGGAAGAGGCCCGGGAATTGGCGGAAAAGACCATTTTGCTTTTGGGACGTGACTATGAACGTTTCGGGGCATTACATGAATATTATCTGCCTGATAATGGTGAGCCGGTATTGAATAAAGGTTTTCAGAACTGGAATTTACTGGTGTTGAATATGGCTGCATGGTTGGATGGGAAACCATTCGTTACTGAATTCTAGGTATGAAGCTGCCTTTTGACATAGAGCGGGAATTAATTCGGAAACTTATAAATGGAGACAAGATTGCTTTCAGCCATCTTTTCTCTTTTTATAAGTCCCAGGTCCTTTATTATTGTGTCCATTTTGTCAAGGATAAAGAGATAGCTGAGGATATAACACAAGATATTTTTTTGACCGTTTGGGAAAAGAAGGAAGATATTCGGATTGAGCAGTCTTTTTCCGCTTTTCTTTATACTATAGCAAGAAATCGTATTTACGATATATTTCGTTCTCTGTCTGCCCGATCTGTGCTATACGAAAAACTGATGGAACAGGCCATTGATTATGTAGATGATGTAGAGAAGAGTCTGGAAGAAAAGAATATTAAGGAATTGATTGCACAGGCTTTGGAACAGTTGAGTCCGCGCCAACGGGAGATTTTCGAATTGAGCCGGAATAGAGGACTGTCTCATAAAGAAATAGCTGAACAACTTGGTTTGTCTGTTTATACTGTGCAAGATCATATAAAAAATGCGTTAGAGAAAATTCGTGCTTATCTGATCCCTTTCATTAGTGCCTGTCCAATACTTGTAAGCCTAATCATATTAAAATACGTTAAACCATAAGATTCCTATCCCCACCTTTTGCTTTTGATTCGTATCCTTTATAGAGAAACGAAAGAAATGCATAATGAAAGAAAAACAAAAGATACATTATTCGGTTTGGAAAAGATTTGTTGACGGTATTTATACCTGTAAGGATATTGAGGAACTGTTGGCAGACACAAAGACAGACCAGTCAAAAGACTTTGATGAAGCTTCTGCTTGTTTATGGAAAACTGGTGAAGAAGAGTCTTCATCCTCATGGGAGGAATGGATTTCCAATGAGCGTCAGGCACTTCAAATTATCAGCAATTACGAGGATAGGCGTCGGAATCACTCTATCTATTTAGTAAAAAAATGGGGGAGCATTGCTGCGGCTATATTGCTTTGCATCGTTTTGAGCGTAGTTTATTTTGCTAATCCGGCAGGCATGAAGGTTGCTCAATATGAAATACACGTACCTTATGGTAAAAGACAAAAAGTGGTGCTCCCTGACGGGACAAAAGTGATCTTGAATGCAGGCTCTTATATGAAATATCCGAGGCAGTTTGGAAAAGAAGGCCGTTACGTTCATTTCAAGGGAGAGGCTTATTTTGATGTAGCTAAAAATAAAGACTGTCCTTTCATTATTCAAAGTCAGGATTATAAAATACGTGTTTTGGGTACTACTTTTAATCTGAATAATTATGAAGATAGTGAGGAACTGCAACTGACTCTATGCACAGGAAAGGTGCTGATGAATTTCGGCGAAGAACAATTGAAACTGACCCCCGGCGAGCAATTGGTATTGGATAAAACCAATATGCATCTGGAGCGTGAGCATGTGAATACTCAAAATTATATGTTGTGGATGCAGAACAAGTTATACTTTAACCGTACTCCGATACAAGAAGTGACGAGGAGGTTGGAACGGGTGTATAATTGTACTATACGATTAGACTCAAGTTTTGTCTTTAACAATTTCCTTTCGGGTACGCATGATAATAGGAGTTTGGAGGCGGTTTTGGAGTCCATTCGCTTGGCTACGGGCATTAAATACAGGAAAGCAAACAATTCGTATATTCTATATAAATAATACCTTAATAATTAAATAATCAAGATCTATGAAACAACATGCGAAGAGGGCTTCGTGGGCCCGAGTATTGCTTGTACCGACCTTATTGCTAGGTTCGGCATCCATGGCTGCTTTCCCCGTGCATGCAGCACAAGTTGAATTGAATCAGATAGTTACATTGCAGATGCGTAAAGTGAAATTGGCTGATGTGTTCAAGAAACTGAGTAACCTTTCCGGTTATGAGTTTTTCTATGATGAGAGTGTTGTCCAAAAGTATAATACGATCGATATTGATTTGGACAATGTAAGTTTCGATCAGGCTTTAGAGCAAATCAGGAAACAAACTAGTCTGCAATTGAGCAAGGTGAATAACACCATTGTGGTGAGTCTTGCCAGACAAGTACTGGCATCTTCCGGTAAAGTACAGGCTTCCAGGCATAGAGTCACCGGTAGGGTAACCGATGCTAATAATGAACCGCTGATTGGGGTAAGTATAGTTATTCAAGGAAATAGCGGAGGAACTATAACGGATATTGACGGACGTTATACGTTGGAAGAAGTGGATGCCGATGCCACTTTGGTCTTCTCTTATATCGGTTATGTTTCACAGAAAATAGTTGTCGGAAATCAGCAGACATTGAATGTACAAATGAAAGAAGACAACCAGACTTTGGAAGAAGTCGTAGTAATAGGTTATGGTGTGCAAAAGAAAAGGGATATGACCGGTTCTATTGCTTCTATTAAAAGTAAGGATATCACAGCTATTCCTACTACCAATGCCTTGGAGTCATTACAAGGAAAAGTAGCCGGACTTGATCTTACAAACTCTTCGGGGCAAGCAGGAAGCACACCTAATTTTACGATCCGTGGAGAGCGTTCATTGACGGCTAGTAATGCTCCGTTGATTCTTGTGGATGGTATTGATTATGGTACCTCGCTAGATATAAATCCCACTGATATAGAATCTATTGAAGTGTTAAAAGATGCCTCTTCTACAGCTATTTATGGAACACGGGGTGCGAATGGTATTATTATGATTACGACTAAAAAGGGAAAAGAAGGAAAGTCAAAAGTATCCTTTAATGCTTTTGTTTCTTCTACCATGATAACTGATTATCCTGATATCATGGATGCTGAAGAATATGCCCAATACAAAAGAGAGGCCTATCGGGACAGAACAACAGGAAAATACGCAGAGGATGCTGCTGTATTTGCTCCTGAAGAACTGACTTATCTGGAAAAAGGATATGATACGAACTATCGTGACATGTTGATGCACAACGGATTTAACCAAAATTATGAGGTGTCTGTATCTGGGGGCAATACGAAAACCAAACATAATATATCTTTGGGTTACAGAAGCGAAGAGGGACTCTTTAAGGATGATAATTATAAACGGTATAATGCCCGTGTAGCACTGGACCATCAATTGTTTGACAATGTGCAGGTAGGGACAAACATTATCTATGCCTATGTAGATAAGAATAATCGTTATAGTCCGCTGAATATGGCTAATAAAATTGTTCCTATCTCGAAACCTTATGATGAGGAGGGGAATTTAGTGATGTATCCGTCTCCCGGTTATAATACTCAGATGAATCCGTTGATTGACGATCAGGAGGGTATGCGTGTGGATAATACCATTCAGGAGCGTTTCTTCGGCAGCTTGTACCTGAACTGGAATATCACCAAGGATATTTTATTCCGTACGACGCTGGGATTGAACTCAGTGAATGTGCGTAGAGGCTTTTTCTGTGATAAGAACTCGTTGCAGGGAAGTGGCAAGGATTCACAATCCTATAAGGAGCACACCATGACACGTAATCTGACATGGGAGAATGTGCTGACTTATTCAAAGGACTTCTCTGATATCCATAATTTGCAGGCAATGGTTGGAACCAGTACGATTCTCAACTCTAAAGAATATACCTATGCAGGTGGAAAGGGACAAGTATATGCTGATAACTGGTTCCATAATTTGTATTCCAATGAAAAAGAAATCACTATAAAGAGTTCACTGGTCGATCAAAATCTGGCTTCCTTCTTTGGGCGTGTTAATTATAAATTGATGGATCGCTATATGCTGACTGCTTCTTTGCGTGCCGATGGTTCTTCTGTTTTTGCACCAGGTAAGAAATGGGGATACTTTCCGTCTGTAGCACTGGCCTGGCGTATCAATGAAGAGAATTTCCTGAAAAATGTGGATGCTATTTCAAATTTAAAACTCCGATTGAGTTGGGGACAATCTGGCCAATGTGCTATTGATCCTTATCAAACCGTTGGTTTGCTGGGTAACTCCACTTATTCGTTCAATAATGAGGGAGCTTATGGATTCTATCCTAAAACGATGTCAAACAAGGAACTGACTTGGGAAACTACCACGCAGTATAACCTTGGTCTGGATTTCGGATTTTTTAATAATCGTATTTCAGGTAGTATTGATATTTACAAGGCAGAAACCCGGGATATTTTAATGAATCGTGTAATTCCATCTATTAACGGTTATGCTTCGGTTATGGAAAATATCGGTAAGACTGAAAGTACTGGTGTTGATTTGACACTGAGTACGGTTAATATTCAAAACAAGAACTTCTCCTGGTTCTCAGATTTCTCATTGTCACACAATAGGGAAAAAATAAAAGAACTTGCTTCGGGACAATTAAAGGATGAGGCGAATGCTTGGTTTGTAGGAGAACCTTTCAAAGTGTTTTATGATTATAAGAAAGAAGGCATCTGGCAATTGGGTGAAGAGGCTGCCGCTGCTGCCAATGGACAGGAACCGGGTGATATAAAGGTACAGGATGTGGATGGTAATGGTGTCATAACGACAGATGATCGTATCATTTACAGTCAGCGTCCGGATGTAACTTTTGGTTTCAATAATACTTTTAATTATAAGGGGTTTGATTTGTCTGTATTCTTGTATGCTCGTTTGGGTCAGTGGATTGCGTATGATTATAATACTACGTATCGTATCAATGCGTTGGAAAATGGTGGAAATGTAGATTACTGGACTCCCGAGAACCCTACCAATGCTTTTCCGTGTCCTAATAAAAGTAAGAGTTATACACAGGTTACTTACTATTCAACGTTGAAGTATGAAGATGGTTCTTTCTTTAAAATACGCGATATTACGTTGGGATATACTTTCAAACCGGAACTTTTGAAACATCTCAATCTATCCAAACTCCGTGTATATGCTACAGCAAAGAATTTCTTTACTTTCAGCAAGATTGATAATTATGATCCCGAACAGGGAGGAAGTATTTCTTTTCCTATGACAAAACAACTTGTATTTGGTCTGAATGTAGAATTTTAACTGGTAAAGAATGAAAATTATGAAACGAATTACATTATTATATGCATTGGCAGCTACTCTTATGGTTTGCTCGGGCTGCTCTGATTTTTTGGAAGAACACAATCGTAGTGCGGTTACTACCGAAGGTGGTTATTATGATACTGAGAAAGGTTTTGAGTCTTTGATTAACTCTTGTTATACTCCCTTGCGTTTTTGGGGTGGAAAGTCTGCTGCTATGGCATTCAGTGAAACGGGAACGGATATATTGGCTCCGGGCGGTGGTTGTGATTATCCCGCCATTGTTTCTTATCAGAATGATTTTGATGGGACCAATCCTATCAGTAAAGAGTATTATGACCGTTTTTACAAAGCGATCAACTTTTGTAATACAGCCATCTATCATGTAAAGAATGTTCCGTTCAGTGATAAGACACTTACCAGCAAACGAGAAGCAGAGGTGCGTTTCCTACGGGCGTATTATTATTGGATTCTGGTGGAAACATTTGGGGATACTTATTATACGGATCAGCCATCGGAGTCTATTGTTATGGCACCTAGGAAAACCTCGGTGGCAGAGATTTATACTCATATTTTTGAAGATTTGGATTTCTGTATGGATAGCCGGTTATCTGTTGCGCAAGCTGATGGAGGGCGTGTTACCATGTGGGCTGCCAAAGCCTTGAAGGCTCGTTTGCTATTGACTAGAGCAAGTGAATTGAATGATAAAGCATTGTATGAACAAGCCTATACTTTGGCAAAAGAAGTGATTGATAATGGTCCTTTCGAGTTATCAAAGGATTTTGCCTCAGTATTTGATATGGAAAATTCTGATGGAAATGGCAATAAAGAAGTGATTTGGTATATTGATTATTCTTCTACCAATCAGTTGTATAATCAGGAGATGGATAATGATATAATTCGTTCAGGCGGTAACCATACTCATTTGATTTTCTGTATGAAATATGATGACCAGCCCGGTATGGTCAGAAGCATAGAATATGGTCGTCCTTTTAATCACTATATGCCGACGCGTTATTTGCTGGATTGTTATGACGAGAATATAGACCAACGTTTTGAAGTGACTTTCCGTTCGTTATGGAAGGCTAATGGAGGAAAAACCGGAGATAACTACCCTTATATGGTACAAGGGGATACTGCTATATGGATAACAAAAGATGTTGTTCCTCAGGTAAAGCGTCAGTGGGCCAAAGGACGTTATCAGATACTTGATCGGACAGATATTTATCATGAAGATGGTTCTGTAAAAAGTCAGAAACAATGTATGCCTATCTCTAAATTTGAAGACCCTACTCGTGCTACGGTGAACGAGGATCGTGGAACACGGGATGCTTTTATAATCCGTGTGGCAGAAATGTATTTAATTGTGGCGGAAGCAGGAGCAAAAGCCGGCAAAGCAGATGCGTTGGCTTATATGAATATTCTTCGTGCCCAAAGAGCTAAGGCTGGCAAAGAGGAGGCTATGAAAGTTGCTCAAAGTGACATTGAGGATATTGATTTCATATTGGATGAACGTGCTCGGGAATTGGTCGGAGAACAATTGCGCTGGTTTGATTTGAAACGAATGGGAAGTGAAATATTTATCCGCCGGATAAAATCCGGAAATCCTGATGCCGGTAAAAATGTGAAAGCTTATCATATGTTGCGTCCATTTCCGCAAACTTTATTAGACGCCATAACGAATAAAGATGAATTTTTACAAAATGAGGGATATAAATAGGCTTGTAGGAAATAGGGTGAAAAGGTAGTTAGGAAAAATGGCAGCTGTTGGTTCTTATACCAAAGTTGCCGTTTTTTTCTATTTTAACCTTGTATTTTATGTCTAATTGGCAATTTATCTTAGGAGGAAATCTACATTTGGTTATCTTTGTACTTGTTTGATAAATCGATGTAAAATGAGAAACACAATAAAGTTAAAATACATATGGTGTACTTTGTTTTTACTTCTTCATTGGGGTTTTGTCAAAGCACAGCCTATTTGTGTTGCACGCCAATATACAGTGAGAGACGGATTGATTCAAAGTAATCCGGCGCAGATTCTTCAAAGTCATAATGGTTTTATATGGGTCAGTACTTGGAATGGGGTAAGCCGGTTTGATGGACGCGATTTCGAAACTTTTCAGTTTGATTCTCTTTTGAACCAGCACATGCAGCGGCTGGAGAATACGGCCGACGGCAATTTATGGATGATTGCATACGATCGTCATAGCCTGTATTTATATGATATTCGTGAAAATAAGCTGATCAATGTTCTGAAACAGTATGAACAACATTTTAATACTCCGTTGCAAATAGAAAATTTGTATCCTTTATTCAAAGGGATTACTTGGGTTACTTTAAATAATGGAGGATGTTTCAGAATTTCAGATAAAGAGTGTACTGTTTCTTCAGGGATTCAGTATATTACAGCTATTGATGATGTGGAACTGGGGAAAGTCAGTAGGGTCTTTGAAGATAAACAGGGAGAGGAATGGGTATTTAGTGACAAGGGAGTTAGCATATTTGGCAAGCGGACCATTAGTTCATATCCCTTTTCTATGTTCGAAACAATGGATAATCTTGTTTTTCTTGCATCACAGCAGGATTCTAAAGGATTTCTATGGATATTTACCGGATTGCCGGGAATTATCCGGCTTGATCCGGAAACCGGAGTGAAACAATATTTGAATACTCCTTCCGGATACATGGCTTCTTCTCCGGAAAATGAACTCTTTATTTATGAAGATCCTAACGGAGTGGTTTGGACTATTCCTTATAAAGGTATATTCAGTTATTATGACGAAAAGAGCCGGGAGCTAAAAGTCTATTTTACACCGGGAAGGAATCATATACCTTATTCTCCTATTATTAAAACAACTTATGTTGACAAACAAAATAATTTGTGGATCAAATCCCAGCGCTCATTTATAAAAATGTTCTTTCCGCCCAGTCCCTATACTTATAGGGAGTTGGACAATTATTTTGATACAAAATCATTTCTGTTTGATAGCGACGAACATTTATGGATTGCAACAAAGAAAGGGATTATACGTATTATGGATTCACAGAAAAACTTGTTGGGTTATTTGTCGCCTGATGGGGAACTGGCTCAAACGGAAACAGTTTTTGCAGAAGGTGGAATCTATGTCATGCTGAAGGATCAGGCGCAGACAATATGGCTTGGCAGTAAGGAAAACGGATTGTTCAGACTTGTTCCTCGGAATCGTCCTTATCATTATGAGGTATATCATTATATGAATAATCCGTCGGATCCTTATTCCATCAGTGACAATAAAATATCATGCATTGATGAGGATCATAACGGACGTATTTGGATTGGTACTTACGGTGGCGGATTGAATTTGGTTGAGGAAAAGGAAGATGGGGCGATACGTTTTATTCATGCGGAGAATAAATTGTCCGGTTTTCCTATTAATCGTACCAACAGTATTCGTTGTATGGTGGAGGGACCCGGTCATACTATGCTGGTGGGTACTATAGAAGGTTTGATCACTTTTTCTTCTGATTTTTCGGATTACGAAAATATTCGTTTTTATCTTAACCTTCCTCGTCCGCAGGCGACTGACGGATTGTGTAGTGCTGATGTGATGTCTGTTTTACGAACGACGGATGAAACTATCTATTGTTATTGTTATGGAGGTGGCCTTTGTAAGTTGGTTTCGTCAAATTTATTATCTGATGAACTTCGGTTCCGGTCGTTCGGCAAAGAGACATCTCCGTTGGCTAGAGCCTTGATTGAAGATAAAAATCATAATATATGGATCGGCTCGGAAACGGATATCACTCTGTTTGATGTGCACGATCAGACTTTTGAGTCTTTTGGAGAAACTTTTTTCAATCGCTCTTTTAATTATAGTGAATGTCTTCCGGTTACAGACAGGCAAGGGGATATCTTAATGGGTACAGAAGGCGGTATGCTTGTCTTTTCTCCGGATAGTATCGTTAAGCAGACTTATGAAGCTCCTATTGTAGTGACAGGTATAAAATATTCGGAGGATAATTTGTCTCATGTATTGAGTGATGCGGATTATTTAGAGATCCCTACCCGGCGGAGGAATTTTACCATCTCATTTGCTGCGTTGGATTATACTAATTCCTTGGATATCGAGTATGCTTATAAGTTGGATGATAATCAATGGTATTATATAGGTAAGAAGAACTCGGTTAGTTTTGTAAGTCTTCCGGCAGGAAAATATCAATTTCAGATAAAGGCGACCAATGGGGATGGTATTTGGATGAACACTGTGAAAACGGTTACTTTACAGGTATTACCCACCTTTTGGGAAACCGGTTGGGCTAAGGCTTTTTATCTAGTTGTTGTCTTGGTGATATCTTTAGCTATCGGATATGTTTTTTTCTATATTTACTATTTGAAGCATAAGGTAAATATGGAACAAAGATTGGCGGAAATAAAAGTACGTTCTTTTATTGATATCTCACATGAACTACGTACTCCTTTAACCCTTATATCCGGTCCGGTATCCGAAGTGTTGTCCCAGGAGCCTTTGACTTCCCGGACCCGGCATCATCTTCAATTGGTTCAGAAAAATATCAATCGTATGTTATTGCTCATTAATCAAGTATTGGATTTCAGAAAGATACAGAATAAAAAAATGGGCTTGACTATTGAATACCGGGATATCATTATCATGCTTCATAATATAATGGATAATTTCCGGTTGTTGGCAACAGAAAAAAATATAAATTTTTCTCTTCAGACAACGTTGCCTTCATGCAGCCTTCATCGGGTATAGGGCTTTCGCTGGTGAATGAGTTGGTTAAAATGCTGCATGGGGAAATTCAGGTCGAAAGTGAAGTAAAGAAAGGAAGTGTATTCAAACTGGTTTTGCATAAAGGAAAAGAAATATATGCTCAGGATAAAAATGTTGAATATATATTGAACGACACTTCGGAAGAACAGGAAACGGTCTTGGCGGAACCGGAACAAAATGATAAAACATCTTTGCCGGACATGCCTCCGGCAACAAAAGAAACTTTAGTAAAAGTGATGGTAGTGGAGGATAATGCGGAGTTGCGTCAATTTATATGTGAAATATTGTCGGGCACTTACCGTGTTGTTGGAGTTGCCGACGGGGTGATGGCATTGGAAAAGATAGAAGAGGAAATTCCGGATTTTATTATTACGGATATTATGATGCCGCGTATGGATGGTATTGAATTGATAAGGCACATCAAGGAGAATGTCAATACCTGTGATATCCCTCTTATTATCCTTTCTGCAAAATCGTCTGTTGAGGATCGTATTCAATGTTTACAATTAGGGATTGATGATTATATACCTAAACCTTTCAGCAGCGATTATTTAAAATCGAGAATTGAGAACTTGATCAGGCAAAGAAAAGTGCTTCAGTCGGCTTTTTTGTCAAAGTATGGTGCTCAACCGAAGAAAGAACCTTTAGAAGCCGTCGCTTATCCTGTGTCGCAAATTGTTCCTTTGGACGAGTTGTTTATGCAGAAGCTGGTAGGATTTATGGAAGAGAATTACAGTAATCCGGGGCTGCGGGTGAATGATCTGGCAGAGTTCATGAATATGAGCCGCTCTGTATTCAATCGGAAAGTGAATGGTATCATGGGGATTTCTCCGATAGAATATATAAAGAATTATAGGTTGAATAAAGCGAAAAGTTTTATACAAAGTGGTATGTCTTTCTCTGAGGTCGCTTTTGCCGTCGGCTTCTCTGATCCCGGTTACTTTGGCAAGGCGTTTAAAAAAGCATTTAATCAGACTTTGACTGAGTATAAAAATAATAACTAAGTTCCGTTTTGTGCTGTTTATGAAGGTAAATAGCAAGAAAATACCTTATTGACGTAAGATTTTACCTTTGGCTCTCAAGGGTAAAATCTATCTTTGTGCTCATTGACACAGTATGAAAATGTTCCGGAAAACTTTTATGAGTATAATTTTTAAAACATGATAGGATGAGTACAAAATTTTATGTAATAGCTGTTTGGACGCTGTTAAGTTTTGTGGTAAAAGTAAATGCACAAGACAAAGTGGAATGTTGGGACCGGTTTGAGTTGAGTTTTAAACAGGTGACCAAAGGGAATCCTTTTGATACACGTCTTTCCGCTACTTTCGTTTGTGGAAAGGAAAAGAAAACGGTGGAAGGGTTTTATGATGGTGAGAATACTTATAGGATACGGTTTATGCCTGCTGTCGCCGGGGAATGGAGGTATGTTACATCTTCCAGTATAGGGGCTATGAATGGTCGGAAAGGTACATTCACAGTGATACCTGCCGGAAAAGATAATCATGGCATGGTATTGGTGGACGGAGAACATAATTTTAAATATGCGGACGGTACCCGTTATTATCCGATGGGTACGACGGCCTATGCATGGACACATATGAAGGAAACGACTCAGGAGGCTTTTTTTCAGCATTTGGAGAAACGGATAGACCAACTGAACCGTTTGGGGATTGAGGCGGATTTGATCCTTTTCCATCCTTATGATAAGGGAAGATGGGGCTTTGATGCTATGTCGAATGAGGTGAATGTACGTTATATTAAATATATTACTGCTCGTTTGGCTTCTTTTAGAAATGTATGGTGGTCTATGGCAAACGAGTGGGATTATGTAAAAGCGAAAACTGTGGATGATTGGAAGCTGTTGACGAAAACTGTGGTTGAGAATGATCCTTATCGCCATTTATGTTCTATTCATGGAGCGACGGCTACTTATTTTGATTATTGGATGCCTGAATTTACCCATGTCAGCATACAGGATGAGGCACCGGTACTGAGTTCTACCGCTTCTGCTACTTTAAGAAAAATTTATCGCAAACCGGTTATATGTGATGAGGTTGGGTATGAAGGGAATCTACCTTATCGTTGGGGAAGGTTAAGTCCGCAGCAGATGACTTGCTTTATTTTGAATGGTTTGTTGGGTGGAATTTATGTCACTCACGGTGAATGTTATCAGCAGGGGAACGAACCTATCTTTTGGGCGCAAGGGGGATCTTTAAAAGGTGAAAGCTGGAAACGTGTGAAATTTTTAAGAACGATTATTGAAGCTGCTCCCCATCCGTTGGAGATGGCAGATATCAGTCGTGACTTGGTTACTTCTACTGCTGGACCAGATTATTATCTGGTCAATATGGGAAAAGATGTGAAAGGTTTCTGGACTTTTAATCTGCCGGTAAAAAATGCGGATTATAACAAATTGCAAAAGAATAAACGGTTTAAAGTGGAGATTATTGATGTGTGGGCCATGACTGTCACGGAATATCCTGTGATATTTGAAACAACGGAGGAATTGGATTATCGTGTTTTTGATATACATCATCGGGGAGTAAGAATTCCGGATGCTCCTTATATTGTTCTTAGAATAACAGAAGTGAAATGATGGGATAAGCCTTCTGACGGGAGATGATTGATTTTTTTTATCATAAAAAAGGCTAATAGTTTTCGATTCTTTTTGTTTTAGCTTAAATTTGCGGTATAATTAACTCCCTAGATACACTAAAATGTTAAATACAGTAGAAGAAGGATTGGAAGATATTCGCCAAGGCAAAGTATTGATCGTTGTTGATGACGAAGATCGTGAAAACGAAGGCGATTTTATCGTTTCAGGAGAAAAGATTACTCCTGAAATTGTAAATTTTATGATTACTCATGGCAGAGGGTTGTTATGTGCCCCTCTGCCACGTTCACGTTGTGAAGAACTTTGTCTGGCTCCGATGGCAGAAGAAAACACTTCATTGCTAGGTACACCGTTTACTATGTCGGTAGATTTAAGAGGGTATGGCTGTACTACGGGAGTTTCTGCTTTCGACCGTTCGTCAACAATAAAAGCTTTGGTGGCAGGAAATCTGAATCCTTCCGAGTTTGCTCGTCCCGGGCACGTTTTCCCTCTATATGGTGCGGAAAATGGGGTCTTGGAGCGTAATGGACATACCGAAGCCACACTGGATATGACAAGAATGGCAGGTTTGAAACCCGGAGGAGCTCTTGTTGAAATTTTGAATGAAGATGGTACAATGGCGCGTCTTCCCCAACTAGGTGAGATTGCAGCAAAATTCGGTTTGAAAATTGTTTCCATTAAGGATATTCAGGAATATCGTAAAAAACATAACCTCTAAATCTAATAAATATGGCACTCAATCAAAGAAGAGTAAAGATATTGCATCTGATTCGTGAAGACGGGCATGCAAAAGTTCAGGACCTTAGTAAAATTTTCAATGTGACGGATGTAACGATCCGTCAGGATTTGGAAGCCTTGGAACAAATGGGGTATATCCAAAGAGAGCATGGAGGTGCGTTTCTGAAAGGAGTAGGGTCGTTTGCCAAGACCGGGCAATTGTTCAATCAGACTCATTTGGAGGAAAAGAAAGAAATCGCTCAGAAAGCTATTCAGTTTATTCAGGAGGGGGACAGTATAATTCTTGATTCCGGTTCTACAACTACAGAGATCGCAAAGCTTTTAATGAATTATAAGGACCTGACAGTCATTACCAATGCTTTGAATATAGCTTTGATTTTAGGTGAGAATCATGGTATTAATCTGATTGTTACCGGAGGTGAATTCAAGGCTCCTACACTTTCTTTGACAGGAAAAATGGCGGCCGATTCATTTAAAGATATACGCGCTAATAAATTGTTTCTGGCTACGGCCGGTATTTCTTCGGATATGAAGCTGACTTATCCTAGTCTAAGTGATTTGGTCGTGAAATCTGCTATGATAGAGTCTGCCAGTAAAGTGTATCTGGTGGCTGATTGTTCAAAAATAGGTGTCAGTGCTTTTGCTAGTTTAGGCTCGGTTTCATTAGCAAATGCTATTATTACAGATAGTACTATAACCGAAGAGGATTTTGAAAGATTAAAAGAATTAGAGGTCGAAGTTATCTGATTCTTACTGAAACAAAGGTAATATGGGTGATTGAGAATGTTGGAAAATACATTCTTGATCACCTTTTTTATCAACTTTGATTTTACTTCCTTATTTCTCCTTATTGTTTGCTTCTTTTTTTATAACAGTTCTGTTGGGTACAAAATAGACAATCGGAGAGTCTTGTTTATATAGAGATATAACTTTGTTAGCAGAATAAATTAATTGTCCTGATTTATAGATTATTTAGGCGTTTATTGTTAATATAATCAAATTTATTTTCATTTTATTCCGTTTTGTATTGAATGTTTCCAGTTAAATTCCGTTATTTGCGAAAGGATAAGAAAGTAAATGATAATAATATGCAAGTTGAAACGTTAGAATTACAATCGGAAAAGAATCGGAAACGGTTGGTTGAGATTGTGTATAAAGCAAAAGCAGGACACATTGGAGGTGATCTGTCGTGTCTTAACGTGCTTACAGCACTTTATTTTGATATAATGCGTGTTTGGCCGGATAAACCAAAGGAAACGAAAAGAGATCGTTTTGTAATGAGCAAAGGGCATTGCGTAGAAGCGTTATATGTTACGCTGGAAGCAAAAGGTTTCATCTCTCGTGAGGTAACCGACACATTAGGAGAATTCGGATCTATCTTGTCCGGCCATCCTACTATAGAGGTACCGGGTATTGAAGTAAATACAGGAGCTTTAGGGCATGGCTTGTCTGTAGGTGTCGGAATGGCGATGGCTGCCAAAATGGATAAAGCTGATTATAAAACGTATGTATTGATGGGAGATGGTGAGCAAGGGGAAGGTTCTATATATGAAGCTGCTATGGCAGGAAACCAGTATAAATTGGATAATCTGGTAGCCATTATTGACCGTAATCGTTTGCAGATCAGCGGTACAACCGAGGAGGTCATGTCATTGGAGAGTATGCGCGACCGCTGGACTGCCTTCGGTTGGGATGTATTGGAAATGAACGGAGATGAGATGGAAGATATCATCCGGACTTTCCGTTCTATTGATTATACGAATAAAAAGCCTCATTTGCTTATCTCCCATACTACAAAAGGAAAAGGAGTGTCTTATATGGAAGGCATTGCAAAATGGCATCATGGCGTGCCTACAGCCGAACAATATGAAGAGGCTGTTCGCGAGGTATCCGAAAGAATTGAAAAACTAGAAAAAGAAAACAATGGCAAATAATATGATAGCGTGCAGAAAGAGCTTTACAGATACGTTGCTGGAGTTGGCGCGTCAGGATAAAGATATTGTGGCGGTTACAACAGACGCCAGAGGATCTGTTACTTTGGGGGATTTTGCAAAAGAATTACCTGCACAGTTTGTAGAATGTGGAATAGCCGAACAGGATGCGGTAGGAATATCAGCAGGTTTGGCACATAGCGGAAAAAAAGTGTTTGTATGTGGCCCGGCTTGCTTTTACGTGGCACGTAGCTTGGAGCAGGTGAAGGTCGATGACCATCATTGCTGCCGGAGAAACGGTTTATCATGCTTATCAAGCTGGTTTGATGTTACAGGAGAAAGGCATTAAGGCACGTGTGTTGGATATGTCTTCCATCAAGCCCGTTGATGCGGAAGCCATCAGGAAAGCGGCAGAAGAAACCGGAAGAATTATCACTGTGGAAGAGCATAGTCAGTTTGGTGGTTTGGGAGCTATTGTGGTTGAGACGCTTTCCGAAAATCCGATTCCGGTACGCATTATCGGCATCCCCGATGAGAACGTGGTTCATGGAAACTCCCATGAAATCTTTGCCCATTACGGATTGGATAAAGAGGGCATCTGCAAGACTGCCCTTGAATTCGTGAAAAAATAAACATATCCTTTTTAAATCTAATAGTATGATTAGCAGAATAATTACCATAGATCAAAGTACTTCGGCAACAAAAGCCATGCTGTTCTCTGAAGATTGCGAATTGTTGCATCGGGTAAATATAGAACATCAGCAATTCTACCCGCAGATAGGATGGGTAGAGCATGATGCCGAAGAAATCTATAAAAATACCATAGAAACGATACATTGTCTGCTTGAACAAGAAGAAGTGAATGGAAAGGATATTTCTTATTCTCTTGCCATCACCAATCAGCGCGAAACGGTGGTTGTTTGGAACCGACATACCGGCAAGTCCGTTTATCATGCCGTGGTATGGCAATGCCAGCGGGGAGCGGCTATTTGCAAAGAACTGAAAGATAAGGGATACAGCGAACTGGTACAACGAAAGACCGGATTGCTTATCGATCCTTATTTTTCTGCCAGTGGTGCTAAGTGGATATTGGATAACGTGGAAAATGCACGTGAACTGGCAGAAAAAGGCGATTTGTTGATGGGAACTATTGATTCCTGGCTGATTTGGAAACTGACCGAAGGCAGGAAGCATCTGACTGATTATACGAATGCGTCGCGTACCATGCTTTTTAATATTCATACTTTGGACTGGGATGAAGAGTTGTTGAAACTCTTCACTATTCCCCGGAGTATGATGCCGGAAGCGTTGCCCTGTGATGCTGTTTTTGGAGAAACAACGATAGAGGGTTTGTTCAAATCTCCGATACAAATAGCAGGTGTTTTAGGTGATTCCCATGGAGCATTAACCGGTCAGATGTGTTTTGAGGCAGGTATGGGCAAGGTGACTTATGGAACGGGATCATCTGTTATGGTTAACATTGGAGAAGAGGCTGTCGCTGCTCCTGAAGGGCTGGTTACATCCGTCGGATTCTCGGCTTTGGGTAAAGTGTATTATGCTTTTGAGGGCAATATCCATTGCACCGGAGCCACTATCAAATGGATGGTGGAGAAATTGGGATTGGTGGACTCGTTCAATCAAATTGAAACCTTGGCGACTTCGGTTAAAAACAATGATGGAGTCTATCTGGTTCCCGCCTTTACCGGATTGGGAGCTCCCTGGTGGAAACCGGATGCTAAAGCTGCCATCTGGGGAATGACACTGAATGCTGGAAAAGCGCATGTGCTGCGTGCAGGATTGGAATCCATTGCTTATCAAGTGAAGGATTTGATAGACATGATGACCCGGCAGGCAGGAATCGAGCTGAAAGCGTTGCGTGTTGACGGAGGCCCCACGAAGAATCAGTTCCTGATGCAGTTTCAGGCTGATATGCTGCATGCCGTCATTAACCGTTCGGAGATAGAGGAAGCTTCTGCATTGGGGGCTGTTGTCATGAATGGCTTTGCCCGTAAGAAGTGGGCCAGTTTCCAAGAAGCCGCTGCCATGCGTACCATTGACAATTGCATCGCTCCCTGTATGGAGGAAAAAGAACTTCAATCTTTGTATAGTGGCTGGCGTGAGGCTGTTAAGAAAGTAATAGGACAGAATAACTAACTGAATATATCGTAACTTTTAATACCATTAGAAATGAAAAACAAGAAAAAAATGTGTTTTGGTGTCATCATTGGAACACGCGCTTATTTTAACTCGGAATTAGCAAAAGATGTCCGTAAACAATTGTTGGAAACACTGACGAAAGAGGGCTATGACTATGTCATTCTCCCCGAAGATGCTACGCCTACAGGCAGTAGCAGTATTGAAACAAGAGAAGATGGCTTGAAATGTGCAAAGTTGTTCCGTGAGAACCGTGACCGCATTGATGGAATCATTGTTTCATTACCTAACTTCGGTTTTGAAATCGGTATCATCAATGCTATCAGTGTAGCCGATCTGAATGTGCCTGTTTTGGTTCAGGCATGTGATGATGAGAATGACAAGGTGGATTTGGATAGCCGTCGTGACGCGTTCTGTGGTAAGATTTCCGTATGCAATAACTTGTATCAGTATGGCATTCCTTTTACTGATACTACGCTACATACTTATTCTATTTATTCTGATTTGCTGGCAGCCGATATTAATAAGTTCGCTGCGATCTGCCGGGTGGTGAATGGTCTTCGTCATGCTCGCATCGGTGCCATCGGCACTCGTCCTGCCGGTTTCCAGACCGTCCGCGCCAGCGAGAAACTGTTGCAGGCATCGGGCATTACAGTCGTTCCGGTAGATCTTTCTGAAATCTTGTCTGCCGCCCGTAAGATTGAAGATGCTGATGAAACGTTACAAGCAAAACTGAAAGAAATCAGACAATATGCTGCTGTTCCCGAACAATACAATGATAAACTGATTTTGCAGGCTAAATTTGGTGTGGCTGTAGAACAATGGATGGAAGCCAATGAAATTGATGCTGTAGCTATCCAGTGTTGGGACTCTTTGGAGCAAAACTATGGTTGTGCAGCTTGTGTGACTATGAGTATGTTGAGTGAAAAATTAATCCCTGCTGCTTGTGAAGTGGATATTGCCGGTGCAGTGTCTATGTATGCGTTGACATTGGCTTCCGGTCGCCCGTCGGCATTGCTTGACTGGAACAATAACTTTGCCGAGGATCGTAACAAGTGTGTGTGTACACATTGTGGTAACTTCCCTAAATCATTTGTAATGAGTGATTTGAAGTTAGGAACATTAGGAGTGTTGGGCAGAACATTAGGTAAGGTACATACTTTCGGTGCCGTTTACGGTAAAGTAAAACAGGGTGATTTCACCTTCTTCCGCATCTCGACAGATGATACGAAGGGTTGTATCAAGTCTTATTTGGGCAAAGGTGACCTGACCGATGACCCATACGGAATGGATGGTTGTATAGCAGTAACCAAGGTGGATAATCTGCAGCCGCTTATGAAATATATTTGTAAGAATGGATTCGAACATCATGTGGCTATGTGCCGTGGCAATGTGAAAGATATTTTGGCGGAAGCTATTGAAACTTATCTGAACTGGAATATCTATATTCACGAATAATATCGATGAAATATGATATTGGTAGATAATTACTTTTTGGCAATCCTCTGCTGTGTTATTTGCTGTGCCTGCTGGGGCTCTTGGGCAAATACGCAGAAGATGGTTGCCGCCAAGCAATGGAGCTTTGAACTGTTTTATTGGGATTTGACCGTCGGTCTGTTCCTTACAGCTTTATTGGGGGCGGTGACTTTAGGAAGTATGGGAAGTGAAGGCCGTACCTTTTTTCAGGATTTGGCAGTCATGGACTGGTCTAGCATTCAATATGCATTCTTGGGCGGTGTTGT
>PPYF01304412.1_pt1 | contig 23712 bp, 16 predicted proteins | sample 1559871 | NCBI WGS metagenome assembly PPYF01 (sample SAMN08240021, study PRJNA423297) | Human gut metagenome, whole genome shotgun sequencing project. | reverse complement strand
TAGCGCGACGAACTTTACCCACTTTGTTCACTTCGATGCTGTCGATAGCCGGTGATTCAATCGGGAAAATACGTTCTACGCCTATGGTTCCTGACATCTTACGTACTGTAAAACGCTTCTTGTCTCCATGTCCGGCAATCTTGATAACAACACCACGGTACAGCTGTACACGTTCCTTGTTACCCTCGACAATACGATATGCTACTGTTACAGTGTCACCTGCCTTGAAGCTCGGGTGCTGTTTTCCGGTAGCAAATGCTTCTTCTGCAATTTTAATTAAATCCATTGTTTTTATTATTAAATTGTTTCATCGTTACAACGCAACATACCAGGCTTCTCTCTTGGTGTCCTGACAGCGATTGCGCGAAAGCGGTGCAAAGGAACGAATTATTTGCCAGATACACAAGTGCTTCAAGCTTTTTTTCGCCAGTTGGGATGATTTTTGAGCGTTTCATTCTGCTAAACGCAAGTCTAAATAATCGGTTAATTGTGTGGCTCAGTCGCAAAAGAAAAGTATATTTGTAGCAATTTAAAACTAAATGAATATGAAGAAACAAACTTTCAGTCTCCTTTCGGGGGCAGTGTTGGCGGTTGCGCTTCTATTGGTTTCCTGCCATTCTTCCTACGAAGTAACCAAGGTAGAGGGAGGCAGAATTCCCATGAACTCTGTCTGGGATGCCGAGCCGGATGCCGAAGCCGTGGCTCTGCTGGCGCCTTACAAGGCCCGGATGGACAGCGTTATGTATCATGTGGTGGGAACCGCAGAAATGTCGATGGACAGATTCCGGCCCGAAAGCCTTTTATCCAATCTGATTGCAGATGTACTGCGTGAGGCTGCGGTGGAAGTGCTGGGCAAACCGGCCGATATGGGGCTAATCAATATCGGTGGAATCCGGAACTCCCTGACGGAAGGAGACATCACTACCGAAAACATCTATGAGATATTGCCTTTTGAGAATTCGCTCTGTGTGCTGACGATGAAAGGCTCTGCCATGAAGCACTTGTTTGAAAACATTGCGGTGAGACTTGGTGAAGGGGTGAGTGGTATACAGTTGGAAATCAGCAAGGATGGCAAGCTGCTCCAGGCTTCCATTGCCGGCAAGCCGGTGGAGGATGACCGTGACTATACGGTTGCCACGATTGATTATCTGGCTGATGGAAACGATGGAATGACGGCTTTCCTGCAGGCGGATAAAAGGGAGTGCCCGGATGGGGCTACACTGCGCGGTCTGTTCATGAAGTATGTGGAGAAGCAGACGGCAGCCGGCAAGAAGGTGACTTCGCGCATGGAGGGAAGAGTGGTCGTTAAAGAGTAAGCATTAAAAAAACAGAAGTTCTATGAAACATATGTATTCCTTGGCAGCCCTGCTGCTTTTCATGCTCCCCGCATCGGCACAGCAAGAGGAGCGTGTCATTACTGAAGAACCCCTTTGCCTGGTGTCCGCCGATTCTGTATCGTCCGGCCAATCCGGAAAACAACTGTTTATCCTGCACACCAGCGATACGCACAGCCGTATAGAACCCATCAGCGCCGAGGCTGCCGACGAGTATGCCGGGATGGGCGGTGTGGTGCGCCGTGCCGGTTTTGTAAAGCAGTTTCGCGGCAAGCATCCGGATATGTTGCTGCTGGATTGCGGAGACATCTCGCAAGGCACCCCTTATTATAACTTTTTCAAAGGCGAGCTGGAGGTCAAGATGATGAACCTCATGGGCTATGATGCCATGACGATAGGTAATCATGAATTTGATTTCGGACTTGAGAATATGGCGGAATTGTTCCGTATGGCGGATTTTCCCGTGGTCTGTTCCAATTATGACGTGACGGGTACGGTACTCGAAGGACTGGTGAAGCCTTATATCACCTTGGTGCGCGAAGGGGTGAAAATCGGTATCTTCGGCCTGGCCCCCAAGATGGAAGGGCTGGTGCAGGCGGATAAATGCGTAGGCATTGTCTACAACGACCCGATAAAGGTGGCCCAGGAAATGACAGACCTTCTCAGGGAGAAGGAGAATTGCGAGGTTGTGATTTGCATGTCTCATTTGGGTATCCGCAGTGCAAATCCCGAAGGCGCTTCCGACGAGAACCTGGTAGGCAAGACGCGTGGCATTGATGTCATTTTGGGAGGACATTCGCATACTTTTATGGAAAAGCCTGCCGTTTATCTGAATGCGGACGGCAAGAGCGTTCCCGTGCTGCACACCGGAAAGAGTGGCATCTACGTAGGAGAAATGGTACTTACTTTAACTGAAAAATAGCATGATGAAAAGACTCACCCTCCTTTTATGGGTTGCAGGATTGTTTATATTGGGATTATCTTCACTTCACGCCCAGACGGGGGGCCCGTTTCTTCCTTCGGCTGCAGACAACCGGTGCCGGCAATGGGTGGACTCCGTGTTGTCAGGTCTGAATGTACACGAAAAAGTGGGGCAGCTCATCGTTGCCACCATTCCGGCCAGAGCAGACAAGGCCACGAAAAAGCAGATGCGCGAGCTGGTAAAGAAATACAAGGTCGGTGGCTTGCTGTTTTCCGAAGGTACTCCGGAAGAGCAGGCTATCTTGACCAATATGGCCCGGAAGGATGCCAAGATTCCCGTTATGGTTACTTTCGATGGAGAGTGGGGACTGTCAATGAGGCTGAAAGGCGCTCCGGACTATCCCCGTAATGCCGCCTTGGGATGTATCGAGGACAATGGCCTGATTGAAGAATATGGACGTGAGGTGGCCCGCCAGTTCCGCGAATTGGGGGTACACGTCAATTTTGCACCCGATGCGGATGTCAATACGAATCCGCTGAACCCGGTGATACACGTACGCTCCTTTGGCGAGAACCCGCAGCGGGTGGCAGAAAAGGTGGTGGCATATAGCCGTGGGCTCGAAAGCGGGGGCATACTTTCCGTTTGCAAGCATTTCCCCGGGCATGGCGATACGGATGTGGATTCTCATAAGGCGCTTCCTGCCTTGCACTACGACCGTGCACGCCTGGACAGTGTGGAACTTTATCCCTTCAAGGAAATGGTACGTGCCGGATTGGGGGGTGTCATGGTAGGCCATCTGCAAGTGCAGGCGCTGGACCCGGACGGGGTGACTCCTTCTTCCTTGTCGCGGAATGTGGTGACCGGGTTGTTGAAGGATGAACTCGGCTTTAAAGGGCTGGTGTTTACCGATGCCTTGGACATGAAGGGTGTGTCTGCCATTCCGCAGGTAACTACCAAAGCGCTGCTGGCGGGAAATGATATGGTGCTGGTACAGTTCAATACGAAGAATGCGGTGCAGGAGCTGGTAGATGCAGTGGAGTCGGGACAACTGAGTAAGGACGAACTTGATGCCAAGTGCCGCAAGGTATTGATGTACAAGTATATGCTTGGTTTGAGAAACCGCCAGCCGCAACTTCGGGTCAGCGGAATGAGCTATCGCATCAATACGGAGGAAGCGCAGGCGTTGGCTGCCAAGTTGCGCCGTTCGGCAGTGACTGTATTGAACAATTATTTCGATGTCCTCCCGCTGGCACCGGTGGAAGGTGATATTGCCGTGCTCAGCATCGGAGAGAAGGAGGCAGATGCTCCCTTTGTGGAAGCTATGAAAAAGAATGCAGGCATCAGCCATTTCCACTTGCCTTGGAATGCCGATGAGGCTCTCTGGCAGGAAGTGCAGGGGCAGTTGGCTGCTTTCCGTCGCGTGGTTATCAGCATCACCGGTTCGGCTTATGTCAGCGACCGTGATGTGGCCTTTCTGGAAGGCTTGAACCTGCGTGCTCCGCTGGTCTATACTTTTTTTACCTCTTACCGTACATTGCAACCTCTGATGCCCGCACTTGCCAAATCTAGCGCTGTGGTGCTGGCACATTCGGCAGAGACGGATTTGCAGCAATACGTGGTTGATGTTCTTTTTGCCAAAAAGCCGGCCAGTGGCAGAATGTCGATGAGTATCGGTAAACTGTTTCCAGCGGGAACGGGCTGTATGATTGAACCGGGCATGAAACCGGGGAAGACTGTTCCGGAAGATTACGGCATGAAATCGTATGTGCTGCAAAGTATCGATGCCGTTGCCCGGAAGGGACTGGAAGCGGGAGCTTATCCCGGTTGCCGCGTGCTGGTGTGGAAAGACGGACTGCCGGTATATGACAAAGGCTTCGGAACCCACTCTGATAAGGATACCACTACTGTCCGTTCTTCGGACCTTTTTGATTTGGCTTCGCTGACCAAGACTACGGCTACGTTGCTTGCCGTCATGAAACTGTATGATGAGGGCAAGATAAAACTGGATGACAAGGTTTCCGCTTATCTGCCCTTCTTGCGCAATGGCAACAAGCGGAACATTACCATCCGCGAACTTTTGTTCCACGAATCGGGGCTTCCTCCCTATATCCGCTTCTACCTGGACATCATAGACCCGAATTCGGTACACGGTCCGTACTCCCAGAGTTGGGTGGACGAGTGGCATCGTACGCAGGTAAGCGAGCATAGCTATTATTGTTCCGATTTTAAGTTCCGGAAAGGGATGGTGTCCGACAAGAATACACCGGCCTATACTCTGCACATGGCAGATGGCATGTGGCTGAACAAGAGTTTCAAGAATTCTATCCTTCAGCGGATAGCCAAGTGCGAGTTGGATGGCAAACGTTATGTTTACAGCGACCTCGGCTTCGTGCTGTTGCAGCAGGTAGTGGAGAAGGTGACGGAGCTGCCGATGGATTTGTACCTTGCCCGTGAGTTCTATGCCCCGATGGGATTGCAACGTACTATGTTTCTGCCTTTGACGAAGTTCACCAAAGCGGAAATCATGCCCACGGCATCCAATGACTTCCTGCGTCGCCAGGATATATGCGGATATGTGCATGACGAGACTGCTGCCTGCATGGGTGGGGTGTCCGGTAATGCAGGACTTTTCTCTACGGCCGAAGAGGTGGCAAAGGTTTATCAAATGTTGCTGAACGGCGGTGAATTCAATGGCAAGCGTTTCTTGAGTGAGGCAACCTGCCGTTTGTTTACGACGGAGAAATCTGCCATCAGCCGTCGCGGTCTGGGATTCGACAAGCCGGATGTATCCATTGTGAAGCGCAGCCCTTGTGCTCCTTCCGCTCCGGAAGCGGTATATGGACATACCGGATTTACCGGTACTTGTGCTTGGGTGGACCCGGAAAACAAGACAGTGTATGTATTCCTCAGCAACCGCTTGTGCCCCAATGTATGGAACACGAAACTGGGTGACATGAATATAAGAAGAGATATCCAGGAATTGATTTATAAAAGTATTATTCCGCAAATCCCCTAAAAACAATCTATCTATAAGGAATGAAGAGAATATACCTGCTTGCCTATATCACTATATTGTGTTGTCTTTGTCCGCTTCTGAAAGCGCAGCTTGGCCCGATGCCGTTTACTCCGGTGCCGCCGAACGACCCTTCGCTTGTACGTCTCTTGAACAGTGACGTGCGGTGCAGGCAGTGGGTGGATTCCGTCATGCAGCGTCTGACTCTGAAAGAACGCATCGGACAACTGTTCATCTATACGATTGCCCCCCAGCAGGACAAGGCCAACAAGGAACTGCTGCGTAAGGTGGTGGAGGACTATAAGGTAGGCGGTCTGTTATTCTCCGGCGGATTGATGCAGAACCAGGTGATGTTGACCAATGAGGCGCAGCGGATGGCGGAAGTTCCGCTGATGATTACCTTTGACGGTGAATGGGGACTGGCTATGCGCCTCCGCGGTACTCCGAACTTTCCGCGAAACATGGTGCTGGGCTGCATACAGAACGATACACTGATTTATGAATATGGGCGCGAAGTGGCCCGCCAATGCCGTGAACTGGGGGTGCAAGTGAATTTTGCTCCTGTAGCGGATGTGAATATCAATCCCAAGAATCCGGTTATCAATACCCGTTCCTTCGGTGAAAGTCCGTTCAATGTGGCGAACAAGGTTGTTGCCTACTCCAAAGGGTTGGAGGATGGTGGTGTACTTTCTGTCAGCAAGCACTTTCCGGGGCATGGGGATACGGATGTGGATTCTCATAAGGCGTTGCCCGTGCTGCCTTTTACCCGTGCCCGTCTGGACAGTATAGAGCTTTATCCTTTCAGAAAAGCCATTCGTGCCGGATTGGGAGGAATGATGGTGGGGCACTTGGAGGTGCCTACCATAGAGCCGCAAAAGGGGCTCCCGTCTTCGCTTTCGCGTAAGGTAGTTTCCGGTCTGTTGGTGAATGACCTCGGCTTTCAGGGGCTTGTCTTTACAGATGCCCTTGCCATGAAAGGGGTATCGGGCAATGAAAGCATCTGTTTGCAGGCGCTGAAAGCCGGCAATGATTTGCTGCTTGTCCCCCGGCGTATTAAGGAAGAAGTGGAGGCTGTGCTTGCCGCTGTGAAAAAAGGGGAGCTGACAGAGAAAGAGATAGAGGCGAAATGCCGTAAAGTACTGAAATATAAATATGCCCTTGGGTTGGAAAAGAAACCCCATGTACAGCTTTCAGGTTTGGGGACCCGCATCAATACTCCGAAAACGCGTGATTTGATGCGCCGGCTGAACTTGGCGGCCATCACTGTGCTGGATAACCGGGACGAGGTACTTCCGCTGGACCCTTCCATCGGTGAAGTTGCCGTGCTCAATGTGGGAGAAGCGCAGGAAATCCAGCCGTTCCTCAAGGAACTGTCGCAGTATACCCGTCCTGTGGAGTTCCATTTGGGCAAGAATCTGCCGGAGGCTGACGGGAACCGTTTGAGGAATGCGCTGGCCAAGTACAAACGTATTCTGGTCTGTGTCACCGAACACCGTTTGACGCCCTATCAGAATTTCTTTGCAAAGTTCGCTCCTGACGTACCGGTGGTTTATCTGTTCTTTATTCCTGGCAAGCAGGTATTGCAGATAAAACAAGGGGACGCTGCTGCTGAAGCGGTGATTTTGGCACACTCCTCCAACGAGGAGGTACAGCGGCAGGTTGCCCGGATTGTTTATGGCAGCGCTTGTTCAGAGGGACGCTTGTCTGCCAGTATCGGTAGTCGGTTTGCTGCCGGTGCGGGAGTGACGCTGACTCCTCAAAGCGCCCCCCGCTTTGTACCCGAAGAGCATGGTATGAATTCCCGTCTGCTGGCTGAAATAGACAAGATAGCTGAAGAAGGCATTCGTGAAGGGGCTTACCCCGGTTGCCAGGTGGTGGTGCTGAAGGATGGTAGGGAGATGTATAATAAAGTTTTCGGTACCCACGTCTGGAACGAGGCCGGAAGCAAGGCGCTTCCCGTAAAGAAGACGGATGTATACGACATCGCTTCGCTGACAAAGACCACAGCCACGCTGCTTGCTGTGATGAAGTTGTACGATGGCGGACGCCTCAATCTTACAGACCGGGTGTCGGATTATCTGCCTTTCCTACAGGATACGGACAAGAAGAATATTACGGTACGCGAACTGCTGATGCATGAATCCGGTCTACCTTCTACCTTGCTATTCTATCAGGAAGCGATTGATGAAGAGAGCTACACCGGCACTTTGTTCAAGGCACGTCCCGATGCCCGGCATTCCGCACGCATCGGACGGCAGACTTGGGCGAACCCTAAGTTCCGCTTCCGTCAGGGACTGACGTCGAAGGTGCAGACACCGGAATATACGATGCAAGTGTCCGACAGCCTTTGGCTGAACCGTTCCTTCAAGCAAGAGTACTTGCAGAAGATTGTGGATACTTCGCTTAGAGATAAACGTTACCGTTATAGTTGTGTGGGCTTTATCTTGTTGCAGCAGTTGGTCGAGGCGCGCACCGGCATGTCTATGGACGAATATCTGGCCAAGGAATTCTATACTCCGATGGGATTGGAGCGTACGGGGTATCTTCCTCTGCGCTTCTTGAAGAAGGAAGATATTGTACCTTCATCAACAGATCCTTTCTTGCGTAAGACTACCTTGCAAGGATTTGTACATGATGAATCTGCAGCTTTTCAGGGCGGCGTTTCCGGTAATGCCGGGCTGTTCTCCACTGCCGGAGAAGTGGCAAAAGTCTATCAGATGCTGCTGAATGGGGGTGAACTGGACGGTAAACGCTATTTGAGCAAGGAGACCTGCAGGGTATTTACTACCACCGTCTCAAGGATAAGCCGCCGGGGGCTGGGATTTGATAAGCCCGACCGGCATAATCCCCAGAAGAGTCCCTGCGCAGAGTCTGCCCCTGCTTCTGTTTACGGTCATACCGGTTTCACGGGCACTTGCGCCTGGACAGACCCGGAGAACGGCTTGGTTTATGTCTTTTTGAGCAACCGCACCTATCCGGATGTGTGGAATAACAAGTTGATGAGGCTGGATATAAGGACGAGGATTCAGGAGGCGGTATATAAGGCGATGCTGAGAGGAAAAAAATAATTGGTACAAATTAAAAAGAGCCTCCCTTGCTCACGCAGGAAAGGCTCTTTTCTTCTTCAATTTTGAAACAATTAAATTCTATCTGTTAAGCTTTAAGTGTGTGTCTTATCAGAACGCAATACCTACGCGCAGACCGAAATTACTCAAACCGTCTACGCTGTACGTAAAGAGGTCACCTTTGTTCGTACCGTAGCTGTAATAGGCTGCGAAATGCAAGCCCGGTCCATAAGCCCAAGGATACACATTGAAACCAATTTCAGGAGATACATAGAAACCCCATGTATCTTTGTTGGCTTCGAATACGTTGAAAGTTGACTTCAACTGTGCATATTCAGCACCCAGTTTTACACCGGCATACGGCTGGAATGCACCTCCACGGTTCCATACATAGCGGGAGGCCAGACCGAAAGGCAACTGGAATGCAGTGTGCTGCTGGTCGGTATTCAGACTGCCGCCTTCGCCTACGGGAAGTGTCTGGCGACCGAAATACTCATGGTTGCTATGGTAGTTCAAGAAAGCTCCCAATGCAAAATTGTCTGTCAGGAAGTAACCGCCTTCAAAATTCATACCCCAGCCGCTTGATTTGTCGGCGAAGTTGTTGCTGAGGGGAAAGTTATATTGCCAGTCGATATTGGCATAACCGTTATCGGTCATCTGTGCCTTCGTCGGTAGGGCGAAGACGAGAGCAAGAGCGGCAACCGCAAATACTCTCAAGGAAAGATATTTTATTGTTTTCATACTTTGTTCTTGTTTTTTGGTTCAATGGCAACTTCCCAGTCCGGAAAGGATGCTGCCGTATTATTCTTGTTACCTTAATATTGGGTAACCCGTCATTTGTCACTTATAGCTCGTAGCTTGTCACTACTTGTTAGTCAGGTAAGTTGATTGAGTGAAAGCTTGGTTCACACCTTGCACGGCAAGTTTGGTATTGACAGAAGTAGAACCACTCAGCAAGCCGCTCATATAGCTGGTCCACAGAACAGGAAGTTTCTCGCTCTGGCCTTGCGGCGCCTCCAGATTCAACAATTCGCTGATAAAGGAACCGGTACTGTAGGAATAGTTCACGGCATAGGGATAATACCATCCGCCCCAGTTGCCCCAGTAAGGAGCATCCCAGTAGCCTGGATAGTTCCACCACCATTCGGGACGTCCGTAGTCGGTGAAGTAATAGGTACTTCTGACATAGCTTACCTGCAAGCCAAGGTCGGCTTCTTCCCGGTCATCCACACGGATGTAGCCGCGGCTGTTCATGTTAGCAACATAAGCGCTGAGAATTTCCTGGGCATTCTCATCTTTCCAGTATTCGGCGTTTTCCTTATCACCGATGACCAGAATGCTGTCCGGCAAGTAATAAGTTTCGAAGGTTTTGAAATCCGCCTTCTTGTCATAGTTGGTATAAACCAGATAATTATTGTCCAGCTTATCCATGTCAGGGTCTTTTTCGCAAGATGCAAGCGTCACTGCAAAGACCGCTAATAATAGGGGAATAAATTTCTTCATACTTTTATAATTGTTTAGGTTTAATATAAATTCCTGCCCTATGGTACCTTAGGCTTTTGTGAGAAAAAACAAGATAGGATATAAAAGGTTCACGTAGAGGTATGTTAAAAGTGATAAAGGAATAGGGTGACAGCACTTTTAACGTAACTGTCACCCTATTGCACTTATCATGTCATTACTTTATCACCCTATCATCTTTTCCATATCCGTGCTGTCCATCCTCCTCCGGGTGCCATGTGTATGTTCAGCTTGTCTCCCGAGGTCACGGTGCGTACTTCTTTCTTGTAGTCGGTTGCTTCCCGGTCGGCATTGATGCCGTCGGAAAAGATTTCGGCTTCGTAACTTCCTTCTCCGAGGAAGGAAAGGTCGATGGTACAGTCGCGTGGTGTCCAGTCGGTCATGGAGGCGATGTACCAGACGTCTCCCTTGCGGCGTGCCAGTGTAAGGTATTCGCCTACTTCACCGTCCAGTGCCACGGTCTCGTCGAAAACGGTAGGCACTTTGGCAATGAAGTCCGTGCATTCCTGCTCCTTCATATATTTGCTGGGGCTGTCGGCAAGCATTTGCAGCGGGGCTTCGAAGAGGGTGTACATCGCCATCTGGTGGACGCGCGTACCCTGGCTCATTGGATGGTCGTTGACGGCACGGAAGGTTTCGCGGGTTGCGTTCATCATGGCTCCCGGTGTGTAGTCCATCGGGCCGACAAGCATGCGCAGGTAGGGAGCAGTCACGTCATAGCGTGGGAAGTTGTGGAGCGGGCTACCGTTCACTATCGGTTCCCATTTGGCATTCTCCAGTCCCTTTACACCTTCAAAGTTCAGGACGTTGGGATAGGTGCGCTGTATACCGTATGACTTGAGTCCATGCAGGTCCAATACCAGGCGGTGCTCGGCGGCGCAGGCTACAATGCGTTCTACAGACTGTACCAGTGGCTGGTCGTCACGGTCGAAGAAGTCTATCTTGAAGCCTTTGATGCCCATCTGTGCATAGTGGCTGAATGCGGCTTCCGTATCTTTGGCAGAGTTTCGCCAGCTTGCCCAGAGAATGATGCCGACGCCCTTCTGGTTTCCGTAGGCTACCAGTTCCTTTAAATCGATATTCGGATTCAGGTCTTTCAATAAGGATTCGTTTCCGCTCCAGCCGTCATCGATGATGATATATTCCAGGTTGTTGTCGGCGGCAAAGTCGATGAATGCCTTATAAGTCGGGGTGTTCATGCCGGCTTTGAAGTCTACGCCAGTCAGGTTGCAGGTGTTCCACCAGTCCCAAGCCACTTTGCCGGGTTTAATCCAGGAAATGTCTTTGATGCGGCAGGCGGGGGCAAGACGCTGTGCCATGTCATTGTCGGCAAGCTGCGTGTCCTTCTCGGTGACGAGCACCACACGCCAGGGGAGCTCCTGCTTGGCACAACGGGCGATGTAGTCTGCACGTTTTGTCGGTATCAGGTTCAGCCGGTTGTGTCCGCCGATTATTTCCTCCAGCGGATAGGGGGCAAATGCTGCCTGCACTCCTTGACGTGTCTGGGGATTTACAGTGAGGAACATGCCGGGATAGTTTTCCAATCCGGCTTCCATGATAACGGCTTTCTTTCCTCCGTCCAGGCAAACCATCAGTGGGGTGATGGAGAGTGAGTCGGTGTACATTTTGGACAACGGGGCTTCGTCGTAGTAAGACTCGAAGGAGAAGCAATAGCGCTCACCGTTGCGGTTGTCGTTTATGTAAGGTACAAATGCCTGGTAATCCTTGTCGAAATTGAAGTCCGCAGTTTCGTTGAGGACGATAAACGGCTTGTTCTGTTCGGAAATGAAGCGGTAGGCAGCGCCGTCATCGTATGCGCGGAACTGTACGCTGTAGCCTCCGCGGCATTTCAGTGTCAGCTGGTTGTAGACATCCTTCACACTTGCTTTTTTATAGAGGGGAGTGGGGAAGGAGGACTCTACAGACTTGCGTTCTGCACGGATTACTTTTACATTTTTACCGAAAGTTATTGCTTTCTTGGCTGATTTTTCATCTCTGCCTTGCAGGGCGATGGCAGAGGGTTGCAGCACCGTGGTTCCGTCGTGTGCTATCTGCCAGGTGAGGGCTTCTCCGGCATCTACCGTAACGGATAGTTTTCCGTTGGGTGATGCAAGTTGGTATTGCTGTGCACGGACCGTGCCCAAGCAAAGGAATAATAAACAAAAGGTTTGAATAAGGAGGCTTTTCATGTTGATTTATTTTTGAATGATTTTCTTTATCTTCTCCAGTTCCTCGGCAGAGAAGTCTGTATTTTCAGTCGCTTTCAGGTTATCTGCCAGTTGGGCAACGGAGCTCGCTCCGATGATGACGCTTGTCACCAGGTCGTCCTTCAACAGCCAGGCAAGTGACATCTCGGCAAGGGTTTGCCCGCGTGAGGCAGCAACCTCGTTGAGTGCCTTGATTTTTTGCAGCGTCTCGTCGGTCAGTGCTTCTTTCTTTAGGAAAGCCCCCTTTGCCATGCGCGAATCTTCGGGAATACCATTTAGGTAGCGGTTGGTCAGCAGGCCCTGCGCCAGCGGGGAGAAGGCGATGAAGCCGGTTCCGTTCCCTTTGGCTTGCTGCAGGATACCTTCTTCTTCCGGTTCGCGGTTGAAGAGATTGTATCTGCCTTGATAGAGCAGGCAGTGTACATCCCGTTCTTCCAGGTATTTGTAGGCAAACTCGGCCGCCTCTTTGGGATATTTGGAGATTCCTACATAGAGTGCTTTGCCTTGCCGTACGATATCAACCAGTGCTTGCAGGGTCTCTTCAAGCGGAGTATCCGGGTCGTAGCGGTGGGAGTAGAAGATGTCCACATACTCCAGGTTCATCCGTTTCAGACTTTGGTTGAGGCTGCTCATCAGGTACTTGCGTGAGCCCCACTCCCCGTAGGGGCCGGGCCACATGTCGTGTCCGGCCTTGGTGGAGATGAATAGTTCGTCCCGATAGGGCATGAAGGATTTCTTCATAATCATTCCGAAAGTCTCTTCGGCGGAACCGTAGGAAGGACCGTAATTGTTGGCGAGGTCGAAATGTGTGATTCCACGGTCGAAGGCATAGTGCGCCATGGCCTGGGAATTGGCAAATGTGTTCACGTCGCCGAAGTTGTGCCACAATCCGAGTGATATTTCCGGCAGCAGGATGCCGCTTTGCCCGCAACGGCGGAATTTCATGCCGTTGTCATAGCGTTCGGGCGCTGGAGAATAAATAGGGTTTATCATGATATTGTATTTTGTGGGTTATCCCATTATTACTTCTACTGTATGCGTGCCCGGCAGATGGTTCACCACATTGCCTTCTATCGGCTGGCCGTCTACTGTGACGGACTTGATGCCTTTGCACACACCATCGGGATTCTTCACGGTAATATGATATTCTGCCCCGCGGAACCTACGCTTCACGTTGAAGCCTTTCCAGCCTGCCGGGATACAAGGATTGATTTCCAGACCTTCATACGAAGGCTTGATGCCGAGTATGAATTGCGTGATGGCATACCACATCCAGGCAGCCGTTCCAGTCAGCCAGCTGTTCTTGCCTTCACCAGGGCGGGCGGCGTCCTTGCCGGCCACCATCTGGCAGCATACGTAAGGTTCTACTTTATGCAGGGCACTGTGCTCTTCGGTGTACGACGGGCATATCTTGCGGAAATACTCCCAGGAACGGTCACCCCGTCCCAGTACGGTTTCTCCGATGATGACCCACGGGTTGTTGTGGCAGAAGATACCTGCGTTCTCCTTGTAGCCGGCGGGATAGGTGGAGATTTCTCCATACTCCACAACATAGCGGGTGAAGGGTGGATTGTTGAGTACAATACCGTGCTCGCAGTCCAGGCGTTCCTTTACGGAGTCCAGCGCTTTTTTTACCATGCCTTCTTCCAGTCCGATGCCTGCCATGGTGCACCAGCCTTGCGATTCGATGAAGATTTGTCCTTCTTCGTTCTCTTTGGAGCCTACCTTGTGGCCGAAGTAATCGTAGGCGCGCAGATACCAGTCTCCGTCCCAGCCGTGTTTTTTTACGGCTTCCACCATATTGTCTATGTAGGTTTGCGCTCTGTTTGCTTCGTCGTCTTTACCCAGGCGGCGGCACAGCTCCACGTAGTCGCGTCCGCATACCACGAACAAGCCGGCAATCATCAGCGATTCTGCCTGGCTGCCTTCCGTCTGGTTTTCCGTGGTCTGGAAGGATTCATTCGGATCCCAGGAGAAGCAGTTCAGGTTCAGGCAGTCGTTCCAGTCGGCACGGCCGATGAGGGGCAACATGTGGGGGCCGAGGTTCTCGATGACGTGGTTGAAGGAGACGCGCAGGTGCTCGAACAGAGACACTTCCGAACCTTCTTTGTTGTCGAAGGGGACGGGCTCATCCAGGATACTGAAGTCTCCCGATTCCTTGATGTATGCCACCGTACCGAAGATAAGCCACATGGGGTCATCGTTGAAGCCGCCGCCGATGTCGTTGTTGCCGCGTTTGGTCAGCGGTTGGTATTGGTGGTAGCATCCTCCGTCGGGGAATTGGGTAGAAGCTATGTCGATGATTCGTTCGCGGGCTCGTTCCGGTATCTGATGCACGAAGCCCACGAGGTCCTGGTTGGAGTCGCGGAAACCCATTCCACGACCGATGCCGCTCTCGAAGAAAGAGGCGGAACGGGACATGTTGAAGGTAATCATGCACTGATACTGGTTCCAGATGTTCACCATGCGGTCCAGTTTTTCTTCGTCGGTCTTCACGACGTAGATGTCCAGCAGGCGGTCCCAGTAGGCTTTCAGTTCGGCAAAGGCAGCATCTACTTTGGCGGTAGTGTCGAAGGCCGAAATCATCGCCTTAGCCTTTACCTTATTTATAATAGGTGAAGAGGGTACACTCTGCTTGAACGCTTCATGCAGAGATTCTTCACGTTCCTCGAACTTTGCCTCCTGCTTGTTTTCCACATAGCCCAGCAGGAAGATGAAGTCGCGGCTTTCGCCGGGTTGCAGTTCTACTTCCAGATAGTGCGAGGCGATGGGACTCCAACCGTGGGCAATGCTGTTGCCCGGTCTGCCTTCTACTACCCGTTCCGGGTCGGCAAACTCGTTGTAGAGTCCCACGAATGTTTCGCGGTCGGTATCGAAACCGTCTACGGGTGTATTGACACTGTAGAAGGCGTAGTGATTGCGGCGTTCCTTGTATTCCGTCTTGTGGTAGATGACAGACCCGTCCACTTCCACCTCTCCCGTGGAGAAGTTACGCTGGAAGTTCTCCATGTCCGTAGCGGCATTCCACAAGCACCATTCGGCAAAGGAGAATAGTTTGAGTTTTCTCACTTTGGCAGAAGTATTCCGCAAGGTCAGCTTCTGCACCTCTCCCCAGGTCTTCAGTGGGACGAAGAAGAGCAGGCTGGCTTCGATGCCGTCTTTGGATCCGGTGATGCGGGTGTAGCTCATGCCGTGGCGACACTCGTAACTGTCGAGTGCAGTCTTGCAGGGCTTCCAGGTGGGAGACCATACGTTGCCGCCTTCATTGATGTAGAAGTAGCGTCCCCCGTTGTCCATCGGCACGTTGTTGTAGCGGTAGCGGGTGATGCGGCGGAACTTGGCGTCCTTGTAGAAGGAATAGCCTCCGGCAGTATTGGAGATGAGTGAGAAGAAATCTTCATTGCCCAGGTAGTTAATCCATGGCCAAGGTGTCTTGGGGTCGGTAATGACGTATTCGCGGTTGTCGTCATCGAAATATCCGAATCTTTTGTCTTGCATATTATTTCTTGTATTTAGTTTGATACATTCTTCATTAGTTGTGCCATCCGGCCATTTTCCCGGAAGCACGCTTCAAATTTAAAAACTTTTCTCCTATCACCCTTGTTTGCCCGGCGTGTTTTTTCCCCTCGGAAACATGAAGTACCGGAAAATGATACAAAAGTATCACCGCACGAATCTTTTTCGCTCTATCTTTGTAAACACATTTTATGATTAACCGATATGAAACACTTATTCGCATTTCTGTTCCTTCTTGGAATTACCTTTTCTCTTTCTGCCCAATCCGTCCGCGAACGTATTTTGCTGGACGACGGCTGGCAGTTTGCTTTTGGCAATGCTTCCTCACCGGAGAAAGACTTCGGCTGCGGAACGGAGTACTTCAACTATCTGACCAAGGCAGCCTCTATCCATAACGAGGGTCCTTACTCCCCCAAGTTCAATCCGGAGAAGTGGGGCGTGGACTGGAAGACGGTCAACCTTCCGCATGACTGGGTGGTTGATTTGCCTTATGCCAAAGAGGCGAGCCACAGTCATGGTTATAAAGCCGTCGGCTATAAATTCCCCGAAAACTCTGTGGGATGGTATCGGAAAAGTATCACTGTTCCGCAAGAGGACCTCGGCAAGCATCTTTATCTTCAGTTCGACGGTATCTTCCGTGATGCCCGTATCTGGATAAACGGTTTCTACCTGGGACACGAACCCAGCGGCTATGCCACGCAGGTATACGACATTACGGAATACCTGAATTACGGAGAAGAGAATCTTATCTGCGTCCGTGCGGATGCCACGCTCGAGGAGGGCTGGTTTTACGAGGGTGCGGGCATCTACCGCCATGTATGGCTGAACAAGACGGCGCCGTTGCATGTAGCTCCTTTCGGCGTATTTGTATCTTCCACGCTGGAAGCTCCTTTCGACAAGGCTGTGCTGGTGACCGAAGTGCAGATGAAGAATTCGGGAAAAGACCCCGTCTCCGGCAAAGTATGGTGCCGTCTGCTTGATGCCGACGGACAAGTGCAGATGGAGGACGAGGCGGAAGAGATAACCCTGCTGCCGCAAGAAACGCGTAGCGTAAAGGTGCGTACCAAAGTGCTGAATCCCCAGCTATGGAGTACAGAACATCCTTACCTTTATAAAATGGAAACCAGCGTCTGGCAAAACGGTAGGCAGGTGGACGTGGTGGCCACCCCGATTGGTATTCGCGACATCCGCTTCGATGCCGACAAGGGCTTCCTCCTGAACGGACAGCCTCTGAAACTGAAAGGTGTGAACATGCACCAAGACCACCCCGGAGTAGGTGCCGGCATTCCCGATGCCCTGCAAGTGTACCGACTGAAGGAACTGAAGAAGTTCGGCTGCAATGCCTGCCGTTCTTCCCATAACCCGATGACTCCCGAAATGCTCGATGCCTGCGACAGCCTCGGCATTCTTGTGATAGAGGAAAACCGTCTGACGGGCGTCAACGAGGAACATACCCGCCTGCTGAAACGTATGATAGACCGCGACCGCAACCATCCGTGCATCATCCTTTGGAGCGTAGGCAACGAGGAGTGGGGCATCGAGTGGAAAGAAAGCGGTACACGCATTGCTGCCACGATGCGCGAATATTGCCACCGTTTCGACCCTACGCGCCTCATGACCGTTGCTTCGAGCAGTGGCCCTGCCATCTTGATTCCCGCAGACGTGGCCGGTTATAACTACATCCTTCAGAACCCTGTGGAGCAGCACCGCAAGGATTATCCCGGTCGCCGGGCGCTCGGTTCGGAAGAGACCACGGGCTGTGGTACGCGCGGCATCTACTTTGATGCCCACGGCAAAGGCCACATGGTGGCGCACAACCGTAAACCGAACGGGCCTGACAGCCTGCTGAACTGCATCGAGCGTGGCTGGAAATTCTATGACGAACGCCCCTATCTGGCAGGTCTTTTCTATTGGACGGGTTTCGACTACCGCGGCGAGCCCAACCCCATGAAGTTCCCGGCTACGGGCTCACAATTCGGCATTCTGGACTACTGTGGCTTCCCCAAGGACGAAGCCTGGTATCTGAAGTCCTGGTGGACGAATGAGCCGGTGCTGCACATCCTTCCTCACTGGAATCTGCAAGGTCACGAAGGTGATAGCATCGACATTTGGGTATACAGCAACTGCGATGAAGTGGAACTGACTGTGAACGGCAAGAAACTGGATCGCAAACCGATGCCCCGAAACGGCCATCTTTCCTGGAAAGCCGTTTTCCAGCCCGGTGCAGTGAAGGCTGTAGGCTATAAGAACGGCAAAAAAATATTGGCCCGTACTGTGGAGACTACCGGTGCTCCTGCCCGTATCTCCCTGACGGCAGACCGTCCCGTCATTCAGGCAGACAATCGGGATGTGGCAGTGTGTAATATTGAGTTGCAGGACAAAAAGAAACGTTTTGTCCCCACTGCCTGCAACGACTTGACGATAACCGTTTCCGGTCCGGTACGCATCCTTGGGGTGGGGAATGGAGACCCCGCTTATCAGGCTACGGAACGTCCGGCCGACGCCGATGCCCGCACCTATCAGGTAAAGGCATTCAACGGACTTGCACAGGTGCTGTTGCAAAGTACCGGCGAAGCGGGAGAAGCCACACTGACGGTCGTTTCGGAAAACCTGCCGGAAACTTCCTGTGTCTTGAAGTTGCAGAAGTAAGCGGCTTATCATTTATATCATCCGGCGAAGCGGAGACCTTTCTCTTGTCTATGGGGCAAGAGAGGGATCTCCGCTTCTTTCTTCCTCAAACTATAGTGTGTAAGTGTACGAGATGCGCATCTCATACATCCTTACATTAGAGCCTGAGGGGGAGAAGAACGGAAGTTTTGCTTTTCCGGGTGGGACTTTCCCGGGTATCTGCTCATATATAACAATTATTACCTCTAAATGTAACAAATGGTACTGTTGTGGGATTAAAAAGAATGAGTATATTTGTGGCATGATATTTTTTTAACCAATGCCTATGGAAAACCAGAACTATATCATGAGGGAAATAACCCCTCTGTCGGAACGTGACTGTTTCTATATTGCCGATCGTCGCAAAACAGAATTTACCTACCCCATCCATTGTCACGCAGAGTATGAACTGAACTTCACGGAACATGCTTCCGGCGTACGTCGTGTGGTGGGCGATTCTGCCGAGATTATCGGTGATTATGACCTGGTGCTGATAACCGGTAAGGAGTTGGAGCATGTATGGGAGCAACATGAATGTACCTCCGGGGATATTCGGGAGATTACCATTCAGTTCTCTCCCGACTTGTTCTTCGGGAACGTTGTCAACAAGAACCAGTTCGACAGTATCCGTCGGATGCTGGAGCGTGCACAGTGCGGACTTAGTTTCCCCATGCAGGCCATCATGAAGGTGTACAACTGGCTGGATAAGCTGGCTTCCGAGGAGCAGGGCTTTTATGCCGTGATGAACTTTCTCCGTATCCTTTACGAACTTTCCCTCTATGACAATGCCCGGGTGTTGTCCAGTTCTTCGTTTGCCAAGATAGAGACTTTCTCTGACAGCCGCCGGGTACAGAAGGTGCAGAAATACATTTCCACCCATTATCAGGAGGATATCCGGTTGGCTTCATTGGCCGATATGGTGGGCATGACCCCGGTCTCTTTCAGCCGTTTCTTTCGCCTGCGCACCGGCAAGACGCTTTCCGACTACATTATTGATATCCGTCTGGGCTTTGCCACGCGTATGTTGGTAGATTCCACGCGTACCATTGCAGAGGTGTGCTATGACTGCGGCTTCAACAATCTGTCCAATTTCAATCGTATGTTCAAGCGGAAGAAGGGATGCTCGCCGAAGGAATTCCGTGAGAATTATCGGAAAAAGAAGCTGGTGATATGATAAAAAAGTATTGGTATTCTTCATTGAAAGTGCCTATTTTTGCACCAATGATTAATACTAATATCTGATATCATGAAAAGAGTTTTTTCCTTATTTTTATGTCTGCTGTGTGTATGTGCTGTGACGGCGCAGATACGCGGCAATGAAATCCGTGTAGTCGTTTCACCTGACCATAGCGATTGGGTGTATCGTCTGAATGAGAAGTGTACGTTTACCGTCCGGGTGCTGAAGGCACAGAACCTCTTGTCCGATGTCAAGATTGACTATGAACTGGGCCCCGAGATGTATCCTACTGAAGTAAAGAAAGACGTGGTGCTGAAAGATGGTACCTTGAAGTTGCAAGGCACGATGAAGACTGCAGGCTTCTTGCGTTGCAAGGTCAAGGCGCATGTGGACGGCCGGACTTATGAAGGGCTGGCTACATCGGCCTATGCTCCCGAGCAGCTGCAACCTGTGACGAAACTTCCTGCCGATTTTCGGGATTATTGGGCCAAGACCTTGGAAGAGGCGCGCAAGACTCCGTTGAATCCCCTTATGACGCTGCTTCCCGAACGCTGTACGGAAACGGATAATGTATATCAGGTCAGCTTCCAGACAAAAGCTTGGGGAGGACGTTTTTACGGTATTCTCAGTATTCCCAAGAAAGAAGGGAAGTATCCGGCTTTGCTGCGTGTGCCCGGTGCGGGTGTCCGCCCTTATGCGGGAGATACGTATACGGCTCCTGGAAAGGTGATTACATTGGAGGTGGGTATCCACGGCATTCCCGTCACGATGCAGCAGTCTGTATATGATGCGCTGGCAGGTGGGGCGCTGAGCAATTACTGGACGTTCGGCCGCGACAGCCGGGATGCTTCTTACTATAACCGTGTGGTGGTAGGCGCTTTGCGTGCTGTGGATTTTATCTGTTCGCTGCCGCAGTACAACGGGAAGGCGCTGGGCGTTACGGGCTCCAGCCAGGGCGGTGCCTTGTCTGTGATTACGGCGGCTCTTGATTCGCGCGTTACTTTCCTGGCGGCTGTTCATCCTGCCTTATGCGACCACGAAGCGTTCTTCAAGAAGCGCGCTTGCGGCTGGCCCCATTATTTCTATTATTACGGTGCTCCCGATGAAAAGCAGCTTGAAACGGTGCGCTATTATGATACGGCAAACTTTGCCCGCCTGCTGAATGTGCCCGGTTGGTTCAGTTGGGGGTATAACGATGAGGTCTGTCCTCCCACTTCCATGTATGCAGCCTACAATGTGATTTCTTCTCCGAAGGAACTGCATCCTTATCTGGAAACCGGGCATTACTGGTATCAGGAACAGTGGGATGAATGGCTGGACTGGATACGGAGACAACTTAATGTGCCAATGTGATTAATCACATTGGCACATTAATCTGATAATATAGTATCATTTTTTATGATATGAGCCGCGTATCTTTGTGTATCGCTTAAAAACTGATAATATGAAGAAACAATTCCTTTTGCTGACAGTACTTTTATTCCTTTTGGGGGCATGTGCCCCTAAGCCTGCGGAGCATTCGTTTATTAAGGTCAATGCCGATGGACAGTTCGTTCGCGACGGAAAACCCTATTATTTTGTAGGTACCAATTTCTGGTACGGTGCCATTCTTGGTTCCGAAGGTGAAGGCGGCAATCGTGAACGGTTGCATAAGGAGCTGGACTTTCTGAAAAGTATTGGCATCAACAACCTGCGCGTATTGGTGGGTGCTGACGGTGAAAATGGCATAAAGACGCGGGTAGAGCCCTCTTTACAAGTGGCACCGGGCGTCTATAATGATACTATTTTAGCCGGATTGGATTATTTTATGAATGAACTGCGTGAACGTGATATGACAGCTGTCCTCTATTTGAACAATTCCTGGGAATGGAGCGGTGGCTATTCCGTTTACCTGCAATGGTCCGGACACGGTGATGCCGTGGTACCTGCCGTAGACGGATGGCCCGCCTATATGGAGTATGTCAAGCAGTTCCCCCAATCGGACAGCGCGAAGGCCTTGTTTGCCAATCATGTCAATTATATTGTTTCACGCACCAATAGGTATAATCAGATAAAATATGTGGATGACCCCACTATTATGTCTTGGCAGATTGGTAACGAGCCTCGCGCTTTCTCTGACGAGAACAAGGAACCGTTTGCCCGCTGGATGGCCGATGTGGCTGCACAAATCAAGTCACTTGACCCGAACCACATGGTGTCTTCCGGCAGTGAGGGCTCGTGGGGATGCGAAATGGATATGAATCTTTTCGAGAAGATTCATGCCGACCCCAACATCAATTATCTGAATATCCACATCTGGCCTTACAACTGGAGTTGGGTGAAGGCGGACAGCCTGAAGGAACTTCTTCCGCGTGCCAAGGAAAATACTAAGAAGTATATAGATGACCACATGGTCATTGCTCGGAAGTACAGCAAGCCGATTGTTTTGGAGGAGTTCGGTTTTCCCCGTGACGGTTTCAGCTTTTCCAAAGAGGCACCGACCACTGCCCGCGATGAATATTACCGTTATGTATTCGACCTCATCCGCCAGGACCGTGAGAGCGGCGGACTCTTTGCCGGATGCAACTTCTGGGCATGGGGTGGTTTTGCCGGACAAAATCCCGACCATGTATTCTGGGAAAAGGGAGATGACTATACCGGTGACCCGGCTCAAGAACAACAAGGACTGAACTCTGTCTTTGCCACAGACAGCACTATTGAAATAATTAAAGCGGAAAACCGGAAGCTGCAAAATTGAACCTATCCGTGCTTTTCCGTGTAATCCCTGCCTGAAAATTAGAATGTAAGCGTGTACAAAGCGTTTGTACCGTTATATAAGAAAGATTATTACTCTAAATACTAAGTATGATATGAAAAGCATATGGAAAGTTATGTTGGCGGTTTGTTGCCTAGGTATGACCATTGGTTGTGGAACAAACCCGTCGAAGAATGAAAATGTAAAGGAAACGCTACCGGCATTGGTGGTCAATGGTACGCAGTTGATGAATACCGAAGGAGACACGGTGGTATTGCACGGTGTCAGCTATGGCTGGCATCAGTTCTGGCCCCGTTTCTACAATGCCTCTTCGGTTGCTTATCTGGTCAATGACTGGGGCGCACAAGTGCTTCGGGCCTCTATGGGAGTGGATTTGGATAGCGCCTGCTATGTGAACAAGCCCGAATTCGGTATTGAGTGTGTTACGAAAGTGGTGGATGCTGCTATCGAGAACGGCGTTTACGTCATCATCGACTGGCATAGCCACAATCTGCGGCAGGAAGAAGCAAAGGAGTTCTTCACCCAAATGGCTACCCGTTACAAAGGGGTTCCTAATGTCATCTATGAGGTTTTCAACGAACCGGTGGAAGACAGTTGGGAGCAGGTGAAGGCATACTCTGTGGAGGTTATCAAGACGATTCGTGCCATAGAACCGGATGCCGTTATCCTCGTTGGTTGTCCGCATTGGGACCAGGACATCCATTTGGCAGCGGACGATCCTATTACCGGATATAGCAATATAATGTATACACTCCACTTTTATGCCAACACCCACGGACAGTGGCTGCGCGACCGCGCCGACTATGCTCTGGGCAAGGGCTTGCCGATTTTCGTTTCCGAATGCGCCGGTATGGAGGCAAGTGGGGACGGCCCCATCAGTAAAGAAGAGTGGGGGAATTGGCTGGACTGGATGCAGCGGCATTCCATCAGCTGGGTGGCCTGGTCTTTGTCTGACAAGGATGAGACTTGCTCCATGTTCTATCCGTCGGCTTCTTCCGAGGGAAACTGGAAAGATGCAGATATGAAGGAATGGGGAAGAATGGTACGGAACGAACTGAAGAAATGACCCTTTCGGGAAAAAGCAATATGATTTAACCATTAATAATTTAAGAAAAAAAGAATTGTGCCTATGGGAAAAAAGGAAAAACGGAACTATGAAGACATGGACTGTTTGGAAGTAAACCTAAATGTCAAGGCTGTGATAGTATATCAGGGCTTTTTGACTCAGTCTCATTTTTGTTAACTAAAAAAATCTTCTTTTGGGAGGTTTTGTGTTTGTTTTAAATCTAAGAAATACAGTATGAATTTGAATTTTAGAAAGACAGCGCTGCTTGCGGGGATATGCTCGGTGTTCAGTCTGGGTTATGCTCCTCAGCTTTTCGCAGTATCATCGACGGATACCGTTGAGGCAGTGCAGCAAACAAAGAAAATTACGGGTGTCGTCAGTGATGCTATGTATGGGGCACAGAACGAAACGTATATTGAGGATTGAGCGGAAAGAATATCAAACCTATTGATATACAAAATGTTATGCA